>Ga0308019_10000420_pt1 | contig 26586 bp, 34 predicted proteins | sample Neamet284_FD_203135 | JGI IMG/M metagenome (GOLD analysis project Ga0308019, IMG submission 203135) | Marine microbial communities from water near the shore, Antarctic Ocean - #284 | ecosystem: Environmental > Aquatic > Marine > Unclassified | place: Southern Ocean | collected 2014-10-01
GCCAGCTCCTCGCACGTCGTGCGCGCATTGGCCAAGCCGTAGACGCGGCGCGCGACGAGCACCAGATCGCACGTGGCTGCGCTGTAGAGCAGCCCCTGCTCGGCGACGGTGCGGTAGTACAGCTGACTCATCTCGGTCTGCCAGGTCAGCAGCCCGCCCTGGAGCTGCGTGCGCACAATGTCGATGCAGGTGCGGATCGAGAGGTCCGCGCGGGCGGCATCCACCTCATGCTCGCGCTGCAGCGACGGAATGGTCTCCTCGACCGCATCGATGTACCGCGCCTCGGCGGCGGCCTCCGGCGACGGCAGTGCGGGCACCTCATGCAGCTCCTCGCCCGTCTCGACGTTCTTGTACACGCACCGGTGCGACTTCAGCTCGTGCCAGTGGGCCGTGTCGTACCGGGCGACCCATGCGCTGCCCACCTGATCTTGCGCGCGCATGACGAAGCGCTGCAGGTGCGCCGCCTTGGCGAGCACGAACTCGAGCTGCCAGATGCCGACCCGATCGTGGGCCTCCGCGCGCCCCGACCGCGACATGCCGTCCGCGGCGGTCTCTTCCTGGTACTTGCGGATGCAGGCGCTCGCCATCTCGGACGCCTCGCAGAGGCCGGGGGCGTCGTCCATGTGCATGCGGAGAACGGCGAGGCGGTCGAGGTCGGCCGTCTGCTGCTCCACTGCCGTGCAGTATTCCGTCTCGGTGCTAGACTGGCTGGCCATCTGAGAATAAATGACGGTGTGAAGTGGGAGCTCGCTCAATCCTCAATCCGCAATCCTCAATCCGCAATCCTCAATCCGCAATTCGACATTCGACACATTTTTACTGGAGGTGGTTGGCATGAGCTGCAATAAGCGCAAGCGCGAGCCCGAGCCCGAGGCGGGTATCTCGCGCAGCGACGCCGTGCGCATGCTGTGGGACAATACGCACCTCGGCATCGGGGCAGTGGCGGGCGCGATGTGGCTCGTCGACCACACAGGGGGCTTCCCGGTGACGATGCTCGCGATGCAAGCCGCTGCCTGGGTGGGGTACAAGCAGCACACCACCGCGCCCTTCGACAGCCTGGCCTACTTTTGCAGGGAGGTGATGCACGACATAGTCGCGCTGGAGGGCCTGCCGGCGGAAGAGATGCGGCTGCTGCAGCACGTCGGCTTCGCGCTGCCCTCGCGCGGTCGCCTCGACTGCGTGTACGAGGTGGGCACGGGGCTGCTCGAGGACGCGGAGCTGGACAAGGGGGTGGCGCTCTCGCTGCTGCTGCCCGAGCTGTGCAATGCGATGACCGACGCGCAGTACAGCCGCTGCGTAGTGTTCGCCGCGGCGTACAAAGCCGGCAAGACGGTGGAGGGGCTGGCGACAGCGGTGGTGCCGAAGGACTACATCTTCCAGCACGGCATGCGCATTGGCCGGCATTAATAGCGCAGGGTAAGCCCCATGCGCGGGTGGATGGGGCGAAGCAAGTGAGGGCCACCCTCGTCCTCCTCGCTGTCACTGAACATTGCGCCGCCGCCTTCGCCTACGCCGGCAGTCGTCTGCACCGTCTGCCAGGGACCGCCGATGGTGAACTGGATTTCGACAGTGGCAGCGTCGACTGGATAAGAGGGATATTCACGGCCGATTGCCCGGAACTGTGCAGGTAGACGGCCGTCGGTGAAGATGGCAGGTGTGGTATAATACCCGAAATACCCACGGTCAAATGTACTACCGGGAGTAACCCACTTGTATGCACGGTCGCTATGCACGGTCAGCATCATCCCATCAATATAGATGTCACAAGTTCCAGCGGCGAGGTGGCCTACCGTCAGGGGTACTGTGTCGGGCCGGCGTGTCGTACTGATAGTGACCACCATCGAGCACTTAAGTAGGACATGCCGCCCATGATGATCGAGATCCACGTCCCGTACCGCCCCACGCCGCAGAAGCGCCACCGCCACACGCATGCCGGCCGCACCTACGATCCCTGCAGCGCGGAGAAGCGCGACTTCCTGCTGCTGTGCCTGCTGGCCCACGCGCCGCCGATCGAGCTGCCCGCGGGCCCGATCCGCTGCACGCTGCGCTTCGCCTTCGCGCGGCCGCGCTCGCACTGCACGGCGAAGGGGGTGCTGAAGCGGACCTCGCCCCGGCTGCACGTGTACAAGCCCGACGCCGACAACCTGGCCAAGTTCGTGCTGGATGCGCTGAACGGGCGCTACTACAAGGACGACAGCCAGCTGTATGCGCTCGCCGTCGAAAAGAAGTACAGCGACACGAACAGCGTGACGATACGGCTCGAGTACGAGTAGCGGCGGGACCATGTGCTGGTGGCGGGCGCCGCCGTCCGAGTAGAACTACGGGTACACTCTATAAATGGCCTGCTGCAGGCAGCCGATGCCGTTCTGCGAGTGCTGTCAAAAGGAAGGCGCGGCCATGCGATGTGGCAAGTGCAGGGTGTCGTGGTACTGCAGCGCAACGTGCCAGACGAAGCACTGGAAGGCTGGCCACAAGCACAAGTGTGTCGCTGCTGTCTGCAAGCCGAGTGCGGCCGGCGCCCCCTCGTCCGCTCGTGCCGCCGCTAGTGCGGCGCCGGCCGAAGTGGATGAGGATAACACGTGCAGCATATGCCTGTTCACCTTGGCCGACCCGGTCGTGCTGGAGTGCCGCCACCGCTTCTGCAACGAGTGCATACAGGGCATGTACACGTACAGCGGCGAGACCGCCCCCGCGTGCCCAATGTGCCGCGCGACGATGCCGGATGTGAAGCGCCTCTATTTGGCTTCCATGTGTGGTGTCCTTCGGTATGCCCGGTGGAGGAAGAGGAATACCCGTGCCGACGGGCAAGAACCGGCCCTTACGCCCGAGATGCGACATATTGTCCGCGACGCGATAGGCGCGTGCCAAGAGGGACTTCGCGCCGCGCCTACCCATGCATTGCTGCTCAGCCACCTCGGGTACCTCCTGGTGATCGAAGGAGAGTATGACGAGGCAGAGACCGCATTCCATGCATCCATAAAGAGCGACCCGGCGATTACGCAGACGTACATGTACATGGGCAGCATGATGATGCAGAAAGAGCAATTCCCCCGGGCTATTTATCCGTTTAATGAACTGCTCAAACGGGAGCCACACAATACCCCCGTGAAGAAGCGCCTGGCGTATGTGTACTATCGGATGGGCATTGCACAGGGGCAGCTATCGAACTATGATGCCGCGCTGGCATTGTTCGAGCAGGCCCTCACGCTAGATCCCACCGACGAAGATGCACGGAAAGGAGTGCGCAAGATCAAGGCGGCAGCGCCACAAGCTGGCCAGCGCCTCACGCCGGCCAGGACGGCCGGCTCGCTGCTATTCTGAGTGAGGAGTGAGGTGCGTGGCTAGAACAGCACTCCTCATTATCGAGCCAGGATGCGGAACAAGCTGTGGCGTGCGTGCGCGAGGTGCGGCTTGCACAAGGTCGACGCGTGCTGCGCGACGTGCAACTCGACCATATCCATTAGCATCGGACCGACGAGCACCACGGGTGTCGGCATCTTCCTGCCGGGTGCGGACTTCTCGCAGGCGCGCCAGCTGCTGACCAAGGGCAAGTGCATTCGTGCCGCGGTGCTTGCGGAGCTGGACCGTGACTACGCGCGCCCGCGTGACATGCGGATGGGCCGTCTAGAAGCGCAGAGCGATGTCCTCGGCAGCTAACGGTACAGTAGCAGCACGCCTTTTTGCCATATATACAGTTAATCTCTTTCGCACTCTTCCCTTGATCAGCGCTGCACCCAGTAAGGCAACTAGAGCTATGGTGACAATCCAGGCCGTCGTGGCGTTCGTGGCGTTCGTATCGTTCGTATCGTTCGCGTCGTTCCTGGCGCGACTGACATAGGTGTAATCCGCGTTGCACGTGTTAGCGTACACGTTCTCCGGTGTCGGCGCCCATAGGCACCGCCCGTCGTCGGCGCTCGCGTTCTCAAACTGCACGGAGTGCCCGCATGGGATCTCGTTGGCGGCAATGGTCTCACGGAGCCAGTCGTGCGCCGCCGATACCCGGGTGTACAAGTTCTCCGTGGCGGCGACCCCCACGACAACCCAGTCGCCCGTACCGGTGCGCACGGCCAGCGGCCCGCCACTGTCACCGGCCATGGCACGGCGGCCGGTGCTGACGATGTCAAAGTTCGCGACGGACGGGTACCCCACTGGCATGGCGCAGAGCTCACCGTAGAACGGGTGCGTGGACCCTAGCGCGCAGTCCGTGTCGCGCACGCCGGGCATCATGTACAGCGACAGCTTGCGCAGCGTGGCGGGACGGTACTTCTCGCCGGCGAAGCGCTTCAGGTAGGGACCGCAGGACTGCTCGTAGGTCGCTGTTCCGTTGGGCTCGCACTTGCCAAAGCCGGACAGCACGGCGGTGGTGCCGGGTGCGTCCAGCGCCGTGTACTTGGCAGGCAGCATGGCGGGCTTGACGGTGGCGGTGGTGTTGGCGCACTCGTCCAGGAAGAGGAGCACGAGATCGCCGGCGCGGGTCATGAACGTATCCATGTCCGACCCGAAGGTGCCCCAGAAAGGGTACGGCACGACCTTACGCACCTTGATGATCTGCGCCCCCGCGCTCTGGAAGGCGGACAGGCTCTCGCCCTCGCTCATGGCCGTCGAGTCGTCGGCGCCGATGGCCACCTCGTGCGGAAAGCGCAGGTTGCGGGCGTCCACATCGCCCAGCGCGACGGTCAGGCCGCTCATGAACCCCGCCTGGAAGCCGGCCGACTCGGCGCTCGCGATATCCGCGCGGTAGCGCAGCGTGGGATCGTACGCGTTCTTGTAGAAGGGCGGCCACTCGCCGGCCACGCAGGTGACGTTGGCGCCGCTCGCGGCGTGGGCGGCGCATTCTGTCTCGCTATACAAGCAGTGGCTCGCCGTCATCACCACGCCGGGCGACACGAGCGCGCCGCCGCACGCGCTATCCATATAGCCGCCCTCAACCCAGCCGACAGCGGCATGGTGCGGGAACTCGCCGGTGGCGGCGGCGCTACCGTCTTGAATCAGTCGGCGCGGCATTCGTCGATCCGCGCCGGTCCCCGTTATATAGCCAGACAACGGCCATGTGTCTCTATATACATTCCCCATGTGCATCCTTCGAATGGTGTGGTTGGCCTGGGAGCATACTTCGAGTAATGTCGACACAGCACTCCTGCCGTACAGCATTCGTTTCTATCTTCTCCGAAAGGTGACCGCGCACCTCGGCACGCGGCGCATCGGTAACTGGTACCTGGATGGTACAATTAATGCGGTCCCCGGCACTCCCCCCGACGCTGATTTTGCCACAGCCTGCGAGATCAAGCCGGACGCGCCTCGATTCAAGGTCATCCGCCTGGTCATTGTCAGCGAGAAATGGGCGCACAGCGTGTACATGTACCTCGATATCGTTAAAACCCGTATCATGCTCTTCGATCGCAATGGCATGTTCATGGTACCCATGGTCGTTGCCAGGGTGCTCCACGCTGCCCGTGTGCTCCTGAACCTCGGTCCTCACTGGAACGGTGCCCCGGTCGGTCCCTCACCCGCGTCGCTTACACTCGATCACGTGGACGGGCTCGGCTACTCTCTGCTTCCGCGCTGCAGTGCGAACGGTCCGCATGCGTACATCTCGAATGCGGCTTTTGCCATGGCCGGCGGCACGTGCGAGTGGGCGTCGCTTCGCCATCTCTCTGGCATGATGACGAGCACGGTCTATATACAGGGGCCCTACGAGAGAAACCTGCCGACGTGGGCGGAGCTCCTGCATGCGCTGTGCTACGCCTGGGTCGTGCGTAACGGCAGCGAGCCCCATGGCGAAGGCGCCAACGCGCTGGCTCGTCACATTCTGCGCCTGAAGGCGTCAGACCCGGGCAATCGTATCATCCAGATCATCCGGAACCAGGGCAACGAAACGATGAACCCCACGATATCCGCCCTGCACCTGAGTCTCCCTCTCATGTACCTCGACTATTTGATGTCTATCGCGGGCGCGCGGCACGCCCCTGGCCCCGCGCAGGCCCGCTTGGACACCGCCGCGGCGGACATGTCCGGAGCGCCCGGCCCCCGTGTGCAGGTCAGCCCTGCCGTCTCCGGCGCCGCCGCCCATGTGGGTGGCGAGTACGAGGGTCTGGATACACTTCTTCCTGCCATATTTGCGGGCATCGACTTGCGCACGGTCAAAGCGCTGCATGGCACTCGCATCTGCATCGCGCACAGCGGCGCCATGCCCGTCGACATGTCCGATGAGAGCGTAGCAAGCCGTTCGCCCATCGACATCGCGGATGCGCCCGGTCGCTACGCCGATATGACTGTGCCGATGATAGGCTCTTTCGAGGAGACACTACGCTTCTAGTGTGATGTCTCTCTATATGTATGAACTACGGCACCGGCGCGTTCGCCATGTAGTGCACGAGCAGGTTCTCGATCACGGTGATAATGAACAGGTCGCCATTGTGCAGGCTATCGTCCCCCAGCCGGATGCGCATCTCGCTGCTGCGGTCTCCGTCGATGTGCACCCCCAGGTTGTCCCCCCGCTCGAAGGAAATGCAGGTATGGTTCCGCGCAATCTCCACGAGGATGCGATGCACGCGCGGCTTCGTCAGCTCATGCTCCATCATCGCGCGGCAGGCTATCGAGATGCAGGGGTGCTCGGGCCCGATCGGTGGATATCGGATGATGAGCGGCATGCTCAGAATTCTGCCGATTCGTCGTCACTCGCCACAGGCGCGGTGGTATCGCACTCGTGCACGCGCAGCGCCCGGCGGTGCCGCTGGAAGGCCATGGCGCTCAGTAGCATGAGCGCCATGGAGGTGGGCATGTCGGTGTCGACCTCGCCCAGCATGAACCCGTACAGCAGCCATGTGGCCTCGATATCGGTCTTGATATAGTCCACCGCATGGATGCGTGCCGCGATGAGCAGGAAGATGATGACCCAGTGTCCCGCATTGACGAAGCTGCTGTTGGCGACCGAGCCATGCGCGCTCGGGTCAAGCCACGAGAGGCACGCCGATGCGAATGCGAGGAAGATGGCGGCATCGATCATGCTGGCGCTCTTGAGTGCCCGGAGGACATCTGCACAGCATATCTTAATCATGGGCACTAGTGGGTCTCGTCCATCCTCGACGATGGATGACCCTCATATGTGCGCCATCTGCCTTCAGCGGATGCATCAGCAGCGCGAGTCGCTGCCGTGCATGCACACCTTCTGCGCCCACTGCATGGACGGGGCGCGCCTGGCCGGGCACACCCGCTGCCCGATCTGCCGCACGCCCATCGGCCGCCCCCCAGCCAGCGGTGTGGACGCGGGGATGCCGGTCTGGACGAACCACGCGCTGCGGCAGATGCTGCGCGACCGGCGTCTACCCACGTATGGCAACAAGAGCGTCCTCTATCAGCGCATCATCGCGGCCACCGCGCCCGACATCGCCATCATGACGCGCGAGCAGCTCGTGCAGCAGCTGCACGATGCCGATCAGCCGGTGTCCGGCACCGACAAGTGCGGGCTGGCCCAGCGCCTGTTCCTGTGGAAGGTCGCGTGGGGTGCCATCGAGATGGTTTAAACTATATACACAGGTATCCACGTGCACTGATGCTAGCAAGTCGACTGGGTGCCAGCGACCAGGCCGATGTCGCGCTCAACTGGTCGCAGGCCCGGCGGTACCAGGTCATCTTCGAGAGCTACCCCACCGTCCGCATCTGCCGCGACCTGATCCGCCAGTACGTGTTCGAGCGGCCCTTGATCGGGCCCGATGATCTCGACCAAGATGTGTACCAGCGGCTCGGCTGGGACATCTTCGACCAGGTCATGGTGGTGGGGGTCGCGATCATCCTCGCGAAGCCCGGTGCGGTGCCGTGCGTCATCCCCTGGGAGCTCTGCCGCGTCACCGTCGCCGTCGACGCGGGCTTTCACCGCGTGATGACCGTCTACCCCGCGCGCATGCACGATGGCGGCGGCAGCGACGTGCCTATCCCGCATGCCTACGTGCTGGACGTGTTCGGATACGCGCCGACGCTGCAGGGATCGCTGACGTGCCTGATGCGCCCGCTGCACTACAAGATCGAGATGGTGAACGATCAGATGGACTGCGCGATAGCGGCCGACCGCGCGCGTGCGCGGCCCCCGTGCTTCTCGGAGACGCTGGGCGACGCGAGCATGCCGGCGCAGGAAGTGAACTACGACTACTACGCGGATGCCACTTCCGTGCAGCAGAGCAGCATGAACACGTACATGCGCAACCAGAGCGCGCTGGAGCAGCTCGAGGCGCAGCAGCAGAACCTGCGGACCGGGGGTGGGCGCAGCGACGGCAGCGGCCGCGAGCGCGTGGCCTCGCACAACGTCAGCACGGCCGTCAAGAATGCCATCGACAGCATCACCCCCATGCCGATCGGCCAGAAGGTCGCGCGCGGGCCCGAGTGCCATGCGCCGGATGCGCTGGTGGAGCGCATGCGCTTCATCGAGCAAGAGATCTTCGTGCTGCTGGGCGTGCCGCGCTCCTTCTGCATGCACGACATTACGGTGCGGCACGATGCGGGTATGCTCCACTGCACCATGACGCGCACGGTGCACATGTGGCAGGAGAACATTGCGACCGCGCTGACCTTCATCTGGAACGTGACGCATAACGGGCCGCCGAAGAAGCGCAAGCGCGTGAATGTGGCCAAGACGGCGCGCGAGCGCAACGAGGTGCTGCGCTTCGAGCGCATGCCCCGCGTCTCCGTCGAGGAGCTCACCTTCGCCTACGACAAGGGCATCGTCGGATGGGAGGCGTACCAGCGCCACATGGCGACGTTCTGCGGCATGGCCGACGAGGACCTGACGAAGGGCAGTGACCCGTGGAGCAAAGAGGAGCGCATGGTGTCCATGACGGGCGCTGGCGGCACGCCGGATACGGAGTTCGCGAAAGACCCGCGCGGCGGCGGGCTGTAGTCAGTCAGTCGTGCGCGCTACACCTCGACCGAGGCGACTGCCATGTAGCCGGAGCGCGACTTGAGCCCATCGTACACGAGATGCACCAGCAAGAAGATGACGGCTGTCTCGAATACGGTCATGGCGCGCGCTGTTTTATGAAGGGTGGCATGGCAGCACTTCGATACCATGTCACTCGGGCTCGACAGGGTATCCCCCAATGCGGAGCAGTACGCGCGCGCGCATGCCCACGCGCGCGAGCTGCTGCCCTCTACGATGCCGGAGCTGCCGCGGTATCACGGGGTAGTCGTGGTGGTGCTGGCGAACCAGCGCGCCCTCGGCCAGGCGGGCAGCGACCCGGTGCGCCTGCGGCGCGAGCTCGAGAGCTTCCTGTGGGTGGTCAATCCGTTGCGCCAGCCACCTGCGCCAGGACCGCGCAAGCGCCGGTAGGTGGATGCACTTGCTCCGTCTATCGTGTCTATACTAATGAAAGCCGAAGTGATCTCATCCTCGGTTGTCCGCTTGACTGGCTCCTGCCCGACCCGCGCGATTGTGCAGGCGCTCGAGCCCTACTCGAAAGGATCCTTGGTGTGGGAGGTGCCCCCGGGAAAGGTGCCTGCCGGCCTCGTGCCGCCGGCGCTGCTGGCGCTGGCCCAGCGCGCGCCGCTGGCCGCCGACGGCGCTATCGAGGTGCCTGACGACCTGTGGGAGCATCTGTTCCCCTACCAGCGCGACGGCGTGCTGCGGGCGGTGCATCAGTTCAAGGGCCGCTGCTTGCTGGCGGATGAGATGGGTCTCGGCAAGACGCTGCAGGCGATCTCGTGCATCCTGCACTACCGCCTGCCCACGCTGGTGGTGTGCCCCGCCTTCCTGTGCACGAACTGGCGGCGCGCGCTGGCGGAGTGGGGCGCGCAGGCGACGGTCTGCTCCTACGGCAAGGTCGAGCTCGGCGAGTGGGGCATGGTGGTGGTGGACGAGGCGCACTACCTCAAGTCGCGCGAGACGCAGCGCGCGCAGACCATCCTGCCACTTGTGCTGGCGGCCCGCTATGCGCTGCTGCTGACGGGCACGCCCTGCCCGAACCGCCCGGAAGAGATGTACACGCTGCTGCACGCGCTGCGCCCGACGCTCGCGCCCGACTTCACCGCCTTCGCGGCGCGCTACTGCCGCCCGCGCCGCACCCCCTTCTGCGCGTACGACACGCGCGGGTCCGACCGGCCCGCGGAGCTCAAGTGGCTGCTCGGCCGTGCCATCGAGGTGCGGCGCGTCAAGGCGGATGTGCTGCCGCAGCTGCCCGCCAAGCTGCAGCACATGCTCTACGTCGGCGCCGACCCGTCCAGCCGCGCGGAGATGGCCTGCCTGCGCGGCAAGCTCGACGCGGCGCTGGCGCGCGGCAGCAAGCTGGCGCAGACGCTGACGATGGAGATGTACCGCGCCACCGCCCATGCCAAGGCGCAGTCGGCGGCGGCGCTGGTGGCCTCGCGCGTGCTGCCGGGCACGGTGGTGTTCGCGCACCATCAGGTGGTGCTGGATGCGATGCAGCAGGCGCTGCCGCCGACCATGCGCGTCGGCCGCATCGACGGCCGCTCCTCGCTCGCCCATCGCCAGCGCGTGGTGGATGGCATGCAGGCGGGCGAGCTCGATGTGGCGCTGCTGTCGATGGGCGCGGCGGGCGTCGGCCTGACGCTGACGCGCGCGACGGTCGCGTACTTCCTCGAGATCCCGTGGTGCCCCGCGGTGCTGCGGCAGTGCGAAGACCGCATCCACCGCATCGGCCAAGAGAGCGCATGCACGGTTTATTATGTGATCGCCGAGGACACGCTGGATGGCCATGTGTGGCAGTCTATTCATCGCAAAGAGCGAGTGGCTGCGCGGATAGGGCAAGGATGAGCGTGCCACCTCCCACCGAGACGATGTGGCACCACAGGCGCGGCACATGCGCCGGGGCCAGCGCCATGATGTCGGCGAGCGCGGTGTCGGTCAGGTACTGCGCCAAGTCGGCGACCGCCCGGTTCTGCTGCTGCGGCGAGTGCTTGCGGCCCCGGCGGCGCGACGCGCGCCCCGACTTGAACTTGCTGCGCACATGCAGCGGCTGCATGATGCCGTGCTGCAGCACACGCTCCAGCCAGTGGGAAAGATTGTGCGCGGGCGCGGGTGTCAAGGTCGCGGCGGCGAGCTTCTGCAGATGAGGCAGCGGGATGACCGGCAGATCGCCCAAGTGGCCGCGCGGGGGGTCGCAGATGCGCGGCACGCCGGTGACATAGCGCGAGCAGTGGGCATACAGCGCGCGTGCCATGTAGACGCGCTGGCGCGCCAGTGCCAGCCCGATGCCGCGCATCATGTGCGCCAGTCCGTGGGGCACATTCACGGGCCGCAGCTCGCTGCCACCCTGCCAGTGGACGGCATGCATGGCCATGTCGTAGGCCTCCGTGACATGCAGAATGCGCGGCAAATCGTAGATGGGCAGTGGGAGGTGCTCCGCGAGGTCCTGCACCCATTCTCGCCAGGGGAAGTCGCCCAGCGCGTGCGTCTGGTGCCAGCCGCAGAGCTCCACCCAGGAAGACGAAGACATCGACCCCTCACTAATGTTCACCGATGAGAATATGGAGGACGCCATCCGCCGCCGGATCTTTTGGGAAACGTTCGCGCTGGCAATAGTGGGTTTTATACATGTAGAAACGAGTGAATCATCGGCAGCTTGAAGCGCTCGCTGACCATCATCGTCGCTTTCCGGATCGCAATATGGCTGTCGGAGGTCTCGCCGGCGCCCAGCGACTGGTGCACGAAGCCGACGCAGATGGGGCGCTGCATGCTGCGGCCGACGATCGCCTGCTCGTTCCACCAGATCTTATCATGGCGGTAGTTCTCGCCATTCGTGTAGGGCAGCAGCTGATGCACGAGCCTTTGCGTGCCCACTGGCATGCCCGCCTGCGTAAGCGAGCCAGGAGGATACGTCCAGATGCCGCTATTCGCATCGAGTGTGCCTCTCTTGTACATCACCTTGCCATCGTGCACCTCGCGGGCCCAGCCGGCCGGCAGTATCACCATGTCCACCGGATCGTTGCTGGCCACCGGGAAGCGCACGCCGTGCCGCTCGTCCAGCAGCACCGCCCGCCACACCAGGAACAGATGGTCGCCCGCATACGCATTGGCCCAGTAGTTGAACATGCGCGTCGCCCCCCGCACGTCGATGTTGATGATGCGCTCCGCCGACGTGCGGTTGCCGCCGCGCGACGACTGCGTGCGGCTGGACATGCCCGATGCAACGGCGCTGTTGCGCATGACGCCGATAAAGTTCCAGTGGCGGATGGTCTGGAATTTCAAGAGCTTGGCATCGTCGCTGGACATGATATGGTTCAACAGCGGCAGGTTGGCGAGAATGACCGATTTGGCCGACCGCCCGGCGGATGGGCCCGTGTAGATGAACATCAGATCCCCCGTGTGGAAGGACTGCTCCCATCCAGCTTCCCAGCGCGCCGAGATAAACGGATAGGTGGCCACAGGGTTGATGAAGGTCTGCTTGACGCGGTTGTGCACCGAAGGCGTCGTGCCGCCTAGGGTACCTTCCCCCGGTGCCGCATGCGGCGCAAGAGCGGCCATCACAGAGTCATACCCATTGCTGGGAGCGGGGTTGCTCAATATGCCTGCGTTCATTTCAGGTAACTAGTGCACAGCGTTATATAGTACATTTACGAACGTCGTAGCGGCCGCCGATGATGCCACCTTTCTCTAGGCACATGTCGCGCCACGCCTCATAGGCCTGCGTAAACGAGGTGCAGGGCAAATGGGTGCTGTGCCACACCACGATAAAGCAGTCGCCATGCACAAGAATGACCGGCCACGGCGGGGTCGCGGCGGTCCGCGCTGGCCAGCGCAGCACTTCCTTGATCCAGGAGAAGCTGAGCCGCCCCTGGTACCGCGAGTCGACGATGGCAATGTGCACTGCAGTCAGAAGCCCGGCGTGGTAGATGGTGTCGATCGTGCCATACATGAGCGCGCGGTGCATCTTGGTGCACCACTCGCCCGTGCGCAGCGCCTGCAGGGTCGCCGAGACGGCGCGCGTGCGCCCGCCAGTCATCGCCGACACCACTTCGAACTCCCCGGCGCGCACCGCGAGCTCTTGCGCGATCTTGACCGCGCCGCGGCGCACATCGGGCACCACGAGAGACCGCTCGATGTCGGTGGGCTCCAGCCAGGTGCAGCGGGCGCTGGCGACGCCGCGGTTGGCCATGACCACGCGCGGCGTCGCCAGCGCGGAAGCAACAGTATACCACCACTGAAAGAAGGCAGACGCGTACTCGAGGTAGCCGATCGGGTGCTCCTCTGCACCCATCACGCGCGCAGCGACCTGCTTCTCCATCGCGAGGCAGGCGTCGGTCCCGAGCAGTGTGGGATGGGCGTTCGCGGCGTCCATCGGACATGCGGACGGAGGGGATTGTGGGGCGTAGGATCGCGCGATAGCCAGCCAGCGCAGCATCGGGTGCTTGCCATAGCGGGAGACAGGCCGCTTTTCGCGGTAGGCGCACAGCAGCTGCTCAGGGGTCTCTTCGTGATGTCGCGCCACGCGCATGCGCTTACTCTGCATATGCCCAGGTGCGGTCGCCCGGGCGGAGGCTGCTTTTGTTGACCGCCTTCTTCGCCTGCCTCTTTGCCATGGCACCACCTATTGCGTTCTCCGCCGCATCCTTCTTCTCCTTACCCCACTCCTTCACACCCGCACCCCACTTCTTCACACCCGTACCCCACTTCTTCACACCCGCAAACATTCCCTTATCTGCCGGCATCGTTCGCTCGGCATGGGATCCTTTAAATACCCGGTTGGCTGTAGTTCGTGCCGGGCATGTTCCGCGCGCTGCGTGCCTCGTCGTCCACATGGGACGCACGGGCCTCCTGCCGGATGACGAAGCTGCGTGCCTGCGCCTCTTGCTCGTCCTTCGGCACCCATCCGTTGAAGGCGCGCACCGCCTCATGCGTCTCGCGCACGAAGTCGCTGTCGCCCGTGGCCTGCGTGAACGGCTCGCACTCGGCGTCGGGCACGATGAAGCCGTCCAGCGTCGGGTCCGCCAGATCCTCCTCGTCGTCGCTGCTCTCCATGTCAAAGATGGCTTCTCCTATCGGGAAGAGATGCCCATTCGCCTCGTCGCTGTGCTTGACAAAGGACTCTCCATCCAGCATGCGAAAGCCCATCGTATCGAAGGCCCGCGGTGCCTTGTCGTCATCGCCGTGCAGGTGGTGGCACTCCATAATGCTCTCATGGTCGACATGGTAGCAGTCGCTGCCGATGCGGTAGATGTGGTCGGTGCCTTTCTCCAGCAGCTGCACCTCGACTATCCCCTTGGCAGGTGTGCCGATCACGACGGCATAGATGTCCCCGTCCGCATCAGCTACCTTGATCGGATCGCCAATGGAGTAGGATGTCGTCATTCTCACGAGTGCTGGAGGATGGAATGTCCCCCTACATGCTCGATTCGTCACTGTGCTTGACGAAGGAGGCGCCATCACCCAGCATGCGGAAGCCCATCTGGTCGAAGGCCTCTACTGCTAGGGTGTCATCGCCGTGGAGCTGGCGGTACTCGGTGATCTGATCGGTGTGCACGTGGCAGTGGTGGCCGCAGGGACGGTAGATGCCGGAGATATTTTTCTCCAGCCGCTGCACGAGCACGGAGCCATCGGTGGGCACGTCGACCACGATCGCATAGGTGTCGGTCGTCGCCCATGGCACCTTGATCGGATCGCCAACGGTGAAGGACGCCATGTCGCCCGTGCCCGCACCACAGGGGACCTGGATCGGATCGGATACGGTGAGGGACGCCAGTAGGTCAGATGCCGTGCTGTGGATACCAGCGGGGTCGGATGTCAACATTGCCGGCGGAGATGCGGATGTCTGCATTTGAGAGATTGCCGGTGGAGATACTGCACCATATATTACACGCGGCTGGCGAGACATCGGTGGTCTGCCTGGCGCGCACGAACCAGCAGACCGCGGTGGCCATTGCGGAATGCCTCGTGCCCTATGCCATGCCATGGCGGCTGGCCTACAGCGTCTACCTCTGCGCGCGCTATGCGGCCGGCGCGCATGTGTACGGCATCGTCAGCCGGTTTTCGTTCCTGCACATGCTGTCTCGCGCCTGCCGCGGCTGCGGGACCCGCACGCAGCGCCGTGTGAGCCGTGTGCCGCTCTGCTGCCGCTGCACGCGCAACAGCCGCCGACGATGCTGGATGGTCAATTTGCCGATTGCACATGCCCTCGGCGTGCACTGCATCCCTTGCCACAAAGGCGCGCGCTCCACGCTGGTGTTTGCGGAGCATCTGCAGGTCATGACGGGCATGACCCGGCGGCAGCTCGTCCTGTACATGTGCCTGCCGTACCGAGGTGCCGCGATATAGCCTGCGTGCAGTCCACCCACCACTGCAGCACGCCCGCCCGCTCGCCCGCTGCCCAGGTGGCGCAGTTGCGCCGCACGCGCGCGCACTCGTCCGGGTGCTCGCGCGCCCACTGCAGGCGCTGGCGCAGGTCGGTCATCTGGCGGCACACGGGCAGGTAGTGCTCCCAGGCATGCATCCGCTGCGACGCCCATGTGTCGGGGCACAGCGCGTGCAGCGGCGAGGCCACCTTCAGTATGCACTGCCCGCCGCCCGCCAGCGCAGCCAGCCGGTCGGCGCCGCTGTGCCCGTCCACCGTCACCGTGTACCGGTAGCGCTCCTGCTGCTCCGTCAGCGGCATGTAGTTCCGTCGGCCCACCTGCAGCTGCCCGTAGTGCGGTATCACCACCGCCTTCTCGAGCGGGCACCGGCGCAGGCGCTGGCTGGCCCCCGTGCCGCGCAAGTCCAGGTGGTCGCGATCGTGCAGGTGCAGCAGCGCGATGCGCTGGTTCGTGCCCGCGTGGCCGCCCGCGCCCGTCAGCGAGCCGCGAAAGATGGCGCAGTCCGTCTTCTCGTGCCATGGCACCTCGCGCGGCAGCTCCACGGGTGGCAGCGGCTTCTGCCCCTCGAAGGCGCCGCGCGCGAGCCGGTGCCAGTCGCTGGGCAGCGGCATGGCGATGTCGGCGAACTGGTCGCCCGTGTACAAGGACAGCACCGGCACCAGAGCAGGGCGCGGCCGCGGCTGCTGGTAGGGGTCCATGGGGTTCATGGCATCGCAGCCGTCCAGGCGCACGCAGGCGCTGTCCCGCTTGTTGATGATAAAGTCGCAGTCGCCCACTTCGCCGCGCTCGCATGCCACCATCAGCATGTTCTGGATGGCGCAGACGCCCTGGTCGCCCCAGAGCTGCTCGGACACCGCATCCCCGCACAGCGTCCATCCGTTCGCCCACCAGCGGTCCGCGGTCAGGCCAACCTGCGGGGTGTCGGCCCGTGCCTTGTCCGACCAGGTGTTGACGTAGTCCGGGTTGCAGAAGGGCACGAAGAGCTCGAGCATGCGGCTGCGTATGCTGACGGCGATGCCCGTGCGGCAGGCGTGCCACATCCACTCGACGGTGTGCAAGAGGTTGCCGCCGGCCGGGAACTGCTGCAGGTCCACGCGGTCGCGCGCGGGCGGGCTGGCATGGATGCGCGGCAGCCGCTGGTAGGGCTCGTGCACCATGACGCGCAGCTGCTGGAGCGTGACCGCCATCGTGACAGCATGCGTCATGTGCGGAAAGTCGGGGTTGGTGCCCTGCACCAGCGGTGGCATCTTCCGGCTGTAGACGCGCGCAATTTTGTGAGGGCACCGGCCGCTCTGGCCGCGGAGGATGCCACCGGTCCAGGTCGAGGCAGGCATGGATAAATGTCGGTTTATTCTTCAAGCATCATCTTCGCCTGCGCCTGCCACTGCGCCTGCGCGGGGCCGCTTCCCGAGGGCAGCAATCGTATCGAGCGCAGCGCGCCATCTTCATCGAACTTGAGCTGCAGCGCGTTGTCGCCGACGATGCCGCGCGTGACATGGTCCATCAAAAACTGGTCGGCGATGACCGCGTCCTGGCCGCTGATGGGCGGCATGGGGTCGGGGGAGTTGACCAGCGACCAGCATTCGGGGGGGACCGTGTGCGGCTGCTTCGTCAGGATCGAGAAGCAGCGCAGCGGGCCGGAATCGTCGTCCATCTGCACCAGCGCGCCTGGGCAGGCATTGGGCAGGACGACGGTGTCGGTGTCATCTTGCGCGTTGACGAGAACCTGGGATGTCGCGTGGGACATACTTGTCGGAGTTGGCTGTGAGCGCCATCACCCACGCCAGCAGCTTGGCATCGATGGCATCGCCGGGAAAGGTGCCCTGCAAGCCGAGCGCAGCCGGCAGGACTGCGGGGCTATCGACCAGCAGATCCGCCATCATGATCGTCTTCTTGCTCGCCATCGGCAGTATTCTCGCATGTTACTTATAGTGCCACCTGATGTACTGGAATATGTGTACGGGTTCATGGACACCGTGGACCTGGCGCGGCTGGACGTGGTGTCGCGCGTGCCTGAGCACGCCTGGACGGTGGCAGTGCAGCGCCGATGCGGGCCGCTGTGGCCAGGTGGCCGCGCGGGGGCTGTCCGGCTGTACAGAGCGGTCCACTGCATGCCACCGTGCACGGTCTATGGGGCCTCGTACATCTGCGCGGGCGCGCGCGCCGCCAGCGCCATAGGCACGCGTGGCATACACACATGGGGAGCTCCTGACCTCGTGCACACGCACAGCCGGTATGCCTATTGTGCCTGCATGGTGGGAGATGCGGAGCTCGCCGTGGGGGACGAGAGCGGGCTGTACCTTGTCCGCCAGGGCATCTGCGTGTGGAATGGCGCGGTGCTGAGCGTCGCGTGCGTCCGCGATGGGTCGATATGGTTCTGCACGCCGGACCAGCGCGCCTATGCGTACCAGGACGGCATCGTGAGCGACCTCGCCTGCTCGTATGCGACGTGCGTGTCGGGTCCCTGGGGCATGGTGGGCACCCAATACGGCACCTACCCGGTGCCCTCGATACGCATGCCCTGCTGCCGCATCGAGCAGAGCGCGACGCTGGCAGCTGCCTGGTTCAGCGATGGCAGCGTGTGCACGTTCAAGCACGGCCAGCTGCTGCATACCTTCGCCGCGGCAGGGGGCATGCAGATCATGATGCCCTCATTCAGTGTGATAGGGGATGTGGTGTGTATCAATGGGGCCGCATGGCGCGACGGCCAGCTGTATCGCCAGTGCCCGGGCACGGACCGCGCGTGCACCGCCGATGGCCAGCTGGTGGTGGTGAAGCTCGCGGTGGGCGAGGTCGGCCTGCTCACATAGCGTTGTACATGGCATGCGCATGCGCGGCGGCCTGCTCGGCAAGCGGGTTGCTGGTGCAGAGCCGCCAGCTGGACTCGGCATAGTGGCGCATGAAGTAGCGCCCGGCCTTCTGCACATCGGGTCCCGCTGCCAGCATGTAGTGGGCCTCGCGGCAGATGCCCGGTGCCGGCGGACGCGCATGGCGGCTGACCACGACAGCGCTGCTCTCGCCGCCGACAATGTCGCCGATCGTCAAGCCCGTCCAGTCGCAGGGCACGAAATGCACCGTGTCGGGCAGATCGGTCCGCGCGGAGGCCAGCTCTTGAATGGCGTCCAGGCTGGTCTCGAACAGATAGGTCGGGCTGCTGCTGACGATCTGGTGCCAGTACTTGAGCGCGCCGCACCCGAGGTCGACGTAGCTGGCATCCGTGCACCGCCGGAGCATCTGCACGGGCTTCCAGCCGCCTTTCCACGTGGTGGTGGTGGTGGTCCCCTGTCCCGGGCGCGCGAGCATGCCGGACGGGTCGTCGGGCACGGCCATGCTGTAGGACTCGACCGACATCCACAGGCAGACCCTGCCGTATAGCGGGGAGCGGATGCAGGCAGCACGAAACGCCTGCACGTCGGCGAGCGAGAGCGTCTGGCCGATAGGCGCGATCTCATGCTGCATGAAGTGCTCGAGCGCGCCCTGCAGCGCGTAGGTGTCTCTCGCGTCGTGCAGCACGCGCCGCAGCACGCCGTAGTGGCGCGACGGGTTCATGAGGATGCGCGCCGCGAAGCAGGTGTGCGCGCCCTGCGTCGTGCGCTGGCGCTTGGGGTGCTCGCCGGCGACGTCCGGGCGTATGGCCTGCGGCTCCTCGGGTGCGGGCACCGGCACCTGCGCATCATCCAGGCCCAGGCGCAGCATGTGCGCGGCATCTTCCGCAAGGGACGCGGGCAGCACGGGATCCACCTGCGAGACGATCCAGTGCGCGGCCTCGCGGCTGTGGACCCACATGCGCTGGCGGCTCTTCAGCGACGTGACGGCGGTGTGCGCGTGGGCGTGCATGCGCGTGGCGTGCTCCCCCGTGCCCGCCTCCGCATCGACCGTGCCGGGCAGCAGCGGCAGGCGCAGGCTCAGCCAGCGCCGCAGCGCCACCTCGAGGTCGCCAGCCGCGTGGAAGCGCGCGCACATGCGCGAGAAGGAGGGCTCGTGAAAGACGCGCAGCGCCTGCAGCGTACGAGCAGTGGTGTCGGGCAGCAGGCAGGCGCACGCCTTCATGGGAGCTAGCTGCCCCATGCTGCCGGGTGCCGGATAGATGTCGCATGGCGCATGCGTCGCCATGTGGCTCGCGGTGCTGAAGTCCCCCTGCAGCAGCGGCGTAGCGGGGTCGCTGTAGACGATGGGCAGCAGCCCCGTCAGCAGCACGTGGCCGTAGATCGCGAGGTGCGCGCTGAACTCGTTAGCCGCCCCGCACATGGCGCTGATCGATCTGGCGCCGCTGGGCATGCGCTTCCAGCGGCCCGCTTCGATGCGCGCGTCTGCCTTGGCCGCCAGCAGCTCCAGCGCAATCGGGTGCAGCAGGCCGATGTCCTCGCGCGCGTGCCCCCATCGCGAGATGCGCAGGTACCATGTGCCCTTATGGCGCACCATCCCCGTGCAGCTGACGACGTCGGCGAGCGCCGGTTGCGCGGTGGCATGCTCGCACGGGCAGGCGCAGCTCGCATGCGCGCAGTGGCGGCATGCCTCGCAGACCAGCACGGGCCCGAGCACGCCCTCGTAGTCCGTGCCACCGCCGATGAAGCACTTGTCGCACAGGGTGAAGTCCGTGCCCGGCAGCGCCTCGCCAGCCGCGGCCCTGGTCCCTGCGTAGCGGCGCGTGTGCAGCACATAGAAGTCGAGCTGCTCGCTGCAGCTCAGTTCCTCCTGCGCGGATCGGCAGCACCCGGCGTCGCTGGGCTCCAGCACCTCGCCTTGGCACCCGGTGATCGCAATGCGCACGCCCTCTGTGCTGCATGTGACGTAGGCATGGAATCCCGGCACGCTGCCGCTGCTGGCATGCCAGATCTTGTTCGCGGCGCTGAGCCGCAGCGTGGCAGCCTCCTCGTCCACGTTGTTCTCGTCCGCGAACTGCTCGATCAGCTTGCGTGTCAGCGCCGTCGGCGTGTCCGCGTGCAGCGTGCGCTCCGCGACGAGTGCCTTCGCGCGCTCTACCCAGGCGGGGCTGAAGATCGTGCGCGCGCAGTGCTCGTGTGAGTGGTGCATGCCGTGTTCCGTGGCGACAGATGTGAAGATGCGCCCGGTCTCCGTCTCCCAGTACGGGCTGCCCGCGGGAGGGACCGGGCACTCGATTCCCAGGGCCTGCATGCAGGCCACCGGCCCCAGGTCCTGCGCCAGCGCCTCGACCAGCGTGTGCTCATGGCGCAGCAGCGAGCGGGTCAGACTGTTCCACATTCCGAATAATGGAAGCCTCTGTGCTCCACTGTGTGGCGATGCGCGGGACGTTCTGCCGGGCGCGCGTGGCCTGCCATGATCTCGACGCGCTGCGCCAGGTCGCGCGGCACGCGGTGTGCTACCTGCGCGCGAGCATCGGCGAGGTGCCGCCGGCCAAGGTGAACAGCCTGCTGGAGCAGCACTGGCAGCGGATCCGGGGCCGCTATCGCGTGAAGTGCATATTAGAGAATCATGCCCGGCACATCCCCGCGTCCGCGCAAGAGGCGCAAGAGGCGCGTGCGTTTCTCGGAGGTGCTCGAAGAGATACGGCAGAAGGATGCGCGGCCTGAGGCGACGGAGGCCATCGTGCTGCCGGACGCGGTCATCGCGCCCAAGATGGAGCACATCTAATCTAGTTGGTTGGAATGCAGCTCCATCTTCGCCAGCTCCGTCCATGGCAGCACGAGCACGTATGGCTTGGTATCGTGCGACGTCAGCGTGATGACCACAATATTCGTGCCCGTGGCGGTGTACGGCTTCTTATTATACACCACAGTCCCCCTTTTCTCGACGACAATCTCGCGCACATGCGTATCATGGCGCGCGACGATGCCTTCGATGACGTTGCGGATGATCGTCTGCAGCGCGAACCCTTGCCCGACGAACCATGCTGCGATCAGATCGTTCGCCAGCTTCGTCTCCATCACCACTTTGATGCCCGCTGCGATGCTCACGACGATCAGCAGCGTGCGGGCCAGCTGCAGCCGCAGCTTCGATGCATGGCCCCCTGCCACCTTCTTCGCCAGATACCCCGACGACGCTTCGCCGAGCAGCGACACGAAGGCGATCATATTCGCGCTGGTCAGAACCAGCAGCAGTGATCCGATCGCACTGTTCGACAGGCTGTAGACCGCACTCATTCTGTGCACCCGGGGTAGCGTATAAGTACCGCCGATGATCAAAGTGGCACAGGATATCCTTGGGCGCGTGCAGCGCACGGAGGGCACCGAAATCGAGATACGTTTTCCGATCCCGCCGCGGTACTTTCGCCTGCTGCATTCGCAGTTTGTCCATGCCCACCCGGAGTCCATCTACACCGAGTCGGAGCTGAAGTACGCGGATGCGAACGACCTGCGCTGCGTGGATGGCCGGTGGGAGCGCAAGCGCGTCGCGATCTACGAGCGGCTGCCCTGCGTGATCCCGTGCCGCCTGTGCGTCTGCGTGGAGAGCCCGTGCGCGCCCGCCGCCTCGATGCGCCCCTACCGCACCATCATACGCTACCGCTGGACCTACCTGATCGGCAGCTGGCGGGTCGAGTGGACGAAGTCGAAGCGGTCCTGCAACGTCGAGCTGGAGTATGCCGGCCATCTGGACGAGCTGCAGATGGCCTTGCCCTCGGCGGAGCACCCGCTGCGCATGATCATGGCGCACCTGGCCTGCCTGGCCCACTGCAACGAGCGCAAGCTGCGCACCGTGGAGTTTTCCCGGCACCTGCCCTTCGCGCCCTATGCCGGCAGCAAGTCGCCTGTGCTGCTCGCCGCGCACGCGCAGTACCAGCGCTATATGGCGATGGGGCAGCCCATCAGCCTGATCGACGGCGCGGATATCTCGGGCACCAGCCAGCTCGTCTCGATCAAGTACGACGGCATGCGCATCGTGCTGGCGGTGCAGGACCGCGACGGGCTGAGCGTGGCATGGGGGATCACGCGCAAAGATGGTCTCTGGTCGGTGCCCTGCACGCATGCCCCGTGCGCCATGGTGCTGGACTGCGAGATCATGCTGGAGTCTCGCCGCATTGTGGTGTTCGATATCTACGCCCGCGATGGCCAGCCGTGCACCGGCACGTACCGCGACAGGCTGGCGAAGCTCGCGGAGACCGAGCTGCCCATCATGCCGGGGTACACCATCGAGCGCAAGGCATTTTACCCCGCGAGCGTCATCGGACCGGCGTGGTACGCCACGAACGCTGGCCGCGAGTCGGATGGCATCATCTTCCATGACAGCGATGCGGTGCTCGGGAGCGATTGCCGCATGTACAAGTGGAAGCCGGTGCACACGGTGGACTTGATGGTCGACCGAAAGCGCCGGATGGTCGACAGCAGCTACCGGGTGTTCATGCCGTGCTGTGCCGGCCATGGCAAGTCACTGAAGAAAGGTGACATCTGGGAATGTGCCATCGAAGACGAGCACGTCCGCCCGCTGTGCCGGCGCAGGGACAAGACGCGTGCCAACGCGCCGCACGTGTGCAACGAGATCGCCAGCGCGCACAGCTGCGCATGGACGCTCAGCGGCCTGCAGGAGGTGATCGGCACGCGAAAGAGAAAGATCGCGAGTATTTAGTAGAAGTCTCCCGCTGCTCGATGGGCAATACATTTACCATGAGCATACTGCACCTCAAGATGATGCGGACTACTCCGCTTTGCGCTTCTTCGCTGCAGGAAAGAAGACAACTGTCACCCGCTCCTGAAGGCGATACTCGTAGTGCGTGCTGCTCGACGGGAGTTGTTGCCGAAGCGCACTGTTGCTCACGCGAAGAAGCCGGCCAATGACGAGCGTCGTGTGCTCCCCCACCGACGAGAGGCGGAAGGATGGCACCAGGTTGTCGAAGTCAATCCGGCCCATGGTGTTGGCCATGCTCGCTGCATTCGTCTCCCCCGTTGTCACTGGATCGAGCGGCTGCGCGGGGGGCCGCGGGCTGCGTGGGCTGAACGGCTCAACCTCGTGTAATGAAATAGTCAGCAGACGTGTCTCAAAGTCAATCTCACAGTCGCCGAAATGGCTCAGCGCGGTGTCGTCCACGATGGCCGTCCGAGGCAGCTTGACGCTGATGATGTCGGCATCGTCGCTGTACACCATGCTGTCGCGAGGCAGGGCCCTGAGGATATCATGGGCCCTCTGACTTAGCTCCATATGCTATGATTGTGGTGGCTGGCCACGCGGCACATCGTGCTCGGCACGAAGGCCTGCATGTTGGCAGTCGTATTCGTGTGCACATCCGACATGGCCCGGCGGACGAACGGCGGCAGAGTGGTGCCGAGCTTGCTGAGGGCGAAGTACGAGGCGCCAACCTGCTCGGCGGTGTCGGCCGTGAGCAGGCGGCGCATGTGGTACATCATGCTGTCCTCGTTCGCCTCTTCGTCGTGCCGCAGGATGATCGTGGCGGTCCATGGCATGCCGTCCGTCGTCGTCGCCGACATGCCGCGCGTCGTGCTGGCGCGCGCGCTGCCCGGCGTCACATTGTCGCTGAAGGCCATGTAGGTCAGGACCTCGCTCGGCAGCGAGGTGCCGTCTGGGTAGAGCGCGGTGGAAGTGTGCGGCCCGCTCGGCATGCACTTCGAGCCCAGCAGCAGCCCGAACGCGTCGAGCATGCGGTACGGCGACAGGGCGTGATCCGGGAAGGTGACGCGCATGCCCCACTGGGCCTTGCTGCACAGGTCGCTCCACGGCTGGGTGCTGTAGATCACGCTGCAGTCTTCCACGATGGGGTAGTGCTTGGTCTGCAGCCCCGACAGGATGAGCAGCTTCTCGGTGCCGTGCAGCGCATTGATGCGGGCGTACTGGATCGCCAGCGCCGAGAGCGCGCCGGTGATCTCGCGGGTGGCCGGAGCGTCCAGGACCGCGATGCAGGGCCCGTCGGTGGTCTCGCAGATGTACAGGCACTTTTCGAGGCGCATGCACCAGGGCATGTCGTCGGGCACCCCGTCGATCACGCCGCCGGCCCCCGGGTAGATCGTGGTGCCCACCGGCGCGCTGCCGGACAGGCCAATGCTGGCCAACGTCTGCGCGGCATCTTGCAGTATGATTTCGGCGGGTGTCCCGTTCACGATGCTCAGGCGCTGGGAGCCGCTGTGGGACCATGCGCCCGCCGTCGTGGCGCCCGGGCCAGTGGGCTCCGCCACAGGGCCATGGATGTCGCAGATCGTCCAGCTCATCGCAGAAGGAGTTGTGCTTGGGAAATGAGAGCAGCGGCGTGCTCCGTGGACTCGATGTTCTGACCAATAATGAGGGTAGCTCGTTCCAGATTGCTCTCACATGCGTCAAAGTCGAGCGCATGGCCACGGAGGAGCAGCGCGGCGCACAAGCTGAACAGGTGCGCCTCGCCCTGCAGGCAGTAGTCCCAGGTGGCGAGCAGGCCGGTCGCCGTGGACACCGTCTGGCCGAACATGATGTACAGCCAGCGGAAGCGGATGAGAATGTCCCAGAGGTCGCGGTCCAGCACGGCGGGGGCGTGCGCGATGACCCAGTCGGGTACCACATGCGTGCCATAGGGCGTCGACGGGCCATAGCGATGCACGAGCCGCACGGTGCGCGCGTAGGCCCAGAACACCGATAGCTCGTCGGAGAAGACCAGCCCCACCGCATACATGAGGTAGAGATTGCCCTGCGTGTATCCCGCGTACGGGGAGGTCGCCGCGAACCGGCGGATGATCTTGGTCACGTTCTCAATGCGCATGGGCGGCATGCGCGCAATATCAATGGCGAGCACGTGCTGCTGGTTTTGCCACACCTTGGACAGCAGGAATCGATCGTGCATCTTCGGCAGCGTGCTCGGTATGTGATAGTGCCTGCGCCACTGCGCCTCGCGCAGATGCATTCTCGCACTGGAAGTGTAGTATATATATGCACTATGCCATATCGTGAATACGCCCATGCCGACTCCTCTGTTTACGCACGCCACCATGCCCGAATCGATCGCGAACTCCACGAGATCCAGCAGCGCGCCTGGCGCATGCTCGCCGTGGGGCGGTCCCCCTGGGCAGCCGCCGGTGCAGCCCAAGTACATCCCCGCGCGCCAGACGAAGAAGCGCTGAGTATATAGTAAATAGAGTAGCCTTTATGACCATGCAGGAGTATACCGTGTATCAGGTGACAGAGCCAGGGTCCGGGGCTGGCATTGTGCCGGATGTGGTGATCGTGAAGGTTGAGCCGTCGGCAGAGACGGTGTTCTACCGATATGGTCCGATGGGCGACTGGAGCGATGCGGAAGATGGGGAGGCCGTGGCGGGCAACGTGCGGATCGCGGATGCGATCAAGGGTAGCGATTCGGATGCCGGTCCCTTCAGCACGCTCGACCAGGCGCGCTTCGCGGCACTCAAGCTGCAGATGGATTCGTCGTTCCGCGTGCAGATCTACGACACGATGCCGCTGGCGTGGATAGCGTTCACGCAGATCCTGTACATTGCTGCCCTGTACACGCCCGGCGTCATGTTTATTGGCAGCGCATATGCGACTGTTGTGCAGGCCGCCGTGGTGCTGAGCACTGTCCTGAACAATGGCGTGTACATCAAGACCGCCACGCGCGTGTCGACGGCAGTCGCGATTGGCAATTTCGTCCTCGCCATGCTGGTGTGGCAGTCGGCCTATGGCACGAGCAATAAGATTTCCGCGGCCTACCGGGCGTCGGTCGTGTCGGTCGTGGGGTTCTGCATCATAAGCACGAACCAGTACCTGTCGATGGTGGCGACGCGGCCCGAGGCTCGCGGCTACGCATAGGCGCGCACGTGAAGCCGGCGCGGCTTGCAGCGCACGAGCAGCAGCAGCACGCCGAGCACGATCACGGCAGCGGCCTGCGCAAGTGCCGATTGCAGATTGTCCTCGATGTCATCGGACGTGAGTGGCGTCGAACGTATGGTCATCCCATTAATGAGCCGTCCGGTAGTCGAGCTATGGGACGTGCTTGTGGTCTCCACCTGGACCGTCATGGTCTTCTTTCTGGATGTGCACTACGTCTGGCCCTGCATTGTGGCAAGTGTCTGCGTGTGCATGCGCAGACGCGATCTCGACGTGCACGAGGGGCTGCTGGCCATGTACATGCTGCGCCATGCGTGCGGCGCCACGCGTGCCCCGACGCCATGGCTAGCGGCCCCCGTGGTCGGCCTGGGCGTCATCTCCCGGTTTGGCGTCTACCTGGGGCTCGAGTCGATGGCCCGGCGCCTGTATACGCTGCTGGGCATCTTCCTGTGCCTCGCGCTGCTGCATAGCACCGCGGACAACCAATGGGTGTCGTTCGCGCGCCTCGTGCTGTACACCGGTACCACGCGCCATGCGGTCTTTCATGGCATGGACTCCTGGGATGCCGCCGCGCAGTCG
>Ga0308019_10000422_pt1 | contig 26535 bp, 23 predicted proteins | sample Neamet284_FD_203135 | JGI IMG/M metagenome (GOLD analysis project Ga0308019, IMG submission 203135) | Marine microbial communities from water near the shore, Antarctic Ocean - #284 | ecosystem: Environmental > Aquatic > Marine > Unclassified | place: Southern Ocean | collected 2014-10-01
TTAAATGATAATAGAGAGGATTCAAAAGTTACCATTACAATTGAAGAATTTACACTAACACTTCCTTCAAATTATAAGACATCAACTATCGAATCTTGTGAGGGTTCTGATGTTGGAATTTTAAACATTGAAGTAGCAGCAACAACCTTTAGAAAAACAGGTACAACTGTAGATATTCCGATTACCTACAATGTTGCTATAGTAGGAAAAGGCAACGTAGGAACCATAGTGTCTCCTAATAAAATCCTACAAGTTAAAGATTTAGCTAAAGGTACTTATGAACTAAAATTTACTATTGATGGAGAGCCCAAATATGTACATCCAAAAGTTGAGTTTACAATAGATGAGATAGCTACACCAACGGTCTATGATGTTGGTAAAATAGAAGTCTGTGATGACGCGGTTGATGGAGATGATCTTAATGGAAAGGCAAAGTTTGATACCTCCACAATTATTAATGGATTATTAAAAGATCCAAATACTGGAGTTGCTCAAGATGCTAATTTGCTAGATATTGAATTCACCTACTTTGATCAAGCGACTAACGCGTCTGTTTCAGCAGCTACACTTCCAAACCCATTCTACTCAGCTTCTCAAACTGTGACAGTAAAGCTTACAAGCAAAGCGAACACTTCTTGTATTGGTTTAGGAGCCGTCGTTTTTGTAGTTAATACTTTGCCTGTTTTTGAAAGAATTGATGATACAAAGTTTGTTTGCTTGAACTTAGATGCAGTTACTATAGGAGTAAAGTCTTCTGATAGTAGAACCTATAGCTATACATGGACTAGAAATGGAACAGCTTTTAATCTTAATATCCCTGGTTTTGACTCAACTATTTTAATTGGTCTTGGTGGTGACTATGAAGTTACTGCTACTACAACTGACGGAACTAGCTGTTCACAGGTTTTGAAATTTAATATCGGTGAGTCTGATATTGCAACTGTTCTTAAAAAAGATATTATAATAGCTGATTTAAATCCTGGCCCAAATAATACTATTACAGTATTAACAGAAACCCTTGGAATTGGTGATTATGAATTTGCAATTGATGATGTATCAGGGCCTTATCAAGATGAGCCTACTTTTGAAAATGTTAGACCTGGTTTACATACTATTTATATTAGAGATAAAAATGAATGTGGGGTTGTAAATATTAAAAGTATAGTAATTGGATATAAAAAGTTTTTCACACCAAACGGAGATGGCATTCATGATACATGGAATATTATTGGTTTAACAAAAACAAGCCTTCCTAATTCTAAGATTTATATTTTCGATAGGTTTGGAAAGTTGTTAAAAGAACTGGATCCTTTAAGTCCTGGTTGGGATGGAACTTTTATTGGAAAGCCAATGCCCTCAACCGACTACTGGTTTAGAGTACAGCTAGAAGATGGAAGAGAGTTTAAATCACACTTTAGTTTGGTAAGAGATTGGAACTAGAACTTTCTGTAAACTTTATTGTGTTTTAGATTAATTAAATCCTATTTTAAAAACAAATTTTTTCAATTCCTTTTTGATTTCTAATTTTTCTCTTGAATACTTTTGCTACTTTTGTTTAATGAGAAAATTAGCCATAATTGTAATATTTATACTAGTCAGCTGTACTAAGGTTAATTAAAAATTATTTCTAGATAAAAATTACATGAAAAACTATGCCTTATTTCTTCTAATTCTTTTTTTATTTTCCGCTTGTGATTCTGAAGATTACGATGAATTGGATTTGAAATCTAAGGCTATTTGTAATGACGGAATAGCTATTAATAATTCTGGAATCTCATATAAATGTAAAAACTATGATTTAATGGGTCTTGTTTCTTTGGAAACTATGGATGCGACTCGTGCCAATGACATTTGGGGATGGACTGACACTCTTACTGGAAAAGAATTTGCATTAATAGGCTTAGATAATGGAACTGGTTTTGTTGATATATCAGATCCAATTAGGCCAATTTATCTAGGAAAACTTCCAACCCAAACTATTTCTACTATTTGGAGAGATTTAAAAGTTTATAAAAATCACGTTTACATAGTAGCTGATTTTAAAAAAAGTAGTACTGATTCTGAAAAAGATCATGGAGTTCAAGTATTTGATTTAACCAGGCTTAACTCAGTTACTAATCCACCTCAAGTTTTTTTTGCTGACTTTGTATATAAGGAACATGGAAAAGGCCATAATATTGCAATTAATGAAGATTCTGGGTATGCATACTCTTTAGGAACTAACACTTATTCTGGAGGGGTTCATGCAATTAATCTAGCTAACCCTAAAGCTCCAGTTTTTGCTGGAGGATTTGCTGATGCCGGTTATACTCACGATGCTCAAGTGGTTAATTATAATGGGCCAGATTTAGATCACAAAGGAAAAGAAATATATGTTGGTAGTAATGAGGATAAAGTGGTTATAATTGATGTCACAGACAAAAAAAATATTAATATAATTAGCAGTGTTGAGTACTCTAAAACTCAATATACGCACCAAGGTTGGTTTACAGATGATCAAAAGTATTTTATTGTTGGAGATGAAAATGACGAGTATAAAAAAGAGGTGATCAATACTAGGTCTATCATTTTTGATTTTACTGATTTAGACAATCCTGTTCTACACTTTGAATTTGAAAATACTACAGATGCGATTGACCATAACGGTTATGTTCATAAAAATAAATTTTATCTGGCTAGTTACACAGCTGGATTAAGAGTTATGGATATTTCTAATATCGATAAAAAATCTATTATTGAGATTGGTTTTTTTGACACATACAATGAACAAGAGGGTGCTGGTATTGGAAATTCATTAGATTCTAATAGAACAAGTCATTCACAAGACGACGATCATGATAACCCAAAAAAAGGTAATGCAGCTGAATTTAATGGTGCTTGGAGTGTTTACCCTTACTTTAAAAGTAAAAATATAATTATCAGCGATATTAATTCAGGTTTATTCATTGTTAAAAAACAGTAAATCCTGTCTTAAAAAAATAATAAATCCCAATATTTTTTGTAGAATTATAAACTTTAATTAGTAAACTAGAGTTCGAGTAATTAGTAATGGTCAATACAAATTGTAAAAATTTAATATTGTTTTTTTTATAAATTATTTTTTATTGTATTCTACAAAAAGATTAATATAGATCAGTCTTGATAAATAGTAGTTTACAGGAGCAAACAACAAAACACTTAAACAGACTAGTGCTACAACTATCCCAAGGCTTTTAATTTTTAACAGAGTAAATAAAAATAGGAAAATAAAAACCCCCATAGCAATTCCTAAAGCATAAGACACATACATAGCACCAAAAAAAAATCCAGGTTCTATTTCATATTTAAATTCACAAATGGAACAATTTTTATAGTTATCTCCATTATTAAAAAATATATTTAAATATGGATTTTTAATCTTCCAAAAATCTCCTTCATTACATTTAGGACATTTATTATTTATAATACTATTGATTTTACCTTTTGTCATTTAATTTGCTTTAAATTAATGAGTTGTTTTTTATTATAATTACAGAGCAAATATACGAAAATCACAATATGAGTAATCTCTTTTTAACTATCAAAATATAGCCATACCTGTTTGGATTATTTAATATTTAATATAAAATAATGAGGTCTTATAAAAATTTATTTAGGGTAGTTAAATCATTTTTTATATCATATTTTTGAAGCCATGAAAAACTTAATAATAATAGGACATCCAAATAAAGAATCATTTTGTTATAGTGGTATTTTTAAAACTATTAAAAATGAATTATCAAAAAATAATGAAGATATTGAGGTTATAGATTTGTACCGAGATAGTTTTACAAGACCTCGTGTAAAATTGATAAAAAAATATCAAGACTTAGTTACTTGGTGTGAACGAATTTATTTTATTTCACCTGTTTGGTGGTTTAGATTAACCCCAAGAATGGAGATATTTTTTGATGAAGTTTTTGCTCCTGGATTTGCTTATGAATTTGTTAATATCACTAAATTATATGCCTATCCTAAACCATTTCTAAAAGATAAAAAGGTAAGAACCTATGTAACACACGGAGCTCCTGCTATTCCTGTTTTAACTTTATATCTAAATTCTGTAAAATTAAGATTAGTTATGGGTGTATATACTTTTGTCTTTGGCTGGAGAATTTCTTTATTTACAAAAACAAGACAATTTTGGTCTGTTCCATTTGTATCTAGTAGTAAGAGAGAAAAATATCTAAAAGTTGTTCAAAAAGATATTAAAAATGATTTAAGAAAAAATTAACTTTTAATTTCAATCTAATAAAAATCATTGACTGGAATACATTATTCTATTTAATATTATACTTACTAATTTGATGAAAAAAAGATATTTATAGCCTTAGCCACTTCCTTTGGTTTTTCATCGCAGATAAAATGTCCTCCCTCTATATAAGTTATGTCAATAGGATGTTCAAAAGCATTCTTAACATTGGACAGAAACTCTGGAATGATAATACGATCTAAACGACCATGGATGATGTGGCTAGGTACGCTTATTTTTTTATTTATATAATGACTCCATCTTTTCCTATCGTTTGGCATACTTCTGTATAAGTTAGCAGCAGTGGTTATAGTGTGTGAGATTTTATAACAACGGATATATTCCAATAAGGCTTTCTCGGGAATAGGGTTGATGATCCCTTTACATAAAAACCGAATCCATACATCTTCTTTACCCTTAAGTAACTGTTCAGGAAATTTGGGAATATTTTGAAAAAATTGATACCATGAGAAACGGAACATTTCCTTACTTAATTCTTTGACTGCTTTTTTCTTTCCATCTTTATTATTGATAATCATCATGTTGATTAATATCAATTTTCGAATGCGTTTAGGCTGTAAAAGCGCCATTTCTTGAGCCACTGCTGATCCCCAATCATGACCACCTAAACAAAACGTTTCTATTTTCAAAGCTGATGCTATTGCAAAAATATCGAGCCCCAATTGGTCTTTGTTATATGCACTTATTTCAAGAGTTCGTTCACTGTCACCCATGCCACGAAGGTCAGGGCAAATGACATAGAAACCTGTCAAGTCTTGTGCGATTTCATGCCAACAATAACTACTTTGAGGCCAGCCATGAATCAAGAAAATAGGACGGTTAACTTTCTTTCCATATGTCCTATAAGTAAATGAGCCCCGTGTTGTTTTTATTTTCTGTTGCATATGATTTCTCATATTTAAAATTAATAATATTTTATTAAACTGAACAACTAGAACCTCAACATTATAGTTAGTTATATGTATAACTATTGTTAAAAGAAAATCGATCTTATATAGTTGTAGGGTAGTGCCTATTAAAAAGTACTATTGAGATATTTTTTATTTTAAGTAATATTTCTCAGCCCCTCATAAACCACAATGCTTACAGCATTAGCTAAGTTTAAGCTTCTAACATGATTGCTGAATATTGGAATTTTATAAAGTTTATCTATGTTATTAGTGATTATATTTTTTGATAAACCTACAGACTCTTTTCCAAAAACGAGAAACATATTATCTTTATAGTCAATTGAATAATAACTCTTCTCTGCAGAGCTTGATAGATAGACCATATTTTTATCATTATTTATTGATAAAAAATCATTTATATTTTCATAAATCTTTACAGAAATGTGTTTCCAATAATCGAGTCCAGCTCTTTTTAATCTAGCATCATTTATTTCAAATCCAAATGGTTTTACTAAATGCAAAACTGATCCTGATGCTAAGGCGAGACGACCAATATTTCCAGTATTCATTGGTATTTCTGGTTCTATAAGTACAATGTTAAAACCCATTCATTTTATATTAATTCATTTATTACTTTTCTGTCGTGTTCTCAATCTAAATTTTCACAACTTTCTTAACCAGATATTTCTAAATTGAACTGGATTGCCATGATCTTGTAATACAATTGTTTTTTTAAGATTTTCTTGCGGATTTTTAAATGTTAGCATATATTTTGAAACAACTTCCTTTCCTTTTAATGGTTCTCCTATATATTCTGTTGTCCCTTTTAGCATTACGTTATTTTGAACTAAAACTTCATTATGAAAAACTATAATACTTCCAGGCTTTATTTCTTCACCTGATTTATCATAAGTTGGTTCCATAAATACAATATCATAAGTTTGCCATTGATTAGGTCCTTTAGTTGCATTAACTAAAGGAGGGTATTGTTTATAAACTGATGCTGCTTGCCCATTAGAATAAGTTCTATTATTATAACTATCTAATATTTGAATTTCAAAACGTCTTTGAAATATTACGCCACTATTGCCTCTACCTTGTCCATTTCCCTTTACATCTTTTGGAGATTTCCATTCAATATGAAACTGAATAGAACCAAATTCTTCAATTGTTTCAATTCCTCCATCTTGTTTAATAGTCATGGATTTATCATTATTAATAGTCCAATTAGCTGTTTTGCCAGATTTAGAATTTTTCCATTTCAACAAATCTGACCCATCAAAAAGTATAATGGCATCGCTTGGTGGAGATCCTGACTTACCAGGGTTAATTACTATAGGCTCAGGTTCCCAAACTTCAGTATCTTCCGGATTAATTTTTTGAGAATAAGTGGTTAGTAACCCTAAAAAAAAGAAAATATATTTCATTGCATTATTATGTTTACTATTAACCTCAATTTAATGAAATTTAATGAGGCATATCTTCTTTTTTAATTTAAGGTTCCCAGAACCTCACTATTATACCTATTTATACAAAAAAGCACATAGCAATAAATTACTTTAATATTTCTTTTCAAAATCTTTATTCATTAATACCCAATAATTTGGATCAAGAATTACATTCTTTGGTTCCTTATCTACATTAATTACAAAATAATTTGATTTTGTTTTTATTTCAATTAATTCTATTTGATCTACATTATTTTCATAGATAATCCCTATTTCAATTGGCATTTCAAATAAACTTCCATCTGTTTGAGTCTGTTTTAAATTAATGATTAATTGATTTTTATTACCATCATACTCCCAATTTCCCTTTAATTTAAAAATCCCTGGTTTATATAACCATTGTTCAAAAAATAAACTCAAATCCTTATTTGATACATCCTCCATGATTTTTTTAAAATCATTTGTTGTCACATTTAAATCTCTATATTTATTATAGTAGATTCTTATACCTTTCCAGAAATTTTCTGTTCCTAAAACTCCACGAAGCATATGTAAAATCCAGCTACCTTTTTGATAAGTTTGAGTACTTGTTACATTTTTCATGTCCTTTAAATTATCGTGAACTATTCGATAACTTGGGTTTTTATCATAAAAAGCATCAACTCTTTTTTGGCTTGATTGGAGTCCCTTTATAAAGTCTTCTCTTCCGTACTGATGTTCGATAAATAACAAAGTAAAATAAGTGGCGAAGCCTTCACTTAACCAAATATCATCCCAATCATATTCTGTTACAGCATTTCCGAACCATTGATGAGCAATTTCGTGAATAACTACATTTCTCCAGCGTTCATTACGATCTCCAACAACTGATTTATCACTATATAGAATTGCAGATGCAGCCTCCATTCCTCCACTCACACTATTTGATTGTATGTTAGCTAACTTTTCATATGAAAATGGGCCTATGTAATCACTGTAAAATTTTAAAACTTTTTTTGTAGGTTCGGCAAAATCATAAAATCCTGCATCTCTATCTTGTTTAAATACCCAAGTTTGAATTGATTTACTATCAAATTCATCAACATATTGAACTGCGAAATCAGCTACTCCTAAAACAAATAACCAACTAGCAATTGGAACTGACTGCTTCCAATGTGTAATTCGTTTATTATAGTTAAGATTAGTTTCTTCTATTTTAAGACCATTTGATACAATTTGATAATGATCTGGTGCGGTAACAATAAATTCACACATAGCCTTATCATAAGGGTGATCAATAGTAGCAAGCCAATGACGACTTAAATTTGGCCAATTATCACTAAAAAAAGTTCGATCTCCATATTTATTTTTACCAATAATTAACCCGCTTTGAGGAATACCTTTGTACTTAATTTTATATTTAGAAAATTGATTAGTTGTGGAAGGCTTAGGTAAATTTATTAATAACTCATTGTTCTTGTGGGAAAAACTCAGCATATTGCCATTAGATGAAACCTCGCTAACAACCATTCCTTTGTTTTCTAATTTACTAGAAACATTAATTAAATCTAGTCTTAATATTTCTACACCAGATCCTAAGAAACAGATGTCAATAATTACTTCACATTTAATCTCATCAGACTTATCTGATAATTCTATATTAAAAACATAATTTACAGCATCAATTTTAGGGTTTTTAGGATACTTATCATTTAAGGCAAATGCTTTATTTGAAAAAAATATAATTGTAATTAAACAAAAAAGTTGATAGATCTTATTTTTAAATAATATCATAATTTTAATACGTTTTCAATCTTTAATAATAATTATTTTCAAATCAATCAACTGAACTTATTAATATTAAAAATTATTCTTAAATTGTTATTATATCAAGTTACAAATAAAAATCACTATTGTTAAATCAATTCTAAAAAGGTAATAATGCATTTCAAAAAACTTCTTTTCGTATCAACTATCTTAATTTTATCCAATATAAATATTCTTTTTTCTCAAGAAAAAAATTATTACCAAACTGATTTCACAATTAGTGAATTCGAAGCCAGAAGGTCTAAAATTTTTAACGAGATCGGAACAAATGCCATTGCATTAATTCAAGGAGCTTCAAGTGTTGCTGGATTCAAAGTCTTCCGACAAACGAATACTTTTTATTATTTATGTGGAATTGAGGAAGGACATGCCTATTTGTTGCTGAATGGAAAAAATAAAAGCACTACAATTTATTTACCCCAAAGAGATAAGAACAGAGAAAAAAGTCAAGGTAAAATTTTATCATCTGATGATGAAGATTTAATTAAAAAATTGACAGGTGTGAATAGTGTCAAATCTTTAGAACTTCTTGGACATGACTTAATTGGAACTGGCCTTATAAATGGACCTAATCCTACTTTATATACACCATTTAGTCCAGCAGAAACTGGAAATGACAGTAGAGATGAAATATTATTTGGACATGCTCGTGCTGCAGCTGATCCATGGAGTTCTGAGACTACACGTGAATCTAGATTTAAAAAACTAATTAACGAACGTTTTCCCGAGTTTAAAATTAAAAATTTATCTCCTTTATTAGACTCAATGCGTTTAATCAAAAGTCCAAAAGAAATCGAAGTTATTAGAAAAGCCACTGAAATTGCAGGTTTAGGAATCATTGAAGCTATGAGATCAACAAAACCAGGTGTTTATGAGTATCAACTAGATGCAGCTGCAAAATATGTTTTCTATCAGCATGGTTCTCAAGGGGATGGTTACCCAGCTATTATTGGTGGTGGATCTAATGCTTACATGGGACATTATTTTAGAAAAAAAGATGTTTTAAACAATGGTGATTTAGTCCTTATGGATTATGCACCTGATTACCATAATTATACTAGTGATGTTACTAGAATTTGGCCTGTTAATGGAGTTTTTAATAAAGAGCAAACCGAATTATATAAGTTTATTGTTGCATATAGAGATGCATTATTTAAATATATAAAGCCAGGTGCAAATTCAAATGAAGTGTTAAGCAAAGCAGCTAAACAAATGAAAGAATATCTTGTTGGAAAAACATTTTCAAAACCAACACATTTAAAAGCTGTACAAAAAGCCCTGTTATTTAAGGGACACTTTCAACATCCTGTTGGTATGGCTGTGCATGATGTGGGTAGAGTTCATGGAATAAACTTGAAGGAAGGAATGGTATTTACTATTGATCCTATGATATGGATTCCTGACGAAAAATTATACATAAGAATTGAAGATGTTGCCGTGGTTACAAAAAATGGTGTTGAAAATTTAAGTGATTTTGTTCCATCTAAAATAAAAGAAATAGAAAAAATAATTAATGAGAAAGGACTAACAGAGTTTAGACCTTCAAAATTTTTACCTTTAAAACTTCCTTAATAACTCTTAAGGGGATAAAATAGAAAAACATAATTCTGTAGTAACCATAGACATATTTTTCTTTTATTGAATTATAATTAAAGTAAGTAACCACAATATAATTTTGTTTAAAGGACGAAAATTGATTAAAATAATTATATAATAAAAATATACTATAATTTACTTTCCAATTAAGATGATTTTTTTTTGCCTTCCATTGACGTATCTAAAACCATTTTCTTCAAACATACCTGCTTCTTCTAGCATAATTCTAATTTCTTTTTTCCAATCTTCTATATATGTTTTGTTATTTAGTTCAATTGCGTAAACGGTATCAAAACTCATTGGAACCTCACCATTAAAAGGGACTCCTTTTTGTGAGTCCCACATTCCTAGAGTAGTTCCTGCGGAATGCCCAAATGTCCCAAGTGGGTGTGTGTAAATTTGGGGATTTAACCCTTCCTTAATTGCTAGATTTAAAGATGTTTTTAAAATTTCATTTCCTGTTTTGTTTAACCCAAATTGATTTGTAAATATATCTTGAAGTCTGTTGGCTTCTTTTAACGCATTTGACAAAAATTTTGGAGCTTCTTCTTCATCATTCTTTAAAACATAAGCAATTTGCTGGCAATCAGTATTTAGAGTTAAGTATGTGATTCCAAAATCACAATGGACGAGATCCCCGGGTTGAATTATATCATATTTTGATTTTCCGTCAAAAGCGTAAAGATCACTTTCTTTATTTCTTTGTACGTCTATTGTTGGATGGAACCAAGTTTTAAGATTTAACTCTAAAACTCTTTCTCTCATCCACCAAACAACATCTTCTGTTGTTGTTATTCCAGGCTTTATAACATTAGTTGAAAAAGCCTCTTTTATTATGTTATGAGTAATACTAATTAGTTGAGTATAAATATTTTTTTCTTTTTCAGTTCTAGTTTCAATCCATCTTATTCCTAGTTTTTCTGCTGAAATAACTTTGTTTTGAATTTCCGGAGTCGCATTATTATAAAATAAATCAAAATCAGTTTTGGAAATACCATCAACTAGCGAAAAGTTTTCGGAAAAGTTTAATCCAATTTTTTTAGGATTTTTTTCAAGTATATAATTATACAATGCTTCAAATTGATTCGGTGTTTTTTCTTTATTCCATATGGAAGAAATATTTTCTCCAAAGTTATATCTTGATATTGCTGCACTTTCAACTTTATTATTATCGTAGTAAAACACTAGTATAGTTCTTCTTCTTGCATTTAGCCAAGTTGGCGGTAATAATGTTTTTATTATGGGGTCTTCATTATATTCTCTGGTTATAATCACCCACATATCAATCCCAGTTTCTTTCATAAGTTTAGGAAGTAAATTCTCAATTCTATCTTTTTGAATATCTTTTATAAGAGAGGCTCTGTTTTTTAGATCTAAAATATTTTGAGAAAATGTAAATTGTGAAATAAGTAAAAGAAAAATTATATTTTTTATCATAAATAAATTTAAACAAATTAAAATGCCAATAAGAGATTTGTAAAATGTTTTATTTATTGTTCAAGACCTTTTAAAAAAAACCTTAATTAAGTAGGGTAGTGTCTATTAATAAATTTTAGATAAGTATTATATTTATTTTATGAAAAAACTTCTTGTATTACTTCTTATTCCAATTATTTCTTTTGGACAAGATGAAAATCCACTAAATTATTTATATCCAAAAGAAGACTTAATTATAAAATATCATGATAGTTGGGGAGGGAATAATTATAAAAAATTAATTAAGGAGTTTAAAAAAACCCCATTAGATTACAATGACATTGTGTTTTTGGGCAATAGTATAACTGCTGGTGGCAATGATTGGAGTAAAAGACTAAACTATCCACACATTAAAAATAGAGGAATTAGTGGAGATGTTACAGATGGTATTTTAGCTAGAATTGATGAAATTGTTCATTTCAAGCCAAGAGCTGTTTTTTTACTGATAGGTATTAATGATTTATGGAACAATACTCCTAATATCCCTTCTTCAAATTATATTGGTAACAACATAATAAAAATTTCTCAAGTAATTAAAGAAAGGTCGTCAAACACTGAGGTTTATGTTCAAACATTACTACCTGTTGAAAAGGATATTTACAAAGATAAAATCAAGGAAATAAACAATATTATAAAAGTAAATCAAAAAACAAACTCTTATAAGGTTATCGACCTGTATCCTTTATTTGTAAATGATAACGGATTAATAAAAAATGAGTTATCTACTGATGGAATTCATCTTAATGAAAAAGGGTATGACACTTGGGTTCAATTCATTAAACCGAAAGTGTACTCTATCAAACCCGTAGCAGTTTCTAAGCCAAAAATTAAATAAGTGTATATATTATATTAAAATAAATTTAATTTGAAAGGGAATTCTGCGGCACTTAAAATTAAGTAATAAACCTACAGACTTTTATTCTTTTATAAATACTTGTACGAATAGCTCCGTTTAAAAGAAAATCGATTTCATTAATTTGTTCGAAGCTATTTAAAAATATTTAAACTTTAAAAGGGGAAATAATTTAAAATTATCCCCCCTTTTTTTTATAAATAAATAAAATTTATTATTGATATCTTTTTAAAACTTCAACCATAAAATCATGAACATGTTCAACTTCTCCTCTTTTTTCAAAATACTCATTCATTGCTTTTGAATAATTATCTTCTAAATCTTGATGCATACTTAAGTGCCCATTTACACCTTTTCCGCCAATTACCACCCAGTGTGATGCACCGTTTGGCCTATTTATGTCATACGTACCAAAACCTACAACTTTATTTTCGAAAACTTTAGAGGCGTCCTTAACAATTTTATCGTGGGCTTTTTTAAAAGCTATTGGATCTTTTGGAGTAATATCCCATAAATGACCAAAAGGGAATTCTTTTACATCTCCTTCTTTCCAACTTAAAAATCTTCCTGCTGCTGCATCTCCCCAGCTTTCAACATAATTATTAAATTGCCCCCAAAAAGCATCATTCTCAAAATCTTTCATATCACCTTCAACTCTTCCTCCATTATTTAATTCCCATATCCATACTAATCTATGGGTTCTACCGTCTTTTCTTCCATGCCTTAATCTTTCTAATAGAACACTTCCAGATTTTAACTTAGCTTCTAGAAAGAATTCATCAAATAATTCTTCTAAATTATTTTCTGAATTTGGTTCAGCAGTAATATAGACAGTATTGAATGCCATTTGCTGAGCTGACAAACTAAAAGAAATAAAGGTAAATAGTGTAAATAATAATTTTTTCATTTTTATATTTTTTAAGTTATTAAAACCAAATATAAAAAATACTTTCTAGAATGTTTTAATATTAATTTAAATATGGGATCACTAATTAAAATTAATGTTAAGATTTCTGGGTTTTTAATTAAGATAGTCTTACAATAATTATACAGGTTTGAAAAATAAAAACTCTAATTACATGTTTGTAAATTAGTTAAGGTTTAACTAAGCGAAAAAAAAGATTGTAATGAATTTTATAGGCTATTATTTTTAAGAAAAAATCAATACTTCAAACAAATTAATTTTTATTTAAGACTTAACTTTTATAGCTGTCTATTATTGCTTTTTTTCCTAATATAAGTTTGATGACATTTAACTTTGAGTATAGTTTGTAATTACAATTTATAGATATTATATTAGATAAAAACAAATACATAAGGACTTTAAAAATGATTACAAAGTCTTCTTTGGTCGTAGATTAAAATTCAATTATAATATTTTGTAACAAAATAAAATTTGAAAAATATAACAACTTTTGATGTAATTATAGTTGGTGGTGGATTGGCTGGATTAACAAATGCCATTCATTTATCTAAATTTAAGCAACGAGTATTACTTATTGAAAAAAACTCATATCCAAAACACAAAGTATGCGGAGAGTATATTTCTAATGAAGTACTTCCGTATTTAAATTCTTTAGGTATTGATCCAATAAAGGAAGGGGCTAAAAAGATTAGTAAAGTACAAGTTAGTACCACAAAAGGTAATTTAATAAAAGGTGTACTGCCTTTGGGAGGCTTTGGAATGAGTCGTTATTTTTTAGATAGTTTATTATTGAAAAAAGCCCGCTTCAATGGTGTGCAAGTTTTAAAAGACTCCGTAGACTCTATTTGTTTTAAAAACGGAGTTTTTACAGTTCAAACAAAAGATTCAAAATCTTTTCAAAGTAAAATCACTATTGGTGCTTTTGGTAAAAGATCAATATTAGACCTGAAGATGGATAGAGAATTCATAAAAAAAAAATCACCTTACCTGGCTGTGAAGCTTCATGTAAAAGGTGATTTTCCGGAAAACTTGATAGCCTTACATAATTTTAAAGGGGGTTATTGTGGGGTGTCTAAAGTAGAAAACAATTCGATTAATCTATGTTATATCACTGAATACAATTCGTTTAAAAAATATAAAAATATTACAGATTTTCAGAAGCAAGTAGTCTTTAAAAACAAACACTTAAAAAAAATATTTGAAGAGTCAACATCTGTTTTTGAAAAACCACTAACAATTAGCCAAATTTCCTTTGAAACTAAAAAGCCAGTAGAGAAACATATCATTATGTGTGGAGATACTGCAGGTATGATTCATCCATTATGTGGAAATGGAATGGGAATGGCTATTACAAGTGCACGATTGGCAAGTGTACGGATTCTACAGTTTTTAAATGGAGAAATAAAAACAAGAGAAGGTTTAGAAAAACAATATTTTAAAGATTGGAATAATGAATTTAAAACGCGGTTAAAGACCGGACATTTTATCGCTACGTTGTTTAGAAGTCAAAGTGTTTCTCAAATTGCCTATTCAATTTTAAAAATAATCCCTTTTTTGTTACCTAAAATGATCCAATTTACCCACGGAAAACAAATAAAATCTATATGAGTTTTTTAGTTGACACTTCACATCGATCTTCAGAAATAGAAATTATGGATGATTTTACAATGGAGGGAATTTTAATTAGAGACACCCTAGACAAGATAGAAATCATTAATAGATTTTTGGGGGGGAATACAGTAACAATAAAAGGACTTAAAAATCTCATTAAAAATCAATCAAAAAACAAAACAATTACAATTGTAGATTTGGGCTGTGGAAATGGTGATATCTTACGTGATGTTGCTAAGTTTGGTAGAAAGAATAACTATTCTTTTAAACTTATAGGAATTGATGCAAACCTTGCAGCAATAAATTATGCAAAGGAATTATCAAAAGAGTACTCAGAACTGAGTTTTAAAACGATAGATATATTATCAGAAGATTTCAAAAAAGAATCATATGATATCGTTTTATGCACCTTGTTTTTACATCATTTTAAAAATGAGGAACTCATATCATTTCTAAAAACAACTATTGAGAAAGCAACAATTGGAGTAGTTGTTAATGATTTACATAGACATAAATTAGCCTACTATCTTTTTAAATTGATAGGATTTTTTATAAAAAATAAAATGGTCAGACAAGATGGATTAACTTCTGTTTTAAGGGCTTTTAAAAGAAAAGATTTAGAAAATATTTCAAAAAAAATAAAAGTACATTTTTCAATTCAGTGGAAATGGGCTTTTCGTTATTTATGGATCCTGAAAAAAGATTTTATTAATTAAAAAAAAATTCTTCCTTATATAGGAAATATTATGAGCGTAAAAATAATATCCGTAGCAAAACAGCTGCCAAAAAACGTCAGAGAAACTAAAGATATTATTCCCTTTGTTAAACAGTGGATGCAAGGTCAGGAAACTAGGTTTCAAAGAAAAGTTCTAAAACTTTTTGAAGGTGCAGGCGTAGACAGACGCTACTCTATTATGGATGCAGAAGAAGTTTTTTTGAATTCGTCTTTTGAAGAAAAAAACAATATTTATCTTCGTGAGGTAACGAAACTGGCAGAACAATCGTTGCAAAAATCATTAAAAAAAGCAAGTCTACAGCCTACAGACATCGATTATATTATAACTGTTAGCTGCACAGGAATTATGATTCCGTCTGTAGATGCGTATTTAATTAATAGTTTGCAAATGAAACAAGATATTGTTAGACTTCCCGTTACAGAAATGGGTTGTGTGGCAGGAGTTTCAGGAATCATTTATGCTAAAAATTTTTTAAAAGCTAATCCAAATAAACGTGCTGCTGTTATATCAGTTGAAGCACCTACCGCAACCTTTCAACTGGAAGATTTTTCCATGGCAAATATTGTAAGTGCTGCAATTTTTGGAGATGGTGCCGCGAGTGTTATTTTATCATCTTATAAAGAAGATAAAGGGCCTAAAATTATAGATGAAGCTATGTATCATTTTTATGATTCTATAGATATTATGGGTTTTAAGTTGGTGAATACAGGGTTACAAATGATTCTAGATAAAAAAGTTCCAGAAACTATTTCAAATCATTTTCCGATGATTGTTCATCCTTTTTTAGAACGCAATAACTTAACAATTCAAGATGTAAATCATTTGATTTTCCATCCAGGTGGAAAGAAAATAGTACACACTGTTGAGGGTTTATTTAAGTCATTAGGAAAAAATATAGATGACACAAAAGAAGTCTTAAGATTGTACGGCAACATGTCAAGTGCTACTGTTTTATATGTTTTAGAACGATTTATGGATGGAGATAGACAACCAGGAGAAAGAGGTCTAATGCTTAGTTTTGGTCCAGGATTTTCTGCACAAAGAATATTATTAGAATGGTAAAAGAATTTGAAAATAAAAAGGAATGGGCACTAATTTTAGGAGGCTCAAGTGGATTGGGTTTGGCTACGGCAAAAAAGTTAGCTAAACACGGAATGAATATTTGTATTGTTCACAGAAACTCTAGATCACAGCTAGGCCAAGTAGAGAAAGATTTTAAAGAAATCACTCAAGAACCAGTAGCTTTTATTAGTTACAATACAGATGCTTTTCACTCAGAAAAGAGAGCAGCATTGATAAATAATTTAAAAAAAGAATTAGAAGGAGGTAAAATAAAAACATTGGTACATAGTGTAGCCAAAGGAAATTTAAAACCCATGGTTTCTGATTCATCACCAACATTACAAACAGACGATTTTCAATTAACAATACAAGCAATGGGAATTAGTTTGTATGATTGGGTTAAAGCTGTTTTTGAAGCAAAGCTATTTTCTGAAGATGCGCGAGTGGTTAGCTTTACAAGTGAAGGCAATAGTAAAGCATGGAAAAATTATGCAGCTGTTTCTGCGGCAAAAGTAACACTAGAGGCTATTACAAGAAATATTGCACTTGAATTTGCTCGCTTTGGAATTAGAGCCAACTGTATTCAAGCAGGAGTTACAGATACAGCATCTTTACGAATGATTCCGGGAAGTAATGAAATAAAAAAACACTCTTTACTTCGTAATCCTTTTGGCAGATTAACATTGCCAGAAGATGTTGCTAACGTTGTATATTTATTATCTAAAGATGAAGCTGCTTGGATTAATGGAACTATTATTCCGGTTGATGGAGGAGAGCACATTAGCTAACAGTTTTTATTTAATATCGAAGTTTTAGAGATATTAAAAATGAAAGCAAAAACTAAGAAAATAAAGATAGATTTTTTATTAATTGAAGACAGAAACCATTTTACAACTTTTACCCTATCAAGCACCCTTTTTGTTTGTAGAGGAATTAACTTATATTTCAGAAAATGGAGCGGAAGGGTACTACACTTTTAAAAATGATGAATATTTCTATCAAGGTCATTTTAAAAACAACCCAATAACTCCAGGAGTTATTTTAACGGAAGTTATGGCGCAAATAGGTGTGGTTTGTTTAGGAATTTATCTGTTAAAAGAGGAGTTTTCTGTAACAAGAAAACCACAAATAGCGCTAACATCTAATGAAATAGATTTTTTTTTACCCGTTAGACCAAAAGAACGCGTAAGGGTGGTTTCACAGAAAATATATTTTAGATTCAATAAACTAAAATGTAAGGTTCAGTTATTTAATGAGAAAAATGAGTTGGTTTGCAAAGGAACCATATCAGGAATGCTAAAGCTAATGAATGATCAAACATAGAGTAGTAATTACTGGAATGGGGGTAGTAGCTCCAAATGCTGTTGGGCTAGATAACTTTTTAGAAGCCATTAAACAAGGAAGGTCTGGAATTACATTTCATCAAAAACTACAAGACTTAAAATTTTCTTGTTGTATTGGTGGAATTCCATCTGTTTCTGAAGAATTGAAAAGCCAATACTTAACGCCATTACAATTACGTGGATTTGATAGTGCTGGAATTTTATATGGATGCATTGCAGGTATGGATGCTTGGAAAGACGCAGGGTTTATAATTGATAAAAACTCACCAACTGATTATGATTCAGGAATGGTGTTTGGTACAGGAACATCAGGAATAGAAAAATTTAGAGAAGCAATTTATAAGCTAGACAATCAAAAAGTAAAACGTTTGGGAAGTACCGTGGTAGTGCAAACTATGGCAAGTGGAATTAGTGCTTATTTAGGCGGAATCCTAGGACTGGGAAATCAAGTTACAACAAACTCATCAGCATGTTCTACAGGAACTGAGGCATTATTAATGGGCTTTGAGCGCGTTCAATCAGGAAAAGCATCAAGAATGTTAGTTGGGAGTTGTAGTGACGATGGCGCTTATATTTGGGGCGGATTTGATGCGATGAGGGTAATGACTTATAAGCATAACGAAACTCCAGAAAAAGGATCGAAACCAATGAGTAAACAAGCATCAGGGTTTGTGCCAGGAAGTGGTGCTGGGGCCTTAGTCTTAGAATCGTTAGAAAGTGCAATAGAAAGAAAAGCAACTATTTATGCAGAGGTTTTAGGAGGAAACATCAATTCTGGAGGACAAAGAAATGGAGGTACATTGACTGCTCCAAACTCAGAAGCCGTCCAAAAATGTATTGTGGATGCAATGAAAGATGCGAATATAAAAGGCACAGAAATTGATGCAATTAACGGACATTTAACGGCAACGATTAAAGATCCTTTAGAAATAGAAAACTGGAGTAAAGCATTGGGAAGAAAAGGAAAAGAATTTCCAATAATAAACTCATTAAAGTCAATGGTAGGACATTGTCTAGCAGCAGCAGCATCAATAGAAAATGTAGCAACAGTGCTACAATTAAAACATCAATTTGTTTTTCCAAACATAAATTGCGAAGAAGTACATCCAGATATTTTAAAGTTAATCTCAAAAGAAAAAATCCCAACTAAAATGACTCCGAAAAAACTAAATATCGTTGCGAAAGCAAGTTTTGGCTTTGGGGATGTAAATGGATGTGTTATTTTTAAAAGATATTAAAAAATCATCTTTATTAGGTTTTGCTTGTAATATAATAACATCAATATAATAAAAACAATATAAATGAATAGAAAAGAACTGATCACTTCATTACAAAAAATCGTAAAACCTTATGTTCAAGATCAAGAAGCTTTTAAAAATCTTTCTGAAGAAACGGACTTTATCAATGATTTAAAAATTAACTCAGCAAATTTAGTTGATGTTATTCTAGATGTGGAAGATGAGTTTGATATTGAGATTGATAACGAATCTATGGAAAAAATGCTTTCAGTTAAAGCTGCAATTGATATTATTGAAATCAAATTAGCCGACTCTTGATAGGTAATGACATCATAGATTTATCACTTGCTAAAACAGAGAGTAATTGGAAGCGAAGAGGCTTTTTAGAAAAGCAATTTACTACAAATGAGCAGAAACTCATTTTAGCAGCAAAAAATTCTTTTGTCTTGGTTTGGAAGTTTTGGAGTATGAAAGAAGCTGCCTATAAGGTTTATGTACAACAAAATGAATTACGTTTTTTTGCTCCTAAAAAATTTAATTGTTTATTAACATCAGAAAAGAAAGGGTTTGTACATTTTGAAGATCAAATATTCTACACATCATCTACTGTGACTCAGAATTATATTTTTACTGTAGCAAGCTTGGAAAAAGCAACAGAAGCTTATTCTAAATTTGTGTTGCCCCAAACTATTGATATAATGATCAAAATTAAATTAGAAGAATTAACAACATTTTCTGCCATAGAAATTGAACAAAAAAAATCTAAAAATGGAGCTCCATTTTACTACTATAAAAATATTTTATTGACAAGATCATGCTCAATTACACATCATGGAAATTATGGTGTATTTTCCTTGTTATATGCCTGAACAATAATAAACGTAAAAAAGTGTTTTAATTTAACTAAGAATTAATTATGTTGATTAATCTTACAAATACGCAAATAAGGAATATTATATATGTTTATTGTATTGATATTAACTCTGTGCATAGAAATTATAAAGTTTAAATGAAGTCCCTAGAAAAAGAAATCATAGTCTCTAAAAATGATTTAGATGAATTAAATCATGTAAATAATGTTATCTATATTCATTGGGTACAAGAAATTGCGAAAAATCATTGGAAAAGTCTAGTGTCAAATGAAATAATAAAAAATTATTACTGGGTCTTATTAGAACATCAAATAAAATACTTACATCCAGCATTATTAGATGACAAAATTAGACTTAAAACATATATTGAAAAAACCCAAGGAGTCAAGTCAAGCAGAATAGTAGAGATATATAATGCCAATACTAATAAGTTGCTTGTAACATCTAAAACTATATGGTGTTTAATTAATGCTAAAACACATAAACCCAATAGAATAATAGATGAAATAAGACATGCCTTTAGCTAATAAAAAAACTTAATTGTAATTAAAAGCCTGAGATTTTTTGGGTTTTATTAGCTGTTTTGTATAAAATTATTTAATATGCATCTTACAAGTTATATTTTGGATTCCATAAAACAACTTGTTTCAAATTCATGGGACGAATTCCCATATCCAATGCAAAGGATATATTAGCACCACTTTTTAAATTGGAGATTGGAAATGAACTTATAATCAAACCAAATTAACTATTACAGTATGCTATCAACCTAAGTTTTTATAAGCTTAATTTGGTGTTTAATCAGCTTTATTTCTTTGTTTTTATACATATTTTCTGGTTTTTTTTTAATTAAATTAATTTTTTTATCTCACAACTTATTGATTATTATATAATTATGAAACATCCCTTATTCTTATTTAGAATAATTAAAAATAAGCTTGTTTTTAAATGTTTTGTGTATTATTTTTGGCCCATAATTAAAACTATAAAACTATTATGAAATTTAAATTTTTACCCCTATTTGTTCTTTGTACTTCTCTATTCTTAATATCTTGTTCTGATGATGATGTTATTGTAGATAATACTGTTACTCCTCCTTCAACTTATAAATTCGAAAGAGATGGATTGTCAACAGTATCTCACGGTGGACAAACTACTAGATTAAAAATGGCTAGTGAATTATACAGTGGAATGAAATCCTCTTCCTCAACTAAAGCTGGATTAAACAATATGTTTAATAATGGTGAAGGTTTTTCTGATACTAAATTAAATGGAACTGGAAAAAAAATTGGCAGTAAAACTTTTGCTTCACCTGTAGCTTCTGCTACAGTTAAGCCAATGTTTGATGCTATGATAACTGATTTTACTGATAATGTTATTCCAAATTGGTCAACTGCTGCTGCTAATGGTACAGCCGGTAAAATGACAGATGCTAAAAGAACAGTTTATATTAATGCTAAAGGTCACGAACTTACACAAGTGTTTACCAAAGGTTTAATTGGTGGAATGACAACGGATCAAATTCTTAATGGATACTTATCAACTGCAAAGTTAGACGGAGGCACAAATAAAGCTGATAATGATGCAGGAACTCTTGTCACAGGTAAAAATTATACTAACATGGAACATTACTGGGATGAAGGTTTCGGATATTTATACGGAGAAGAGGCTGATGTTACTAATCCTACTTTAGGAAATGGTGTTTTATTAAGTAAATATGCTAAAAAGGTAAATGATTCTAATTCTCCAGGGATTGGTAAAATCATTTATGATGCTTTTATAAAAGGTAGAGCTGCAATTGTTGCGAAGAACTATACTGTTAGAGATGCACAGGCTAAAATTATTCAAATTCACATTTCAAAAATCATTGGTTATAAAGCTCATGATTATCTAAATGATTATGTTACTAAAGCAGCTGCAGGAACTCCAGCAGACGCGATTCATGCGCTTTCTGAAGGGTATGGATTTGTAATGAGTTTACAGGTTACTAATGATGGTACTGGAAATCCTTATTTTACAAATACAGAAGCAAATGCTATGTTAACTAAATTAGATAATTTCTGGACTGTTAGCTCTGCAGATTGTACTGCGATGGCTAATGAAATTAAAACTAAAATGTCTCTTTAATTAGAAATATGATATCATTATTTTTTGTTTAGTGATTTAGACTCAGTGTTTAATAAATACTGAGTCTTTTTTTTATAAATTTGAATCCATGTTTAAAAAAATTTTTCTTTTATTTTTTATTTCTTTCATCCTTACAAATTGTTCTGATTCTGGGGACGATATTGATGACAATAAAAATCCTATTTCTTATGATAGGTCTAAAATGCTTATACATTGGGCTGATAAAATTATTATCCCTGCGCATACTGCTTTTAAAGAAACTCTTACCAATCTAGATAATTCAACAACAACTTTTGTTGCTTCTCCAAACCAAACTAATTTAGATGATCTAAGATCAAAGTGGTTACTTTCCTACAAATCTTGGCAACACATTGAAATGTTTGATATTGGAAAGGCAGAAGAGATATACTTTAAATCGAAAATGAACGTCTATCCAATTGACAAATCCTGGCTTGATAATAACATAGAAAAGGGGAGTTACGACTTAGAGAGTCCTAATAATTATTCTTCTCAAGGTTTTCCAGCTCTAGATTACATGTTATATGGGATTGCATTAGATGATGTGAGTATTTTAAACAAATACACCAAAAACACTAATTATATCAATTATTTAACTGCATTGGTTAATAAAATGGTAAGTGGGACAGACACTGTTATTAATGACTGGACAGCTTACAGAACTACTTTTATAAATTCTTTTGAAAATACTGCCAGTTCTAGTGTGAATTTACTTACAAATGACTTTATCTATTATTATGAAAAAGGCCTTAGAGCTAATAAGGTTGGTATTCCAGCTGGAGTTTTTTCTGGTGCCCCTTTAAAAATTAACGTAGAATCATACTATATTCAAGATGTATCAAAAGAGTTACTTCTAGAAGCAATGGATGCGTCTATTAAATTTTATAACGGAACTTCATACGATGGTTTATCATCTGGGCCAAGTTTAAAATCTTATTTAACCCATTTAAATAGTACAAAAGATGGGTCAAGCCTTTCCGATTTAGTGACTACTAAATTAGAGGCTGCCAAAACTCAAATCAATTCTTTATCTAACAACTTTGTTACTCAAATAGAATCTGATAATAGTAAATTACTTATTACTTATGATGCTCTTCAATCTGTTGTTGTTCTATTAAAAGTAGATATGTTACAGGCATTTAACATAAATGTAGATTACGTTGATGCTGATGGTGATTAAAAAATATTATCTTTAAAATAATTTAAGATTCTTTATTTTTTAGAGAATTTTTTTTTAAAAAATATTGAGTACTTCTATATATTTTAACAAAAAATCTAGTTCTGCACCACTTGCAGTTTTTAGAATAGGCTTTGGTCTTCTAATGTTCTATAGCATTATTAGATTTTGGCTTAAAGGTTGGATAGAGACCTTGTATGTTCAACCTGAGTTTCATTTTTCTTATTATGGTTTTAACTGGGTCAAGCCTTTAGATAATTACACATACCTTTTATTTCTTATTTGTGGGGCGTCTGCTTTTTTAATAGCAATTGGCTTTAAATACAGGTTATCAATGTTTATCTTTTTCTTGAGCTTCACTTATATAGAGCTTATGGACAAGACTACATATTTAAACCATTATTATTTTATAAGTATTCTAAGTTTCTTGATGTTGTTTATCCCTGCAAATGCTACTTTTTCTATTGATAATTTAATTAATGGAAAAGTTTATATGAAGGTTCCCAAATGGACAATAGATTCTTTGAAAGTCCTTTTAAGTATAGTCTATATATATTCTGGTTTAGCTAAAATAAATTCAGATTGGCTTTTAAAGGCTATGCCATTAAAAATTTGGTTACCCTCAAAATTTGATCTTCCTTTAATTGGAGAAAACTTAATGCAATTAGAATGGGTGCATTATGCAATGAGCTGGGGAGGGATGTTTTATGATCTCTTTATTCCTTTTTTACTATTGTATAAAAGAACACGTTTATTTGGGTTTTTCTTAGTGATTTTTTTCCATATTTTTACTAAGGTTTTATTTCCAATAGGAATGTTTCCTTACATAATGATTATTGGCTCTCTAATTTTCTTTGAATCCGAATTTCATGTTAAAATATTAAAATTTCTTAAAAAAATTATTTTATCATTTTCAGCCATTAATAATTTATTTAATGATAGTAAGTTTAAACTTATAGAGATATATAAAATAAAGAAAGAAAAGCTAGTTATATCTATTGTTTCTTTATTTTTTATTATTCAGTTTTTATTTCCATTAAGATATTTATTGTATCCAGGAGAATTATTTTGGAACGAACAAGGTTATCGTTTTTCTTGGCGAGTTATGTTAATTGAAAAAAAAGGCTATTCGGTTTTTAAAATTGTAGATCAAGAAAAAGGAACATTCTTTTATGTCAATAACGAAGATTTTTTAACTTCTTTTCAGGAAAAACAAATGAGTTTTCAGCCTGATTTTATATTAGAATATGCACACTATTTAGGAGATAGCTACTCTTTAAAAGGACATAAAAATGTTCAAGTTTTTGTTGATAGTTATGTCGCGTTAAATGGAAGACTTAGTCAGCGTTATATAGATGAAAAAGTAGATCTTTACAAAGAAAAAAAATCATTCAATCATAAAAAATGGATTTTACCACTAAACGATGAGATTAAAGGTTTATAAAATATTTATCGTATCGTTATTTTTTAGTTTTTATTCCCACTCTCAGAATAAAATATCAGGAATTATTTCTGAAAAAGGAACAGGATTTAAGCTAGAAGATGTGTCTATTTATGACATTGAAAAAGGGTTAATCACTAAGACTAATTCTTTAGGATATTATGAGTTTATTACAAATAAGAACACTCTTACTTTAGTCTTTATTGTTGATGGTTATCAGTTTATTGAAAAATCTATTCTAAGTGATGATAATATTAAGTTAGATGTAACTTTTTTCAACCCTATTGAGGAGCTTTCTGAAGTAATTGTGAAGGCTAATAATAAAAAAATATTTCAATTAAATAGATTAAAAGATATTGAAGGGACATCTATTTTTGCCGGTAAAAAATCTGAAGTAATTTCAATGGATTTGTCAATGGCTAATCTAGCTTCTAATAACTCTAGACAAATCTACAGTCAAATAGCAGGTTTAAATATTTATCAAAATGACGATGCGGGATTACAACTGAATATTGGTGGGAGAGGACTGGACCCTAACAGAACCGCTAACTTTAATACTAGACAAAATGGCTATGACATAAGTGCAGATGCATTAGGCTATCCTGAGAGTTACTATACGCCCCCAGCAGAAGCACTAAAAGAAATTCAAATTGTTAGGGGAGCTGCCTCACTTCAATATGGAACTCAATTTGGAGGATTAGTAAATTTTGTTTTAAATGATCCTGTTGAGAATAAACCTTTTGAATTAATCTCAAGAAATACTTTTGGAAGTAATTCTCTGTTTACAAACTTCACAAGTTTTAGTGGAACTTCAAAAAAGTTAAGCTATTATTCTTTTATAAATTATAAAAAGGGAGATGGGTTTAGGCCTAATTCTGATTTTGAATCTTTTAACACATTTATAAATATTAGATATCAATTTAATAAAAAGACCAGCTTAAGCTCTGAAATTACTTATTTGAAATATTTAGCTCATCAAGCAGGAGGCTTATCTGATAAAATGTTTAATTCCAATCCTTTTCAAAGTAATAGATCTAGAAACTGGTTTGGTTTAAATTGGTTTTTATACAATTTAAAACTTAAACATGAATTTAATTTAAATAGTAATTTTAGTTTAAACTTTTTTGGATTAAATGCTAGCAGAAATGCTTTAGGTTTTAGAACAAACAGAGTTGATCAAATTGATTCAAATAAAGAAAGAGATTTAATAAAAGGAGAATTTCAAAATTTTGGTCTAGAATCTCGCTTTTTACACAAATATAATTTTAAGGATAAAAAAAATGTATTTTTAATTGGAGTTAAATTATATAAATCAAATAATGATAGTCAGCAAGGTCCTGGTTCATCCAAATCTGATGCTGATTTTGAATTTAATTTAGTTAATTTTCCAAATTACTACAATCAATCCAAGTACAATTATCCGAATTTAAATTATTCGTTATTTGGAGAAAATATATTTTATTTTTCTGAAAAACTTTCTTTAACACCAGGTTTTAGATTTGAGTATATTAAAACTGAAAGTGATGGGTTTTATAAAAAAATAAATTTAGATGGTGCAGGAAACGTCATATTAAATAGTACTATTGATGACAGTGAAATTAGAAAAAGAAATTTCTTTCTTTTT
>Ga0308019_10000424_pt1 | contig 26450 bp, 23 predicted proteins | sample Neamet284_FD_203135 | JGI IMG/M metagenome (GOLD analysis project Ga0308019, IMG submission 203135) | Marine microbial communities from water near the shore, Antarctic Ocean - #284 | ecosystem: Environmental > Aquatic > Marine > Unclassified | place: Southern Ocean | collected 2014-10-01
ATGATTGTAACAAATAATGAAAATTATTATGAATATGCAAAATCTATGAGAGCCTTTGGTTGGATACGAGAATTAAAAGATAAGAAAAAAATATCTTCAAAATTCAAATCTATTGATGAAAGATTCTTGTTTACAAATTTAGGTTTCAATATGCGTCCAACCGAAATTCAAGGAGCATTTGGAATTCATCAAATAAAAAAATTAGATTCATTTATTAAAATTCGAAGGGATAATGCAAAATATTGGAACAAAAGATTTAGTGGTTGTAAAGATGTATTTATTTTACCTAAAGAAACTGATAATTCAAAACATTGTTATTTTTGCTATCCATTAACAATTCGCTCTGATGATATTTTTTCAAGGAAAAATATTACAGAATATTTAGAGAAGAAGAAAATACAAACTAGACCAATTATGGCAGGGAATATGGCTGAACAACCATCAGTAAAAACATATAAAAATAAAATCAGAGGATCGCTCAAAAATTCAGAATTAATTATGCGAAATGGATTTTTCTTTGGAAATCATCAAGATATAGGTCAAGAAGAAAGAGAATTTGTAGCAGATAGTATTTTAGAATTTGTTAATAAAAAAATTAGAAAATAAATTTTTAAAATTTCATAAATCTTTCAAATGATGAAAATTCAAATTTTTTTAATAAATTTTCAATTCGACTAAATGTTTTATTCAAATTATGATAAGTGATAAAATGATCGAGTATAGGCATAGATAGTTTTGGCATAAATTCAGGTGTAAGTTCCCATGAATGAATATAGAATGAAGAAGGAATGTTATTTTTTTCATTTTTTAAAATTGCTTTTTCAATAATCATAGGTGGAAAAAATCTCAAGTAGAAACCACCTGAAGCAGGAAAAGTTTTTCCTAATATTTGAGTAGTTAGTAATGGAAATTCATATAAACTTCCAGTCGGGTCATTTTTTTCAATAGATCTACTGCTAATTTTAAATGGTTTTTTTTCTGCATTTGGTAATCCATATAATCTTGTTTTTGCGGGCATCACACTACTATCATAAAGGTAATCATATTTTTCTAATATATCAAAAATCCAAGAGCTGGAATTATTTAATGAAAATGAAGGTGCTCTAAATCCTTTAGATTTACCAGAGGTTAATTCTGAAAAAAGTTTTATTTCATCCTCAAACATTTCTTTTGTCATAGATGTGTCAATTCTGGAATGATGCATTGTATGAAATGCAATTTCATGACCAGCATCTAGAATTTTATCTAATAATTTTGGTTCTTGAATTAAAAGTTCACCAACCATAAAAAATGTGGCATAAGTATCATTTTTTTCTAAAAGATTAAGGATTTTATCAATACCTAAAACAATTTTGGATTCAGGATTTTTAGGCTTAAAATATTTTTGAACTAGCTCTATATGATACCAATCTTCAAAATCAATTCCTAATAAATTCAATTTAATAAAATTAAGTATATATCATTATTATATCTCCTCATTGAAAAAGTAAAAAAACTGATAACTAATACAATTTGAAGTAAAATATATGATAATTGATGAATGGACCAATACAGAATTAGAAAAAGATCAAATTTTGAAAATAATAGAAAAAGTTTATCCAAATTCAGAATTCGCTACTTCAGAATATTTTGACTGGCAATATAGAGATGGACCTTATGGTCCAGCAAAAATCCTGCTAGCAAAAAATGATAGCGGTGACGTTATAGGAATTGAACCAATATTACCTATGAAATTATTAATAGATAACAATGTGACAATGTCTTCATTATCATGTAATTCAATCATAGATCCTAATTTTAGAAATCAGGGGATTTTTTCTAAATTGGTATCAAATATTTTAGAATTTACTAAAACAGGTAAGATTTCATCAATTTACGGTATTCCTAATAAAAAATCTTACAATATCTTCATTAAAAATGGATTTAATAATATTAGTGAATTACCACTACTTGTAAGGCCATTAAAATTATCAAATTATTTTTCAAGTCCAATTAAAGAAATTATAAAACCTATAGAAATATTTTGGAGAATTCAAAAAGTTGAAACGGATATTGAATTATTTACAAATAAAATTAATTTAGAATTTGAAAAAATATTCCAAGATTTATCACAGCGCGTATCAATTCTACAAAAACGTGATAAAGAATTTTTAGAATGGAGGTATAACAAGCACCCTTCAAGAAAATATGATATACATATTCTAAAAGAAAAAAATGAAATAAAGGGATACATCGTTACAAGAATTAAAAAAATAAATGGTAAAAAAATTGGAATTGTATTAGATTTTGTATTTGATTCAAAAATTAAAAATAAAAATGGTCCAAAAGATTTAGTTAAAAAAGTACTTAAAAAATTTTGGGATGAAAATGCATCATTATCAATTGCCACATGTGCAAATAATTCTCAAGAAAATAAAATTCTACGTGAAGTTGGATTTAAAATTAGTCCAAAATTCCTTAAACCAGAACCTCTGTATTTTATTGCTGGAGCAACTAATATAAATTCTGAAAATTTTAAAAAAATAAAAAATTTTAAAAATTGGTTTTTTACATTAGGGGATTATGATGTTTTTTAAATAAAATCAGAGATAAATTTAACTTAAAATTATTAGTTAGTACTATGAAAATAATTTACTTGTAGTATAAGTAATTTTGAAAAAATAATATTTTTATCAGGAAAAAATTAAATATAATATCTTTAGTATATTAGTAAAATAAATTACTAAAATCATTAAAAATAATTATTTGATAATTTATTAAATTATAGAATAAGAATAATTTAAAGTAGATAAAATAGTCGGTATAGAATTAAAATCAATGCATAATTAAACATGTTATTTACTAATCCTATAAAATTATAGAAAAAGATATAATTATTTATTGTTGTAGAACACATACTAAATCTATATAGAAATCATAATTCTTACTCATTAGATATGGATGAATTAATTTCTGTAATTATGCCAGTTTGGAAACCAAATTTAGAGCAATTTAATTTGGCAGTAAATAGTATTTTATCTCAAAGTTATTCAAATATTGAATTTTTAATAATATATAAAAAAAGTAATAAAATTTTAGATGTAAAAATTAATGAAATAATAAATAAAAATAAAAATGATCAAAGACTAAAATTTATTATTAATAATGAAGGTTTTGTCGAGCGTTTAAACTTAGGAATTAAACTTTCAAAAGGTAGTATAATAGCACGAATGGATGCAGATGATATTTCTATAAAAAATAGATTTGAAGAACAAATCAAGTATTTGAGGAAAAACAATTATTCAATTCTTGGCTCTTGGGTATATTCTATTTCAACATATGGAGATGTAATTGGTACTATAGAACCACCATTTGAACCAAATCAGATTAGAAATAAAATAATGTGGCATTCAACAATTTCTCATTCATCAATGATAATGGAGAAAAAAATGTTAGATCATATCGGTGGATATGACCCAAAGTTGATGGGTGCAGAGGATTATGAATTGTATTTGAGAGCAATTTCTAAGGGATACAAAGTTGCAAATATTCCAAAATATTTGATATACATAAGAGAACAAGAAACATCTATGATGCGTGAGAGTAAAAATTGGAAAAAATTAAGAAGATCTTACTTTCATGCAAAAACTAAAGCAATTTCAAAATATGGATTTAGGAAAATTCCAGATTTATTTTTCTGGTTATTAACTCCAATTACATTTGTAATTAATCCAAAGATGGCTTATTTTATAAAAAAGACAATTGGGTGGTATAAAATTAATAAGAAAATAGAAAAAATATAAAAATTTCAATTAAATTATTTAGAATAATAGTGTAAACAGCCTTAAATTAGCTTAATCATATTTTGATTTGTTTTGGAAATAATAGGAATACCAGCTTTTAATGAAGAAGAAAATATAGCTTCCATTATTGCTAAAATAATGGAAGAGGGGTATTCAGTTATTGTGTGTAATGATGGTTCAACTGACATGACGGGAATTATAGCTGAGAAAATGGGTGCTACTGTAATTAATCATCAAAAAAATCTAGGGTATGGAGCAGCAATTAGAAGTATTTTCCTAAAAGCAAAAGAACTTGATTGTGATGCGTTAATAACATTTGATGCAGACGGTCAACATAGAATTGAAGATATTTCTAAAGTTTTAGAACCATTAAAAAATAATAAAGCTGACATGGTAATTGGATCAAGATTTTTAGAAAATAATGTTAAAAATATTCCAACATATAGAAAAATTGGTATTAAAACTATAACAAAAATTTCAAATATTTCTACAGATCTAAAAATTACAGATTCTCAAAGTGGCTTTAGAGGATATAATAAAAAAACATTGAACGAGATAACACCATCTGAATTTGGAATGGGGGTATCAACTGAAATTTTAATGAAGTGTAGTAAATTAAATTCTAAAATTATTGAAGTTCCAATTACAGTAATATATGAAGGGAAAACATCAGTTCATAATCCTATATCTCATGGTGCATCAGTAATATTAAGTACAATGAAATTTACGGCAATAGAACATCCGTTAAAATTTTATGTCATTCCAGGAATAATTTTTATTTTTATAGGTTTATTTTTTATTATTTGGACGCTGCAAGAATTTACAATTTCAAGACAAATAATTACTAACCTAGCTTTGATTGGCACTGCATCAATTATTTTAGGTACAATGTTATTGATTACAGCCAGTATATTATATTCAATTGTAAATTTAGTTAGAGAGAAATAATATCAACATTAAGATGACACTTAGTATTGTAAGTATAATTTCATTTATTGTATGATCCCAATAATATGATATGACTCAAATTAAAAAATATCATATATGATTTTTGTATTAATATTCATTTACGCCATGACTATATTATAAATAATATATTTAATTAACAGGATTTTGATTATTATATACTAAAAATATTTCTAATTAACTATATTGAATTGGATAAATATGAATAATTATTGAGTGTAGTAAAGATTAAACAAGAATCATGAATTGTAAAATATATGAAAGCTGTAATTCTAGCAGGAGGCTTAGGTACACGTATTGCAGAAGAAACACATCTAAAACCTAAACCCATGATAGAGATAGGTGGAAAACCAATGCTCTGGCACATAATGAAAGAATATTCATCTCATGGTATCAATGATTTTGTAATTTGTTGTGGGTATAAGGGATATATGATAAAAGAATATTTTGCAAATTATTTTCTTCATATGTCAGATGTCACATTTAACATGAAACAAAACAAAATGGAAGTACACCATAAATTTGTAGAACCATGGACAGTGACATTAGTGGATACTGGATTAAACACTATGACAGGAGGTCGTCTTAAGAGAATTAAAGAATATGTTCAGAATGATACATTTTGTTTTACATATGGGGATGGATTAAGTGATGTAAATATTTCAAAATTAATAGATTTTCATAAAAATACAAAAAACAAGGCAACAATAACATCAGTACAACCACCTGGAAGATTTGGTATTTTAGATATTACAGACGACAAAATTACAAGTTTCAAAGAAAAACCTACAGAAAGTGGTAATTGGATCAATGGAGGATATTTTGTATTGGAGCCTTCAATATTTGATTATTTAAAAAATGATTCTACAATTTGGGAAAAAGAACCTCTTGAAAAATTAGCACAAGAGAATCAATTATCAGCATTCAAACATATGGGTTTTTGGCAACCACTGGATACTTTACGTGAGAAAAATCAGCTTGAAGAATTATGGAATTCCAATAAAGCACCTTGGAAAACATGGAAATAAACAAAAAATTTTGGAATGGAAAAACGGTTCTTTTAACAGGGCATACAGGTTTCAAGGGGAGTTGGTTAACAATATGGCTAAAAAAATTAGGAGCAAATGTTATTGGGTTTTCAAAAGATGTTCCTACAAAACCTAGTCTTTTTGAATTAGCTAATGTAAAAAATGGAATTAATTCCATCATGGGAGATATTAGAAATTATGATGAAATCAGAGATGTAATTAAAAAAACAAAACCAGAAGTGGTATTCCATATGGCAGCACAATCCCTAGTACGTTTTTCATATACCAATCCAAGAGAAACTTATGAAACTAATGTTATGGGAACGGTAAATTTAATGGATGCATTAAGAAAACAAAAAAATGTTCATGTAATTATAAATGTCACTAGTGACAAGTGTTATGAAAATAAAGAATTAGAAAGAGGACACATGGAAGATGATCAGTTAGGAGGTTATGATCCTTACAGTAATAGTAAAGGGTGTTCTGAATTAGTTACATCAGCATTTAGAAATTCATTTTTTAATACATCTGAATACAAAAAACATAAAGTTGCTTTAGCATCAGTCAGAGCTGGTAACGTTATAGGAGGAGGAGATTGGGGAGAAAATAGATTAGTACCAGATTTAATGAAAGCATTAATCAACAATACAAAAATAAAAATTCGTAATCCACAAGCTAATAGACCATGGCAACACGTTCTTGAACCACTTCATGGATATTTGTTACTTGCAGAAAAAATGTGGTCAGAAGGTGAAAAATTTTCTGAAGCATGGAATTTTGGACCAGATGCAACAAATAACTCGGTTTCATGGATAATAAATAAAATTATGGAATTATATGAAAAAAAATGTCAAATTGATATAGACACAATAAAAAATCCATATGAAGCTAAAATTTTAAAATTAAATTGTATGAAAGCACATAAAAAACTAGGTTGGATGCCAAAAACAAACATTGAGCAGGGATTGCAATGGACTGTAGATTGGTATAGAGAATATGAAAAACACGAGAATATTAGAAGAATTACAGAAAAACAAATTGATGATTTTAGTTCAATGTAGTAATGAGTATAAATAAAAAGTAGAAGATTTTAGGATACATTACATTAGTACGTGTATTTTATATGCAAAAATTTGGATCTATTTTATATGAATGAGTGGGAAATGAATTTAGAGAAAAATGAATTTAGGGTAAAACATGAAACTAAAATTCTATTAGCAGTAATTATTATTTCATCTATTTTAGTAAAACTACATTATCTTCCTTTTGAATTACCCCTAACTGCAGATGCATTCGCATACTTTGAATTTGCAATAGAAACTAGCATACTAAAACAATATCCAGAAATTGTTCTTCCAAATGATGGTTGGTCATTATTTCTTTCATTTTTCTTTTCAATTCTACCATCATCAAATTTTATAGATTTTATGAATCTACAAAGATTGATCAGTGTAGGATTATCTACACTTACTATTATTCCAATATATTTTATTACAAAAAGATTCGTAAGTAACCCCTACACATTAGTTGCAGTATTAATTTTTGCATTTGAACCTAGGATTATTGAGAATTCCATATTAGGAGTTACAGAACCACTATACATTTTGTTAGGCGCATTAGTATTATGGTTATTTCTATCTAATGAATCTAAAAAAATTTATTTGTCATTTCTTTTTGCAGCATTATTTACAATTGTTAGAACGGAAGGAATTGTTTTAGTTTTTGCCATATCAATAATATTTTTATTTAAAAATAAAATTAAAAAAATATCGATAAAACAATATTTAATTTCTATGTCTGTATTCTTAACAGTATTAATACCAATATTATTAATTAGAACAGAAAAAACAGGATATAATCATATTTTTGATAGAATTGGAATGTATTCTTCAAATTTAATTGTGGAATCAAATAGAGAAAATTTAGGAATGTACTATTTTAGTGAAGGAATAGTTAATTTTATAAAGTTTCTAGGCTGGGATTTAATACCTATTTTTATTTTCTGTGTACCAATTGGATTTTTTATTATATTAAAAAATAGGAATTGGGATAATTTAACAATTATATTTTCAACAATAATTTTACTTATTCCAATATACTACATCTATTCTGCAGGTGTTAATGATTCAAGATATTTTTATACATTATATCCAATTTTTTGTATTTATTTTGTAGTGGGTTTAAATAAAATTATAAATAAAAGAAAAAAAGAAAAACTAATTTTACTAGTAATTGCAATTATAATAATATCGGGTTCATTAATTTTTACAGATTATAGAAAAATGGATATTACTCATGAGAGAGAAATAATTACATTAACAGATATGATTATGGAAAAAACAGAAGTTGTCAATGAATTTTGGCCTGAATCAAAATACATTCCAATTAAGAAAATATATAATTTAGAATCATTTCCCACATCCATATTTGAATTAAATTATAATCCAAAATTAATTTCTGAAAAAACAGAAACTTTAGAAGAATATTTAAAATTAGGAATAACAAATGGATTAACTCATTTAATTGTAGATGAAAAAGATCATTCTACATACAGAATGTTATTTTTAAAAGATATTTTTGATAATGAAAATAAATATCCATATTTACTAAAAATATTTGATTCTAAAAATGGTGATAATGAATATAGGGTAAAAATATTTAAAATTGATTATGAAAAATTTGAAAAAATATCTACAAAAAATATTGAGAAATGAATAAAAAATGAAAATAAAATCATTTTCTGATAAATTTAAAGATTTAACAGCTTTAGGAATTGGGAATATTGGAACCGTTATCATTAGTGGTTTATTTTGGTTGTATGTAGCATCCATAGTTGAAGTTCAAGAATATGGAGAAATTGGATACATAATTTCTATGGCAGGACTAGTAAGTGGAATTTCATTATTAGGCTCAAATAGCTCAATTACAATCTTTACGTCAAAAAAAGATAGCATATTTGTTTCAATTTCATTATTAGTAATAATATGTGGTTCAATTGGAGCTACAACATTATATTTTTTAGTTGAAGATGCGGGATCAACAATTTATGTTATGGGTTTAATTATATTTACTTTAATTAATGCAGAATTACTTGGAAGAAAATCATTTGTAACATATTCAAAATATCTTATTGTACAAAGAACTTTGATGGTAATTTTTGCCTTAACTCTTTTTTATTTTATAGGGTATAAAGGAATCATATTAGGAATAGGTCTTTCATTTCTAGTATTCTCAATAAAATATTATCAAATGATTCCAGAATTTAAAATTGATTATAAAAATTTGAAAATAAAATGGAGATTCTTGGTAAATAATTATTTATTAGAAATAGCAAGATTATGTAGCGGGACAATAGATAAAGTAATTATTGCACCATTATTTGGATTTATAATTTTAGGAAATTATTATTTAGGAATGCAAATTTTTAGCGTAATTGTTATACTTCCATCTATAATGTATCAATATATTCTTCCACATGATGCAAGTCAAGTATCTACAAAAAAAATAAAAATAATAACGATACTTGTATCTATAAGTTTAGCAGTAATAGGATATTTTACTTCACCAATAATAATCCCAAATTTATTTCCAAAATATCTAGATGCAATAGAATTAATTCAAATATTAAGTATAGTTACAATAACAACAACAATAAATTTAATTTATATTTCAAAATTTCTTGGTCAATTAAAAAATAAAATTATATTAGTAGGAACAATAATTATTATCCCTATTCAAATAATAGGAATTATTATTTTAGGAAAAGAATACGGAGTGATAGGATTAGGATTAGCAGTATTAATAGCGGATTTAGTACAGATGTTATACTACGTCATAGTAGATAAATATAAAAAAAATGATTGAATATTTCTAATAGTCAACAGAGATGTCAAACAAAAAAATTATTTATAAGTACATATGTAAAAAATTAAAATAATAATTATGAATTTAAAACTTATTTATAAAAAAATGTAGGATCATATGGACAAAAATAATCAAGACAAATGGCTTCATTTTATTAGAAATGAAGAATTATTAACAATTAAAAAAATTATTCAAGAACATAAGGGGGGTGGAATATTAGAAATAGGTGGAAAAGATGGATATCTTGCAAAAAAAATAGAAAATTGGGGTTATGAAGTAATTTCAATTGATATCAATCCATCTTCAAAATATTTTAATGTAAAAAATATGGATGCAACTAACTTAAAATTCAAATCAAATTCATTTGACATAATATTTTCATCACAAGTAATTGCACATATTAAAAATAAAAATTTACTTTTCCAAGAAATTAATCGTGTTATAAAAAATGATGGGTTAATCATACACATAGTTCCATCAAGCTGGTGGTCATTAATTACAAATTTTTGGTATTACATTCTTCTTCCAAAAAGATTATTTAAGAAAATCAATGTTAAAACGAATACAGAAATAAATACGGAAATAAATAATCACAATAAATCAATAAAAGCAAAAAATAGATTAATGAATTTATTGTTTTATCATCCATTGGGTACAGATAAATCTTTTTTTATTGAAATATTTAAATTTTCAAAAAATAGTTGGTCAAAAATGTTTATACTAAATAATTGTAAAATAATTTCTAAAATAAATGGACCAATGAGTTATTCAGGATTAAGTATTTTTAAAAATTCAGGTCATAAAATTAGAAAATTTACTGCAAAACAAATACCTAGTTCACATATTTTTATAATGAAAAAATCAAATAATAATATATAATTATTAATTTAAATTTGAAAATTTCTTAAAATATTCAAGATCAATTTTTTTACTACTTTGTCTATTAATAAGATAAAATTCAATTTCTTCTTTAAATTTTATTAGTTCATCCATTTTTTCATTAGACGTATTATTTGTTTTATAATCTAAAATTAATGAGTTAATTAAAGATAAATTTAATTTTAAAATTAAATGTACATCATTATACGTCCTTAGTGCATGAGGATCGGATTCATAATAAATATCGGCTTCAGTCTTAAATGATGCAGTTTTTTTCTGATGGGCATATCCAACAAAAATCAGCAGTGGGATTCCTATAGATATAACGATAATTAGATAAGCATAGAATGATGGAAAAACAATTTTCAAAACTGGAATATTTTCAATTGCTAAATAATATGTAACAACTATAGTATTTAGTGCTGCAAAAATAAAAGCAAAATAAGTAGTCCATCCTTGTCTAAAATAAAACCAAGCACGAAAACCAACATTTTTTCCCATGAATTTTTTTTAATATTCTCGTATATCAATTAGACGATCAAATCAACATTATAACTATAGAAAATAGAACATATTTTCATCAAGTCATAATATATCAAAAAATAAATTACTTAAATTAAAAAAAATAATAAAAATAGATTAACAGGTTTATTTTGCTTTATGTTAAAAATAAACATTTAACTTCATATAATGTACATTAAAAAAATATTGAAATTATTAATTGGATCTTCAAAAGATTTTAAAATTCATCTAGAACAATTTGAAGATGCTTTAGTAAAATATGGTATAGATTGTAAAGTAGTAGATGTGAGGGATTATGGTAGTGGGTTTTTAGGTAAAAATATAAAAAATTGGTTTTCCAATAAAAAATTTAAAAATTTAATTAAAAATTTTTGTCCAAACATGATTTTAATTGATGGTGTAACAGTTTTTGGAAATTATGCAATTACTGCTGGTATTCCATTAATATATCATATGCGTGGAAATGATTGGAAAGAAGCTAAATGGGCAAAAGAAACTTTGTACACAGGTATAGTTATGCGTGTAGTAATATGGTATAGACTTCAGCGTGCTGAAAAATGTTATGAAAAATCAACATTAATTATTCCAATTTGTAAACATTTAAAAAAAATTGTCAAGCAACATTATCCAAATAAAAAAAGTGCAGTAATGTATCAAGGAATTAATCCATCAAGATGGTATCCAGTAAAAGGAATGAAGCTTGAACATCCGTGTGTGGGTTTAGTACAAGGAGCAACAATTTGGGGGAAAACACAAGAGATGTTAATTTTAAAAGATGTTATTCAACAAATGCCGGATGTGACATTTTATTGGGCAGGTGATGGACCATATCGTGAAAAAATTCAAGCAGAGTTAGGAAAATATGATAATTTCAAATGGTTAGGAAATTTAGAATATCCCGATAAAGTTAGAGAATTTCTAACTGAAATTGATGTTTATGCATTAGTTAGTGGAATTGATATGTCACCTTTAACATTGCAAGAGGCACAATTAATGAAAAAACCTGTTATTGCAACAAATGTTGGTGGAATTCCCGAATTGATGAAAGATAATGAAACAGGATTCTTAGTTGAGAAAGGAAATTCAAAAGAATTGATTGAAAAATTATCACTTTTAATTAATGATAAAGAAAAAAGAAAAATTATGGGGGAAAATGGGAGAAAGTTTATTGAAGAAAATTTTAGTTGGGATAAAATTGCAAAAGAATTTTTAAAAATTTTAGAAAAACAAGGATTAATTAAAAAATGAAATTATTAATAGGCGGTTCACCATCAAAAATATTTCATTTACAAGAATTTCAAAATAGTTTAATAAAATTAGAAATAAAATGTAAGTTAGTTATAGATACTGATATCTCTAAAGGTTTTCCAAGTCGTAAAATTTCTGATTGGTTTCAAACTCAAAAAAAATTTGATATGTTAATTTCAGATTTTAAACCAGACATAATTCTAGTGGATCGTCAAAAACATTTTGCAAAAATTGCTTTAAAATATAAAATTCCATTAATAATTCATTTACGAGGAGACATTTGGAAAGAAGCTAAATGGGCAAAAGAAACCACATACAAATTATTTTTAAAAAGAATTGCATTAAATGTATGGATTTCAATTACAAAAGAAACATTTGAAAAATCAACATTAATTATTCCAATTTGTAAACATTTAAAAAAAATTGTCAAGCAACATTATCCAAATAAAAAAAGTGCAGTAATGTATCAAGGAATTAATCCATCAAGATGGTATCCAGTAAAAGGAATGAAGCTTGAACATCCGTGTGTGGGTTTAGTACAAGGAGCAACAATTTGGGGGAAAACACAAGAGATGTTAATTTTAAAAGATGTTATTCAACAAATGCCGGATGTGACATTTTATTGGGCAGGTGATGGACCATATCGTGAAAAAATTCAAGCAGAGTTAGGAAAATATGATAATTTCAAATGGTTAGGAAATTTAGAATATCCCGATAAAGTTAGAGAATTTCTAACTGAAATTGATGTTTATGCATTAGTTAGTGGAATTGATATGTCACCTTTAACATTGCAAGAGGCACAATTAATGAAAAAACCTGTTATTGCAACAAATGTTGGTGGAATTCCCGAATTGATGAAAGATAATGAAACAGGATTCTTAGTTGAGAAAGGAAATTCAAAAGAATTGATTGAAAAATTATCACTTTTAATTAATGATAAAGAAAAAAGAAAAATTATGGGGGAAAATGGGAGAAAGTTTATTGAAGAAAATTTTAGTTGGGATAAAATTGCAAAAGAATTTTTAAAAATTTTAGAAAAACAAGGATTAATTAAAAAATGTTAAATGTTAAGAAAAGTTTAAGAAGAAAAATTTCAAATAATTTATTCCATTATCAATGGCAATTAATATTTAATTTAGGTACTAAAAAATCAAAACAATACAGTGAGTTTAAAATTATAGTGCCACCAAAAGATAAATTTTGGGCAGATCCATTTATTATTTTTAAAAATAACATCTACTATGTTTTTTTTGAAGAATTTATTTATGAAAAAAATAAAGCACATATTTCATTTTTAACAATTAATCAAAATGGATCTTATTCAAATCCAACAAAAGTATTAGAAAAGCCATATCACTTATCATATCCATTTATTTTTAAAAGTGATGAAAAATATTACATGATACCAGAATCTTCTTCAAATAATACAATTGATGTTTATGAATGCTCAAAATTTCCAGAAAAATGGAATTTTTGTAAGACATTAATTCAAAATGTAACTGCAACAGATTCTACATTATTGTATAAAGATGGAAAATGGTGGTTGTTTACATCATTAACAAATTACCAAAATAAAAAAAGAGAGAATGAATTATTTTTATTTTATTCAGATAATCCAATAGATGATAAGTGGATTTCACACCCAAAAAACCCCATTGTTTCAAATGTAAAAGGATCTAGATCTGCTGGAAAAATATTTGAAGAAAATGGGAGAATAATTAGACCTGCACAAGATGGTTCAATACGATATGGGTATGGAATAATATTTTATCAAATTGATATACTAAATGAAGTAGATTATCAAGAGACAGAAGTTAAAACAATACATCCTAATTGGAATAAAAAAATAATAGGAGTTCACAGTTATGGACAAGAAAATGAATTAACAGTAATGGATATACGGATTAAAAAATGGAGATTTAATGAATAAAATTCTAGAAAATTTTTTAAAAATTACTAAGAGTAATAGAAATTATAAGGATATAATTTCATTTGAAAAAAGATAATGAAATGATAAAAATTGGATTAATGATAGATTCAGATGAAACTCCATTATGGACAAATTTAATGATTGAACAAATATTAAAATTAAAATTTGTAGAAATTTCATTAATTATTATAGATAATTCAAAGAAAGAAATTGAAGAAAGAAAAATTCTTTTTGATTGGTATTTAAAATATGAAGGGAAAAGATTTACTCCAAAAAAAAATCTAAACCTCAATCAAAAATTTAAAAAACTTGAAAATACTAATGAAATAAAAATATCTTCAATTTCAAACAATTCATCGAGTTATTTATCAGATAAAGAAATTGAAGGGATTAAAAAATATAAATTAGATTTAATCATCAGGTTAGGAGCTAATAAAATATGTGGAAAATTTTTAACAATTACAAAATTTGGTGTTTGGTCATTTTATTCAGAAAATAATAATTTTAATGAAATAAAATTTGATAGTTTCTGGAAAATTTTTAAAAATGAACTAATTACAAATGTGAATTTATATTTAGATAGTAATTGTAAAAATAAAATTATTTTAAAATCAATTATATCAACAGATTCATTATATATTACAAGAAATGATTTTAATAAAAATTGGAAAAAAATTGAATTAGTATTAAATGGATTACACCATATTTATGAATTAAATAAAATTAAAATACTTACAGAGGAAAATAAAAAATTAAATGATATTCCAAATAATTTTCAAATCATTAAATTTATGATAAATCATTGGATAAATTATTTTAAAATTAAAAGAAAATTTAGGAATAAAATTGAACAGTGGGGAATTTTATTTGATTTTAATAAAAAAACATTTGATTCAATTAAAAAAACTAATAGAATTTATGCACCAAAAGATAGATTTTATGCAGATCCTTTTATAATTAAAAAAAATCAAGATTATTTTGTCTTTATAGAGGAACTAATTTATCAAAAAGATAAAGGACATATCTCTTATTTTAAAATTGATAAAAATGGAAATTATAATTTGCCTGAAAAAATTTTAGAGAATAAATACCATATGTCATATCCATTTGTTTTTGAATTTGAAAATAATTACTATATGATTCCAGAAACTTCTGAAAATAAATCAATTGATCTATACAAATGTAAAAAATTTCCAGATCAATGGGAATTTGAAAAAACTATAATGAAAAATATCAATGCTGTTGATTCAACATTATTAAGAAAAGATAACAAATGGTGGTTATTCACATCAATTTCATTTTTGGAGTCATCTCCAAATGATTCATTATCAATTTTTTATGCAGATAATTTGTATAGTAATAAATGGACACCATTAGCAAAAAATCCAGTCATATCAGATGTAAGAAAATCAAGATCGGCTGGAAAAATTTTTGAATTAAATGGGAACTACTATAGACCTTCACAAGACTGTGCTGGAGGATATGGTAAAGGTATCATATTTAATAAAATTATAAAATTGAATGAATATGAATATTCTGAAGAAAGAGTAGAATCAATTTATTCTGAAGATGATAATACGATTGAAGGGATACATACATTTGCTCAATATGAAAAATTAAGAATATTTGATTTTAAAAAATTAAAAAATATAAGATAAAAAAATATTTTAAAATATAATACAAAAGAAAAAACTAAAAATATAATAGAGTTATAGAATTAAAAATTAATTAAATAGAAAGTTTTTCATCAGAATTCATTTCTTTTGTAATAAATAATCTATACCAAATTTCAAATGCTAACAAACCTAGAAATTTATTTATATATCTAATATCTAAATTATCTTTATCAATATGTTTTATTATCCATTCATTATTTATCCAATCATCATGTACTAAACGAGATTTATCAAGATAAAATTTACATAATTTTTTACCGTATGATTTCCATAAATTTAATGTATCAACAGAAAAACCCTGTTTTTGATTATTTATTAAATCATTTATACCATATTTTTCTAAAAGTTTTCTTAAAGGAATTTTTCCAATATTATTAATTCGATCATATTTTTCGCTTGAAGGTATATGATTACTATAATTAATAAGTTCAGAATTTAATATAGGCGTAATTGATTTCATATTAAAATATTGATGAATTGCAGAATTAATAGGAAAAAAATTGTGTAATAACTTTCCATTATAATCAGATAAAAAAACTTGAGTTAAGGAATCAAGAGGATTATCAAAATAGGGTAATAGAAGGTCGTGTATAGAATTCCATGAAAAATTAGATTTTTTTCCAAAAAGTAGATCTTGATCAGGGACATGATCTCTTTGATGACATTCTAAATAGGCATGAATTTTATCTAAAATTGTAGAATTACTACTAATTGAAGATAAAAATTTAGAATATCTAAATGTGTAACCTCCAAATAATTCATCACCTCCATCTCCAGAAATAATATGTGATGAAGATGAAGAAGCATGTTTTACTAGATAATACCAATGTAAATCCCAAAAAGGTTGTTTAATAATGGAAATTGCTTTAGGTAATTCTAATAAATAATTTTCAATGGAAATTATTTCATGATTAGAATCCAATCTTTCTGCAATTTTTGATGCAATTTGACTTTCATCCGGACTATCAGCAAATTTAATTGAAATTGAATTAATTTCTAAATTAGGATACATTTTTCTTATTACTGATAAAGCTAATGTTGAATCTACACCTCCACTAAGTGCAATAGAAATATTATTTTGAGAATCAAGATTTTGCGTTTGAACATAATTTTTCATACATTGATTGATAAAATCTATAGATGTAAAATTAGAATGGGGTTGAAAATCTTTCCAAGTTAATTTTTGTAAAGTAGATTTAAAATTAGGATTATACCTTAATGTAAGAATATCTTTCCCTATTGACGGGTTTATAGAATTATGAGGTTGTTCCACGGCCTAATCCTCGAAAAACTAAATTTGATTTTTTTACATCATCTAAATTTAAAATACCTCTAGTATCAATAACAATTGGATTTTTCATTTTTGAACTTAATAGATTAAGATCTATTTTTTTAAATTCATTATGACCGGTTACTAAAATTAAAGCATCAACTGAAGAAAGACTATCTTCAAAATTCTTTTCACAAGTAAATCCATAAATTGTTTCAAATTTATAATATGGATCAAAAATTTTAATTTTAGCGTTAAGATGTTTTAATTTTGTAATAATATCACCTGCAGGAGATAATTGAATATCTTTAACATTTGGTTTATAAGAAATTCCTAAAATCAAAATTGTACTATCCTGAAAATTTAAATTCTTTTCTTTGAATGCATCAATTGTTAAATCTATAACATGTTGAGGCATAAATTCATTAATTTCACGTCCAGATTCTACGATTTTTAATGAACACCCTAATTTTTTGGCAGAGTTAAGTAATTGATATGAATTTACAGGTAAGCATGGTCCACCAACACCCGCACCAGGGTAATGAACTTGAAAATTATATTTTGATTGTGCTGCTTTTAATACAGTCATAGTATCAATACCAAGTTTTTCAAATAATATTGAAAGCTCATTTACAAATGCAATATTTACATCACGAAAAACATTAGTAGTTAATTTTACTGCATTTGCGGTTTTACAGTTAGGCATTTTAATTAATTCAACTGGAAAAACAAAATGATATAGTTCATAAATTAATTCAGAGATTTTTTTATTAATCCCAGCAACTAATCTAGGAAGCTTTGTAAAATCAATCATTATTTCACCAGGATTTGCTGTTTCAGGACATACACCAATACCAAAATTTTCTTCAGCAATTAAACGATTTTTAGAATTTTCTATAATTGAAATTAATTCATTTTCAACAAATCCTGGCTCTATTGTACTTTCAACAATAACTAAAGAACCTTCTGAAAGGTATTCAGATAATTGAGCTGCAACTATTCTTAATGCAGAATAGTCAGGGATATTATTTTTATCCATAGGTGTAGGTAAAGAAAGTAAAACTACATCAGATTTTGAAATAGATTCTGTTATCTTTGTAGTTGCACTAAATTTTTTTTCAGAAATTACTTTATCAAAAATTAAATCATATTCAGGTTCATCTTTTAAAGGATAAATTCCAGAATTAATATCACTAACTAATTTTGAATTTATATCTAAACCAATTGTAAGTAAACCTGAATTTGCAAAGGATAGTGCCGTAGGTAAGCCAATTCTACCAATTCCTACAACACAAACAGTGATTGAGTTTGATAATAAGGCAGATTTGAGTTCATCAGGGCTCATTTCTAGAATTTTTTTAGTCATGATTTATCTTAGTATAATTAACTTATTTTGTAAAAGTTTAATGCCTTAATTAATTTTGTTTACTGAGTAATTAATTTTAAGACTTAAGAATATGATATTAGAAAATAATTTATGAAATTTCTAGTAACAGGAGGAGCTGGATTTATTGGGAATAACATTGTAAGGTTACTTTTAAAACATAATCATGATGTAGATATTATTGATAATTTACATACAGGAAAAATTGAAAATGTCAAGAGTATACTTAACCAAATAAATTTTTTTAAAATTGATATAAGAAATAAAGAAGAATTAAAAAAAATTATAAATAATTATGATGGTATATTTCATGAAGCAGCATTAACTGCAGTTCCCGAATCTTTTGAAAAACCTAAAGAATATAATGATGTAAATGTAATTGGAACAAAGAATATTTTTGAGATAGCAAATAGTAAAAATATTCGTGTAGTTTTTGCTAGTAGTTCTAGTGTTTATGGTAATACAACCGAAATTCCAATAAATGAAAATTCTAAAAAAAAACCAATTAATCCATATGGTCAAACAAAACTTGATAACGAAATACTTGCAGAAGAATTAAAGGATCTGTCTGTAATTGGTTTAAGATATTTTAACGTATATGGAATAGGTCAAAATATTTCATATGCAGGAGTTATTACAAATTTTTTAGAAAAAATAAAAAATAAAAAACCATTAATTATAAATGGAAAAGGTAATCAAATTAGAGATTTTATCCATGTAAATGATATAGCAAAAGCAAATTTAGATGCTATGTTAAGTAATGTAAAAAAAGGATTTTTTAATATTGGAACAGGAATACCAACATCAATAAATAATTTAGCAGAAATAATGATAAAAATATCACAAAATCAAAATAAAATTATTCACGGACCTGAATTAGATGGAGATATAGAAATAAGTCAAGCAAATATAGAATTTACCAAAAAATTAATCAAATGGAATCATTTAATCAATCTTGAAGAAGGATTATTTGAATTAATTCAAAATTCAATTAAAATTCATAAAAGTGATTCATAAAGAGCAAGATATTTTTGTCCGATGTTTTTCCAATCATATTGTTTTAAGGTTTCAAATCCTTTTTCACATAATTTGTTTCGTAGAAATTTATTTTTAAATAAATCAGTAATTGTTTGATTAAATAATTTATGATTTAATGGATCTAATAAAAATCCTGTTTGGCCATCTTGAATTAATTCTAAATTACCTCCCACATTTGATGTGATTATGCATGTTTTACAAGCCATTGCTTCTAGTAATGTTGTACTAATTCCTTCAGATAGAGAAGGTTGTACAAGTATATCTGAACCTTTAATCAATGAAATTGTTTTATCATGAGTTTGATAACCTAAATAATGTACATTACTTTTAGTTAATTGAATTTTTTCAAATTTTTCTTTTTCAGGACCATCTCCAATAATTAAAATATCTATATCGTCATCAAGAGCATTACAAATTTTCAGTAAAGTTTCTGAACCTTTTTCCTTAGAAAGTCTTCCTGCATAAACCAATTGTTTACAAAATCGTCTATCAGATATTTCTTTAAAATTAGATGAATCAATTCCATTGGGAATTTGGATAGGATTAAAACCAAGATTAGAATAATAATCAGATGATTCTTTTGAAATAACTGTAATTGAATCAGCCCAAGATAATGAATTTATTTCATATTTTTTTGAAATATTTTCTGCATATTTATTATGAATTTGACCAATTTGTTTGGAAAATATACCATGTATTGTAAGAATTTTCTTTCCAGAAGAATTTTTCATTGCTAATGCAGATGGAATATTATGAGCATGTATGATATCAAAATTTTTTTTAAATTTTACTTTTAAAAATGAGGATAACATGAAACTGGGATTTTTTAATCCTTTAATAGGAATGGTTAATGTATTTTCTGAAGAGATTATTTCCACGTAATGACCATTGTTTTGTAAAAATTTAGTTAATGCTTGCACATGTTGAGCAATTCCACCAATTCCTGATTGAGTAGGTGAAATTAAAAGAATTTTCACAAAACAAAATATTTTCTAGACATTATAAGGTATACTAAAAAATAATTAGTAAGATAATACTAAAATAGAATTATAAAAATGGAATTTCGTTAATAAATGGTTATTAAAAAATATATGCAAAAAAGAATTTTAAAAGAAGGAATAATTACAATTTGGAGTAATCCAGGAATCATACCATCATTACTTACATTTGATTTTCATCAGATTTATTGTTCATATTTTAATCAAAAATTAAAAAAAATAAGAAAAATGTATGAAAATTATAAAAATAAAGACATTTTATTATTTGAAAAAATTAATTTATTAAATCATGAAATTTTAAAAAAACAGGATAAAAATAATGTATATTGTATGTCCCTATACTTTTTGATTAGAGAATTAAAACCAGAAACAGTCATTGAAACAGGAGTACATAGAGGGGTATCATCTTTATTTATTTTACAAGCATTACACGATAACAATAAAGGGAAATTATTTTCAATAGATTTACCAATTGCAGAATATATTACAGATAGTAAAATTTCAACAAAATCGGTTTTACCTATAAAAAAAATTGGCATATGTGTTCCTAAACATTTACAAAATAAATGGAATCTCATTTTAGGTGATAGTAAAAAAGAATTACCAAAAATTTTGAAAAAAATAAACTCATTAGATGTTTTTTTACATGATAGTAAACATACATACGAACATATGACATGGGAATACCAAACAATATGGCCACATCTTAATTTAAACGGTGTTTTAATTTCAGATGATACAAATTGGAATGAATCTTTTAAAGATTTTTGTTTACAAAAAAAAATAGGTTACATAGATATTAAAAGAGATAAAATCGGTACTGAAAAATTTAGTATTTCAATTAAAAAATAGACTAAATTTAATTAATTAATGTTTTAATTTCAATTAAATTTTGAATCATTTTACAATTAAATGATGGATTTTTTTTAATTTCATTAATTTTTAAAATTGGAATGCACCCAGATTTCTTAGCAGATTCAACATCATGTATTCGATCACCAATTACTAAAACTTCAGAAGAATTTAAAAAAGTATGTTTTAATGAAGTTTGAATTTGTTCAAATCTATCATAGTTTTCATCTCGAGAAATTATAAAATCAAATAAATCCAAAATATTCATTTTATAAAGAATTTCTTTTAATACTGATCTACACTGCATAGTTACAAGACATAAAATTAAATTTTTAGATTTTAAAAATTTTAAAACTTCTACAGCGTCATCCATAATTTTAAAATTTTTTAATGCTAAAAATTCTTCTTCACAAATTAAATTAAAGGCAGCATTAATTTTATTTTGATCATTTTTAGATAATTCTATAATTGTAGGAATTAATGGTTTTAGATTTTCAGAAATATTGAAGAAAATTTTAAGCTTATTTTGTACAACATCATAATTAACAGGTAATTGAATCAAAGTACCATCTAAATCAAAAATTATTCCTTTTATCATAGAATTTTTTCCTTGTATCCGTCTTCCCTATACAACCATGTGCCACAATCAATATGTCGTATAATATGCAGATCATTAGGATAGATATCACAACCTATAGTTTCAGGTTTTTCGATTTCTTCTAATCCAATCATGGTATATAGATAAGGTAAATTTTTCATTGGATCTTGTTTTAAAAATTTTGTAGATGCATATCCCCATAAGGGCGTAGTTGTATGAAATTTTCCTGAATCAATTTCAGTGACATGCCAATTTCCATCAATATCCTCTTTTAGATCAACAGCATAATTTCCATGAGGTTTTTTATCAATCGTTTGAACAGATTGAATTCCAATATCATTCACTTTTTCATCAATAATAATTTTTGAAACACTAGGAGTTCCAGTAATTCCTGACGGTGAAATATGTTTTAACGGATATTCCAATCTCTCCCTAGTAAATGAGGCAATCAATTTACCTTCATACCAAAAACTATCCCATGCAATATTTCTTCCAGGTAAAAATTGTTGTAACATAAAATCATCAACATTAGCTTTTCCACGTAATGTCCATAATTTCATCCAATATTCAACTTCTTTAGATGAATTACATAACAAACTAAGATTTCCACCAGCTCCACTTTTTGAACGAATCCAGAGTGGGCCATCACCTAATTCTTTGAAATTAGTTTCAATTGAATCTAAATTTTTGAAAGTTCTTGTTTGTGCAACATTAATGCCAGATTGTGAAAGTAATTGTTGTGTTTTTAGTTTATCTGTTGAAATAATATTTGATTTTGGTAGCAGGGTTTTTGTTTGAATTGAATCAATATTTTGGGAAATAACAAGTGCTTCTGAAGAGGGATGTGGATGCAGAAAATCAATTTTATATTTATTAATTAATTCATGAATTAATTTAATAAAATTAGGATCTAAATGCCTAGGTGAATTTATTCGAACATCTACATTTGGAAATTCTAAATAATATTTGTTAAAATCTAGCCCCACAATAAAAAATTTATCTTTAAAAATCTTAAGCGCATTAATAAAATTAACACCACCAATTCCTCCAGCTCCACTAATTAAAATTTTTTTCATATAGGATATCATAGAATGATTATCTTATATTATATTAAATGAATTATTCTTTGTGAAAAAGCAATATGTGTTTTTGAGTCATGATGTGGATTGGAATTTTGGGGGCCCATCAAAAGATCATATATTAAAAAGGAAAGATCGATTTGATGAAATAGTATTAAAAAATACACCAATCAACAAACTATATCGTAATTTTTCAGAATATATGGAGATTGAAGAAAAATATGGAGTAAAATCAACATTCTTTTTCAGAACACAATATGAAAATGGAAAATACACAGATTATGAAGATGATATTAAAATATTAAAAAAAGGAGGATGGGAAATAGGATTACACACAGATCCTTCATCAATTAATGATATTAATAAAATTGGAGAAGAAAAAAGAAATATTGAAAAAATTATAGGTTCAAAAATTTATGGGAATAGAGTACATTATTTATCAAATGATAAGGAATTTTTGAAAAAATTATATGAATTAGATTTTATTTATGATTCATCATTTAGAAAAACTAAAGATTCTATAACATCAGATGAAATGGGATATCAAAAAATTAACGGAATTATTGAATTTCCAGTTACATTAATGGATGCATATCTATTTACACATATGCAAATTTCTGAAGATAAAATTATTGAAACTATAGATAAAACTTTGAAATATTGTCGACAATTAAATTTAGAGTTCAATATTATTAGTATTTTATGGCATGACAATGTATTGAAAATGAAAGGTGGAAGAATGTATGGAAAAATATTAGAATTTCTTTCAAGTCAAGAAGATATTGAAATGGTAAATGGAATACAACTGGCAAGTAAAATTATAAAAACAAATAATTAAAATGATAAAAAATTTATTTTTTATTAATTTGGTAATTTACAACCATCAACTAGTGTACAAACAATTTTAGAATTTGGCTGATAATTTTTATTTACTTCATAGACAAATACAGCATTAAAGTTACTAGTATTTTTATTAGTAAAACTAGGTGAAGTATGAACTAATTTTAATGGGTAATTACCATCATCAGCATAATTAATTTCTAAAATACTAATTGGAATAAATCCATTTTGAAAAATTGTAGATTGTAATTTATTTTCATCATTATAATACATCAAGGTATTATACGGAATCATTTTACCTAACAATGTTTCATTCCAAAAATAATTACTACCAGTTCTGCCATCAGATTCTAAATATTTTGAAAGTTCAACACCACCTATACGCATAAACCAAGGTTTTTTAGATTCATCACCTCCACCGTTTAAAGCATAGAGTGAGTCACCATTCCAATCTCCAGCTAGTCTTTGCCCAGCAACATATACAACTACATAATCAACACCCCAATCTGTAAGTAAATTCCAAGATTCATCAGGCGTACTCATAAATATTTGTGCCATTTTTTCAATATACCATGTGCTAAGTGTCGCATTATCAATTACGGTAGTTCTATCAGCAACAGTACTAATCCAATATCCATAATCCCACCAGGATGCAATAACTGAATCTACAGGAGTATTGAGTTTTATCCATTCAAGAGTTTCTGGCCAATCATTACTAGGAGCATATGTAGTTCCACCATTAAGTATAGTTGGTGGAAAATCTATACTACTAATCCAATTACTGCTAGGATAAACAAGTGGAATTGTAAATAAAATAAAAATAATTAGGATAGATGAAATTTTTATTGAATAATTTTTTTTCTTGGATAAATTAATTTTAAAAATTTCTTTTATTAAAATAGATAGTCCAATAGACGTAAGGAAAATTAATGATATAGATGCAAATACCTCTAATCTAATAAATGCAGAACTAACATAAACACCAGTTATTCCCATAATGAGTACAAATACACGCATATCATTTCGTTCAAAAATTATAGATGAAGATATTTTTTTAGATAAAAGAAACCAAGCTCCAAGCGCAGAGAAAAGTAATAAAATAGAATGAAAAAAGAAGGACAATTGAATACTTGTAGTTGCATGTTCTGCAACTGAGTCAGTTAAAGGATCTAGAGTTGTTAAAAATGGATTAAGCGCATTAAGATATCTAAAACTAGGTAAAGGTAAGAAATCTAGTTCTTCATTTATTGTTATTAGAAAAGAACCAATAAGAAGAATTGAAATTAATAAAATTAATCCATTTCTTATTTTATTTTTATCTTTACTTATTTTTTGAATAAATATACAAAATACTAAAAATATTGTAGGAACTATTAATGAAATTCCTCCTAATCCAAATACAAAATTAATTCCAGGTCGTTCAAACATAATTATAGATAAAAGGAAGGTTCCTACAAATAGCGGAATACTCCAAATTAAAAATTTATGATCTTTTCTAACAAAAGGTAATGCTAAAATAAATAATCCTAATGGAATTAGAAAAAATTGAATTCCACCCCAAGACGCAAGTGCAAAACTCATAATAATTCCTCCAAGAATAATTTTTGAAAATGCAATTTTTTTATTTTTAGATCTTATTCCACTAAAAAATAAGTATAATGCAAAAAGAGCATAAAAAATTCCTAATGGTTCAGATTTGAACCATCCAATAGTTCCTCGTAAAATAATTGGAAGTGATATTGCAAAAAGTAATGAAGCAAGCAGACCAGCAGTAGTTCCTGCAAATACTCGTACTAATCCAAAAATAACAATTACAGTTAACGAGCCAATTACTGCTGGAAATAATATGGTGAAATCATATAAACTTGAATTTCCTCCAAATATTTGATAAGTAATAGCTGCCGTACTATGAAGCATAACTTGTGAAGTAGCAGAGACATTTCGTCCATGAGGATACCAACTTTTATCATCATTCCATGTAAAATAATCAGAGAAACCATTTTCAACAATATATTCAGTAGCACGAAAATTAAAAAATGGATCAAATTCCATTAATTCATTACCATAATCAGCAGGTTGAGATCTAATTAAAAATGACGTTGAAAAAGCTAAAACCAATACTCCAATTATAACAAGATGATTTAATTTAACATTAAAACTGCCAGCTTGAAATAACTTAGTTTGAGAATTCAATAACAAAATAATAGTTTAAACTGATATTACTCTTTTGAATGAAATTCTATCACATTGTTGCTTGTTCAGCAGCATGGAACATCTCACTCTTTGCACAACCAGCAGCAAGTTCATCACCGGCTCCACGTCTCATGAGTCCTCTGTATAGACCATCTTCAAGTTTTACACCTTCTCTCTCTTCCCATTCCTCAACAGTGATAGAATATTTCTTTTGGATTCTGTCTCTGTACCATTCTGGAATTACATTGAATGCACAGAATGGAACTATTCTAAGGTCTGGAGTAACATAATGAATATCACATC
>Ga0308019_10000426_pt1 | contig 26364 bp, 24 predicted proteins | sample Neamet284_FD_203135 | JGI IMG/M metagenome (GOLD analysis project Ga0308019, IMG submission 203135) | Marine microbial communities from water near the shore, Antarctic Ocean - #284 | ecosystem: Environmental > Aquatic > Marine > Unclassified | place: Southern Ocean | collected 2014-10-01
AACAATTTTTTTTTGGCGCGTAACACGTTTGTTATCAGACTGGGGGTAAAGAGAATGACTCAATATATATTAACGCAACCACCACAACGGCAGTTTCACTTAGTTGAGTTTGAGCAGCGCATGGAGCGTGCATAACCCATGTTTACTGAAAGAATGACCCAACTTCAAACGAAACTTGCAGCAGCTAATATTGACGTAGCGCTGATCACTGATGACGATAATGTTTATTATCTCACCGGGTATTATGATTATTTACACATGGAATTCGGTCGCCCGACTATTCTAGTTGTGTCGAAAGACGGTGGGACCTTACTAATTACCCCGACGATTGATTTGGTTATGGCGGAGGCTGCTGCTCGGGTTGACAGAATTGCCCCATGGAATGACGGTGCGGGAAAGGAATGGCGCGAAGAGTTACCCGCTGTTCTGAAAAACGCTAGTAGCATAGCTATCGAACCAAACCATATGCCACCACTGGTGCGAACTTATGTAGATAGCTTTGTAGACGCTGGTGCTTTGGTTAATGCAACCTCGATTCTGGCTGATATGCGAATGATTAAAACTGCGGAAGAACTGCAGTTAGCGCGCCATGCTGGTCAAGTAGCGAATGCAATGATGGCGGCAGGGAAGGCGGTAATAGCGGATGGTGTGCCAGAGTATGAGGTTGCAATAGCCACATCTGAAGCAGGCACACGCAAAGCAGCGCAGCTGTTATCAGCTCATTATGAAGATGCTGCAATGTCGCCTAGTACCCATTTTTTACAAATTATGGCGTCAGGAAAAGAGATCACCAAAACTCATCATCGTGCTACAACCCGTATTATGAAACATGGCGAGCCAGTGTTTTTGTGCTTTTGCGGTATGACTAATTTTCATCGTTTTAAGCTGGGGTTTGACCGAACTTTTTGGATAGGAGAAATAGCAGATAAATCTCAAGCCGCCGTCTATGAAGTTGCAGTCGCTAGCCAGCAAGCTGCACTGAATGCCTTACGGCCCGGTGTAACCGCAGAAAGTGTACATGCAGCCTATGCAGAAGTTATTCAAGACGCAGGGTATGACTATCCATTTCGTTGCGGGCGCGCAACGGGGTTCAGCTTTTTGGAAAAGCCACAGTTGGTTACAGGCGATACAACCATTCTGCAACCCGGTATGGTTTTTGCTATTGACGGGTCGGTTGCGGTGGATACTTTTCGCGCACAAGTGGGCGACAGTTTTATTATCACCGAAGACGGATATGAAGCAATCACGGATCATCCTAAATCTCTAGAAGATGTCATTATCTTAGGTGCATAGATTCAACAAAGGCCAAACTATGAAAAGCATACCTCAATATTCACCACCAGCAGATGCCCAGCAACGGTTAGATATAGCTCCGGTGGTGTGTTACCCCAACGATACGTTGCCTGCCTACGATAAGGCTTTTTACACTAACCTGCAGCAGGGAATGAAGTTGGTAGATAACATCATTGTCCCGGCTAGAGACGCACGCAGTTTTGTGGTTCCAAAGGGGCATGTGTTTCGTATTGTTAGCGTTGAAGGCCCGCAAGTAGGTGATTTAAACCTATGGCATAAAGACAATCTGAATGAGCGATTTTTTAGTGGTAAAACTCGGGCCTTGCATGGCACTCATGTAAGCACTGGTGATCGTTTGTGGAGCAATATGCCTTATCTGAGACCGATGGCTACAGTGGTAGACGACACCTTAGATTGGTACGGCTGGGACGCGTTTGGTGGCAGTGTGCATGACGTCATTGGTACCCGTTGTGACCCTTATACTAATCAAGCCTTAGGGCAAGATGAATACCACCACTGTTGTCATTCTAACCTTACGCGCGCCATGCTCGACTATGCCAAGCTACCCCTTGATGCAACAGAGGCTATGGTGCATGACGTATTGAACGTATTTATGTGCACAGGGTTTAGTCAGGACACTCACCAGTACTTTATGAAAGCCAGCCCTGTAAGACCTGGGGACCATTTAGCCATGTTTGCGGAAATTGACTTGCTTGGTGCGTTATCGGCTTGTCCAGGTGGCGACTGTAGTAGTGAGCACTCCAGTGATACTTCCAAGTGTTACCCGTTAAAGGTGGAAATATACCAACCAAGGCCAGAGTCTTTAATCGGCTGGTCTAGTCCCAGCGTCAATGGCTATAGCCGAAATCATGGCGTGGATCATCACTCATGAAAGCCTTAATGCAGCGAGTTACCCAAGCCAAAGTAGAGGTAGATGGCCAGTGTATAGGTAAAATTGATCACGGCATCATGTTGTTATTGGGTGTGGATAGAGATGACAATGAAGCTAAAGCAGACCAGCTATTACACAAAGTACTGCACTATCGTTTTTTTGCCGATGACGACGGAAAAATGAACAACAACGTGCAACAGGTGGGCGGCAATATACTCATCGTAAGTCAGTTCACGTTGGTAGCAGATACCAAAAAAGGCTTAAGGCCAGGTTTCTCTAGCGCTGCTCCTCCAGCCCTTGGCGAAGCAATGTATGATTATTTTGTCACCCAGGCGCAGGAAAAAATCACTGTGGCTACAGGGAAGTTTGGCGCCGATATGCAGGTGAGCCTAACAAATGATGGGCCTGTAACCTTTATGTTGGAGGTTTAGAGCACCGCAGTGACCATAGGCTCCGCTTTCGGTGCTGTTAAGTGCCACAAAAAGTATGATGTACTAGCTCTTGTGGCATTGGGGCAAGGGCAAATTGTTTCAGTGTTTGTTGATACTCACTGGGGGACTGAACTACCTTCAGCAAGGCGTAAAAAGGTTGGTAATCACCCCTGTCTTCGGCGGCTCTTATAACTAATTCAACCTGATGATTGCGGGCAATAAACGCTGGATTTGCAAGGTTCATCTGTTGATACCGCTGCACTTGGCTTTGTGAGTCTGTGGCTATGCGCTTTTGCCATTGCTGTTGCCATAAAACCAACTCGTCGGGTGCAATAAAAACTTCCATAAGGGGCTGGTGTTCAGCACCTGTTGCCACTTGATCAACCAAGTATCTAAAACACAAAGTGAAATCTAGTTTATGCTCAGCCATGATGGCCAATAGCTGTTCTGTTAAGGCTTGATCGCCAGCTTGTGGTGTACTTATTCCAAGCTTATTACTCATCACGCGCTGATATGCAGTGCCATAATGCTTTGCGTAATCATCCAGCGCCTGTTGGGCACCTGCCAATGCGCGTTCACCATCTGAGTGCAATAGAGGCAGTAAGGATTGGGCAAGGCGTGTTAAGTTCCACTGACCTATACCGGGTTGCTGGTTATAACGATAGCGGCCTTGTCGATCGATAGAGCTAAATACTTTATCTGGGTCGAATTGATCCATAAAAGCGCAGGGACCATAGTCGACGGTGGCACCACAAATAAGCATGTTGTCAGTGTTCATAACACCGTGTATAAATCCAAATCCTTGCCATTGAGCAATGAGCTTAGCTTGACGTTCTATGATCTCATTAAGCAATGCTAAGTAGGGTTGCGGGTGCTTTATTAGATGTGAAAAATGGCGTTGAAGGCAATAATCTGCAAGGGTTTTAACCCCAGCCTCATCCCCTTGCATAGCAAAATATTCGAAGCTGCCGACACGAATGTGACTTGGAGCAATGCGTGTTAATACGGCCCCAGGTGCAGGGCCTTGGCGCATCACTGTTTCACCCGTAGCAATAGCTGCCAGACTACGGGTAGTGGGTACGCCTAAAGCAGCCATGGCTTCACTAACGAGGTATTCCCGCAGTACTGGCCCTAAAGGTGAGCGGCCATCACCACGGCGGGAGTATGGTGTAGGCCCAGAACCCTTAAGCTGTAAGTCAAAGCGCTCACCATTTGGCGACACTATTTCACCTAATAAATGTGCTCTACCGTCACCCAATTGAGGATTAAACGAGCCAAATTGGTGGCCCGCATAAGCCTGAGCCATTGGCGCTGACCCCATGACTGTTTGATTGCCGGCCATCACTTGCAAGGCGTCGTCAGAAGCGAGCCATTGGAGGTCTATACCCAGCTCTTCGGCAAGGGCTGGATTGTTAATAATAGGCGTTGGATTAGCTACAGAAACTGGTTGTGCATAGCTGTAAAAACGTTCTGGCAGGCTGGCAAACGTAGTATCAAATGTGGGGCCAACAGGTGTTGCAGTAGTGTTCATGTTCTATACCTATACGTTTTCTAACTTAGCATAGGCTAACACTAGCCATTTACTGCCTTCGTTTTCGAAATTCACTTGCACCCGCGCTTGCGGGCCAGACCCTTCTGAATTAACTACAGTGCCTATGCCAAACAAGGGGTGGCGTACGTTTTTTCCTAAGGCTATAACAGGCGTTTCTAACACTTGGTGACGGCCCCAGCGGTCGTATTGCCTTGTGGGTGTAGGTCTTGCTGTAACCGGCCGGCTGATGCTGGACTTGAGACGTACCTCGTTCATCAAGCCTTCTGGAATTTCACCAATAAAACGAGAGGGTCGGTTAAAGGTTTCTTGGCCATGTAAACGGCGGCTTTCGGCATAGGTAATAAACAAGCGTTGCATGGCGCGGGTAATGCCCACATAACATAAGCGGCGCTCTTCTTCTAAGCGGTCCCCTTCTTCCAGAGACATCTTGTGAGGAAATAAGCCCTCTTCTACACCACCTAAAAACACCACAGGGAACTCAAGGCCTTTGGCAGAGTGCAACGTCATTAACTGTACGCTGTCTTCGGATTCATCGGCTTGTTGTTCGCCCCCGTCAAGTGCTGCTTGGTCGAGCATAGCGGCAAGTGGGGTGGTGGCTACTGGATCTAAATCCCCGTCGGGATCATCAGACTCTTGTGCGGGGTTCCAACTGTTGGCAAATTCTTTGGCGGCGCTCACTAGCTCTTTAAGGTTATCAATGCGAGTTTGAGCCTTTTCACCTTTTTCTTTGAGGTGGTGCTGAATGAGTCCGGACTGCTGGATCACCAGATCCACCATGTCATGTAATAAAGCTTCGCTAGTTTCTTCATCTAGGCGATTGATAAGGTTAACGAAGCTATCAACGGCATTATGGGCTCGTGTAGGAAGCTCATTACGAGTGATGATTTGGTTGGTGCTGTCCCACATAGAGCAGCCTTCGGCTCTAGCGTTCTGACGTATTTTAGCTACGGTGGCTGCGCCAACTCCCCGAGTAGGCACGTTAAATACGCGCTCCATAGCTGCGTCATCGTTACGATTTTTGATGAGGCGTAAATAAGCTAGGGCGTTACGAATTTCTAAGCGATCATAAAAACGTTGGCCACCATAAATTCGATAGGGCATTTGTGCACGAATCAATGCTTCTTCTAATACGCGAGATTGGGCGTTGGAGCGGTAAAGAATGGCACATTCGGCACGTAGTCCGCCGTCTTTTTGCCACTGGTCAATTTGATCCACAATGAAACGCGCTTCGTCCATTTCATTAAATGCAGCATAGAGGGCAATGGGGTCGCCATCCTTGCCATCGGTCCACAGGTTCTTACCCAGGCGGCCGCTATTGTTAGAGATGACGCCGTTGGCAGCTTTAAGTATGGTGCCAGTAGAGCGGTAGTTTTGTTCTAGGCGCACGGTAATGGCATTGCCAAAGTCGCGCTCAAAGTGTTGAATGTTTTCGATTTTTGCACCACGCCACCCGTAGATAGATTGGTCATCATCACCTACGGCCATCACTTTGGCTGCGCTGCCAGCAAGCACTCGTAGCCAAGCATATTGAATAGTGTTGGTGTCTTGGAACTCGTCCACCACTAAGTGTTTAAAGCGGCCTTGGTAATGGGCCAATAGTGCGCTGTTGTTAAGCCACAACTCATGGCTACGTAGCAGCAGTTCGCCAAAATCAACTAGCCCAGCCCGCTCGCATGCTTGATGGTAGGCAGCATACACCTTCACCTGCGTGTCCAATTGAAAGTCGCCATGGGTTTCTATATGTTGTGGGCGCTTACCTTCGTCTTTGCAGCCGTTGATAAAGTGCTGAAACTGGCGCACAGGCCAGCGACTTTCCTCTAACTGCATTTCTTTACACAGACGCTTAAGGATACTGAGTTGATCGTCGCTGTCTAGAATCTGAAATTCTTTTTGTAAGCCGGCTTCTTTCCAGTGGCGGCGCAGCAGTCTATGGGCTAGGCCATGGAAGGTGCCTACCCACAATTGCTGAGTATCCAGACCCATTAAGCTTTCGATACGAAAACGCATTTCCCGGGCTGCCTTATTGGTAAAGGTCACCGCCATAATGGACCAAGGAGAAATATTTTCTGCTTCAATTAACCATGCAATACGGTGCACCAGTACGCGGGTTTTACCACTACCGGCACCAGCTAATATCAGTAAATTTTCTTCAGGAGCAGCAACAGCCTCGCGTTGCGAGCTATTGAGTTCATCTAAAAGGCGAGAAACATCCATTATTGTATCCGTGTGAGCGCTATGAGTACGCGTTTATATATGATCAAAATCAAATTCATGCCCTGTGGTCCAACAGATCTGACCATTGTGTATTTGTCTAGTTGCCAGTCTAGGAGTAAAGGCGTATGTTTATTAGAGCTACGATGAATTTTGGGTTAGATAGGCGGTTAATTTAACACCTATTGTAACTACAGATGAGGTAAATATCACCGTTGTGCGTGAGTTACTTTTCTATTGTCGAGCCTAATAATAACAACATTGGAGATTAGAGAAATGGAAAGACGTGAAATATTAAAGAAAGGCTTGATTGGCTTGGGTGGTGCAGCAGCTGCATCTACCATGGCCGCACCAGCCATTGCTAAAGAACGCGTAGAAATTGCTATGGTAGCAACTTGGGGTCGAGATTTTCCAGGTTTAGGTACTGGCGCTCAGCGTTTTGCTCAGCGTTTGAATGACATGAGTGATGGCCGTATCCAAGTGACTTATTACGCCGCTAATGAACGCGTTAAGGCCTTCGACTCATTCGATGAAGTGGCCTCTGGCAACGCTCAAATGTACCATGCTGCTGAATACTACTGGAAAGGTAAGCACCCAGGTTGGGCATACTTTACCTCCGTTCCTTTTGGCTTAACCTATACAGAGATGAACGCTTGGATTCGTTTTGGTGGTGGTCAAGAATTATGGGACGAGTTGGGTGCAGATTATGGCCTTAAAGGCCTAATGTGTGGCAACACTGGCGTCCAAATGGGTGGTTGGTTCCGTAAGGAAATGAACAGTGTCGACGACTTCAAAGGTTTGAAGATGCGTATGCCTGGTCTTGGTGGCGACGTATTGGCTAAAATGGGTGGTTCTCCTGTTTCGCTACCCGGTGGCCAGATTTATGAAAACCTTATTTCTGGTGCTATTGACGCAACTGAGTGGGTTGGCCCTTGGAACGACGAAATAATGAAGTTCTACGAAGCTGCAAAGTACTACTACTACCCAGGTATGCATGAGCCAGGTGCTATGTTGGCTTGTGGCATGAATAAGACTTGGTGGGATGGGTTGAGCAAATCTGATCAGATGATGATTGAAGCGGCCTCCTCTATGGAAAATGACGTGATGATGTCAGAGTACAACGCCAAAAACGGTGCGGCGCTTAAACGTTTAGTTAATGATCAAGGTGTGAAACTACGCCAGTTCAATGACGACATTTACGACGGCTTTGCTGAGGCTTCTGAAGAAGTATTTGCCGAAGTTCAAGAGCATAGTGATTTGGCTAATCGTATTCATCAGAGCTTTATTACTGCGCGAACTGATATTGGTGCATGGGCAGAGATTTCTGATCAAGCCTATCTAACGCAGCGTAACCGTGCACTAGGCGGTTAATGGTTGTACCCTAGGTATGCCCGTCCATGACGCCGTTATGGGCGGGTTTTCCCGTTTTTATCTCCATTTATCCATATGCTAGTGGTTTTAACCATGCAACACTCGTCTAGCCCTTTGAACTCACTGAGTTCTTCTAGCGTTTTACTTAAGCAAGATTTGCTGCTTCGCAGCCTCGCTTTTACTGTGGTGTATGCCACGGTTATTTTTGTGCTTAATAATTTTTTAAACTTCTGGGCGTTATGGCCAGGAGCATTGAATACCCTACTGGGTAAACTACCTACCGATCAGGCCGCAGGCCTTGGATGGCTCCAGATATTGAGCTATGTGGCAGCGCCTATGTTGGCGATGGTGCACGTATCTAGATTACGTACCGAAAGTTATCAAAATCTTTCAGTTCGGGTCTCAGATTGGGCGGCCACCAGTATAAAAGCCGCCTTTTGGATGGTGTTATTGGTGGGTATGGCCGATATGATAGTGTCCTTCTTGCGAATTGAATCGATACTAGAGCCTATAGTCGGCAGCGACCTCACCACCGAATTAGGTAAGCCGAAGTTTCGTGGTGCTTATGTTCATCTACCTTTGATGCTGTTGTCCTGCATTATCGCATTGCGTAGCAAGGGCTTGGGTTTTATTTGGCTTACTCTGATGGTTGTTGTGGCCGAATTTTTAATTGTCATTACCCGGTTTATTTTTTCCTATGAACAAGCTTTTATGGGTGATTTAGTGCGCTTTTGGTATGCTGCATTATTCTTATTTGCTTCGGCACATACCTTACTTATTGAAGGGCATATACGGGTAGATGTGGCCTACACTCACTTTAAGGCGCGCACACAATCCTGGGTGAATATTTTTGGCGTCACCTTACTTGGTTTACCCTTATGTTTTACCATTCTCACGCTCGGCATGTGGGATAGAACCAGTAGTATTAATAGCCCATTACTTAGTGTTGAGGTGTCTCAAAGTGGCTACGGCATGTATGTGAAATACATCATGGTGGGTTTTTTAGCTATCTTTGCTTTTTCTATGATTATTCAATTTTCAAGTTACCTGCTCAAGCACTTTGGTGTGCTGCGTGGCGAAACAGCTACAACTCTATCCTCTACAAACGCGGCTAACCCCTAGGACACTCGGTTATGGAACTTTTGTTTTTAGGAATTTTAGTCCTGTTAATGATTACGGCGCTTATTTCTGGCTTCCCTGTAGCGTTTTCTTTGCCAGGCTCCTCTATTATCGCCATTGGTTTAGCTGCTTTGGCAGGTTGGATTTTTGCCGATAACCCAAGTGCATACTTCCATGAAGGTGGACCTGTGCAATGGCTTAGTGCCGGTGTGACAAATTTTAGAAGCCTTTATTGGAATGTTGAGCGGGATACTCTGATTGCTATCCCGTTATTTATTTTTATGGGCATTATGTTACAGCGCTCCAAAGTAGCGGAAGATTTGTTAGTGACCATGGCCCAGTTGTTTGGCCAAGTGCCCGGTGGCTTGGGAATTTCTGTGGTTCTCGTGGGCGCATTACTTGCCGCCACTACAGGTATTGTTGGTGCAACTGTAATTGCCATGGGTATGATTTCTTTGCCTGCCATGCTGCGTAATAACTACTCACATTCACTGGCCACAGGAACCATCTGTGCCTCTGGCACCTTAGGTCAAATTATCCCCCCGTCTATCGTGCTAATTATTTTGGCCGATCAACTCAGTAGTGCAGCCGATCAAGCGAGCGCCATGCGTAAGGCTGCATATCGTGAGATTACTGGTGAATTCTCCATGCCCTCCGTGCTGGATATCACTTCTGCCAGTGCTGGCGACATGTTTATGGGGGCCTTTATTCCTGGTCTTTTATTGGTGGCGTTGTATATATTGTATATCCTCTTCACGGCCATAATTCGTCCTAAAATGGCGCCACCAATAGGTTATTCTGGTGCCTATGACCGCCAGTTCTTAGTGAAAGTATTAATGGCATTGTTACCACCTCTCACCTTAATTTTTGTGGTTTTGGGATCCATTTTAATGGGCGTGGCAACGGTTAATCAGGCAGGTGCTGTGGGTGCTGTGGGTGCTATGTTGATGGCAGGTTATCGGCTGCATGATCGCGATAAAAGGCGTTATTGGCCGGCATTTATAGCGATTGGGGCGGTCATTGTACTAGGGTTTATCGTTGCCAATTTTAATCTTAATATCAAAAGCATCAATACCGATGAGGATCGCCTTGGAGTGGCCCTGGGTTTGGTTGCTTCAGCCGCATTGCTTATGGCGATCACTTGGAGTGGCTGGCGCGTCTTTAAAACAGGGACTACCTTACATGAAGTAATGGGGGAAACGGCTAAAACCACCTCGATGGTATTTATCATCCTTATTGGCGCAGCCATGCTCACCTCGGCATTTCGTGCCTTTGGTGGTGAAGAGTTGGTGAAACACATGCTCACTAGCCTGCCCGGTGGTTTTTGGGTGCAGTTTTTGGTGGTGATGCTGGTTATCTTTGTATTAGGTTTCTTCTTAGATTTTATTGAAATTGCCGTAGTGGTTGTACCCATTGTAGCGCCTATATTATTGGCAGACCCTAGCGCCAACATTACGGCTGTGTGGCTGGGGGTGATGATTGGTTTGAATATTCAAACCTCGTTCCTTACGCCGCCCTTTGGTTTTGCACTCTTCTATTTACGGGGTGTGGCGGACCAAGTGGTGAAAACTATCTCCATCTATAAAGGGGTGATGCCGTTTATTGGGTTGCAGATATTAGCCTTAGTTATTACCGGTTTTTTCCCAAGTTTAGTCAACTACCTACCCAATCGCACCTACCTTACTTCTGAAGCGTCACCACCACCGATGAACCCCCGCATTCAACCATGTTTAGAGGAGCAGGTGCTCACGCTATACGCCAGCCAAGAAATGAGTTTGGTAGCCGCTATTGATGCAATGGCAGCGGTAGATACAAGCTATGCGTCTTCTGCTGCAACACAGATGTTACAAGAGAGCTTAGGGAAGGCGCGTGAAACATTTATTAAAGTAGAAAACATTTATCAAGCTAAGGCTGAACTAACGGACTTTGCACAAAATTATGAACCCTTGCACCAACAAGTGCGAGACATTCAGCTTAACGTGCGTCGTAATAAAGGTTTGGTGGAAGATGCTAAGCTACAACTACGCCGCCTTGATGACATTGAATTAAATGCTAATCGTCGATCCAGCTTAGTGATGAAAATCGATCAGCTTGGGCTCTTGAATGAGCGTTTAGAAGCGAGTATCCCAGCAGAGTGGGCCACGCAAAGGCCTATTTTTGAGAAACTCAACAAGGCAGAGAAGCAGGCTCGTAATCAATATCGTCGTAATGCTGATGAAGCTTATGACGGCATCAGAGAACTGCGCTTATGGATAACTCAAGCCCCTGAGTTAGTGAATGTTGAAGCTGGTGTGGCGGAACTTGCTGCTCATATTGACCAGTTAGACGCTAAGGAGGCGATGGCAGCCATCAAGCTTCAAGAGCGAATTTTGGGCGAGTTTGCGGGCATAAGCAGTATTAAATCAAAACTCTCTAAAGCACGAAGGGCCCTAAAAGGTAGTAAATACGATCCAGAGAAGGCCAAAGGCTATCATAGCCAAGCCATGGATCTGCTAACTGCAGAAATCATATGGCGAAAGCGTGCCTTAATGGACATGGCTCCCGCTTTGGCGAGCTATGATATGGCTATTAAAGATAGCATCGGGTTACGCCTACAAGAACGTATGAGCGATGAGGTAGCCACTACAATCTCTGCTTGTATGGCGGGTCATAAGGACATCTCCCTGCAATTTTGAGTATAGGCGGTGGATAGGGCCGAAGCGGATAGGGTAGAATGTTACTAATTCCTTATTGCTTCGGCTTAACCCATGTCCACATTTAACCACGATTTGTTTAAAACCATCGCTCAAGCGCACTCGCAGTTACGCAAATCTGAGCGTAAGGTGGCAGACTATGTGCTAGAGCATCGTGCAAAAATTGTGCAAATGCGGATTGTCGATTTAGCGGCTGCGGCTGCGGTAAGTGAGCCTACGGTAGTACGTTTCTGTAGAGCGTTAGATTTTGACGGGTTTCAAGATTTTAAGCTTAAGCTCGCTCAGTTTGTAGGCGCTAATACCTCTTACCAGCAATTTCGTTTAGATAGCCGCGACTCAGTGGAGCAGTTTAAAGAAAAGATTTTTGATTCCACTGTGGGGAATCTAATGCGGGTCAAATCTGATTTAGATGCTGCAAATCTAGAGCAAGCCATTGTGGCCTTAGCCCAGTCTAAGCGTGTTGACTGTTATGGTTTTGGAGCATCTGCGCCTATCTGTAGCGATGCACAGCATAAATTCTTCCGCCTCAATATGTCTGCCGCAGCTTATTCAGACCCTCACTTGCAAACTATGGCTGCTGTTACCTTACAGCCTGGTGATGTAGTGATTGCAGTCTCTCAAACGGGTCGCACTAAAGATTTACTCCACACCACACAACTTGCTATGGATGCAGGCGCAACGGTTATTGCCCTGTGCCCAAGTAATACCCCGCTAGCTGAGCAAGTACAAATTCCTTTGTATATCGACCTAGATGAAGACAAAGAACTCAACACGCTAATGTCTTCTCGTATCACCCAAATGGTGGTGATTGATGTTCTTGCTGTAGGTGTCACCATGAAGTTAGGTGAAGAAACTATGACGCATCTCAAAACCATTAAGCGTTCGCTTAAGAGTTTGAGGGTTCCGGCTAAGCGTACTAAATAATAGCCCAACTGCCTATTATCTATGGACCAAAGAATGGGGTGGTGATTGATATTCACTTGCTAAGGTTAATGAAAATCTCGAGAACTGACTGTTAACTGTTCTAGCAAATGGCTACAGTCAATGAGCTTGCCTGCAATGATGTGTGTGACTTGGCTGTCTGGGTCGCGTTCTAAAACACCTTTTACTTTCAATATTTTGGCATTTAAATAGGCCTGTCTTTGCGCGCGTGCAGTGCCTTGCCATACCACTAGATTAGTATTGCCCGTTTCATCCTCTAGGGTAATGAAAGTCACTCCAGAGGCTGTGCCTGGCCTTTGCCTTCCAGTAACCAAGCCTGCAGCAGTAACTAGGCTTTGGTGAGGCTTGTGCCTCATTTGGCTGGTACTTAGGCAGCCTTTTAGAAGGCCCGCATGGCGTAGTAAGGCAATGGGATGTTGTTCTAAACTTAGGCGTAGGCTGGCATAGTCCTCGGTTAACGCATCTAAGGCGGCAGGCCCGGGTAATTGATCTGGATTGGCTTCTCGCACTTCGTGTAGTAACGGTAGATCTTGATGATTGTCGAGTAGTTGCCAACGGGCTTGATAACGATGGCCACTAAAGCAGGCGAGTGCATTAGCGCTGGCAAGAGATTCTAGTTGGCCTTTAGGAAGGTGCAATAGCTGCACTTGAGAAAGGTCTTTAAAGCCTTGTTTGGGCCGGTGTTCTAATAACTGCTGTATATGAACTTGGCGTACCCCTTTAACTTGCCGTAAGCCTAAACGTAATGCCAGTTCTGAGGTCTCAGTGGATTCTAAACTGTGGTCCCAATCACTGCGATTAATACACACTGGCAGCACTTGCAAACCATGGCGCCGGGCATCTTGAACTAACTGAGATGCACTATAAAAACCCATAGGTTGGCTGTTGAGAATGGCGCAATAAAATGCTGCAGGATAGTGGTATTTAAGCCAAGCCGAAGCGTAAGCTAAAACCGCGAAACTGGCAGAATGGGATTCGGGGAAACCGTACTCTCCAAAACCTAAAATTTGTTGGTATAAACGTTCCGCAAACTCTGCCTTATAGCCCCTTGCTACCATGCCATCTATCAGCTTATGCTGGAATTGCTCTAGTTCTCCATGACGTTTCCAGCTGGCCATAGCGCGGCGTAAGCGATCAGCTTCTCCACCACTAAAACCTGCCGCCACCATTGCCAGCTTAATCACTTGCTCCTGAAAAATAGGCACGCCTAAGGTGCGTTCTAGCACCCCCTTCACTTCCTCTGATGGGTATTCTACGTTTTCTTTACCCGCCCTACGGCGCAAAAATGGATGTACCATGTCCCCTTGAATAGGCCCTGGGCGCACAATGGCAATTTGAATCACAAGGTCATAAAAACAAGCGGGTTGTAAGCGGGGCAACATGCTCATTTGGGCACGGGACTCTACTTGAAATACCCCCACACTATCGCCCTGCTGGAGCATGGCGTACACCTTCGCATCGTCATCCATACGGGTGATATCAGCTAAACTGAGGTTACGCCCGTGGTGGTGGTGCACCATGTGTAATGCTCGCCGTATGGCACTGAGCATGCCTAAGGCTAAAACGTCTACCTTGAGTAAGGCGAGGCTTTCTAGATCGTCCTTATCCCACTGAATCACCGTGCGATCAGCCATGGCAGCATTTTCTATAGGCACCAGTTCACTTAAGGGTCCTGCACTAATGATAAAACCCCCAACATGTTGTGATAAGTGGCGAGGGAAGCCTTGCAGGGTTTGTACTAGTTGTAAGAAACATTGGCCCACATGGCTTTTACCGTCTAAACCTAAACTTTGTAATTGCTCATCCCACCCTGTACTAGGATCGTGGCGATCTACATTTTTGATAAATAGCTCAAGTTGAGGCAGGTTAATGCCTAAGGCTTTACCTACTTCACGCACGGCACTTTTAAAACGGTAAGTGATGACAGTTGCGGCTAAAGCAGCACGATGGCGGCCGTATTTTTGATAGATGTACTGAATTATTTCTTCACGCCTGTGGTGCTCAAAATCCACATCAATGTCTGGTGGCTCAGCCCGTTCCTTAGAAATAAAACGTTCGAATAACACCTGTATTTGGCGAGGATCTACGGCGGTTATTTCTAAGCAGTAACACACAACAGAATTGGCAGAAGAACCACGGCCTTGATATAAAATCTGCCGGCTTTTAGCGAACTGAACTAAGTCATACACCGTTAAAAAGAAGTGGGCGTAACCTTCTGATGCAATAAGACTAAGCTCTTTATCTATGATCAGGGCAATGTCATGGGGCACGCCAGCGGGAAAACGAATCTCTTTGCCTTGCTCTACAAGGTAGTGCAAATAGCTGTTGGCATCATAGCCACTAGGCACCAGTTCGGCAGGGTATTCGTAGCTGAGTTCTGATAAGCAAAAATTACATTGTTGGGCAATTGACACACTGGCTTGTATCCATTTTTGAGGATACAGTTTAGCGATTTTATCTAACGGCCGCAGGCTATGTTCACGGTTGGCTTGCAAGGCATAACCACAGGCATGCACAGGCATACCAATACGAATTGCGGTGAGGGTGTCGTGTAGCATTTGCCGATCTGGGCTGTGCATAATGACTTGACCAAGGGCAACTATGGGCAAATCAAAAGCCTCAGCCATGGCTTGGCAATGAGTGTGTAGGCGCTGATCTAATGCGCTCAAGCGCCGGTGACAACCTATCCATAGGTGTTCTTTGTATTGGGTACTTAATTTTTTTAATAACGCATTTGAACTGTTTGGATGAGGATTCAAGATAAGTAAGCACTCACTTAAGTCTTGGAAGTCATCCTCAAAAACTTGGTACTTACCTTTTTCACAACGACGCCTAGAAAGGCTAATAAGTTGGCATAACTGAGCATACCCTTGGCGATTTTTTGCCAGCACTATTAAACTTTCTTGGGCCTCAGATTGATGGGGTTTAAGTAAAAACTCACTGCCAATAATGAGTTTTATACTTAAACCATGCTCCTTTTTATGCTGATAAGCCCGAACCACTCCTGCCACTGAACATTCGTCGGTGAGAGCAAGGGCTTTATAACCTAAAGTATCTGCTTGTTGGAGTAATTCTTGTGGGTGTGACGCTGCCCGTAAAAAGCTAAAATTGCTTAAACAGTGTAGCTCAGCATAATCGATCACAGGTTCGGTACTCATGAGAAGTACCCATGTAAAAACCACTCCTCTCTGGGAGTGCGAAATAACCAACACACCTGCCCAATTGGGTTGCGCGCTATAAAGTAGTCACGGCAAATGCTCACGTTATCCCACCAGCCACTTTGAATGCGTTCAGGGCCAGATAAAATACACCATTGGTGATCAGGCTTATGATTTAACGCTTGGGGGAGGGTGAATAACAAACTTGGGCGTAGAAACTTTGTAGCCTGCTGTATTTGGTAATGACTTTGGGGCACTCCTTGGTAGAAGCTTCGCTCGGGGCGATGATCATCTCGCAAATACACTTGTTGTACCGCATGGTCTCCAAGCTTGTTTTGTAAGCGGCTAATGAGCTGTCCAGCTGTAAGCTTTCCCCCTGAAGGCTCAAACAATTGTGCTGCCAAGGGTGCCCATGGCATTTGCCCTTTAGTTTTAAGACTAATAGCAATGATGGGGGCTTTTAGTTGTAACTGTTCCAGCCTCAGCATGGATAAACTTAACCAAGACTCTGCACGATACTCGCCATCGCTACAGCCTATGTGTACTCGCTCTGCAGGGTGTTCTCGGTACTCTAGACCCAAGCTAAGCCCTGCAGTTCGTAGTTGGCGGGGAGCTAAAAAGGCTTCTAGGTCACTTAATAAGCGTTTTAATGGAAAACGTAACGCAGTACTGTGTTCAATTTCATAGAGCAACTCTAAGCGTTGGCGAAAGCGTTCAGGGGGTTGGTATGCAGGCCGGGTAGGTGCGCTGCTGTTTTCTAATTGTTGTAAATAGGTGACCAGAGTTTGGCCTAATCGTTGGCCTAGTGCTGATCGAGGTAATGCTTGAGCTTGGCCAAGAGTGTTAAGCCCAAGGCGCTCTAACTGCAAGGAGAGTTTAGCGCTTAGGCCTGCGCGATGGATGGGTAATTGGCGGAGTAATCCAGTGGCTTCGTCTTGGTTTGTTAATAAACGATCGTTGCCTGCGCGGGCCAAAACCTGTGCGGCTAAAGGGCTGTGAGCGCTAGCGTAATGGTAGTGTAAGCCGCGTTCCATAAGCGGTTGTTGCAGCTGTTGCCAGTAAGGGGCGAGACCCTCATATAACCGTAGCATATCGCTGGTTTGCAACAACAAGCCTTGTGGTGGGTCAAGGTACAAAGTGGCGCTGGTCCGATACAAACGCTGGGCGAGTTGAGCCAGGAGACGCTGTTCTTGTTTGGATTCGTAGGCAATCACTTTCAGTTGAGCACATAAAAGCGCAGCTTGGCCTAACCCTGTGCCTATTTTTATACCTAATTGGCGCGCTTCTGCGTTGGTTTGTACTACCTCGTTTTTATCAACTAAAACACAGGGCTGGTTATAGGCCTGTTGATGTAACAGGCTATCTAATTGAAGGTTTGGAAAGTATAAATAAAGCCACTGCATAGGTCACCGTGGCTTAAGTGGCAGTACTGCAATGTTGCTTAACGGTGCAGGGCTATGGTGAGTGGATAAATGGGCAGGTATCGCTAAAGATGGCCAAAGCTCATGCATATCTACTTGGCATGGGTGTTGTGGCCACTGACCTTGGTATTTATGGACTTGTAGGCGTAAACCTGTGGCTAGAGGGGCAAGAGATAGGCGCGCACTAATCGGTAAGGCACTCGTACTAGGTTCGGCTTGAGGGTGTAACCAAAACATGAGGGCTTGATTGTCTTTGGCAGACACTTGTAAGCGCTTAGCTTGGGGAGCAGTTAACCTAGGCGCCCAGAGAATAAGGTGGCTACAGCAACCGCTATTAAGGCTTTGCTCCGCACTCCAAAGGGCTTGTTGGGGGTTTTGACAGCGTATTAATAACGTTTGGCTTAGGTCAATACCATGTTGGGCTAAAGCTTGGCCATTTAATTCTGCTGGTGGGTTTATCCACACGTGTAAGCGTGATTGAGCTTGGGCTAATAAGGGAAATAACAAACGTAACTCACCAATACCTGCAGGGCCACAGGCTAATTCCACTAGCCCTGTTTGGGGCCAGCCTCCTTGTAGGTGGGCGTCTAAGGTAGGATAAAAGCTACTTTGACGGCGATGATCTGGGCCCGCTAATTGCCGAGCTCGCCAGACCAAACGCTCTTTTTCGAGTTGTAATAGAGCCATGGTAAAATTCACAAATACTGTATGTATATACAGTATTCTGACATAGTTTAGGCTCAGCTCAAAGGGAAAACTATTTTATCCCCTCTAAGGCTTGGTTAAAGCCCGCGTGTCACTCGAGTAGGACCATCCAAAATATCAAAAGGTATGGCGGAGAGATTAGCCAGTGCTGGATTGCTTTCCACGCCAGCGCACAACTCGGATGCCAAGAATTGATCGAGCGCGGCTTGGTCTTGAAACAGATACACACCACCGTAAGTATTGTTGGCTTCGTCGGCCAGCCAGTGTTTAGAAATTAAACCCGGTACTGCTGCGAATGCGGGTGCCAGCTCGGCACATACACCCTCATAATCTGCGCGGGTAATACCAGAAAGATTAAAATTGATAATGAGTGCTTTCATATCCTGCTCCTTTGGCCGTTTAGGCTGACGTAATGCCCTAATCAAAATAGTAAGGCGTACTTTCAGTTTACGCTCGTGGAGTAAACCTAGTCTAGTCCAAAATCTGTACTAGCAAAAATCCACAATAAGCAGGTGGTTTGTTCGGTATTAGTTAAAAGTTGCTCAAAAAACATCAATTAAACTCGTAGGTGCAATGCCATCATTGCGCCATACAAAATTGATGTTAATTAATAGAGGAACTTAGCCGTGCCATTACAAGCCAGCCAAAATGTTTTTATTACCTGTGCCGTAACTGGGTCTGGTGGTTCTCAAGACCGCTCCCACCATGTACCCCGCAGCCCAGAGCAAATTGCCAATAGTGCGATTGATGCGGCTAAGGCCGGCGCTGCAGTAGTGCATTGCCATGTGCGTGACCCCGAAACGGGTGCGCCAAGCCGTCGCTTGGATTTATATAAAGAACTGACTGAACGTATTCGTGCCTCGGAAGTGGACGTGGTACTTAACCTCACCGCGGGCATGGGTGGCGACATTGTATTTGGTGATGCCGAAAACCCACTGCCTTTGAAGAAAGGTAGTACCGATATGGTAGGGGCTAGTGAGCGTGTAGAGCACGTGCGTCAGTGCCAGCCAGAAATTTGCACCTTAGACTGCGGCACCATGAACTTTGCCGAAGCCGATTACGTGATGACCAATACCCCAGGCATGTTGCGGGCTATGGCAGAAAAAATGACGGCTATGGGTGCACGTATAGAAATTGAAGCCTTTGATACGGGTCACCTGTGGTTGGCTAAACAACTGGTAGAGGAAGGTTTAATTACGGACCCAGTGATGGTGCAATTATGTATGGGTATTCCCTGGGGCGCACCTAATGACCTTAATACTTTCATGGCTATGGTTAATAACGTACCTAAAGAGTGGATTATGTCGGCCTTTTCTATTGGTCGTAATCAAATGAATTACGTGGCAGCTGCAGTGTTGGCTGGCGGTAATATTCGTGTCGGCTTAGAAGATAATATTTGGTTAGATAAAGGCGTGTTAGCAACCAATGCACAGTTGGTTGAACGTGCAGCAACCATTGCTACTAACATGGGCTCTACATTAATGACTCCAGCCCAGGTGCGTGAACTTATTAAAGTAGAAAAACGGGCGCCTTTAGCATGACCGAGATGGCAAATAAAACGTATAAAACAGCCGCTTGTATAGGTGGTGGCGTTATTGGCGGTGGCTGGGTAGCACGATTTTTGTTACACGGTTGGGACGTTAATGTTTATGATCCTGCGGCCGATGCTCAGCGTAAATTGGATGCTGTACTAGAAAATGCTCGTGCCGCTTTGCCTCAGCTAGCCGATGTAGCTATGCCTCGTGAAGGTAAGCTCACCCTTTGTGACAGTTTGGAAGCGGCTGTGGCTAACGCTGATTGGATTCAAGAGAGTGTGCCAGAACGTTTAGAGATTAAGCATGCTGTTTTTGCTCAAGTGCAGGCTGCTTGCACCAAATCAGCTATTATTGGTTCGTCTACTTCCGGTTTTAAACCTTCTCAACTACAAGAGAATGCCCTAAGGCCAGAACAAATCATGGTGACCCATCCGTTTAATCCAGTGTACTTGTTGCCCTTGGTTGAGCTAGTGCCTAGCCCTGTTAATGGTGTTGAAATTATTGAAAATGCCAAAGCGTTATTAACCAGCGTAGGCATGAAACCTTTGCATGTGCGCAAAGAAATTGACGCTCATATTGCCGATCGTTTGTTAGAGGCAGTATGGCGCGAAGGTTTATGGCTGATTAAAGATGGCATTGCCACTACCACAGAAATCGACGACGCCATCCGTTATGGATTTGGTTTGCGTTGGGCGCAAATGGGCTTGTTTGAAACCTATCGAATTGCCGGTGGTGAAGCGGGAATGGCGCACTTTATTGCGCAATTTGGGCCCTGTTTAGAGTGGCCATGGACCAAGCTCATGGATGTGCCGGAGCTTACAGATGAGCTCATTGCGACCATTGCAGAGCAGTCGGATGAGCAGTCTGGTCATCACACTATTCGAGAGTTGGAACGCATTCGTGACAAGAACTTAATAGGTATTATGCGTGTTCAAAAAGACAATAACTGGGGTGTAGGCGAGTTATTGAATCTACATGATGAACGTTTAAAACAGTTGGGGTGATGTTCTTTGTAATCTGGATCAATATCAAAAAGAGTACACCTTACCGTCGTGGGGAATCTATATTTCGACAAAACGAAGAGCAACCTAAAGATTCTTAATCTAGGCCCCTGTACCTAAGATAAATAGGCCTATTAATACGGCATAAAATTGTCAGATAATCATGTGCTTGCTGGTATGATGGAGCTACACCTGTAACCCTCTTGTTGCACTGGCTTATTTAATGAACACGATTCTTCCGGTTGTCAGCTCCATCCTACTGGTGATGTTATTAGGCTACGGCCTTTCTAAAAAGTTCTTCACAGATCCCGGTTTTTGGCAAGGTATGTCAAAACTGTCCTACTGGGTGTTCTTTCCAGTATTGATTGTGCGCACCCTAGCTAACGCTACCATTGATGCTGAATTACTCTTCCCTTTGTTCGCCATATTTACCACGGCGCTTATAGTTATTTGGATTTATTGTGTGGTGGTGGCTAGATTACTCGGTCAAGACGGCCCATCAACCGCATCTATTGCCCAAGGCGGCATGCGCCACAATGGGTTTATTGGCCTTGCAGTATTGTTCGATATGTTTGGCCTTCCGGGACAAGAGCTGGGTGCCTTAATTATTGCGGTGTTAGTCCCTTTCACCAATATACTGTCGGTACTTTCTGTCAGCGTGTTAGTGAATAAAAAAAATAACCAACCGTTAGGCACTTTAATTTTCAAAGAGCTGTTGCGTAATCCCATGCTCGTTTCAGTAGCTATTGGCCTTTTGCTCAATACATTCGCTATTTCTATCCCCTCGATATTGGATCAGTCCATGGCTCTTTTGGGGCGTGCCGCCTTACCGTTGTTGCTACTTAGTGTGGGTGCCAGTTTGAGCATACGCGCCTTAAAGGGGAGTTGGCTGCCTTTAGTGGCTGCCCTTAGCACTAAACTCTTGGTGTTTCCGGCACTCTTCTTGGGTGGTGCACTGTGGTTTAATTTGCCTCCGTTAGTGACCGTGTGTTTGGTGGTGTTTGGAGCCTTGCCAACGGCAGTATCGGCGTATCCCCTTATTCACCAGATGGGCGGTAATGCAAAGCTCATGGCAGACATTATTACCTTGCAAACCTTAGCCAGCTTGGTAGGGTTAACCTTTTGGACTAGTATAGCGATACACATCACAGGTTTAACACTATGACTTTTTCTGTGCCCTATGACTTTATTCAAGGGGACTCGCCATTGTTGGTGAGCATGCCCCATTCTGGATTACGGCTCACCCCTGAAGTGGCCAGTACCTTAATACCAGAAGCGTTGGACTTGCCTGACACAGATTGGCATATTCCACAATTGTATGATTTTCTAGAGGCCATGGGAGTGAGTGTTATTAAGGCCAATTACTCTCGTTATGTCATTGATCTGAATAGGCCAGAAGACAATAAGCCGCTATATTCGGGCAAAACGACTGGCTTATTTCCGCACATTTTGTTCAACGAAAAGTCTATGTTCAAACCAGAAGCGGTGGTGGATAAGACTCATCAACAAGCGTGTATAGAACACATTTGGCGGCCTTATCATCAACAATTAACTGCAGAATTAGCGAGAATTAAACAAAAATTTGGCTATGCCATTTTATTTGATGCTCATTCTATTCGAGCCCAAGTACCTATGTTTTTTGAAGGCACTTTGCCCGATTTTAATATGGGCACTAATGGCGGAGGGTCTTGTTCTCCCAAGTTACTGCAAGCGGCGGAGCAAGCGCTGTCTGACACATCCTACACTCAAGTGAGTAATGGGCGCTTTAAAGGGGGCTATATTACCCGTAGTCATGGTCAGCCTAATGATGATGTTCATGCTTTTCAGTTGGAATTGTCACAAGCGACGTATATGAAAGATACAGGCGGTTATGCCTTAGATGACAACAAATGTGCTCAAGTTAGGCCCCCACTTAAGGCGTTAATTGAAGCACTTGTAAGTTGCAACCTAACAAACCAATAAGAGATTTTTGTAATGTATTTGAGCGAATCACAAATTAACGATTATGAGCGTGACGGCGCAATTGTTATTAAAGGTGTGTTTAAGGATTGGATCGATTGCCTAAGAACAGGTTTTGATAAAGTGCTGTCTGACCCAAGTGAGCACGGGCGTGAAAATGTTACTAAGGGTGATGCAGGGAGTTTTTTCGAAGATTATTGTAATTGGCAGCGTATTGAAGAGTTTAAACGTTGGGTTGTAGAGTCCCCCGCAGCAGAAATAGCCGCCGAAGCCACCCGGTCAAAGCGGATTCAAGTGTTTCATGAACATATTTTAGTGAAGGAACCGGGTACTTCAAAAGCCACACCTTGGCATCAAGACATGCCTTATTATTGTGTGTCTGGTGAACAAACGGCTAGTTACTGGGTGCCTTTAGATCCGGTCACTAAAACTAACACCCTACAGGTGGTATTGGGCTCTCATCTTTGGCCAAAATTAGTACGACCTACGCGTTGGTCTACTAATGCCCCTTGGTACAACAATGATGCGGACTACATGGACATGCCGGTGATTGATGCTAGGCAAAACATTTTGGTGCCAGAGTTAGAGCTAGGCGACTGTGTGTTGTTTAACTTTAAAACGATACACGGGGCACCGGGTAACTCATTAAATAGTCGCAGACGTGCTTTTTCCACCCGCTTTATGGGCGACGACGTGCGTTATATCAATCGAGGTGGCCCAACTTCGCCACCGTTCGAGGGGTTAGTACAAAATGACGGTGATAAAATGCCGCTTGATTGGTTTCCCGAAGTGTATCAAAGAGGCGTATAACAATGACAAATAATGCCGCAGGAAGCTGCCTGTGCGGGGCGGTTAAATATCAAGTGATGGGGCCATTACGCCCTGTTGTGGCATGCCACTGTGGGCAATGCCAAAAAACTAGTGGCCACCATGTGGCTGCTACTTCTGCTAAGCGGGAAGACTTTGAGCTGCTAGAAGAGCGTGGCCTCAAGTGGTTTTCTTCTTCGGCTGGCATTCGGCGTGGATTCTGCCAGCAATGTGGTGGAAATTTATTCTGGGACAAGGCGGACTTACCCACTATTTCGATCTTTGCCGGTACCCTAGACCAGCCAAGGGACCAGCCTAGCGGGTTGCAATTAGTGGAGCATATTTATGTGGAAGAAAAAGCCGATTATTACGAAATAACAGATGGTTTGCCTCAGCGTCAAGGTTTTAGTATTACTGCCAAGGTAGATGGGGATCAATAATGGCCAATAAATGCTCTCAGTGTGATTTTAAAATCACGTCACGTAATCAACTGTGTGAGGATTATAGAGATCCCGCCAAAGCCTATGGTTGCCCTGCGTGTGGTACTTTTCATCTTTTGCCAACCAGTGCTGCACCTACGTGGAAGCAGTGGCTAGTGTATTTAATCTTAGGGTTTACCGGCGGGTTAATTTCAAGTTTGGTGCAATTGAACGGCCACACTCGGTGGTGGTTTTGGGGTTATGTGATTGTTATTGCAGCCATTTTTATTGTTCGCTATATCAAGTCAAGAGCAGTCACGTTAGACGTTTCTGGGTATCGAGTGACGCCAAATAATGACTGATTTTATTGTTCCGTTTTGTGAGCAACAGGTCACCATTCTTTATGCAGACGATGATATTGTAGTGGCCGATAAACCCAGTGGTTTGTTATCGGTGCCGGGAAAACATCCCCTTAACAAAGATTGTTTAATTACTAGAGTGCAGCAACAGTACCGCGATGCGCACATAGTTCACCGTTTAGATATGGACACTTCTGGGGTGATGCTCTTGGCCCGTGGTAAGGCGAACTTATCAGCCTTAAGTCGCCAGTTTCAGGAGCGAGAAACCCAAAAGCAGTATTTGGCATGGGTGTATGGCGTGTTGCAAGATGATGAGGGCGAAATTAATTTGCCACTACGCTGTGACTGGCCCAACAGGCCTAAACAAATGGTAGACCATGAATTAGGCAAGCCCTCGCTAACGCGTTTTGAGGTACTTAAAAGAGAACATAAAACCTTGCAGACTAAGGTGCTTTTGAAACCTGTGACCGGGCGCTCTCACCAACTGAGGGTGCACATGGCAGAGCTTGGGCACCCTATAAGTGGCTGTGAATTTTATGCGCACCCAGCGGCGTTAAAGCAGGCTGAGCGCTTGCAGTTACATGCCTGGAAGCTAAGCTTTATGCATCCATCAACTGGGGCTTTGATGACAAAAATAGCCCCCGAAGTATTCTAATTTAAGCTTTGGCGAGTTCTAGTACGCTATTCCACACGCTTTCGTCCAGGTCTACAGCACCAGGTAGAACCTTGTTGGCGCCAGGAAGTCGTGCACCAGGTTGGCTGGTTATAGATTCTGAGATAATACTAAGTTTGTCCCAAAATAGGTCGCCAGAAACGTTAGTAGGATCAATAATAATATAGCACTGACCTAAGTCGTGTGGCTTGCCTTCAGTAGCCTTGAGTGGGTCTAGCTGAGTACTAGTGCTGCCCCCTGTAAAGGCGGCGGCAAGGATCTCTGCCATAAGGCCAAACCCATAGCCTTTATAACCTCCAGAAGACACCAGAGACCCGCCATTTAGTACGGCATTTGGGTCTTGTGTGGCGTGGCCTTCGCTGTCTACACCCCAACCTAGTGGGATCTGTTCGCCCGCAGTCGCGGCCATGTTGATTTTTCCAAGAGCAATCGCGCTAGTAGATTGATCGAACTGCATAGCTAGTCCACCCTTGCCATTTGGCACAGACATGGCAATAGGGTTAGTGCCCAGTACGGCTTTAGTCCCGCCAGGAGGAGACACGCAAGATTTGGCATTGGTCATGCCGATGGCAATGTAACCTGCACGAGCAATTTGTTCTGTGAAGTAACCCATAGAGGTGCAGGTGTGGGAATGGCAAATGGCTAACGTGGCCACACCATTGGTTTTTGCAGCTGCAAGGGCTGTGTCTAGGCCGCGGGAAAAGGCCGCCTGAGCAAAGCCTAACTTTGCATCCACCATAACACTGGCAGGTTTAGGTTGGTGTACTTCTGGCTCAACGTCACCCTTAACTCGGCCTGCTACCAGTTGGCTACAATAGCTTTGTAGATAAAAAAGCCCACAAATCTTGTTACCATAAGCTTCAGCAACGCGCACAGCGTGGGCCACGGAATCGGCAACCCAAGGTTTTGCGCCATGAGCTTCTAAGGCTTTTGCCGTGATGGCTTGAATGGTGTCTAGATCAACGCTAATAGTGGCCATAAGGATTTCAACTATAAAAAATTATTTAAAGGTCAATTTTATGTTGCTTTGCCTACATGGGTAAAGTAAAAATAACAATGCATGTATTTTAAAAACATAGTTATGCAGTTCATGAATCAAACCCCTCGTGTTGCCATAAGGCCTTTTGTAGCAGCAGATAGTGCGCAAGTGCAAGCATTGGTGAGTGATGCCAGAGTAGCGCAAGTCGCCGGTAATATCCCGTACCCATATCCTGAAAATGGCGCAAAAACGTGGATAGCATCCCATGGAGCGCAGCATCGAGCGGGCACTGCCATAATTAGGGCTATTGTATGTCTGGAGAATGGTCAGTGTATTGGCGCCATAAGCATCGATCAAATGTCTAGAGGCCTAAACAGCAGCGGGAATTTAGGTTATTGGGTGGGTGTGCCCTATTGGAATAAGGGTTTTTGCAAGGAGGCTGGCCAGCTAATGCTAGAATTAGCTGCAAAGGAATACGCTATGAAGCGCTTGGTTGCGGCGCACCGTATGGATAATTCTGCTTCGGGTAGGGTGCTAGAGAAGTTAGGTTTTAACGAGTTAGAGCCGCAGCGAATGACTAATTTATCTGGGCAGCATTTATTTTGTTGCTATGAAAAATATATTTAAGCCATAAAAAAGGGCGCCTATACTTAAGAGTAAGAGGCGCCCTTATTGTTAGCTAGAGTGTTTACTAGCTAACAATATTACGAACGACGTGGAGCGCGGTCGTTACGTGAATCTCTGCGTTGGTTTGGACGATCACCACCACCGCTGCGCTTAGGACGAGGAGTCTTAGCACCAGGGGTGAAGTCGTCGGCAGGGCCTTGAGACTGAATGTTTAACG
>Ga0308019_10000428_pt1 | contig 26326 bp, 15 predicted proteins | sample Neamet284_FD_203135 | JGI IMG/M metagenome (GOLD analysis project Ga0308019, IMG submission 203135) | Marine microbial communities from water near the shore, Antarctic Ocean - #284 | ecosystem: Environmental > Aquatic > Marine > Unclassified | place: Southern Ocean | collected 2014-10-01
ATAGATTACTTCGTGTCCTGCATCTCTTAATGCTCGAGCCACAACCTTAGCTCCACGGTCGTGCCCATCAAGACCCGGTTTTGCAACTACTACGCGAATCATTGCACCCATGTCAAAACCGAGTAGGGCTTAGCCTATCAATAAAACCCATCCGGAAGGTGTAATCATAGTAGTTTAGGTGTGGATATTAAACTGAGCAAAGGAGCCATACAGGGTACATTTTGACTATATATTGTCGCAACGCATAAGGAGGGAGTTTTCTTAGAGATAATTGGCGAAGCCTATGGCATCCACCGAAGAACGACTCAAGGACCTGCGTAATCGTAAGGCTAGAAGTGAAGCAGGAGGCGGTCAGGCACGTGTTGATTCTCAACATAATCGTGGTAAAATGACTGCTCGTGAGCGCATGGAATTACTTCTCGATGATGGTTCATTCCAAGAAATGGATGCTCTTGTTGAGCACCGATGTAAAGATTTTGGAATGGAGAAGAATATTATTCCAGGTGATGGAGTAGTAACTGGCCATGGAACAATAAATGGACGCGAAGTATTTGCCTTTGCTCAAGATTTCACTGTTTATGGTGGTTCATTAGGAGAAATGCATGGCCTGAAAATCTGTAAAGTATTGGATATGGCCCTAAAAACAGGTAGACCTGTTATTGGAATGAATGATTCAGGTGGAGCCCGAATACAAGAAGGAGTTGCTAGTCTAGGAAGTTATGCTGAAATCTTTTTCAGAAATGTAAGGTCCTCTGGAGTCATCCCTCAAATTTCTGTAATAATGGGACCATGTGCCGGTGGTGCAGTATATTCACCAGCGATAACAGACTTCGTGATAATGGTCGACAAAACCGCACATATGTTCATCACTGGACCTGAGGTTATCAAGACGGTAACAAATGAAGAAGTTTCTTTTGAAGACCTCGGAGGCGCTATGACACATGGTAGTAAATCTGGAGTATCACATTTCACAGCAGTAAGTGATGAAGAAGCAATACAACTTGCAAGAGAACTAGCAGATTTACTTCCTCAGAATAATATGGAAAAATCACCGATTAGAAAGACATCTGATCCAAAGGATAGAATCTGTGAAAAATTGGATACTATCATTCCAATCGAATCCAACAAACCTTACGATGTAATTGATATAATCAATGAAATCGTAGATGATGGAGCATTCTTAGAAGTTCAGGCTGATTGGGCAAAGAATATCGTAATTGGTTTTTCGCACTTAGGCGGTAATACAGTTGGAGTTGTCGCAAATCAACCAAAGTTCCTTGCAGGCTGCTTGGATATTGATGCTAGTGACAAAGCCGCAAGATTTGTCAGATTCTGTGATGCCTTTAACATCCCAATTCTAACTTTGGAAGATGTGCCTGGATTCTTGCCTGGTACTAGCCAAGAATGGGGTGGTATTATTCGACACGGTGCAAAACTATTGTATGCATATGCAGAGGCCACTGTGCCATTGCTGACAGTGATATTGAGAAAGGCATACGGAGGTGCATACGACGTTATGTCCAGCAAACATATCCGCGGCGACTACAATGTTGCATGGCCTAATGCAGAACTAGCGGTCATGGGTGCTGATGGTGCTGTAGAAATTATTCATCGCAGACGTATCGCAAACTCGCGCAATCCAGAAGAAGAGAGAACAAGGTTGACCGAAGATTTCAACGATACTTTCGCAAATCCATACAAGGCTGCGGCGCTGGGATACTTAGATGACGTCATCGAACCTAGTGAAACTCGAAGCAAGTTGATTCGTTCTCTTGAAATGCTAATGGATAAGGAAGAATTAAGACCAGCAAGAAAGCATGGAAATATTCCACTTTGAGGAGGTTTTGTCATGACTAAAACAGATCTACAAACTCTGAGAATGGCGGCAATTGCTGGAGTTTTGGCCATGATACAATCTCAAGGAGATGACCCTGGGCAAATAGCAAGGAATCCTGGTATGCCTTGGTCACAAGACCATAGAAGAATGTTTTCCGGAAAATCTTCATTGTTAAATCACAGAGCTAGTCGCTCACCATGGAAGTGAAATTATGTCTGAGACAAGAAAGGTCATCATCGATGGAACTGAATTTGAAGTTGAAATCGAAGGCGAAGGCACTACCTTTTCTGCAACCGTTGAAGGTAGGACTTTTGAAATTCAAATACCTGATGCAGCACCTGTGATAAAGAAAAAGCGCAGTGCTGGTGGAAAGAAAAAGAAATCAGGAACTGTTACCTCCAGTATCCCAGGAAAAATAGTAACCGTTGAAGTAAAGAAAGGTGACGAAGTTACTGAAGGCCAGGTTGTATTGATTTTAGAAGCGATGAAAATGCAGAATGAAGTTCAAGCACCTGTGACTGGAACTGTGATCTCAGTAAATATTTCTGAAGGCGATGCTATTGAAGCAAATATCCCTCTTCTTGTGATTGAGCCTGCTGTAACCGAGGAAGATTCCGAATAATTTGTAATTTATACTCTAACCTCGCACCCTTGCAAAAAAGTGGTGTTATTTTTACATTAATGCAATAGTTAAAGTGAGTCCTATGTTAGCGCTATACCATGGCGGAGACTGCAGTCTGTGATTTACCTGGTTGTGGAGATGAAGGAGAGATTGTTTCTCGCCTTTCACCCGAAGGATATCTCGTTGCAACCGGCAAAAAGGCCTATTCATTTAGAGAGGCATACCGTCGTTTCCACTACTGTCAAAATCATCATGATGAATTGATGAGCGGAGTTTGGTCAAGAGTTAGAACTCCTGAAGATAAGAAAGAAGGGCATGTTGCACCAACTGCGATTTGAGCAAACTGTGCCATTTACGGACGATTTGTCCTGCATGACTATGATAAGGGGGTTGCTATTGCATTGTTCATGCGTGATAATGCAATACCTGCCACATCTGCAAAAATTAGACCTATACTCGTTGCATTATTGATGCTATTGAGCACAGTTGTAACTCTTGTTGGTCCTGTTCAAGCAGTCGGTGCAAACCAAACCGACTTCGGAGGACAAGGCGATTTACCAGACAATATGTCGTCCGTTACTTCGAACTTCACTGCTCCACTCGCTGGATTGGCACCATTTAGTGGAAATGCCAGTGGCCAGTTAGACGTCAATGATGACGAAGATTGGTTTGCAATTAATCTCTCGGCAAATGAAGGAGTAGCACTTAGTCTCTCTTTCAATACATCATATACATCTTCAAATGGTTCAACATATACTAACGATTTCGACCTCACAATCTACGATGCAAATGGCACTAGCCTAGACTATTCATATGCTAATAATCCTGAAATTGTAAGTACAAACAATTCAGTTATACAGCATACCGGTATTGTCTATGTCCAGATATATCGTTATGATGGATATGGTTGGTACTTACTTGATATATCGACATTCAGCACTTCATCTAGCAATGGGACGGGCGGAAACGGAACTTCTGTACCAGCAAATTGTGCTGGCAGCAATACACTTGTCTCCGATATTTTAGAGCCTAATGACAGTCAGTCAACTGCCACACAAGCATCAACGCTACCTGTGTCTTGTACTGGTTTGAGTATCCACTCGACCACTGATCAAGACCTTTTTGAGGTTCAAATGATCAGTGGAGTCACCTACTATGCAAATATTACCTTCCTGCATAGCGGTGGAGATATCGATACAGGATGGGAATCAGCCAGTGGAAATTATTTGGGTTCTTCGGGCTCTGTTTCGGATAATGAAGCAATGTCGTATACTTCAACATCAAACCAAACCACATATCTTAGCGTAGTGGGATACAATCTTGCAACCAATACATACGGAATTGACATTACTACCAATCTACCCGGTGGTGGCCAAAGTATGGAAAGTATTGAAGTAGCAACTACGGGTCTAACATCTGCACTGATTACCTTTAGTGGGCTAAGTATTGGTACTAATTACAATTATAATTATTCAAGTGCACAGGCAATGCTTGATGGAACTATCTCTTGGTCCAATTCTACCAATGTTTCATTCAATGCTACAGCAACTACAATGGTATACAATGTATCAGTATCCCAACCTCAAAATGTTGAATCTAACTACTATATTGTTTCATACTTCAAGGATTCAATTGGTGGCTACATTGCCTATGATGAAGATTACACATACATAGAGATGGTAGAAGTTACTACTTCTTCTTCAACAACTGGTGAAATTTCTCTGACAAACTTGTCTATTGGAGCTGATTACTATCTTGAATGGTTCGTAGTTGACAATGTTCTATTCGAAAACAACATCAATGTCACAATGGATGTCTATCCTGCAATCAATGCATCTAAAGTGGATTCTGGAAATTATTCTTTCAACGCTTCTATGTCCTATTCTACTATTCAACTAAATTGGACTGGTCCTACGACATTGAATGAACACTTCTTTGTCGCAATTCTTTCATTCAATAATACGGCTACTAATCATAATAATGCTTCAGGTTGGGTCGGCATCCACGATGCAGATTTCACCCCACAATTACCAACTTTACTAATTGACAATTATTCCACAAGCAGCACCTCAACGACCAATGATGTTACAACCAAAGGATATGATTTGGTCAATGGTGACGATTACAAATATCAAATTAGAATTACCGATAGCAGTGGTGCATCTGTTTCTACCTTGAATCTAACAAACTTTACCGCTACTGCACCTAATATGAATATGCCACTATTCACTTATTCAACACCAGCAACTAGTGGAATGTACTGTATTGTCTTAGAATTATTCTCTGATGTTAACGTTCAACTAATTGGCGATTCAGCCTGCTTCTACCTCACTATCGATGACGATAATGATGGCGTTGCAAACGAAGCAGACAACTGCCCAAATACCCCAATTGGAACAGCCGTTGACCAAAACGGTTGTGCGAATTCACAAAAGGATACTGATGGAGATGGCCACAATGACAGCATGGATGCATTCCCTTATGATTCAAGTCAATGGACCGATGCTGATGGAGATGGATATGGAGATAACATGTCTGGAAATAATGGCGACGCATTCCCAAGTGACTCAAGCCAATGGTCAGATATTGATGGAGACGGATATGGTGACAATGCTGGTTTAAACAATTCAGATGCATTCCCTTATGACCCAACTCAGTGGTATGATGGAGATGGAGATGGTTACGGAGATAACTCCGGAGGTAATAATCCAGATGAATATCCACTCGATTCAACTCAATGGAAAGATAGTGATGGCGATGGATATGGAGATAATAGCGCAGGAACTAATGGAGACCACTTCCCTAACGATCCTACTCAATGGTCCGATATTGATGGAGATGGACACGGTGATAACGCTAGTGGAACAGACCCTGATCAATTCCCAACCGACGCTACACAATGGGAAGATAGCGATGGTGATGGATATGGTGATAGCCAAACCGGTAATAATCCAGACAGATTCCCTTCAGACTCCACACAATGGAGTGATGAAGATGGTGATGGCTATGGAGATAACCAAGCAGGTACCAATCCAGATGCATTCCCAAGCGATGGCACTCAATGGGCCGATGCTGATGGTGATGGATTTGGCGACAACCCTACTGGGGCAAATGCTGATGCATTCCCTTCCGAACCCACTCAATGGAGTGATGCAGACAATGACGGCTATGGTGATATTGCAAGCGGCCTCAATGGAGACCAATGCTTAGACACTCCTGCAGGTAGTACTGTCGATGAGAACGGTTGTGCTGAAAGTCAAAAAGATGATGATTTAGATGGTGTGAATAACGCCATGGATGCTTGCCCAAACTCTCCACCAGGTTCTCCTGTTGATACTTCAGGATGTGCTGCTAGTCAAGAAGACTCAGATGCTGATGGCGTAATGGATGCATATGATGACTGTCCTAGCACAACGCTGAATGATAATGTTGATGCTGCAGGGTGTGCAACTTCACAACTAGATACTGATTCTGATGGAATCATGAATGATAGAGACCAATGTCCAAACACAACTGCTGGAGCTAATGTAGATGGCTTTGGTTGTGCAAGTGATGAAAGAGATACTGATTCCGATTATGTTGTTGATAGCAAAGATATTTGTGAAGGCACTTCTATTCTTGAAGTTGCAGATGTAGATGGTTGTTCCGATTCACAAAAGGATGGTGATGGTGACCTCTCTACAGATGATATTGACCAATGCCCACTAACCCCACCGGGTGAAAAGGAAGATGTCGATGTAAATGGATGTTCAGACTCTCAACGTGATACAGATAGTGATCAGATAATGGATGATACAGATATTTGCCCTGCTACCCCAATTGGTGAGCAACCTGATATCGAAGGTTGTGCTGATTCACAGAAGGATGAAGATGACGATGACATCTGGAATTCAGATGACCTATGCCCAGATACTGGACTTGGTGAAAGCGTAGATTACAACGGTTGTTCTGACCAACAAAAGGATGATGATGATGATGGCATCAGAAACTACCTCGATGATTGTCCGAAAACGGTTCCTAACTGGATTGTTGATGATGTCGGTTGTGCTTTGAATCAAATCGATACCGATAAAGACGGTGTCTCTGATGCAGATGATGCATTCCCTACCGATTCCAATGAATCTATTGATTCAGATGGTGATGGTGTTGCCGACCGCTGGGATTACTACCCAGAGGACTCAATGAAAAGCCAAAAGGAAATCGTTGAAGAGAGTGGAAATGCAATGTTGTATGGTATCATCGCAATGTTGATTATTGGAATTATCGCTGCTGTGATGTTTTTCAAACGTTCCTCATCAGTAAGCCAATCGCCATTTGAAGTTGCTAATGCAGAACTTGATGCTGCTTCTGAAGCTGCATTCTATCAAGCAGATAATGACAAATCATTACCAGAGATTGTAACACCAAGTGAACCAACTCAATGGGAAGAAAATGGAATACATTGGTCCAAAGATGAAAATGATGTATTGTCATATTATGATAGCGTCACTGAATCTTGGCTTCCGTACCAATCATGATTCTTCCAAAGAATCGTAATAACCCCTGATACAGAGGATACTGCATCAAAAGTATTTTGTCTTTCCGTCATGGAGGAGTAGTTGTGGAGGGTTTAAGGCGCAGTGAAACTGCAGAATTAGCCCTCGGCGCATTAATCTCTTTTATTGCAATAATGATCACTTCTGTAATTATGGCATCAATGATGCTATTAATTGTTCAAACTACTTTCAGTAACTCTCATGAACATTCTGTAACTCAGTCAGAGACTCTAAATGGTATCATCCAAGTTAATCGCTTTGAATTATCTGGATTTTCAGACCCTGGAAATGATCAACTCTATTTGGTATTTGAATTCCCTTATATTCTCAATGAGGTTTCTGATATTGATGTCGTCTGGTCAATGTTATGCAAAGATGCAACTGAAATACAATATATATCGGGTAATTTTGACACAGCGACACAAATCTTTGATGATGGATTGACTGCGACGGCAAACGATTTTTTCACCAATGCTGGAATATACCATATATTCATTTCAACTTCTGGTGTTTGTGATATTTCACCTGACTTTTCAGCGGAATTAGTAATTGCTGTAAATGGTGGAAGAACAATGGTAATACCATTTGATGTTGGTTCAAGCCCACATGTTGGAATGATATTTATTTGAGGTGAGATGTTTTGAAGAGAGAATATGATGATAAGGCACAATTTGGTATTGGATTAATGATTGTCTTCATGGCCTGTGTCCTAGTTGCAGCAGTTTCCAGTGCCGTAATTATTCAAGCAGTAGAGAAATTAGCCCAACAAACCCAGCACACATTGCACGATGCCAATAAGGAATCTGCCACAAAAATGGTTATCCTAAATGTTTGGGTAGAAGATAATTATGATGATTATCTATTCATGATAGAATATCAATCGATGGGCAAAGAAGTAAGCCCTGGTGATGTTGATTGGATATTATCATGCACTGACGATGGTAATTTCTATTATAGAAGTGGTTCACTTGATGACTGGATTTCAGGACCGGATGTCACTGATTCAATATGGGAGGTGGGCCAACAACCAGGCACTGTCACAACTCTTGAATCCGGCAAGAGGTACTTTTTCGGTATTGATTCAGGTACAAATGATAATGTCGGTGGTACTCATTGTGGTCCAAGTTGGATTAATGCAAGAGGCATTACTGCTAATTTTATGATAAATATGCCAAATGGTGGCGTAACAACACAAATACTCAAGGTCACCGACCTAACGATTGGCGCTTCAGTGACATGAAGAACATACTATAGTAGTGTATCCTCATTATTGAGCAGAGGTTTTAGAGAGCGGAAACTACGCTATCAAACTACACCATGTGCTTGCATGGCTTCAGCGATTTTTAGGAACCCTGCAACATTTGCTCCGAATACATAATCGCCTTCACGACCGTATTTCTTTGCTGTCTCGGATGCATTCTTGTGAATCTCAACCATAATAGCATCTAATTTTTGGTCTACTTCTTCACGAGTCCATGACAGACGAAGTGAGTTCTGTGACATTTCAAGTCCAGAGGTTGCTACTCCACCAGCATTACTTGCCTTACCTGGTGCGAATAAAACTCCACTCTCTTGGAATACTTCAACAGCCTCGGGAGTACAAGGCATATTTGCACCCTCTGCGATAGCGATTAATTTGTTTGCAACCAACATCTTTGCTTCTTCTCCATTCAACTCGTTTTGAGTTGCACAAGGAAGTGCTACATCAACATTAACTCCCCAAAGACCGTTTACAGTTGGCTCTGGCCCTGCTGCTGTGAAAGTTACTCCATCGAAGTGCTTTGCGAAATCGGAAATTCTTCCTCTGCGATTATTCTTTAGATCCATGATGTAATCTAATTTTTCACGGTCAATACCCGCTGGAACATGTATCCATCCAGATGAATCGGACATTGTCACAGGAATTCCACCTAAATCCAAGACCTTTTCACAGGCAAATTGAGCAACGTTTCCTGAACCTGAAATTGCTACAGTTGTACCTTCGAAGGACTTGCCCTTTGTAGCCAACATTTCTCTTGCAAAGTAAACTAGGCCGTATCCTGTTGCTTCTGGACGAATCAGAGAACCGCCATATGAACGACCCTTGCCGGTTAATACTCCACCTTGGAACTCATTTTGCAGACGCTTGTACATTCCAAACATGTAGCCAATTTCTCGACCACCGACACCGATATCACCAGCAGGCACGTCACAATCTTGTCCGATATGCCTCCAAAGTTCCATCATGAAAGATTGGCAGAAGCGCATTACTTCACCATCGCTCTTTCCTTTAGGATTGAAATCTGCACCACCCTTTCCGCCACCCATTGGTAGGCCTGTTAGGGAGTTCTTGAAAATTTGTTCAAATGCTAAGAACTTCAAAATTGAAGCATTTACTGATGGATGGAATCTTAATCCACCTTTGTATGGTCCAATGGCACCATTAAATTGAATTCTAAATCCACGGTTTACCTGGACTCCACCTGCATCATCAACCCAAGGAACACGGAAATGAATCAGTCTTTCTGGCTCAACAACACGTTCAACGATTGAGATATATTCAGGATGTGCTTCGATCACAGGCTCAAGTGATTCCAATACTTCCTTCACCGCTTGGTGAAATTCTAGCTGGTCAGGGTCGCGTGCGACTACCTTGTCATAAATTGCATCTATTGCGTTCATGTTGGTACACCTTTACACATATGTGTATTTGTGGCCCGACGCTAGCCCCTTCTAATAGTTGCCATTAATCGCATACAAGATATAGCGATTTACAGTGGCCCACAAGAAGCCCCAGTGGCCTTTTTAAACCAGCAAAAATAGTGCTGAAAGGTGTAATAATTAAACCGTTCAACTATATGGGCAAACGGTGTTGAAACGCTCTAATCGCTCAAGTCTTCTAGAACCATCTTCATCAACTTCTTCCATTGCACGTATTGCTTCTTCGATTAGACCATGTTGGTCCTCCTGCAATCCGATTAAATCTCTAAGATGATTCAGCATCTCCCATTCATCTTCACTGATTACTTCATCATCAAGGGCTGCGATCAAAGCACCTTGGTAAGTAGCAACATCTCCAACATGATGCCCAGAGTAGTCGACTTCACTATCTGCAAATGGATCCTTTTCTTCACCACGCACAACAGAAAGACAGGTTGCTGTGTCGCTTGGATAGACGCCCAAAGCATTTGCTAATACGCGTAGTATCGATGCTTCGTTATCAGTAACAATCCCATCATCCATTGCTGTTCGAAGTGTATTGATGTAAAGGTATAAACCACGTGAAGGAGTTAGGGCCATGCCCATACGTATGGAGGTTAGCGTTTAGCATTTATTACTGAATCACCTCATTAAACAGGTCATGGACGTTGTATACGATTTGTCATACGACTGCATAGATTCCACTGTATCCAAGCCAACCCCGCACATCATCAAACCCAGTAAGTGCCTCGCAGTGTTGTTTTTCCAGAAACCAGTTTATACAGCATACGCTTTGTAATCGCTTGTAAGTCATTTTGTAATCAAACAGAATACATTATAGGGGGGGTCTTCCAGTCTCAGATTACGGGGGAGTCAAAGATGAGTGAGCCAAGCAGACTAGTTTCACTACGAATTACTGAGGAAGACCTCAATTCTTTGGAATCGAGAGTCGGACTTGATGGAGCCCGAAATCGCTCCGATGTGATCCGCCTTGCAATACATCAATTCCTCCAAGGACAGCCATTATTACCTGACATGGATTCTGTCCGAATCCCAATAGGCCGTGCCAATAAAATGCACCTAGGCCAGTTATATGAACTTCAAGGAATTACAACCGAAACTGCATGCCAGGAAGGGTTGAAACTCTATATCGCTAATGCAATTAAGCAACAAGCAGGATTAACTGAAACATTAGAAGCTGCTCTTGAGGTGTCTCGAGCGGTTACAATTAGACGTGAGGAATACCACGAATGAGTGGGTGAGCTCGGAGGGGATGGGATGTCTTGGCAAAATGAGGGGAATATACCACATGATGCCACCTTTGGGTCTGTGTATGGCGGGGCCAGCCTACACGGATTAGCCACCTTGCGTCTACGTGCCCGTCTTGCACGAGATGGCCAAAACCCAACAAACAACAACCACCCCGATGACGGCGGGGAGGACTCCGATTCCACACAAGCCAGTTGAGCTAGTGGTTACAACCCGTGCCCAGACCCCCCAATTTTCTGGGCACATCTACTCAATTAAGGCGTAAGCCTTGTCATCTGCTCCCCAATCCTTTAGAAGGGTCGGCAATGGAGTATAATTATGACGTCGCAGAATCCACTGCAACACCCTGCGATTGAATACTTGGCTCATCAAACACCAAGACCTGGCCAAATAGATATGGTGATTGAAGCAAATGAGTCATTATCCAATGGAGGCTTCCATTTGGCCGCTGCTCCAACCGGTATTGGAAAGACCGCTGCAGCCCTTGCGGCCGCTATTGAAGTCGCTAAAAAATCCAATTCCGATAAGAAAATATTCTTTCTCACATCACGCCAAAGCCAACACAGAATTGTTGTTGATACTGTAAGAAGACTCAACCAATTGCGCCAGGACAAGGAGAAAATAACTTTGGTTGACATGATTGGACAATCCGGAATGTGCGTTCAACCATTTGCTAAGGAATCGCCATTGGTATTTTCTATTCTTTGTTCACAAGCGCGTAAAACTCGTAGTTGTATGCCGTGGATCACACAAGCACCTAACCTATCACAACGAATTTTGAGTAGCCCATTACATGTTGATGAGTTGGTCGAATTAACCAAAATCCACAGAGAAAATCAAGTGTTAACACAGACTTGCCCATGGAAAGTAGCCCGTGAATCAGTAAAACATGCAGATGTTTTTGTTGGTGATTATAATCACCTATTCGATGATGGTGTTCGTGAAGCGAGTCTCGAAGCGATGGGTGTTAGCCTAAGTGATATTATTATCATAGTTGATGAAGCACATAACTTAGCAAATCGGATACGTTTGACAATGGAAAAAAGATTGACTCCAACCATTGTAAGAAATACCACTATGGAACTAGAAGAACACTTTGGGGCCTTACAAGAAAATTCAAGTCTCCCTGGTAGCCAAACCAATGGCGAAGAAATAGAATTAGTTTCATGGGGATTAGATGTACTGAAGGCATGCGTACGAACATTCGCTGAATTATTCAATTCTTTACATACCTCACTGCCAAATGGAAAAGATGAACAGAAAGTAAATGTTAGTGATTTTATTGATGCCATTCATCGAGCATGCGATATGAGTGAAGGGATTTCACAGCAAAAGACAATTATTGGAGATACTGAACCAAAAGCACCACTTGTAAATCGTAATAAACGTTTGAAAACAATTCAACAACTACTAGCAAATGTCGATATTGAAGTCGAAACGGATTCTGATGATGCGACATATGAACCAGATTCACATCGCTTTGCAGAGATTATTGAATGCGTAAACCGCTTCGGCGAGGGCACAGCGATGACACTAATCTTTGACACCAAAGGCAAAGATGGTAAAATTACAACTCACCTATTGGACCCAGGATTAGTCTCAAGGCCTGTTTTTGAGAATTCATCAGGTGCAATCCTAATGTCTGGTACTCTTTATCCTCCAACTATGTATGCCAACTTGTTAGGCCTTCCAAATGAAAAAACTACTTCTAGATCGTATAAATCACCATTTTCAGGAAGCAGAAGACCGGTATTATTAGCACAAGATGTTACTACAAAATATACTGAGAGAGGCCATAATATGACTCTTAAGATTAGAGCCCAAATCGCTGCTTTAGTCAAAGGAACTCCTGGTAACATTGCGGTATTTGCTCCATCTTATAAGATGCTCAATGAAATTTTTGAGGATGCTTATTTCCCTGGTATAACCAAAGTAACAGAATCAAGAGATTGGTCAAAACAAGATATTGATGGAATTGTCGAACAATTGCGAGGCGGCAAGGAATCGGGTCAACGAATACTATTGTGTGGAGTATTTGGTGCTAGATTGAGCGAAGGTGTCGACTATAATGGTGGAATATTGGATGCTGTTGCTTGTATAGGAATACCGAACCCACCCCCATCTGTATTGAATAACGCATTAAAGGAATATGTTGCTGAACGTTTTGGCAAAGATTTAGCCTGGCAATACACTTCTACACAACCGGCAGTAAATGCCATTATGCAAGCGATGGGAAGGCCAATTCGCTCAATAGGAGACCGTGCCCTTATTCTGCTCTTAGACAAACGTCATTCAGATAGAGTCTACGCGAAATGCTATCCAAGTGATTTGTTGATGAGTAGCACATCTGGACCTGAAACCACAACAAGTTTTGCAAGGCGCTTTTTTGCGAAGGTTCATACCACAAAAGAAGAATAAAGTTTCATACTGAGGAGGACGAAGGTTCATGGACATCGCAAACAACGGCAACAATATGGAACAGTGGCAGCACATGGACATCTCGCTGAATGAGCCAATTGATTTGGCACCTGAGGAGCCAATTTCAAGTGGGCTAGAAGTCACTCCAAACCTTCTTCATGACCAATTTCAGCAACAGGCTGAACACTTGGGTGAAGTTGCACAATTACATAGTCACGTGATGGTCACTGCAGGTATGTTGCCAGAGACACATATCGCTGAAGTTCAACCTCAGCGTCAATTGGCTTGGGTAATCAATGAATTACATGGAAGATTGAATCCCGATGGATTAACTGTTCCACTTTTGGGTGCTGATATAAACCAAATTAATTTGCAAGTATTCAGAACAGAAACTCGTGCAACTGTGAAACTGACCATTACTGAAGAAAACAATTCTACCTTTGAGCGATTGATGCCACTGCCTGAAGAAGCAACTGGTGAGATCAATGCGCATTTTGTCAATGGCAGATTACATCTTAGATGGTGAAATTGCAAAGGCACTCTACTGAAAGCGGTTAGCGTTACAACCGTTACGTTGGTACACAATTACTATTGCAAACTACTCTCGATATATCAAGCAGTGATCAAGTTCTAGGCGTGATCTTTTGCAATTGTGTAATCTCAGCGCTCATCCGATTCAATGCTTGTGTTGCAGCCTCTTGATGTGCTCCACCTAGTTCTTCACGGCTGTATCTTGCCATCTCGAAGGTATTGTCCATAGCAACCAATGCATCATTGGAAATACCAGGCATAGCTTGACGAATAGCAACTTCGAATTCACGAACTGTTTCGAAGTCACGTCGTAAGAAGTCTCGCTGTTGTAGCAAAGAACACAAATCTTGGTAGCAATTGAAAATCGCTTCTCTAATCGAATCGCCCGCCGCTAGTAATTCAGCAGTATATGCGAATATCTCAGCAGCATCTGACATTAGTTCAGCAGACTTCTTCCTCTTGTACATTACAACACCTGCCGCTCCTAATGCTGCGATTAGCAACATTAACACATATCCCCACATGCTCACTTCTTGCACATCTTCTGCATATGAATAACCAGGTGTAAATCCATCTTGGCGTATTGCTGCAAATGTTGCAAGGCTTTCATCACTCAAACGTGGATCGTTGATGATGATGTCCATAGAGACTTCACCCCAGCGACTTGCATCGCCATATGGTGGGTCTGAATTGAATCCGATTTCTACAAGACCATTTTCGTCTGTAATCTTCTGTAACGGGTTGCTCAATTGAGTATTGTTTCCATCATAGAGGTAGACAGTTACACTAATTCCAGGTATTCCAGCACCAGTATCTTGGGCAGTGATTATGACATTGCCAGAAATATCTTCATTCTCATCTTCTACAATGCTATCAATTGTGATACTGAAGTCTGCATTGACCTTAACGAATAATATCTGCGAGGTGCTTTCTGCATTCAGGTATAGTGAATCATTTCTAGGTGCATCTATTGAAATCCATTGGGAACCGGATTCCATCCATGAAGGAGCAGGTCCACTAACTGAGAAGTTACCGTTTAACCAAGTGATTAGAAGACCACCAATACAACTTGCACCTTCACGATTATTGACACAGTCTGTTCCATTTCCTATGTGAAGAACAAGATTTTCAAAGACTTCTCCTTGACCGCCAATTTCTGCAATCGAACCAGTTAGAATAATTGGCGCAAATGTACCATCAGAACGTGTAACTATCTTAGATGATGTTTCATCGAGATTTATTATCATATCAGACCAAACAATTGCAATAGCATTGGTCGATGCCTCAAGATGTGCATTGGTTCCTGCGAAATTTACTGTAAAGGTGTGTTCGCCTCTTGACAATTCCATTGTCGCTGGAATTACTACACTCCAAACACCAGCATCATCAGTAGTTGCAGTTGCAACTTCTACATCATCGAGGATAATGCTTAGCATCATTCCTTCAATACCATCTCTGTTTACCGTATCAATGTCGAACAATCTTCCAGATAGCGCCCATGTATCTCCACGGGTAGCATCTCTTCCATCATCAAATATCAAAGTGATATCGGAGCGATGTGCTAGGAAGAAGGTTGTATTGCCCGTATTGGAACGATAGAAGCCTTGAGCAGGAGACATCGCATCCATGGTGTGGTTACCGAATGAGAATATATCAGGTATTGTCCAATCATATGAGAATGCTCCTTGTGCATCTGTGGTTACGATTGCTACGAGGACTCCCTCAACATTCAGTTCCACTTGGTGTCCAGATATCGGATTCAATTGATTATCAACCACTGAACCGGTTATTGTAATATTTTGTGATACTGCTACCGGACTCGGCATTTCAACTGTGACCAGAACCTTACTGAATACATTCCAAGTTCCACTTTCTTGACTTGGTAAATAGAACGTCGTTCCTGTAAACTTAGTTTCTAGTGATAATGGACCCAAATTAGCATCTGCTGGAACTGCGTGCACTGCTGTGAACATTCCATCGACATCGGTGGTGACATTTGTCAACCAGTTTCCATCAAGCCAAATCTCTATTGTCATATTGGAAAGAGGTGCATCAACAAGATCTAGCAATCTTCCTTGAATAGTCATACTGTCTTCTCGGTCAACATCGCCTGTTGGAGTGATCAGTAGAATCTTAGTTGGAACACTGACATTGAATGCTACAATGTCGCTGCTTGGATGGTAGTAATCTGGGTTCGCAGGATCGCCTACTCCAATTGGGTCAACCCAATCTCTACCACCAGTAAAGCGCACTTCGACTTGGTGTGCTCCGGCACTTGTATCTTCAGGTAAGACCCAACTCAAAGAGAATGTTCCACTCATTGCATCGGTTTCAACACTTGATACCGGGACACCATCAACCAAAAGATGGACGATGGCTAAGGATTCAACTCCATTGATATAGAGTGGTAATCCGAGGTCGTCTAGTAGTGTACCATTTACTGTGAATGTATCACCAGCCGTAAGTGTACTAGGGCTTTCCGTTATCGTCAAATTGGTTTCAGCCAATACTACAAATTGTGTTGTCGCATTGCTACCCAATAATCCAGTCGTTCCAGGAATTCCACCAAATGTCACTCTGAGGTCTGCAGGGCCAACCGATAGGTTGCTTGGAACATTCAAGATTCCAAGTGCAGTTCCATTATCCGCAGTAGTGAATACCGCACTAATACTAGTGCCAACTATCTCGACTGTTATCGCTTGTTGTGGAACGCTCTCACCAGTATTGTCTCTTAACAGGATTTGCAACGAAACATTATCGCCACGGTTTGTTCTATCGTTTAGAGACGGTTGTCCAAGACCATCGGTTGATGGCTTGATGAATACCAATGTTGTATATCCGCGGCTATCAAAGGTGGTATTATCTTCAGAGCCTATGTAGAAATTAACATTAGGAACATACGATGCTTCCACGACGTGATTTCCTGCCATGAATGTTTGACTCAAGGTGATTGTTGCATTCCAGAATCCACCGGTCATAACAGTTCCATTAGAAACTGTGAATTCGGTTGGATTATCATCCAATGTGAACAGGATGTTGGCCAGTAAATCTGTGCCGTCTCTTTGTTCCAAGCCACTTCCGTTATCAGAAACTACTCTACCAGATACATCAAATGATTGTCCTGCTACTGGATTCGCCGAGATTGCATCGACTATCAATATTGTAGCAGCTCTAATTGTGATAGTAGACAAATTAGCGTTAGTGGATAATAAATCACTTGAACCATTGAATACGATATTAACCGAAATCAAACCGAGTGGATGGCTTGTAGGTACTACATGAGTAAAGTTGGCAAAGCCTTCACCATCGGTAATAGTCGGTACCAACCATGTCTCATGGAATTCTATTGCCACATCATATCCAGCAAGAGGTTGCCACATATTAGAAGATTCAACTAACTTAGAAGTGATGTTAACGCTATCACCACGGTTGATGATAATTGGGTTAAGTGGTTGTAAATTCTCAAATCGTGAAACACCCATCACCAGGATCCCATGCTGTGTTGACGCTGTAAGATAGAATGGAGAAGAACCTTCAACCACGCTGATAACCAACGTTTTCATTCCTCTAACAGTTCCATTATTCAATGTATCAGTAGGAATGGAAATATTAAATGTTCCATTTGATGAAGTGATATACCCTTCTATCAGTGTTTCATTTGGATTCTCTAACCAGAAGACTGTCAAAGCAACACCACTAATCAATGGCCTGCTGCCATTATCAGCATCGAGTACTTGTCCTAACACATTGAAGTTAATTCCAGCTGTAACAGTGCTTGGAATGCTATCGATTCTGAAGTCGCTGTCCACTTGAACTGTAATATTAACTATAGTATCATTACCGTAGCGTCTTGAATTACCTTGGCTTAGCCCATCTGTTAAGTCATCATGGACTACCATTCGCAGATCATAGAATCCTGGACTAATACCTATAGGTGACCATGTCAAACTAACATTACCAAAGCCATCAGAAATCACACTTCCAATAGTGATATTGGTATTTCCATAATCAAAGATAAACTCGACCGTTGCATCACTAACATTAGACATATCGGCAACATCAAAAATTGAAGCGTTAAGGAAAGCCGAGTTATTCATCTCTACAATTATCTTAGAACGTTCTGATTGCACAACGAACTCCGATTCAATACCGACCAAGACAGATGGTAGATTTGGTGGCTGAGGTGGGTCAGATGGAGGAGTTAGGTCAACCAATCGGTAGAATGCCCCTCCGACTTGTGCAACTGCATCAAAGTCCATTGCTAAACTGAAATCGTATGCGTTACTTGGTTGATTAATTGGCATTGTAACTGAAAGATTGAAAGTTCCTGTGGAATTATTGAGCATCCCTTGAGATATATCTATCATATTGCCATCAGGCAATTGCATCAGAATTGTAAGAATTGAATCATTGCCAGTAATTGGAGTTAAGTGGACTGGGTCAAAGATATCACCGTAAATATAGGTGGTAGTTCCCAAATGGTTCCAATCTTGTCCGACACTAACATTCCACCCAACTTCTGCTTGTGTCCTCAATGTACCTGCTCCAATAGAAGGTTGGAAATATTGTGAACCGTTAAAAGTTATATCGAGGAAATAATCGTATGCAATCTTGCTAGAATTCAAATTCCAACTTAGCGTGATAACAGTAGAACCTGGGTCTGAAGTGGTATTTACCCAGTTGCCATCAAAGTAGAAATCATAATTTCCAATCGTTTCAAACCCTTGAGTTACGCCTCTATGATCCTCTATTTGAACACGCACATTTGTTGCCATACCACGCATCTGCGGCATTGCTTCAATAGAGAAGTCAAGGATTCCTTGTAACCAATATGGAACATTTACTGAAACATTTGCATCATCAGTTGCCAATAGAATATCTGGGAAGAAACGCAATTGAATCTCTATTTCACCTGCGGCAACAGGAGTATCTCCTGCAATGAGCAAGTGTGAAATTGAGAAAGAACCATTGACTGTAAAGTTGAACACTTCAAGCCATTCCATGCCAGAACCATTTTGACGAATAGAAAGAGATAAATTTCCGAGCATAGCAACTGGAGTCGCTCCGATACTCATCGAAGAACCGTTTATGAAAATATTATCATTCAGTACAAATACGCTATTATTCGCTAACGGACCTTCTGCTGTTGCAGTTAGATTAGGCGCATCGCGAATATCTAAAGTGATCATATGAGTAGATGGACGTAAATGGAATTGAGGTGGTGTGAATGTTGTTACAGAATTATCCGTCCAACCAGAGTAACCAAGTGTTGCAGAAACATTTGTCTTGAACTCTAACGGGTCCAAATCGACTACAATGCTCCAGACTCCGCCAGGACCTACATCTCCGCTGAGATTTGTGATTCCATTGACTGAAGAATTAAATTCTAGCCAAACGGTTTGATTTTCAATTTCACCATTCCAAGTGGTTGGAGGATTTTCGTATGAGAGTAATCCTTGGAGAATCGTTGTCGCTCCAGCACCAGCAACCGGTGAATCTATCGCTAGAGGGCTAGTGTGATTTATCACAGAATCATCCGTGATATTTACATACATATCCAAGACTATACCATCGTGAGAAACATAGCCGCTTTGGAAATGTTCCACTACAAGCCGGTGTATACCTGGGCGAATCGCTTCTGTAGGAATACCATTCATGGTGAAATTACCATCTGACGAACTGACTGAAGATGAAAATATCCTGTCGGGGTTGCCGCCAGCACCAGGAATTTGGTCTGCTTCATCGAGAGGGGCGAGATAACCAATTAGTTGGATTTCGGAAAGTGGAGTACCATTTAGCACAAACCTCAGTTGCCCTGAAACGCTTAGATTAGTTTGTCCATCCCGATCCCAAGTCAATGGACTCGCAGTTTGATTAACGATTTCAATCTCTTCCGCTGCTGGACAGGCATCAAATGCAACCCATCCCATGTCCAGATTACCATTTGCTGAATTTTGTTGGAGTTTTACTTCACCCCATGTAGAACGGTGTTCTGAATAGACCTCATAGCCACTTCCAGTCCAAGAACCACCGACAAAACCAGTTACATATCGAGCAGGTAATCCTGCCAAACGTGCCATCGTAACAAATGCTGTAGAGAACTCAGCACAGGTTCCTTCTAATACACTCCCAACTAGAATATTTGTCATATCCTCTTCGCTTGGAGCGCCTGAACCATTGTAGTTTCTCTTGAATTCGGTGGTTGAGTTACCATTGATTAAGAAATCTGAAATCGCAGATGCTTTAGAATAAGCATCCGTTGCTCCTGCATCATTGATTACAGCATTAGTGATATTGAAAACACCAGAGTTCATATGAGTTAGGTCTTTGAAACTCGAGTCCAGTGCTAATTCATAGGCAAACCCTGGACTGGCGATTGAAGACGCTGAGTTGTTAACCCAATCGAAGTAGTACTCTGAATTATTAACCCATAGTTCACTGAGTGGACCAGGATTAGCGGTAACCATATAAGTGTCGTTTGACACATCTAAAGAAGCAATAGCATCAGCCCAGAATGAAAGTTCAGTCCACGAATCGGGCATTGGTACTGCTCCAGTCATTATTGGATTATTCATTTGAACGGTCCATAGAATAGTATCATTTGCGAAGGTCAAGTCTGCGAGATTGGTCTTGTTAGTAGTAGGTACATTGGCAACTGCACTTGGATGAACCGTTCCTAGGTGAGCATATGTTGTACCTGTATAGAAATCGTTAGTGGTTTGTCTCCATCGATGCACCATGAAAACATCTACAGCACCTGTTGTGTTATTTGCCCAAAATACCACTTCGTTTGAAATTGTATCATCTGCTGGGTCCCATGGATTGAATGGCGCTCCTACACAATTTACAAACCAAAACTGTATTGGACATTCATCTCCATCTAGCATTCCTCCGCCATCGGTATCTGGGTTGGTCCAATCTGTTCCAGTTTGGTTTTCTATTGCATCAGGAATTCCATCACCATCAAAATCGTCAGCCAGTAAATCATCACTTGGGTCGTTTTCTGGATTTGTACCATCAAAGTATTCCGAATTATCATCGACTCCACCACCATCGGTATCAGAAGCAGAAATATCTGTAATCCAAACATCCTGTGAGCCGTTTGAAATACCTATCCAAGATAAATCGCAACCAGTAGTAACTTCAAAGTAATTATTCAGCCCATCAAGGTCGTCATCTAGCAGATTTGAACAAGCTTCTGTTGGATCTGTTCCATCTCTCATCACCTCATCATAATCATTGACTCCGTCACCATCGGTATCGGATAATGAAGGATTAGAAAACCATCCAAATGTTGCAAGTAACTCCTGCCAGTCAGCCAATCCATCACCATCAGAATCAGTGTAGTCATCGTCACAATAATTTTGAGTGGTTAGTATGGTTCCTGCTTGTGTTGCGCTATAATGACAGAAAGAACCGTTTCGGTTCTCTATTGTCGTCACCCCTGAGCCGGGACCTATCGAGACCCCTTGAATTACGTCGTTGACAACTGCCGCATAGGCGAACGAACTAGTCGTTCCCGAGGAGTTATACCATCCGACACCCCCTGAAGGACTGAATCCTGAACCATCACTAACAGTTAGTTGACTTGTTCCACTATTCCATGACACAAGTGGTGTTGAATAGTTTATAATTGAATCACAAGGGTCTGTTCCGTGCGAAACATTTCGTTCCTCACCATCATTTATTCCGCCGAAATCGGTATCTGCAATGTCCCAGGTAGTACAAGAAAGGTTTTCTTCCCAATTTTGAATTCCATCGCCATCTGCATCGCCTGAATCTTCGCGACGAGTAGGGTCGGTTTCTCCTGCATCCATTATTCCATTAGAGTTCAAATCTTCTTCGCCATCATCAAATGCATCGTCGTCAGTATTGTTATCTCTAGGGTCACTCGCTTGAGGAGGATTTCCATAAGCACCATTAATTTCTACTCCATCACTGATTCCATCGCCATCTGTATCGGCAGAAGTAGGATCTGTCAATAGTGTCAGTGCCTCGTAAGAATCGTTTAGCCCATCGCCATCAGTATCTGCTTTTTGTGGATTGGTAGAAGTTATTCCATCGACCTCTGCTGTAATAGTTGCACAGGCACCAGGTCCGATTCCTTGAGAAGGGTTACAAGGTGAAACTGTTTCAGTCACTATTCCATTTGGTCCGTTACGGAAACAAGGTGATGCACCACACATAGTAGTCCAAGAAGGATTGACATATTCCATTAAATTGGTTAGTCCATCGCCATCAGGGTCTCCATTGGCCCCATCCAGGTTAGATGCTTGTGTGGCATTCAAACCGTTTGCTGCTTCCCAACCATCTGGCATTCCATCTCCATCGGTATCCCATCCAGCAACGTCTTCATCAGCGACTCCGTCACCATCGTCATCATTGCTTGAACAATCTAGATCACCATCATTATCTGAATCGGCAGAATCAATAAATCCATCTTTATCATCATCAAATCCGTTGGTACATATATTTCCAACAGGGTCTTCATCGCACAAAATTACAGAGCCGGTTCCATCAGTACCGCTGCCTCCACAAGCAACTCTTGTGTATTGCATTGCGTTTTCTTCGTCCCAGTTATTTACTGGAACAGTACCATTCCACCAAACACCTTTATCGAGTACATTTGCAGTAGTAGTTGAATCCCATCCAGTAGGAAGTAGGTAGTTGTATTCCATCAAATTGGTCATACTATCGCCATCGGGGTCACCTGTGGCTCCATCTATTCCTTGACTTGATAATGGATTCAATCCATATTGCCATTCCCACCCATCCGGTAGACCATCATTATCTGAATCTGGATCATTCGGTTGGGTCCTCATCAAATATTCAAGACCATATGTCAAACCATCACCATCTTGGTCTGATGCTGCTAAAGCACTGTAAGAATAAAAATCAATTGTTGCGAATGTAGATAGCAACATCAGCATCACTAATGAGAGTGATTTGACAACATCGCGATGCTTCAAAATCTGCAATCCTGGGCGCGCCAAAGCGGGGGGGGAATACTTGCGCATAGTTTTCACTAACCTCGGGTTGTTCTTTTGCCTCATAAGGGGAATGGTACGCTGTTCATACATTGCTCATTTAGAGATTGTATCGTCGCGTAGTAAAACGATAGACTGAGGCTTGATTTACCCAATTAATAAAAAGTTGTCAATATTTCATTGGGAATGTTGCTTTAGAGATCTTCTAACTCGTCGAGCAACTCTAAATCATCATCTTCTTCGATTTCAATTTCTACTTCTTGTTCCAAGGCATCCTCTGTAGTTTCAACTTCAAATTCCTCATCTAAATCAAATTCTTTTACTTCGCCAGATAATTTTGCCTTGTTATAGAAACTGTATAGTCCTAGAAGAAGTATTACTATAATGATGGCTAATGTTGAAGGCTCTGGATTAATTATTTCATTGAACATACAAGAGACACCGCTACATTCAGTCATAAACACAACCTCCTTGATTTGAGTATAATTTCCATCGTATGGAGAATTCTCATCCATAGGGGTCATCGTCAGTGAAAATGAGACTTCCCCACTATTCTTCAATTGAGAAGGAGATGTAATCTCCACTGAGAAATCACGAATAGTATATGCTGGTAAATGGAGGATAATGAATGGACCTCCTGCTTGATCGGATGAGGCTCTAATTACCCCTTCCCAATCAGTAGGCTCATCCAAAGTGATGACCACATCAAGAGCAACGTTATTTTGATTATCTATTTTAAATTCAATATTCTTTGTTTCATCGGGTGAAAAACGTGTTTCCTCACTTTTTAATGTGACTACTAGGCGACCGGCACGAACATCTTTCTGGACTTCAATAACCACCGGTAAATCGAAGTATCTTGCGGTTTCAGCATCTACCCCTTCCTCTATAATACGGGTGTAAATGGTATGGTTTCCAGCTTCGACTTCAGAGAGTAAACCGATGTCCAATTTCAAATCAACATATTCACCTTGTACAAGAGTGACCACTACTATGTCGCTGTTTGAACCATTGGAAACGGTATAATCCCAATTTGCATAATTAGGATTAGTATCTGTGTTTCTAGACAGTGAATCTGGTTTAATTATTCTCCATGTTGTTTGTGCGTTGCCACTGTCACTTGAGTCGGTGATACGTAAGTTGAACCACATACTTGCATCAGGTGCTACCGGTCCTACGTGTGCCAAAGTACCGCTATCACTATCTGCAGTAACTTCGACAAGGACTCCAAATGTGCGGTGCACAGTAAATCCGACTTCAGTTTCCAAGTCAGCCTCACCGGAACTGCTAATCGTCATTCGAATCAATCCAATATCCTGGGAATCTCTATCGCTTGGAGGAAATACTTCCATCCTAACAATCATTATTTGATGTGAACCGATCTCAGGAGTTAATGAATGAATTCCCTCCTCAGTCAATTCTAAACCGGATTCATTATCGTATAGACGATATTGCCAAGCATCAGGTAAATCTACCACTCTAATGCGGAAGTAGTCATTATCAAACCCAGAATTAAATACATCGATGAAGAACATTCCTGTTTCACTCTCATCAACATAGTGTGAGATAGATTCATCATATGCTTCTGGCCTTGTTGAATCTGCAATCTGCCTTTGATGCTCTACATCTTCGAAAATTGAGATTCTAGGTGCTGAGAACACGCCTACCTCTTCGACTTCTAAGTACAGTGTTTTTATTGCAACTTCAACTGTTTGCCCTTCATCGTTTTGTGCGTATGCTCTCGCCTCTATTTTCAATCTATCAGGAGCGCTAGACAAATCACCATCTGGTACATCTATTTGGAGAATAGGAATGACCGATGCTCCGCCGCTACCCAAGGTATAGCCGCCAGGTTGGTCCCATATCGGTTCGGACCAAGTAGAAGGCAATCCTGGGAATGCCAAATCCATTTGGATTTCAATAGTTGATTCGGATGAACCAGTATGCTCAAGCAAAAATTGAACAGATGAAGTTTGGCCCGGAGCAATGAGAACTACATCTGGCTGAACCAACGGTAAACTGAGGAATACATCATGCTCCACCAATGTAATCCCTTCATGATTGAAAATGACATTATGGCCTTGCACATCGCTTATTTCGAGATATAATGGGTACTCGCCCGCAGCCATCCCCGCATCATAAGTCATTGTGAAATTACCTACCAGTCCATTATTGTCTAATCTTAAATCGTCCTCGGTAAAAGTCTTATCAAATACAGAGGTTGCACCATTTGGAGTACTCATTACCAAGTTTACACCTTGGATGTCATCTCTTCCAAATGCATCTCTTACATCGATTGAAAAGTGCATTTCCCTGAACTCTGGGCGATGGTTTGGAGACCACTCTATTTTTTCATTCTCGCTCCATCCACATCCATAATCAGCATGGCAACTGTGAACTTTTACTGCTGAACCAGAAAGTGCATTGGCCTTTATTTCAAGTTTTGAAGTGGCTTCAGTTTGGTCAACGTCCCCGAATTGGATTGAGACATCACAATCTCCACCTTGGCCGATCCCACCACTGCCTTCACAGGTAGCTTGAGCATCGACGCGCAGTTTCAATTGCTTTCCATTAGGAACTGTAAAACCTGATTCGGGAATATCAAAAGATACAAAGTTCATGGTATAAGGGCATGAAGAGGAACTCGGCGGGAAACCACTTCCACCAGTACATGGGTCTTCTAATTCTTCAGTATATGAGGCAATGTCGATATCGCCTGCCTCCAACGAGTATGTCACATCTGCAGTTGAACCTTCACTGCCTTTGAATTGTAAATAGATTGACAACTGTACTGTGTTTTGAGTCCCAACTCCAAACACTTGTAAATCACTAATCATTTCTCCGCTACGGAATTCAAGACCTCCCAACGCACTCTCTTGTTGTTGGGCTCCGTCCGGTTCAGAAGTAGAAATTGAACCATCTCCTCCATTTTCCGATACTGCCTCATCTAGATAGAGGTCATAAGATTCAACCGTGCCGACTACACTAGAAACTTCAGATTTAGGCTCTAATACCATTGCTGCATCATTTGTATCAACATTGGAGAACATTGCAAGAGGTGTAAGAGCACCGATCATTACGCCAACAAGAATCAATGGGATAAGCATGCTATTTACGCTTCTCTTGCTTGTCAGCATCTTGTTCATAGCCTCGGCCTGTCCAACCGATGGTTAAACCGTTTTGCATCATTTGCTCTCTAATCGCCCCCTCTACGAGGGGGATTGATTAAGCCAACAATCAATATTTATTTCTTATTCTGGCGATAGTTTTTGTGAAAGTATTAACAAAATTATGCCTCCAATCGCTGTTAGAAAAAGAGTATCATTGAAAGACTCTAGGCGACCCGACCAGTTTACGCAGGGGTGGCTGAGGCGGTCAAAGGCGCCGGGCTTAAGATCCGGTCCTTATGGGTTCGTGGGTTCGAATCCCACCCCCTGCATCTATTTTC
>Ga0308019_10000430_pt1 | contig 26286 bp, 19 predicted proteins | sample Neamet284_FD_203135 | JGI IMG/M metagenome (GOLD analysis project Ga0308019, IMG submission 203135) | Marine microbial communities from water near the shore, Antarctic Ocean - #284 | ecosystem: Environmental > Aquatic > Marine > Unclassified | place: Southern Ocean | collected 2014-10-01
ACATGGCCATTGCTTGTTCCATACGTCTCGCTTTTTGACGTTCATGTTCTGCGATCAGTCTCGTGTTTCGCTCGTCTTCGCTGCGCAGCACTGCTTCTAATGCACGAATATGTTTCAATTCTTTTTCGACCTCAAGGGTTTGATCACCACGGATCTTCGCACGTGCAACTTCAACTTCGCATGCTATGGTTCTCAAAGCGGTCGCTTCACGAAGTTCGATTGCTTTCTGCCTTGCAGTGGCGTTGATTTGTTCATGTTCAGTGCCTTGCTCAACTTTGACCTTGTGCAAAGCCAGGTGTTCAGAAGATGTCCTTTCGGGGACAGCGTAAGCGCTGAGCAAGGTCAAACCAATCGATGATAATGGGTGCCTCAAGAGGGCTTCTGCATTCATCGAGAACATCGCTTGAAACGGTTCACTTCGAATGTAGGACTCTCGATCGCAGTTCGCGAAAACCGAGGCTATCAGCCGTTGATTGACGTGTTCCTGCAGGAGCCGAACAATGTTGATTCGAGTCAACGTCGATCCATGGTTTGCGAAGTAATTGAGCATCTTAGGCAAATCTTCCTTCATGAGTTTCAATCGCAATCGAACATGACCTTGCACTTGAAGCCCCTTTTGTGTGAGTGTGGAAAAAGGGATTGCGATCTCAAACGGACCGGTCATTCCGAAAAGGATTCGACGGTCTGTGGCAGTTGCTCCGAGGACGCTGGCCACATGACGGGCAAAGCCACCACCAATCTGGTTGATCATTTGATCCGAAAAAATAGATCCGATTTGTCCATCAACGATGAAGACACATGCCTCATTTGGTTTGAGGGTGATGTGTCTTGAACGCCAAGTTTTGATCTCATTCCCATCCACCATTCGTGCAATGATGTTCGGTTCGCTTCTCCATTTGTATGCTTGTGCCATCTTCATATTCTCCTTTTCTTTTGTCGTAGTCCATCGAACAGCATGGTGCGCTCAGAAAACAAGCCTGTTGAGCTTGTGACCATTTGTTGACATCGTTGAACCAGTCCATGGACTGCGTTCCCTTCTGACGCTTGAGCCAGTTCTCGTTCCGCAGCGTTCGCAAGGTTGGTTGCCTTCGTAACCATCGTGATGACCTCGTAATCATGGCGAATCAATCGCTTGAGGTCTCCATTGGTGGCCCCCCTTTGGCTCGAGAAAAACGAACTTGGTAGTCCAGAGGAGGCTTTAGTGACCTCTTCAATCAAGCCATCGATGGAAGTGCAACACTGCTTGGCAACCATTGCCAAGGCCAGATCACTTTTCAAAAAGGCAACATCGTGAATGTTGGCAATGTGCGCTCGAGTTCGTCGTGCAGCGCGCATGATTTCATCACGAACAGCCCGATCGGCGGCTCTTCGTTTGCCTTTGGTGTACCCCTCATAGCCAGCGAGAACGGCTTGTATTCCACGGAGGTAAGGCAAAGCATCAACGGGTGTTCCGACCATCTTCAAGACCATATTGAAGTTGGTTCCTGAAGTATATCAGACACTGGTGGGCAGGCTCGGGGGTCCCACTTATTCTTCTTCATCAGCGGTGAACAGGTCGGCCCATAAAATGACTCGATCAGCGATGAGTTCTGCTTCTTCGGGGTCGTGTGTGACGTGAATTGCTGCTGTTTTTCGATCCTTTAACCACCGGCGAGTTTCAACAGCAAGGTCACGCCGTGTGTCCAAATCCAATGCCGAAAAGGGTTCGTCCAAAAGCAACACATCTGGCTGTCCAAGCATGGCGCGAACCAGGGCGACACGTTGGGCTTCGCCTCCAGATAATGATTCTACTCGGCGCTTTTCAAAGCCGTTCATGTCAACGAAAGCCAACTCCTCAGCGATCACCGCTCGCTTCTCTTGCTTGGACTTCTTTTGTGTGAGGCCAAGTGCGATGTTGCCTGCGACATTGAGGTGTGGATAGAGTATTGGCTTCTGGAAAAGATAGCCAACAGCGTCTGTTTTGCGAGAACTGGAGATCTCTATGGTCCCTTGATCTATGGTTTCGAGGCCAACAATGGAACGCAATAACGTTGATTTCCCACAGCCACTGGGTCCCAGAATCGCCACGATTTCATTGGCTGCGAGCGACAGTTGGAGCCCGTCGATAATGTTCGCATCTCCGAAGGACTTGCACATGTTTTCAATCTTCAATACTTCTTTTGTTTCCATTCAAAATCCTCCGCCGTCGCCCTCTGGTCTGAACCGTTCAGCCAAGAAAAATAAAACAAAAGTGACCATCATTAGAACCGACGCAGCGGCCATAGCAGCTGGTTGGACCAGTGGGTCGAATTTTGGCCGTGACATCAGTTGGTCGACCACAACGGAGAGCGTGTCCCATGAACCGGCACGGACCAGCAGCCATGAAGCACCAAATTCACCCATCGAAAAGGCCACTGTCAGCGACGATGCGACGACTGCTGGCCCTCGGACAAACGAGAAATAACCATGGTACCATGACCGAAGTGGGCTCAGGTTGAGCACCGTGGCCTGTTCGCTCCATTTCGGTTCCACGGATCGCATAGCAGGCAGCATCACTCGAACGACAAATGGTACGGTGAGAATCACATGCGGAAGGACGGGGAGCAAATCCCATTGAAACAACGATGGCATCCATTTGAGGACGCCAAGCAGCACTCCAAGCCCAACCATGACCGCAGATACGGCCAAAGGGAGCAGGGTTGCTACATCCAAAGCCTTCGCTAGTTTTGGTCGGTTTTGGAGTTCCAATGCGTGGATTGTTGATGCCAAGAGCCAGCCAGTTGGGAGGGCGATGCAAAGCGTGCACACTGCATAGAGAAGGGAATGACCGAGTGCCTCTCCAATGCCCATGGTTGAGAGGTCGCCCGACCATGCAGCAGACCATCCGGCAGAACTCCACTGATACGACATTCCCGTTCCAATTGTTCCGTGGCGTACTCGAAAGGAAGCCAACAATGCAGCAGCCATTGGTGCTATGGCAAAGATGAGCCCTGAATACACGATAAGACGACCTTTCCAGTGAGGAGGGCCCCGTGTGGCTCTGGCTCCGGATTCTGAAATTAACGAGAATCGGGAGGAGTGACGTTGTTGAAGTGTTGCGGTGAGGTAGAGGGCTGCCAGAAGAATGAGGCATTGTACAATCGATGCGGACATCACGATTTCACTCGTATCAACTCGGTAATTTTCGATGCCTGCTGACCCACCACTCTTGGCCATCAAGGATTCGAGGGTGTTGTTGAATGGCGTCAACCATTTGACCAGCGCAAACGAGGTGAATGAGAATAAGAAACTCAAGGAGGCTGCACAGAGAACTGCAGGTCCGAGAACCGGCCACCAAAGGTGACGGATTCGCCCCAAACGGGTTTGACCCTGAGCCAATAAGCCGAGTTGTTCTTCCCAGGCAGGATCGAGGCGTGCGAGCGTTGGTTCAACAAACCTGATCATCAGTGACAGATTAAACCAAGCATGGGCGAACACAAGAGCGAGAAAGTGGCCAGGATGCTGCCACCCTGTCCGCTCAGCCACCTCTCCGATGAGACCCGTTTCTGTACGGAAATCAAGCCCGAGTGCAAAGAGCATGCCTTCATTGTCGATGAGGAGCAGAAACCCCATCGCTGCTACGATGGCTGGCATCACAAAGGGGACGGAAAATATGGCACGGTACCAAGCTGCTGCTCGCCATTCATGACGTCCAAGATGCCAGGCGATTGGAAGTCCTATGATGATTGTCAACAGGGCTGAAGCACTTGCTTCAATCAAGGTGAAGGTTAGTGCTTCACTTGCCCCATAGACGCCACCAAAGCGCCAAAACGCCTCAATTGGCGTGTGTCCCGTAACAACTTGCAACCTCACGAGGGCAAGAATAAACGGTAAGCTGGCGAGGGTGAGGTAGGCGAAGATGACGACGAACCGTGGAGTCCATCGTGGTATTTGCCTCATTGTCTGCGAACCCCTCACGCTTGTTGAGTGGTTGTTTTCCAGGACTGCAACCATGTTTCCATGTTCGTTGCGATTTCCTCATAGGACATCGTTGTGACTGCGTTAGGGACATCGGCGTGATGACGGTAACCATCGGTTTCTGGAAGGTCGTAACCTTCGAGCACGGAGTACATCAGGTTGTTTTCTGGCATGTTGGCATTGATCTCTTCAGAGAGCAAATAGTCCATGAAAAGTTGGGCACCTTCGGTCTGCGCAGCTCCGTTGATGAGACCGGTGTATTCCACTTGATGGAAATTGGCATGCTCGAGCATCAGTGACGTCGAATGAGTGTAATTTCCCGAGTAGTATGCTTCCACGCCGGGTGAGTGGCAATAGGATACGGTCATCCATGCATCGCCAATGTAGCCTTCGGTGTACTCGCCATATCCACCCGTGTAATGGGTTTCATATGCCTCGGTCCATCCACTTGTGATGATGGCTTCATTGTCGATCATTGCACTCCACCATGTCATGGCATCGCCTTCAGATTGATGGCTAAAGTACTCCATGGTGGCGACCAAAAACGCTCGACCAGGGGAGGAACTGACAGGTGAAGGGAAGGCCACCTTTCCTTTCCATTGCTCCTCTGTGAGGTTCGACAAATGAGTCGGTACCGAGATGTTTGCCTCGCTCAGTGCATCCTCGTCATAGTTGAGGCACACATCACCTTGATCAAACGGAACGGCCAACGGTCCGTCGTAGAAGGTCGAAGCCGAAGCGGACAGGTTTGCGACAGAAGTGGTGTGCGGTTGAAGGAGGCAGTTCTCGATGGCTGTGGGCAGGTACGTGTTGTCCAATCCGATCATCAAATCCGCTTGCTGTGCAGCCTTGGTGAGCATCATCTGGTCGAGGATACCACCTGCATCATCAACTTTGATCATTTCGACAGGGATGCTTGTTTGATTGGTGAATTCATCAGTGACCTGTTCAGAGAGGGCCGTGATGTCGTAGGTGAGGATGCGGAGCGTGCCATCGTCGTCATGACCTGGGGGCAAGACGGTGCATTCATCCACGGTTGCGTCTTGTTCGAGGCAGCCACTCAGTGGAGTAGCGAGGAGCATCAACACCATGAGCGTCATGGAGAGTTTCATGCAGTTGCACCCCAGAGGGACCCAACGATTTGGTGGGTTCTGTCAATCAATTCCAGCGGGTTGTGTGCCAAGATGTACAGCGATGGTTCCCATCCAAAAGCCCCTTCGTCGAGAAGGACATCGTGTTTGTTGGTCTTGCCCTCAAGGGTTCCCTTTGGAGCAAAGCCAAATGTGTAGCCAAGCTGCTCACACGACTTTTTGATGGTTTCAACGTCGACGCCTTGCTCGAGCAAGGGTGGGCGAATGTTCAGGGCAGCAACCTTTCCTTCATCTTGGGCATGGACTTCCAACAACAAACTCGCAAGGTGTTTCGAAGTTCCGAACGAGGGGGTTTCATGGTGCCGAAGGGCACCGTCAACCAATGTGATCCGGCCAGGGAAGGCAGCCACTTCATCGGTTGTGAAAGCGCCATGCGTGCATGAAGCAATGTTGAGTCCAACCGCAGGTACGGCATGCCCAATCCGTTTGACATCCAATCGGCCTGCCGCCCACTCGAGGCGTCGAAGGAGTGCACGTTGTTCTTGGCCAGCATCGAGGTCAAGCCCTGTGAGGGTTTTGTCAAACCGCAAGGTGTGGTTGCCTGTAAATTGGAATTCGACGATCACTCGCTGTCGTACAACCTGGGATCCAGGCCCCATGGAGGCAAGGGCCTGAGATAATTCGTGGCCCCAACTGTCGATGGTGGCTTCATCAGCGGTAGCGCCGAGTTCACGAGGGGATTTCTGCATTTGTCGCGAGATCGTACTTTGGGTCGATCCCATCACGTCTGCGATGTCATTTTGAGACCAACCTTTGGTCCTCAGGTCCTTTGCTACATGTTGATGCAGTCGTTCAAGCCATTTGTCGCCAATGTCGCCAAGCATGACCTTGGCTTTTGGCTGGTGTTATTCAATGTTACTCGTAAATTATGCAACATGCATGAGTTTGGCGAGGCCTTGTTCATGTCCGTTCTTCTTCGACTTCGTGTTCAAAAGAATCTGCTAAATCGATGTACGTCGCCAGTCTTTCTGCTTTGGAAAGAACCGCACGCCCCGATGGAGATGGCATAATCCAGACTTCAACCTCACGCAGAAGATCGGGCCAAGCCAGGGGGCGTTTGTCCTGTGGTTGGAGGCCATGATCACAACGTTGCAGAGGTGGTTCGAATAGGTGCTTCCATTGGCGCTTTCCAACGAAACATAGGCGCTTTAGTGTGCCATTCATGCCATGTGCATAATTTTCTATGCGGTTCAGGAATAGGGGTGTATTCTCCTTCAACTGCCCAGGTGTGATGTCGTTGGCGTTGTTGCCTGGTTGCTCGATGACATCGCAGAAACCATAGCCATGAGATTGAACCAACACATCGTCAAGCCGAGCGTTCGCATCGTGAACAATCCCCGCCCGTTCGAGCAGGCTCCAAAACCGATTCGACGGGTTGGCAAAGAAATGCCCACTGCTCCAAGTTTCGAGCGAGGGGTTGTGCCCGATGAACACGGTGTGGCACGGTTGGTGTGAACCCCGGGGGAGCTTCGCCCGATAGGTTGCCATGGTGCCGCTAAGGCACTTCGAACAATGTACTTTGCAGTCCCAACTCATCCAATCCTACCACAGCCTTCTAAGAGCCCCCGCGATGGCAGGAACATAGGGATGGCTAAGATGGAACTCGAAGTGTTTGTCAATGAACTGTGCGAACGTATCCTTGCTTACATCAAAGCAGCGGATGCACCGGGCAAGGTTGTGGATTTCATACCTGCAGCATCTCTTTCCAAGATCACGGACGTCTCGCTTCCCCTCGAAGGCCGTGGCGAAGAAGCAGTGTTCGACGACATTGACGAATTTCTACGACGATGTGTCAAAACGAACCGTCCTGAGTTCATGAACCCTCTTTGGGGCGGATTGAGCACCACAGGTTTCGCAGGCGAAGTGATTGCTGCGCTAACCAACACGTCGATGTACACCTACGAACTTGCACCCTTTGCCACACTCATTGAGCAAGCCCTTCTGAAGCGAATGGGTGAACTCGTCGGGTTCTCTGGCGGTGCTGGAACATTGGCGACCGGCGGTTCCAACGGAAACATGCTCGGTATGCTGTGCGCTCGTGAGGTTGCGTTCCCCGCTTCGACCTACCGAGGCATCGATGGGACAAAGATGGCGGCCTTCGTGTCTGCAGAGTCTCATTATTCTGTTCTGATGTCTGCCAACGTGATCGGTATCGGCCATCGTAACTTGTTCAAAATCGCCTGTGATGACGATGGTCGCATGAAACCTCAAGCCTTGCGGGATGAAATCGCTCGTGCTAAATCTGAAGGATTGACTCCTTTCTGCGTGGTTTCCACATCAGGCACCACGGTTCGGGGCGCTTTTGATCCATTGAAAGCCATTGGTGAAATCGCACATGATGAAGGAATGTGGCACCATGTCGATGCGGCGTGGGGCGGTTCTGCTATGTTTTCTGGAACGCTTTCCAAGTTGATGGATGGTGTTGAATTCGCTGACAGTGTCTGCTGGGATGCACACAAAATGATGGGGCTGCCGCTCATTTGCAGTGTGTTCTTAGTCAAGCAATCGGATGTTTTGGCCAAGGTGTGTGCGCATGGGAATGTAGCGCACTATTTGTTCCATGAAAGCAGCAAAGACCATGATTTGGGAAGGTATTCCCTTCAGTGTGGACGCCGCAATGACGCCCTCAAACTGTGGCTTGCTTGGCGTGAATGTGGCGATGCAGGTTGGGCTTCATTGGTTGAGAATTATGTTTCACTTGCAGACCACCTTCAGCTGCGCATTGATGAGCATCCAAACCTCGAGATGATGTCTGGGCGTTCATGGACCAATGTTTGCTTCCGCTACAAGCCGTCCAACGAAGAAATGGACCTCAACGAAGTGAATTCTGAACTCAGGCACCGAATCATGCAAAACGCTGATTTCATGGTGAGCCGCTCGAACATTGGCGACGATGTCGTGATTCGCTCTGTGATTTCTAACCCTGGCATTACAACCCATTCCCTTGACGCCTTTATCGAAGAACTGCTTCGGATTGGCAACGAAATTGAAGTCGGTTTGCCAGGTGAATCTTCGTTCGAATGAAGCTTCTGATCTTGTCAGTTTCCAAGCGTCATTCCCTCGTGCCAACATACGACTCTTTTAGAGTACGAGACGAAACCAACAAGCATGGAGGAAGCGGAGGATTCACAGGTTGAAGAATCCGCTCAGTCCAAATTCCTCAATCCTAGCATCATTGGTTTGGGACTCCTTGCAGCGTTCGTACAACCCATTGTGCTCATCTTGGCAGGCAAGGACATCAACGACGCTATTTGGCCACATGCCTACCGAGCGCTCCAAGCTACAATGCTGCTGCGCAGTCACCTGACGGTCATGTTCCTGTGCTCATTGCTGATGTTCTTCGCCTCGCTTGTTGCGGTTCAAAACCATGTAAAAGGAAAGCAACTTCACGTCGTCCATCAGCGCAGCCTCTTGTTTATACTCGGCCTTTTCAGCGGTTTTACCATCCTTTATTTCCTCCTTGATGTGTTCTATCTGCGGGGAGCGTTCCTTCTGCTCCCAACCATGTACGGTGTAATCTTACTGTGTTGCGTCCTTTCAGTGGGCGGATTGCCGACCTTGCCGATGCGTGACTCGAAACAATCAGCCCTGACCAGCATGGTTCACTTGCTGAGTATATTTTTCGCTGCTTGGCTGGTTATGCCGGGCATCCCAGCAATGATTGGGATCGCTCCTTCGCCTCCTGATGCACCACGCATTGGCTATGGTGCTGACCCTGGTCCGTTTGGGACGACGATGACCGTTCACCCCTATGCGATGCCAGCAGAGGTTGCAGGGATGATCCTCGATGATGAAGCAGACATCGATTTTTCGGTGTACCTCACCCTTCCTGAACTCTCATCTGACCTTCCGTTGGAGAACGTACCGTTGGCACTGTTGAGCCATGGTTGGGGTTATCCCGTCTATGAGGAATACACCGACTGGATTGCTCATCTTGCTGCTCGGGGCATGGCTGTTGCTTTCGTCCAGTACCCCTCGCACATCGATCCTCCAATTCCAGATGGCTTGGAGGGTGAAGACATTGAAGGTGCTTCCAACTGGCCTCACCATCAATACCGAGCCATGGCGATTGCATCAGCCTTGGATACGCTTCAAGAAGTAGCCCTTTCTGAAGAACGTCATTCCAGTGTGGAATTGGCTCTAGGCAACGTGACCATCGATCCGAGTCACCTTTGGATTGGAGGTCACAGTCTCGGTGGTGCTTACACCTTCATCCAATTGTATGAATCCCTTGAGCGGGGTTGGGGCAATGAAACCTTGTTCATCGATATCGAATCGGGTTGGACGCGTCCGAACCAAATAGAACTCCAACCCAATTTTTCTCGCATGCCCGAGCACGCCATGGTGCACATCGCTCGTGGAGTCGATGACATGACGGTGGATGCATGTTACAGCGTACACCATCAGCAAGCATTCAGCGATCTGCCTGACGAGCATGTGCTTTACATCGAACTTCAAAGCGATCTTTACGGCTTCCCACGCTTGGTTGGTTCCCATTATTTACCAACAGATTCCGTTCACGATCGCCTCGCTGATTACGGTGTCTATCGACGCATTGACGCTCAAGCAGACTGGGTCGTGGCACGGAGCCGTGGCGACACCATCACCGAAGACTGGGCGTACAATCACCTGATCGACAGCGATCTGCTTCGTTCGATGGGAAAGTGGTCAGATGGAACCGATGTCTTGCCCCTTTTGGTCTACACTGATGCATTGAATCAGCACAAGCAATTCGAATATTGCACCACCTATGAAGGGGTCCTGTGACCGATTCCAATCTGCTTTCGTTTCAGTTGCTTGAGTTTAAGGGGCGGCTTGATGTGCAAGCGGCATGAGCGAAGGCGCACCGGTCCGAACCGCCCTCTACGATGAGCATGTTGCACTCGAAGGAAACATAGTCGACTTTCATGGGTTTGAATTACCAATTTGGTATTCGAACATCAAGCAAGAACATCTGGCAACACGAGCCACGGCGGGTCTCTTTGACGTGTCCCACATGGGCTCATTCCGTTTCAGCGGAGTCAATGTCAAATCATGGCTTGAAAGCCTCGCCACCCAGAAGGTGACATCTGTAGCAGCTCCACGTTGCGCTTACACGCACTTCTTGGACGATGATGGTCTTCTTATTGATGACATGATTTTCGCTGTCGTAAGTGATGAAGAAATCCTAGGAGTCCCAAATGCTTCGATGATTGGAGTCATGTGGGATTGGTTTTCGAAGCATCTTCCTGCAGACGGATCGGTTCAGCTCGAGGACCTATCAGACGACACCTCCATCATGGCCCTCCAAGGTCCGCAAGCCAAAGCAATGTTGAGCGAAGTTCTCGGGGAAGCCAATCATGTTGGTCGATTCAAATGGCAAGCCATTGGGGACAATCCTTTGGGCATCAGTGGTTGGTTGCAAGGGACCGGTTACACAGGGGAAGCAGGGTATGAGATTTTTGTGCCAAACGCGGATGCTCCCAAGTTGTGGCGCGCCCTCATCAACGCAGGTACGGTCCCTATTGGCCTCGGTGCACGAGATACACTTCGGCTCGAGAAGGGGTTCCTCCTTTCAGGTGTTGACTTTTGTTGGCCACCACTTGCTGAAGGCGAGAATGGGCCCTTCCTTGCCAGAGATTCTTGGGAAACCAATGTCCCATTTGGTTTGGATTTGGAGCATGAGTTCATCGGCAAGCACCGCGTGGTCAATCACAAGGAAACAGATGCACGTTGGTGGGGCATCAAATACACTGAGAAAGGCCCTCTTCCACGCCCTGGGAAAGCCGTGACACTGTTGGATGGTACCAACATTGGAGCCTTGACTTCTGGCGCTCCTGCGCCGAGTTTGAACAACCTCGGCATCGGCATTGGCTACCTGTCTTCGGTGAGCGAAGGCGATGAAGTTCTCATTGTCGCAAGCCCACGAAAGTCAGTGAAAGCAGTTGTCGTCCGGCCACCGTTTGTGTGATCAGAACAGGGCTTCAATGGCCTGAACGTAAGCCTCTTGCTGCGCTTCACCCGTGTTGGCGAGTGCGATGCATCGGTCTCTTTGGAAAAGGAGTGCTTGAGCGAGAGCGTTTTCATCGCCCCATTTCACAGCCGAACCCAACGCCTCCTTTTCACAAATCTCCCCCATGAGGCAACTTGAATTTACCACCGTTGGTATTCCAAAGGATGCAGCATCAAACATCTTCACTGGCAAGGCACCATGCATGATGTTGCCACGCTCTGGCGGGTACATTGCATACATCACATCGACATCAGCCATGAGTGCAGGCAGAGCCGCAGCCTCAAATCCAAGGCTTAGATTCAGGTGGATGCCAAGGCGTGGTGCTTCTGAAAGTAGGTGTTCATGAACAGGCCCAACAGCTGTACCATCACCCGCAATTTTTAGATTCGGACGATCAGATTCCGGCATCGTTTCAATGGCCCTTGTCAGCAACTGAAACGCTTCGATTTCTCTGACTCTTCCAAGGAAGGCAACAGTCCAATCCCCTTTTTGTTCAGGATTTTTCTGCTTCCGATCCATCGCTTTCGGACGGTTCTCAACAACGATGGATTCAATCTGATTCTGTTTGAGATAATCTTTGAACCCAAGAGAACGACCCCCCTTGAGCGATCCTGAACTGGTGATGACCAGGTGGGCTTTCCGAGCCCTTTGCAATGCTTTTCGCTCCATACGTTGGGCTACAAACCGTCGGAGAATGGACTTTGGTCGTCCCATTAAGGCCCATGTGTGTTGGAGATCATGCATATCATAGACCAAGCGACTCTCTGTTCGGGCTGCAAGGTCCACGCCAATCGCCAATGTGTCTGCATCGTGGCAGTAGATGCAGTCTGGCGGTTTCGCCAGCAACGTCAATTTGACCATCTTCGAAAAAGCGCGAAGTCCCCAAAGTGTCGCTAATGTGGCCCCGTAGGGGTAGGCGCCGATCTGGTAGCGCATGATTCGAACACCATCGACCACTTCACTCATTGTGGAGGCTTGGGTTCGGTCGAAGGCGTGGATGGTGACCTCATGGCCTTTTTTAGCGAGCAGGACGGCACTTCGTTGCACCCTCGGGTCTGGTGAACAGGCGTTGGTGACCACCATTGCAACGCTCGCCATGGCCCAACCATACCCGGTCAGAACATGAGGTATTCGGCGCAAGAATCCCTGAGCCCCGAAGGGTGATTATTATGACCGTCGCGCGCTCAGTTTATACTACACCCGAGAATAGGTTTGTTTGCTATGGTTGACCAACTCCCGAATCTGGGCCGTGAGGCCGAAATGCTTGCCATCATGGGGATGTCCTCAATTGAAGACCTATTTGCGGACGTTCCTGACGAAGTTCGCATGAAAGGGCCACTTCCATTGCGTGACCCTCAGTCCGAAGAAGAAATCATTGCTGACGCACGACGCTTGCTCGGTTCAAACGTCGCTCTTGGCGAACGAGTCTCCTTCTTGGGTGCTGGATTGTATCGAAATTACGTCCCAGCAGCCGTGTTCCAACTCATCACCCGTGGTGAGTTCCTGACCTCCTACACCCCCTACCAGCCTGAAGTGAGCCAAGGCATGCTCCAAGCTATGTGGGAATTCCAAACCTTGATTTCCGAACTTGTCGGTCTTCCAATAGCAAACCTGTCGTTGTACGATGGTTCAACAGCGGCAGCGGAAGCCATCACATGCTGTGTCCGTGTCCATACCCGGAAAGCAACTCAGAAAGACACCGTCTATGTATCTGAACTCACACCTCCCGACCGTATGTCGGTGGTGGAGAACTACTGTCAAGGCGCTGAAATTAAAATCAAATTATTGCGGCACAACCCCGATGGTACCGTGAATCTGTCTTCCGCTCAAGACGCTGCAGGCTCATGTGGCGTTTACGTTGAGCAACCAAATCCAATTGGTGTTCTTGATGGTGGCTTACCTCTGCTCAAGGAAATACTCGGTGAACACACAGCACTCATTGTCGCTGTGCAGCCAATTTCCCTCGGCCTCGTTGAGGCACCCGGTGTCTACGGTGCTGACATTGTCGTGGGTGAAGGTCAACCACTCGGCAGCCCGATCACAGGTGGTGGTCCGATTTACGGAATCTTTGCTTGCAGTCAGCCCTACCTCCGATTGATGCCTGGGCGCATTGTTGGACGAAGCATCGACGTGGACGGAAAGGAAGCATTTTGCCTCACCCTCTCCACACGTGAACAACACATTCGGCGACACCGTGCAACCTCCAACATCTGCACCAATGAAACACTGATTGCTTTGATGGGGGCCATGCACATGTCCCTTTTGGGTCCAGAAGGCCTGCATGATTTGGCCGTTCGCAACATGGCAGCCTGCACTCTTGGTAAGCAAAAATTGTCTTCCATCGAAGGCATCCACCTCCCGCATGCTTCGAGTCACCACTTCCAAGAGTTTGTCATCGAATTACCAGGCACTGCAAGCGATTGCCTTGCCTACCTTGACAGCGTTGGCATCGTTGGTGGTTTTGACCTCCATCGTTGGTATGCAGACCGTCCGAACTGGTTGTTGGTCTCGTTCACCGACCAAACACACGCCAATCAAATTGAACTCTTGGCAGCACACTTGGAACTGTGGGCCGCAGATCAGGGGGTGACCGCATGAGTCACTTGTTCGACCATCATGGAGCCCCAGGTCAAGGCTACGCTCAACCAGCACCTGTTTTACCAGCCTCATCCATCGTTCTACCAGATTCACTTGTCCGCAAGTCTGCTCCACGATGGCCACGGATTTCTGAACCGGAAATGGTTCGACATTACACTTGGCTGTCAAAGCGGAATTTCGGAATCGACACCGGCTTCTATCCACTTGGTTCGTGCACAATGAAGCACAACCCAAGAGTCAACGAAGTCATCGCTCAACTCCCTGGTATCGCCGACATCCATCCGCACCAACCAGAGCATCACCTCCAAGGGTTGCTTTCGATTTACCATGAGATGCAACACATGCTCGAAATTGTTGCTGGTATGGACCAGGTCACTCTGCAACCAGTTGCGGGTGCTCAAGGTGAATTCACTGCAGTTCGCTGCGTTCAAGAATACTTCAGATTGCGTGGAGAAGACCAACGAACCAAGGTCATCGTTCCAGATTCTGCACACGGGACAAATCCAGCCAGCGCTGCTATGTGTGGTTTTGAGATTGTGGAAATCCCAAGCCGAGTTGATGGTCGCATCGATCTTGATGCCCTCCGAGCCGTTGCTGATGAGACCACAGCTGTGATGATGATCACCAACCCCAACACACTAGGTTTGTTCGAGGCTGACATTCTTGAAGCCTCTGCAATCGTTCATGGCGTCGGCGGTCAGATGTACTATGATGGTGCGAACTTCAATGCCATTATCGGGATCACCTCACCTGGATTAATGGGCTTTGATGCGGTTCACTTCAACCTCCACAAGACCTTCAGTCAGCCTCACGGCGGCGGCGGTCCAGGCTCTGGTCCAATCGGAGTCAAAGCCCATCTGGCTGACTTCCTACCAGGTCCAATCGTCAAGAAGCGCCCGATTATGGGCGATGAAGCAAAGCATGCCATCGATGACATGTGGTTCGGATGGTATGAACCAACCCACAGCATCGGTAAAGTGCAGCAATGGCACGGAAACGCCGGCGCTATCATCCGTTGCTGGGCATACTACCGTCGCTACGGAAATGGTCTCACGACCATGTCTCAGCACGCCGTACTCAACGCCAATTATTTGCGCCACGTTCTCCATCGGGAAGCTGAATTGGCCGGTGTTTCTGACATGATTGTTGATGGAGCGGAAACAGATGTCGCTAAGCACGAATTCACAATCTCTCTCGGACCTGCAAAGGAAAAACATGGCATTTCGGCCATGGACGTCGCCAAAGGATTGCTGGACATGGGTTACATGGCGCCGACGGTGTACTTCCCACTCGTTGTACCTGAATGCATGATGATCGAACCGACAGAAACTGAAAGCAAGGAAACCCTTGACACGTTTGCTAAGGATTTTGCAATCGTGCTTCAGGTCGATGCAGAAACCCTTCACGCAGCGCCGATCACAACACCAGTTCGGCGCGTTGATGAAGTCTATGCAGCTCGCAACTTGTGCCTCCGCCATCCTTACGATGACGATTGAAATCACGAGCGAATGCGTAAATATCCCAAGCGGTTGGCATTGGTATGGAACTGCGTGAATTCTCAAAAAGAGGATGGACACGGGTAAAAATTGAATCCCGTGCCTCCGTTGCGTTGTTTCCAATGGCATGGGGTTTGTTGCCCCTCGGTTTTGGCTGGTTGATGTGGTTCACTGACACCAACATGGATTTGATTCCCTACCTTGGCATCGCTGGGATGTTGCTTGTCCTGATGGGTGGCATCGCAGGACTCTCTTCGCGAATGGGTGCGCTTGGAGCAAGCCGAGTTGGCATTGGTTTGTTTTGTGTTTGTTTCTCCATTGTTGCATGGGCTTTGGTGACGCAAGGAAATTTCCCCACATGGGGCGGCCTTGTGTTTTCCTCGGCTGCTGTTGTTGCGCTGGTCAAAGGCCTCGATGTTGTGTTTAAAGACGGCGAATATGTGTTTCAACGCTCGTGGAATGCCAAAACTCGTCTGCCAATCGATTCGTTATTGGGCTGGGAAATAAAGACCACCCGCTTTGATCAACAAGCCATGGCCGTCAAACGCTTCGGTTCAAACGAATTTGCTCAAATATACGGCCGAGTGATCGATGGCAAACCTGTTCTTTACTTCGACATGCTCGGGTGTAAAGACAAGGCTGAGTTCCAATCACTCGATTTTGGAATCGATCTGGAAGGGTTCCAAGAAGCGCTCGATGATTCCGAGGAATGAGTCATTTTGGCCTTCGATTGGGCATGAGTTCCAAGAGGCATCTTGATGAACCACCCGCGCCGGCGTAGTGACATGGATGTCACCATACTCTTGGGCTCGTCTTCTGACCTTCCGGTTGCAGAAAAATGTACGAAGATTCTCGACCACTTTAGCGTGACCTACCAACTTCGTGTTGCAAGCGCTCACCGCTCTCCTGTGTTCGTTGAAGAAATTGTCAATCAAGCAGAAGCAGATGGTTGCCAGGTTTTCATCGCTATGGCCGGACTTGCTGCTGCCCTCCCTGGTGCAGTTGCGGCATTAACCACCAAACCTGTGATCGGCGTCCCCTGTGGCGGGCGTGTTCCGTTTGATTCCCTGCTCTCCATTGTCCAGTTGCCACCGGGTGTTCCAGCGGCGACTGTTGGTGTTGATCGTGGTGATAACGCCGGATACCTTGCAACTCAGATTCTTGCACTCAAGAACCCAGGCTATGCTGCAGCCTTGAAGCAAAACAAGCTTGACCAAGTCGCCAAGGTCAAGGCTCAAGACGCAGAAGTCAACGGGGGACAGTGAATGTTTGATACCTCGGAATTCATAGAGGAAGCCATCGCTTCTCTTCGTGAGAAAATCGATGATATTGCCATCATCGCCTGTTCTGGCGGTGTCGATTCAACCGTTGCTGCAGTGATTGCAAACCAAGCCGTTGGTGGCTTACTGCATTGTGTTTACGTCGATACAGGCTTCATGCGCAAAAACGAAACAGAGGAAATCGAAGCCTTGCTCGCAGAACAAGGGATCGAGAATCTGGTGACTGTAAAAGCCGCTGATCGGTACTTTGAGGCTCTTAAAGGCGTCACTGAACCTGAACAGAAGCGTAAAATCATCGGCGAACTTTTCATTCGTATCTTTGAAGACGAACAAGAAAAAGTCGGCGCTAAATACCTCGTCCAAGGCACCATCGCTCCTGACTGGATTGAATCTGGCGGCGGTGTTCGAGACACGATCAAGTCCCATCACAACGTCGGGGGTCTTCCTGAAGACATGACCCTAAGTGTGGTCGAGCCGCTTCGTGACCTCTACAAAGACGAAGTCCGGGAATTAGCCCGGGCCCTCGAAATCAACGTCGCAGAGCGCCAACCCTTCCCTGGTCCTGGCCTTGCAGTGCGAACCCTTGGAGAACTCACTCCAGAGCGCGTTGAAGTTGTTCGTGAAGCATGTGCAATCGTTGAAGAGGAATTTGAAATGGCTGCAGAAGCAGGCGATATGGAAATTCCGTGGCAATACTTCGCTGCTCTTCTTCCAGTTCGCAGCGTTGGCGTCCACGGTGACGTTCGCGTCTATGGAGAAACCATCGTGGTTCGTGCAGTTCAATCAATTGACGGCATGTCCGCCCGCTATTCGGAAATCCCTCATCGCATTCTACAGAAGATCAGCACTAGGATCACCAATACGGTCAAAGGAGCAGCAAACCGAGTGGTGTATGACATCACTCACAAGCCTCCTGGCACCATTGAGTGGGAATGAACCTACGGTTTTTGAATTACGCCGATTGAGGGGCTCGAACCCTCGACCTTGGGATTAACAGTCCCACGCTCCACCAGCTAAGCTAAATCGGCATCTTTGGCGAACCGCCTCCCCTTTATGACCGCTTCGGGCCCGCCCACTCTCATTCGACAATCTCGATGAGTCGCTGAAGGGGTTGAATTGGCACCTTTGAAATGGTTAATGCGCCCATGAGAGCCTTGTTTTGTTGTTCATTCAACGGTTGGTTATGATGGACTTCGAGCCAAACTTGGCCGGAAAAGACCTCATCACCTTTGCTCTTAGAAATGACAAAACCAACAGCTGCGTCGATGGTATCTTCGAGTTTGAACCGGCCAGCCCCATGGCTTCGGGCAACTTCCGCAAGCGTCATTGCATCGATCCCTTCGACAAAGCCATCGCGCTCAACCACCAGTTGAGTGGTATGCCTCGCTTGAGGTAAGACCATTCGGGGGGAAGCCAAGAGTTGGCTTGCCGTTTCTTTTGATGTTCCTTGGGCAATGCACATGCGTTCGAACCGTTGTGCCGCTTGCCCATTTGTTAGGCTCGCTATGATTTGTTCTTCCCCATCGTCTTGGTCCTGTGCTAAGCCAAGCAACGTCAACAGCGCACCGCCTTGCATGACAACCAGGTTCACCGTATCTTTCGAACCCCGTCCGTTGAGCACCTCGATGCTTTCAAAGACCTCGAGGGCATTACCGACATGGCTTCCAATGGGTTCATTCATGTCTGTGATTTGAGCGATGGTTTGGATGCCAAGTCCCTTTGCAGCACCAACCATTGATTCTGCTAATGCTCGTGCATCATCTTCAGTTTTCATGAAAGCGGCCTGGCCACATTTGACATCCAGGACCAAGGCTTTCAATCCTTCAGCAGCCTTTTTCGATACGATTGAGGCAGTGATCAAAGGGATGCTGTCAACCGTGTTTGTAACATCCCGAATGGCGTAAAGCAGACCATCGGCAGGTGCGATTGCTTCGTTTTGTGCAGCAATGCAGCACCCCACATCATCGACAATGGCTTGCATTTGTGTTGGATTGAGTTCGCAACTGAATCCTGGGATTGCTTCCAATTTGTCGATGGTACCACCCGTATGGCCGAGTCCACGTCCAGCCAACATCGGGACCTCGACGCCACAAGCGGCAAGCGCAGGGGCCAGAATCAAGGACATCTTATCGCCGACGCCACCCGTGCTGTGTTTGTCAGCAATCGGACGGTCTGAATCCCATGTGAGCACAGCACCCGAATGCATCATGCCCTTTGTCAACAGTACGGTGTCTTCAGAACTGATTCCGTTTGTGTGGACGGTTCGCAGCCATTGAGTGATTTGTTCAATTGGAAGGGTTCGTTCTGCAACGTGCTGAATGAAAGCCGCCAAATCTTCTGAGTCCATTGCTTGGCCATTCTCAATGGCATCGCATAGGCGTTGAATCAAGTCACTCATGCTTCATCCTCGGGTTCGGCTAAGCCAATCTCGACCAAGCGTTGATGCAAGTAAGCACCAGCGGTGATTGAAGAATACTTTGCCTCGCCTCCAGTTTGAGCGATAAACTCTGGTCTCGGTGTCAAGTCGATTTCATTTCGTGGGTGGACAAACATCGGCATTGAGAACCGACGGGATGCGGTGTCCTTCGGATTGACCACACGATGTGTTGTTGAACGAAACAATCCATTGGTGATGTTTTGCAACATGTCACCAGAATCCACAATGATGTAACGTGCATCGCCTTGAACTTCGATCCAACTGCCATCGTGGTCCATCACTTGGAGTCCATCAGCGGTTGCTGTGACGAGCAGCGTGATCAAGTTGATGTCTTCATGTGGGGCAGACCGAACGGCCCCACTGGGAGCATCCTCACCGACGGGTGGATAGTGGATGATGCGCATGATTGTGTTTCCTTCTTGACTCATTTCATTGAGCCAGTTTGTGGGTTTTCCGAGGTATGCACTGCATGCGCTCAAGATGTGTTGAGCCAATGCTTCCATCTGTTCAAACAGACCATCGATCACTTGCTTAAATCCAGGTGCATCAACATCAGGCCATACATTGGCAGGGTATGTGGGGGCTGGTCCCTCACCGCTGTGAGTTCGGCCGTTTTGCCAAAATTCCTTCAGGTCTGGGGCGTCGTTGTCTTTTGCATGTTCGACGCCAAAGGCAGTGTAGCCACGCTGATGCGCAATTTCTGGCTGTAAATATCCCTGTTTTATCGTACGTGGCAAGGAGAAAAAAGCATCGCCTTGGCTGTAGGCTTGTTCAATGAGTTCAAGATCGATGCCATGATGCTCAAGAGCAAAGAAACCAATGTCCCTGAGTGATTCTCCGACCGCTTGAACAAACCTTGCTTGAGCAGCCTCATCCCCTGTCATGTCAGCAAAGTTGACCGTAGGGATGCGGCGTGCCAAAGCAATCACTGGTTCCGAACTTTGGACAACAAACGGAGCATTTCAATGTACACCCAAATCACGGTGATGAGCAAGCCAAAGGCAGCCCACCATTCCCCGGTTTTAGGCGAGTTGTTGCTGATGCCACGCTCAATAAAATGAAAGTCCAAAATAAGGTTCATGGAGGCTATGCCAAGGATGAACAATGTCAAGAGAATACCAACGGGCCCCGATGAGTGTAGGAATGGAACTTCCATACTGGTAAGCGAAGAAAGAAGGAACGAAATCACATACAAAATAACAACACCCATGGTCAAACTGATTATTGCCGCTTGGAATGCTGGTGTTGCTTTGATGATTTTTGCAGACCAAAGGAAGTACATGGTGCCAATAATACAGATGGTTCCGATCCCTGCTTGCATGACAATACCGGAGTATAGGCCTTCATACATGAACGAAATACCTCCAACAAACATACCTTCCAAACCAGCGTAAATGATGGCTCCTGGTGCGGGGTTTGCTGGACGTTTGAGCACCATGAACAGAACGACGATAAAGCCTAAAATCGCTCCTGCGCCGGTCATCATGCCCATGAGGCCCATGTTGCCGGATGCTCCGATCGAGACGGTCACGAGCGCAGATAAGATCGTAATTCCAAACAAGAACCCGATTTTCTGCATCGTCCCTTGATAGGACATTGTTTCATAGCCGGGGATATTGTTCCAAAAATTGTTGGAAAGGACCGGGTTGCTTGTCGTCTGCATGGCTCGCATGGTCGGAATTGGCAAGAGGTCCCTTGTCAATCTTGTGTCGCTTCAGAGTGTGCTTGTACCTGTTCTTGATAGTAGACAACCAACTGGTCCATCGACCAACCCTGATCCAGATAACTTTGCACCATGGCTTCATCCCATCCGGGCACTCGGGCCAAATCGGCTTGGGTGATCTCGCTGGTAGGGGCCACTTCAGAGGGTCCACTTCCATCAAGAACAGGGGTTTGCCATCCTTGAGATGCGATTGGCTCAACGATTAATGCATCATGTTGAGCAGCATCAAGCGTAATCAAGTCCTTTGTTGCCTCAGCTTGTTGTTCGATTTTTCTGAGAATCGAGAACGCTCCAAGAGCCAATATGACGCCTGCAAACATGAGTGTAAGCATCATTCCAGAGCCGAAATTCGTTTCATCGCTGGAACTTGGCGTCGCTTGAGCCAACCGTTGTTCGCTTGAGCAACCGTCAACATTGACCGGTACTTCTGGTAGCGTACCCTGGCATTTGTCCTTCGCATTGATGACGCCATCAGCGTCATCATCAAGCGTTGAGTTATCGATTGGTTCTGTGGGTTCTTCATCGATTTGAATGCCACCGAGATCACAACCGAGAACTTCTGATTCATTGACGCCGTCCATGTCAGCATCTGCCTTCAACAAAGCATCGCGCGGTGAAACATCTTCGATTGTCGGGTCAAGTGCTGTGGACTGTGCCCAAGCAACTTCGTCGCCGTCGAGAATACAATCACCGTCGGTATCAGCATTGGTTGGGTGGCTGCCAAGGTTGTATTCATCCTGATTGGTGATTCCATCTTGGTCGGCATCGTACAAGCCTTCGAGCATGTTTGGTCCGGGCAGGGTTCGTGTTGTCCGGTTCAGGCCATTTGGCACTTCCCAGATATCGGGGAGTCCATCTTGATCGGTATCTGTCACGTTATCGAGTCGGTTCCAATCTTCGAACCAAGCCACACGGTAGGGTGTCGTTACTTCAACCGAAGTGATGACAAGACCCATCTCACGGTTCCGATTGACAGCGGAGTTGCCCCAGTTTATCGACGAGACAAGGACCGTTTCACCATCGACGATGACGCCTTTGTTATGCAATTTAGACACATCGTCGTCTTCACCCATCACAACTGCGGACACGTCATAGCCATCGCTTGAGTTCCAGACTTCGTTGAACGTATCCACGACGTCCTGTACGTCTTGGTCGAGGTAGGCTCCATTGATGATCAGTCGAACCCGAACTCCGTTCTCTGCAGATTGCTTCAATGCAGTGAAGATCGGATTATCGCCCCATCCCCATGACCAATCCATGTCGAGGTATTGCAACGACAAGAGGAGTTCATCATCGGCGCTTTCAATCAAATCAACGAGACCATCGATGCAATTGTCCGGGCAGGTTAGAAGCGCTCCATTGACGGTGGCGTTGATTGCAGTGGCTCGCTCTCCATCGACAGCAGTGGCCGTCGGCATGGTCCAACCCATTGGTTCATTCGAAGCAGAAGCCGGTTTGATGTGTTGACGGAGGGGCTCTTCATCGAAAGCCATCTGTCCGAGGACAATGCTCGCAAGTTCGGCGTTTTCCAAGAGAACGCCCCAATCGACGTTGCCGCGAACGCCTGGTGCTGGCAACGAGGAGCTCTTCCAGTTGCCCGAAGAGATCCAGACACTGGTACCATCGCGCACTGCCACCTTGCTGTGAATGTAAGCATAGGGTTCAACGCCACCATCACCAAACCAGTACGTGGTTACGCCACCTTTGACAAGTTCACTTGCCATACCGTATTGGTTGATCATGTCGAAGTCCGACCAGAAACCAGGGGAGCCTGCATCGAGCACCACAGTGACATCGACGCCACGAGCTTGTGCGTCGATCAATGCGTTGACCAAACGTGGCTCTGAGAGTTGGTAGACGTGAACATTGAGGCTTGTGGTCGCTCCTTCGAGCCAATCGAGCACGTCGAGCAAACCATTCTTTGGCCCAATCAGAGGTGTCACGGTTGATTCACCAGAGAAGGTCTGATCGTCGCAGAAGGTACTGCCGCCGAGTCGGCCCCAGCGGTGGTGCCAATCGGCCACCATATCGGTGTCCTCAACAGATCCACATCCATCTCCGCGATGGTAAATAATGAGGTTGATTCCCGAGACGGGTTCGACCAAACTTATGCCGGACCAACCGTCCACATCAACAGGTCCATTGCCGTACACAACGGTGTCGGCGACGGCTCCAGACGGGTCAACCATATGCAGTGCTGCTCCATCGTTCGGCAGGGTGGGGGCTTCGTCGAAACTTGAGGCGAAGCCGTGAAGCGTTCCATCTTCATAGACGCCTAACCCGTTTGGATCGGCTGCAAAGATCACTGCACTCATTGCAGGAACCGTCACATCACCGATGACGTGATTGTCAGTTCCACCAGAGGTGACCACCCTGAAGGTCCAACCTTCAAGGAAAGCAGTTTTGTCACCGATGTTGCTGATTTCAAAGAATTCGGTGTTGGAAGAAATACTTGTGTAGCCTTCGCTCATCAAACGGGTGAACATCACATCGCTCGAATCAGCGAATTGACTCGCGTTTGGCTCGACTGCACCGGGGCTGGGCCACATGGTGTGGGTCCAAGATGCCTCGGCCGTTGCGCCTGGCATCATGGTTTGGCAATCGCTGACGAGGCTCCATTGCACAGTTGCGACCGGAGCGCCATCCGGATTTGAAAGAGTGAACGAGTCGCCAAGGCCACTCAAGACTGATTTGTCCATCAAAAAGACCACACGCTCTCCAGGCAAAACCACGGTTGCATTCCATCCTAAGTCCGTGTTGTTCCACATGGAGGTTGAACGGATGAACCGTCGATCTTGATCGATGGTGTCGATGCGCCATCGGCTGAGGTTAAGGCTCTCATTTCCGGTGTTGAGGAATTCAATCCAATCTTCTGTTGGTTCAACCGAATTGTCGTTGCAGTATGCAAGGACCTCAGTGACGACAACCGATTCAGAGCCTGTGAATTCGGGCCATTCGGGGTTGTCTTTGCCGGGGCTTACCCATGCGGATAAGATCCAGTCAGAACCAGTACCAGCGGCGGTACCGCTTGGACCAGCACCTGCATGGGTGCTGTTCGGGGCGATGAGGGATTCACCTTCAACGGAGGAAGACCATCCGATGGTGTCAACCACAGCCCCGTTCGCATCGACCAAACCGATGGAGTCAGGGGTGGTGTGTTTGAGATAGAAACTGCTTGTACCGTTGAGCACAATCAAAGCGACTGCGCCTGATTGCAGGACCGATGTGTCTTGCAAGGGCATGTTGTACTGATGCAGGGTCAAGGTTCTGCTTGCAGCTTGGAGTTTCCAACCGGCAACATCGATGGCTTGGTCGCCACCGTTCTTGATCTCCAACCATTCACCAAGCGGCCATTGCTGAGAATCGCTCCCAACGCCGTCTGGCATTACTTCGGTGAAGAACACCTCACCGGTTGATTCCATAGCGCCTGGTTCAGGCTGGCCAGGCGTCATCCAAGGTGCTGGGACCCATGGGTCATGAGCGACTTCCGCGGGAATGAGGGAGACATTGGTACCGTAATCTGTAGCGTACCAGGCCGAATCGACCACATTGCCCACGTTGTCGACGAGCATTAGGTGGTTGTAGAAGTTCCACAGTTCTGTGCCTGTGGTGAATTGAACAAGGCGACGAGCCTCAGCGTTGATGGTGGTGCCCGCTTGGGTTTCATTGGCACTTAGCGTGGCGATGTCGAGCATCGTCACGTTGCCCATGCCATCGATGATCGACCATCCTGTAAGGTCCATATCAGCCGAGCCGTTGTTGAACAATTCGACCCATTCGCCATCAGGGAAGGGGGTGCCGTCTGCCGTGCTGTTGGCAAGAAGTTCAGACATTCGAACAGGTGAAGTCGTTGCTGCTATCTGGTCAAGCGGCAGTGGGTTTGGTGCGTTTGGAGTTGGGTAAGAAGCGTAAACCATGTAGGAGGATGTTGTATCCTCCACGAGCGAGAAGCCTTGTTTATTGTCGGTCCATGTGACCTGTTGAGCAATGCTTCCATTGGGCCATTTCAGGTTCAGCATTTCCACACCGTTGTTGAGCATGCTTGAGCCAGAACCGTTGACGGCGATCATTCGAGTTGCACCTGGTGTGATGAGGTAGCCGGAACTGTTCGCGTCGACCAAATGAGTTTCATTGAACGGGAGGATTTTGCCTGCTTGGTCTTCGATGCTCCAGCCGGTGAGGTCCAAATCCAAAGCTCCGGTGTTGGTCACTTCGATCCATTCGCCATCGGGCCACATGTCGCCATCAAAACTGGGCCACGGATCTGCCATTACTTCGTTGATTTTGAGATCGGCTGGCATCAGGGTTGGTCCACCAGTTCCACCGCCGGTGTTGATGCCACCAGGCGTTGGGGTGTTGGTTGCAATCCAATCATTGACGGGGCTAACAGGGTCTTCTTCGAGGCTAACGCCAGAGGGTGAACCGCTGCTTCCAAAGGTCCAGGTGGCCTGGTCGATTTGGGTTCCGTTACCGTTGTACAAATCAAGAATATCATTTGTGTTGGCTAGATAAAACATAGTTGTTGAGAGGCCGTTCCTTGAAATGACCATGTAATCGTTCGGCGCAATTTCCCAAGAGGTTGTGTCATTGGCATCATAACCAACGATTGTTGTCTCGTTGAAGAACAGGGTCTTTCCTGCTTTGTTGGTTGCGTACCAACTGGAGATGTCGACGCTTGTGTTGCCGCTGTTGTACAATTCCAACCACTCGCCGTTTGGCCATGTGGCGGTGTCGTAACCGTTCGGATTCGGAAGTGCTTCGTTGAGGCAGACATCACCCGTGCATGCCATCGAGCGAGCCGATGACATGTGAACGGGTTGAGTGTTCAATTCGGTGCTGGCAAGGGTGCCAAGCGTTGAACAGACCAAGAGCAAAGCAAGCAGAATTGGGCGGAGTTTCGAGGTCATGGACTCACCTGTAGTTCGACGTGGTGGTCAAGGGGCATATCACTTGCCCTTGTTCTCTTTCCTCAAATCCAACTGTGCTCACAAAAAGCCTGCGTTGTCGACCAAGTTCTTGAACATCAAAATCATGATTGGGACCAAAATAACACCCATGGCGTGACTGCGTCGAATTCCAAGACGTGGCGGCAGGAGACCAATCATGGTCCCCACAATCAACACCGACATACCGATGAACCCAGTGCTGATGAACACCAAAGCTCCGACGAACACGATCACGCTCATGATCATCTGTTGCAGCGGGATGGCTGCGTGCAAACGCAGCATTCCTTTCCCTACGAATTTCATAATCGGCACGGCCATCAGACCAGCAGCGAGCGTGATGGCGAGCAGACGAATGAAGTCCGCCGTTGGTTCAAGATTGCTCCACGTGTCCACTGGGTACATTGCTTTCAGAGCCAATGTTGCCCCGGAACGGGAGCGTCCAATGATGTACAAAAAGCCCAGGACACACACCGTGACTGCCGTGTTGACGGCCGATAAGATGGCAATAATTTCCAAATCTTGTTTGGTTTGAGGTCCTTCAACCCCGTCTTCGGATTCGGCTTTGGCGATTTCGAGGAGCTCGTCATCGGACAATTCGGTCAGTCGGCGTGTTTCCCAATCCATACCGTACCCAGTTTTTCCTTGGACCTTGGCTACAACGTTGCGCCCACCCATCACGAGCACGGTTGCTTGCGAGGCGGTCATGCCCGGGAGAACACCCATGGAT
>Ga0308019_10000431_pt1 | contig 26256 bp, 24 predicted proteins | sample Neamet284_FD_203135 | JGI IMG/M metagenome (GOLD analysis project Ga0308019, IMG submission 203135) | Marine microbial communities from water near the shore, Antarctic Ocean - #284 | ecosystem: Environmental > Aquatic > Marine > Unclassified | place: Southern Ocean | collected 2014-10-01
AATCTTGTAAATATTTCATCAATGACAGCTAGTGATGATTTCCTGGTGTTGCTTGATATAGGATCACAATAGAGAGAATCTTTTCTGATATCAAAATAAAAGGCTGACAAGTCCTGAGTAGAAAAATGAAATAATAGACTTGCAACTTTTTTAAAGTCATAAATCTTATAAGCTGCTATAACCTGCTCTTGCAATACGGTTAATTTATGAAGCATATATTTTTCTAATTCTGGTAATTTTTCGTAATTTAAATCATGTTTTCCATCAGAATGGGATAAGACACCTAGCATCCACCTTAATGTATTTCTTATTTTTCTATACGAATCAACATTTGATTTTAATATTTCGTCTCCAATTTTTTGGTCATCAGTATAATCAGTAGAACTTACCCATAAACGTAATATGTCCGCTCCATATCTTCCAACTATCTCATGAGGAGATATAACATTACCGGTAGATTTTGACATTTTTTTACCATCTTTATCCATAGTAAAACCATGCGTCAAAACAGCTTTATAAGGAGCCCTGCCTCTTGTAATAGAGCTTTCTAAAAGCGACGAATGAAACCAGCCTCTGTGCTGATCACTGCCTTCAAGATAAAGATCCGCTGGCCAGGATAACTCTGGTCTATCCTCAAGAACAAAGGCATGTGTAGTGCCAGATTCAAACCAAACATCTAAAATATCATCAACTTTTATCCAATCATCAATATTATCAACTAAATCTATCAAGAATCTTTTCTTTGCTTCATGTTCAAACCATGAATTTGCACCTTCGGATTCAAATATATTTGTAATCCTATCTATCAATTTTTGTGAATTTTTAAATTGTTTATTTGGTATATACTCTCCTGATTTCTTATTAACAAATATAGAAATTGGAACGCCCCACGATCGTTGTCTTGACAAAACCCAATCTGGTCTATTTTCAATCATAGATTGAAGTCTATTTTTTCCAGATTTTGGATAGAATTCTGTATCATTAATAGCATTGAGTGCTAATTCTCGAAGACCGCCTCTCTTTGAATCTTGCATAGAAATAAACCATTGGGGTGTATTTCTAAATATTACAGGCTTTTTAGATCTCCAGGAATGTGGATATTGATGTTTAAATCTTTGAGTAGAAATAATTGATTTAGCTTCAATTAATTTCGATATTATTTCTTTATTTGCATTTCCTTTTTCACCATTCTTTCCTATTACAAATATATCCCTAAAACCTGGAGCCTCTTCAGTAAAAACTCCATCTTCAGAAACGGTATAAGGAATAGAATGATCAATATTCATATCGTCTATTAATTTCTTATTTGCCATCCAAATTTCAAAATCATCAACACCATGCCCTGGTGCTGTATGTACGAATCCTGTACCAGTATCATCGGTCACATGGTCTCCGTTTAATAATGGAACATCAAAATCATAACCACCAAGATTACTTTCAAAGAAAGGGTGTGAACAAATTATATTTGACAGATCATCAGAACTAATATCATGCAATTTACGAAAACTTGTTACTCTAGATATTTCCATAACCTTCGATGATAGCTTGTTCGCAATAATTAATTTTTCTCCTTTTATTGCCCAATTATCATTCGGAGCATCTTCAATGACATAAAGCCCGTAATCAATCGATGATGAGTATGATATCGCTCTATTTCCTGGTATTGTCCAAGGTGTTGTGGTCCATATAACTAAAGATGCTTCAACAATATCTCTTTTTTTTTCGTCGTTAGAAACACTCGAATTTGAAAGGCGGTTAATCTTAAATTTTGTCCAAATTGCATCAGAAATATAATCATGGTATTCAACTTCTGCCTCGGCAAGCGCAGTTTTCTCAACAACAGACCACATTATTGGCTTTGATCCTTGATATAACGCTCCATTCATAGCTATTTTTAATAATTCATTTGCTATAGCGGATTCGGAAGTAAATTTCATTGTTGTATAAGGATTTTCCCAATCACCAACAATCCCTAATCTTTTAAATTCCTCTCGTTGTATATCAACCCAATGGCTAGCAAAATCTCTGCATTCATCCCTAAATTCATTAATCGGAATACTATCCTTATCTATACTTTTTTCTCTATATTTTTCTTCTACTTTCCATTCAATTGGTAATCCATGACAATCCCAACCTGGAACATAACAAACATCAAAGTTCATCATCTGTTGTGATCTTACAACCAGGTCTTTCAATATTTTATTTAAAGCGTGTCCTATATGTAAATTCCCATTTGCATACGGAGGTCCGTCATGAAGAATAAATTTCTCTTTCCCAATTGATGCCTTCCTCGTTTTATCAAATATGTTCTCATCACTCCATTTTGATAAAATATTCGGTTCTGTGTTAGGCAATCCAGCTCTCATAGGAAAATCTGTTTTAGGAAGAAGCAAAGTGTCTGCCCAATTTTTTTCATTATCTTTATTATTATTCATAATTTAAATATAACCTATAATTTAATTCCTACACATTGACATTTAACTTATAAAAGTTCGTTAACATAAAGAATTTATTCATAATCTTTTAAAATCTCTAGAGCCTTTGAACAATCCGAAGACATTTGAACTTTTAGATCTTTAGATCTATCAAAATATTGATCCCCTCTAATAAAATCAATAAATTCAACCTTCACCAGATTATCATATAAATCTCTATCGAAATCAAATAAGAAAGTTTCTAATAAAATATTTTTTCCTTCGTAGGTAGGCCTATCACCATAATATGATATAGCTTTATACTTTTTATTATCTACATATGCAAATGTTGCATATATTCCCGGTAATAACCTTACTCCTTCATCTAAATTCATATTTATTGTTGGAAAACCTAATTCTCGTCCTCTTTTATCTCCACCAATAACTTTCCCATAAACAAACCAATTGTATCCAAGAGTCTTGCGCACCAATCCAACATAACCATTGGCAATATCCTCTCTAATACGACTTGAAGAATATAGAGTATTTATGTTATCAGTCTCAGGATCGATTATAGTTAATCCAATATTATTTGAATCACATATTTCTTTCAAAATAGTAGTGTTGCCAATTCTTCTAGATCCAAATTTAAAATTCCAACCAACAACAAGGTGCTTTACGTTTAACCCTTTGATAAGAACTTCTTTAACAAAATCTTGAGGTGACATTTTAGATAATTGTTCATTAAATTTTATTTCATAAAGAGCACCAATACCTATCTTGCTTATTATTTCAGCTTTTTGTTTACTATCTGTAAGTTGAAAAAAAATATTATCTGGTTGAAAAAATTGTTTAGGATGAGGATTAAACGTCATAACCCCAGATAATGTATTATATTTATTTGCTAAGTTTATGGTTTCTTTTAGAAGTACCTTATGACCTAAGTGAACACCATCAAAATTACCTAAGGCAATAACCCCTCCCTGTAAGCTTTTTGATATATTTTTATAACTATTAATTATTTCCATAACTACCATTCAAATTTTTCTTGTATAGCAATTGGTAATTTAACATCTGGATAAAATTTTAGCATATAGTCACTAAAATCTTCTTGGGACAAAGTATTTTTATTATATCTTTCGTTTAATTCATTCTTATGTACACCGTCCAATATAAAAAAAGAATCAATACCAAAATTACCTGCTCCCAATATATCTGTTTTTAAACCATCTCCAATTGCAAGAATTTCTGATTTTTTTACTTTAAAATTACTATTCTTAGTTATTTCTTTAATTGCATATTCGTATATGTACTTAAACGGTTTTCCAAAATAATTAACCTGACCACCCTTATCTGCGAAATATTTAGCCAACGAACCGGCACATAAAACTGTTTTTCCTTCCCTAATAACCGTTAAATCTGGATTTGCGCAATGCATAACAATTTTCTTATCTAAAAATAAATTTAAAAGATCATTATAATCGTCTAGTTTATCCATTTCATCATCATATAAACCCGTGCATAATAGAGATTGACAGTGTTCTGGTTTGCTAAAATTTATATCTAAATTTACAAAAATAGACTTATCTCTTTCTGGGCCAAGGTGATATAATGGTATTTGATTTAAACTTTGTAGCCAAAATCTTGTGACATCACCCGATGAGATAATCAGATCATAACAATGTTGGTTAATGCCCATTTGATTAAGCTGTCTTGCCACATCAATTGATGGTCTCGGTGCATTTGTTATTAAAACAATATAACCACCTAATTCGGAATATTTTAACAAAGAGTTGACCGCATTTGTAAATTGATATTTTCCATTATGTAAAACACCCCACACATCGCATAAAATAACTTTATATTTTTTTATGATTTCTGTAATATTTATATTATTTAAAAGTCGATCATTCATGTCTATTAATCTTTTTCAATTATTAGTATGATTCATAATCATTTAATAGATTTTTATAAAGCAATAAATACATTTATATTATATTAAATAATGGAAAATAATATAAACAAATATATTGACATTTATATTATCAGTACATATATACTTTGTAAGTGTTATCACTCTATTCTCATGAGTGCTAATTATAATATTAATAATAAAAATGGAGATAAACATGAGCTTTCGACCATTGCATGATCGCGTACTTGTACGTCGTGTAGATGAAGAAGAAAAAACTTTAGGTGGAATTATAATTCCTGACACAGCAAAAGAAAAACCTAGCCAAGGTGAAGTTATATCCATTGGCCCTGGTGCTCGCGATGAAAACGGTAAAAGAGTTGCATTAGATGTGGCTGCCGGTGATCGAGTTATATTTGGAAAATGGTCAGGAACTGAAGTAAAAGTTGATAACGAGGATCTTTTGATAATGAAAGAATCTGACATTATGGGCATTATTTCATAAAATTATGATTGTTTTCTTTAAAGAATATTTTAGTCATATTAAATATAAATATTAAACATTACAAAAAGGAGAGGTTAGCAACAATGGCTGCCAAAGAAGTAAAATTTTCAACCGACGCTCGCGACAAAATGTTGAGAGGCGTAAACGTTTTAGCTGATGCCGTAAAGGTAACCCTTGGTCCGAAAGGACGAAATGTAGTTATCGATAAGTCATTTGGAGCACCGCGCATAACAAAAGATGGTGTGACTGTAGCTAAAGATATTGAACTTGATGATAAATTCGAAAATATGGGCGCTCAAATGCTCAGAGAAGTAGCATCAAAAACTAATGACGTTGCTGGAGACGGCACGACTACTGCGACAGTTCTTGCTCAAGCAATTGTTAAAGAAGGCGTTAAATCTGTTGCAGCGGGCATGAACCCAATGGATCTAAAAAGAGGCGTTGATTTAGCTGTAATAGCAGCTATAGCAGACTTAACAAGTAGATCTAAAAAAATTAAAAATTCAGATGAAGTTTCGCAAGTTGGTACAATATCAGCAAATGGTGAAGCAATAATTGGTGAAAAAATTGCCGAAGCAATGCAAGTTGTTGGCAATGACGGTGTTATTACCGTTGAAGAGTCAAAGGCATTAGAATTTGAATTAGATACTGTAGAGGGCATGTTATTTGATAGAGGTTATCTCTCACCATATTTCATTACAAATGCAGAAAAGATGGTAGCTGATCTAGAAGATCCTTATATACTTCTTCATGAAAAGAAACTATCAAGTTTACAATCTATGTTACCTATTCTTGAAACAGTAGTTCAAAGTGGTAGACCTCTTCTTATAATAGCAGAGGATGTTGAAGGGGAAGCTCTAGCAACATTAGTTGTAAATAAACTAAGGGGTGGCTTGAAAGTAGCTGCAGTTAAAGCACCTGGTTTTGGAGATAGAAGAAAATCCATGTTAGAGGATATTGCTATCCTTACAGGTGGTCAAGTTGTATCAGAAGACATTGGCATAAAACTTGAGAATGTAACTATCGAAATGTTAGGAACAGCAAAAAGAGTCACTATCACAAAAGAAGAAACTACAATTATTGATGGTGCTGGCGACAAAAAAGATATTGAAGCTAGAGTTACTCAAATCCGTCAACAAATTGAAGATACTACTTCAGACTATGACAAAGAAAAACTTCAAGAAAGATTAGCAAAATTAGCTGGTGGTGTTGCAATCATCAGAGTTGGTGGAGCTACAGAAGTTGAAGTTAAAGAAAGAAAAGATAGAGTTGACGATGCATTAAATGCAACAAGAGCTGCTGTGGAAGAAGGTGTTCTTCCTGGTGGTGGCGTAGCTTTATTGAGATGTACTGATGCGGTTAAAAAAATAAATAATAAAAACGCAGACGTACAAGCTGGTATAAATATTGTACTAAAAGCTCTAGAAGCTCCCATCCGTCAGATTGTGGAAAATGCTGGCGTTGAGGGTTCTATCGTTGTTTCGAAAGTTCTTGAAAATAGCTCACATTCATTTGGCTTTGACGCTCAGAATGAAGTTTATGGAGATCTAATCAAGAGCGGAATAATTGATCCTACTAAAGTTGTTAGAACAGCATTGCAAGACGCTGCATCTGTTGCTGGACTTCTAATAACAACAGAAGCTATGATTGCCGATATTCCTGATACTAACAAAGGCGGCGGCGGTATGCCAGGCGGTATGCCAGATATGGGAGGAATGGGAGGAATGGGAGGAATGATGTAACAATCATTTGACCAAACTAATCAATCAATACAAAAAACCCTTCATTTTTATGAAGGGTTTTTTTATTCAAAATAAATTTTTAAGAAAATCCTTTCGATTATTCTCATCTATATTTATTTGCTTTGATATTTTATTAAATAATTCTTCAAGAGATTTTTTCTTATTCATCGTCCATTGAGCATTCAGGCTTACAAACAGACATGATTCACTTTTCAAGATAATCCCGTCTGACAATGGCTTTAATTCATTTGCTAAAAGAGTAGATCCAGTAGATGTAATATCAATAATTGCTTCTGCCGATCCGTAAGCTGGAGCCCCTTCGGTTGCCCCAAGGCTTTCAACTAACAAATAATCTGCAAAACCTTTTTTAGCAAAAAATTCTCTTGAAATATTTGGATATTTTGTTGCTATTCTAAGTCTACGTTTATTGTTTAATCTAAATCTAAATGCAACATCGTCTAAATCAATTATATTATCAACATCTATCCATGAAATTGGAACAGCAACCACAACATCTGCAAATCCATAATCAAGTTTGGCAAGGCATTTTATATGTTTATCTGCCTGATAAATATTTTCATAAATTAAATCTAATCCAGTCACCCCTATGTCAATAGTTCCAGCGCTTAATTCAATAGATATTTCTCTTGGCGATAAAAATACTACCTCGATATTATTTACACCTTCTATTGTTCCGTAATATTCTCTATCACCGTTATTTCTTACAATCTCTAATCCTGATTTCAGAAATAAATCAAAAGTTTTTTCTTGCAACCTTCCTTTATTAGGAATGCCTATAACTATTTTATCAGTCATACTTATCTCCTGACATTAATAACCGATCTATGTAGATAGAACAACCAACAGCAGGAACCTTTACAGGCGAACCTAAGTCAGTGAAAAAATTATCATATCTACCACCTATAGCTATTGGTCCAAGGTCTTTCATCTTATTCGATCTTATTTCAAAGATTAAGCCTGTATAATACTCTACCCGTCTGCCCAATGAAGTTTGAAATCTAGCGCTATCTAAGAATGGTTTGTCTTCATTTAACAACTTAAACCTTTTATCAAGAGATTCAATTTCTTGATCTAAATCTAAATTATAGGATTTTGCAAAACTTGTTAGGGTTTCTGATGCGAGAATAGCAGAACAATCTATTGATAAAAAATTTGATAGCATAGAAGATGTATTTTTATCAATTGTTTGTGCATCTATAATCTCTTTTTTCTCAATATAGTTATTTATTATGTCTTCAGGATCCCTACCACCAAAAATATGTAGCTTATCAGAACCAGAGATATCGCTAATTAAATCTTTAGTATTAAGATAATCCTTTCTAAATTTTATTTTAGAAATGGGGTCTAATTCTTCTAGTTTTTTTTGCCTTCTTGTTAACTTGGGACGATCTATATTAAGATTAGAAATAATATCGTTATCTCCTCTCCAAAAAAGCCTTTTTATTCTATCCTTATAAGATGAACTGATGTTTATTTTATCTAAAATAGCATAAAAGATAGAAACATCTCCCAATAGCACATTATAATCACTAAAGTTTACTTTATCTAAAACTTTTAAAGTATAATTCAGAACAGAAACCTCAGTCTCGATAAAATCTTTGGATCCAAAATCTTCAATTCCAATCTGTCTAAACTCAGGACAGTTACGACTAATTTCCGTTGAAGCAGGAAATCTAAAGGCAAAACCATCGTAAACATACTTTTTTGCATTAAGCTCACTATTTTTTATGTTCTCTAGCACTAGCGGCAGAGTAAAATCAGGTCTTAGGCAATGCTCTTTTCCATCAGGTGAAGTTGTAATTAACAATCTTCTTCTAATGTCTTCTCCCATATGATTAACAACCGTGTCTGCTGGAATAATCATATTTGGCTCAGCTCTGGCAAATCCCTTATCAATAAAATATTGTGTAATATGATCAGGATTAATACGAATTAGTGATTCTGTATTTTTAATCATTTCTTTTTATATCCATATCTTTGCATCATATTACAAACTTTATTGACTAGATCACTTCTTTGTATAACTTCTTGTGCAGGACGTTTTTCAGTCCAGGTTTCTCTGTCTTGAACACTATTTGATAATTTTTTACCTTCAATTAAATCTTTGATTGTTAAAGTACCCTCTTCTCTTTCAATAGTTCCCTCAATGATTACTAAAGGAGAATTTCTTCTATCTGCATACTTCATTTGCGCTTTAAGTCCAGAATTCCCAGTATAAACTTCAGTTTTTATTCCTACATCTCTTAATTCTTTAGCCATCTTATGATAACCAGACTGCGCCTCTTTATCCATGCATAGTATTATTACTGGGCCATAAAAATTATCTGCGAGATTATAATCCATTGATGATAGTGTAGCGTAAAGTCTACTAACTCCAATTGAAAAACCAGTTGCAGGCATAATATTGCCATTAAAACGAGACACTAAACTGTCATATCTTCCGCCCCCACCAATAGAGCCAAAACTGTTGGTATTAGAATCAGCATCATTCCCAAATGATAAATTAGCTTCAAATATAGGTCCTGTATAATATCCTAATCCTCTGACAACCGATGGATCAAAAATGATTTTTTCATCTCCATATCCCATATCATTTAAAAAATTATTAATTGAAGAAAGCTCTTCAATGCTTTCCTCGCCAATAGCGCTTCCATATACTAATTTTTTTAAATTATCCAAAGTGCCAGAGCGTGAAGAAGAACCAGACTGAGTAAAGTCTATAATTCTAGTGATTTGTGAACTTGATAAGTCTGCTCCTTTAGTAAAATCGCCTGAATCATCTTTTCTTCCATTCCCTAATAATTTTTCAACCCCTTCATAACCAATTCTATCTAACTTATCTATTGCTCTTAATATTATCAATTGCCTTTCGATTGATATATCTTCTTTATTAGAATTATGTATAATTTCAATAATTGCATCTAATGTTTTTCTATTTGAAACTTTAACATCATAATGTTCATTTGAAATACCTAAATTCTCAATGCAATCAGAAGCTATCATTACCATTTCTGCATCTGCAACTGGATTATCTGTTCCTATATTATCAGCATCTATCTGTATAAATTCTCTAAATCTTCCCGGTCCTGGTTTTTCATTTCTCCAAACACTTCCAGTTTGATAACGTCTAAAAGGTTTGGGTAATTGATAATTATTTTCTGCAACATATCTCGCTAAAGGTGATGTGAGATCATATCGCAATGAAAGCCATTGATCATCATCATCAAGAAATGAAAAAACTCCAGAATTAGGACGGTCGTCATCAGGCAGAAATTTACCTAAAGCTTCGCTAAATTCAAAAGCTGGCGTAGACAATCCTTCGAATCCATAGCTTTCATAGACGGCTGATATTTTTGATATAATAAGATTTGTTGTACGTAATTCATCTCCGATAATGTCTCTTTGCCCTCTCGGTAAAGAGCTTTTAGGATATAACTGTTTTTTCTTACTATTCATGATCCACCATTTTATATATTTTATACCTACCCAAAATAATTAATAGCATCTTATTAATAATAATATATTAAAAATCAATATTTATTCTTGTAAATTTTACACAAATAAATAATATTAAAAATAAATCATATTATATATAGAATATTAATCTAAATTATTAGAATTTTTTTATTGATATTAGAATTATAATCTATTATATATACATATATACATATATATATTCTATAATTTTATCAAAGGTATCAAAATAATGACTGCTAAATTAGATAGGATAGATCGTAAAATATTAACCCTACTTCAATCTGATTGTACAATGGCCGTATCAGATATTGCATTAAAAGTAGGCCTTTCAACAACTCCCTGTTGGAGACGTATACAAAGATTAGATAAAGAAGGCATAATAGCAAACCGCGTTGCAATACTGGATCCTAAAAAAATCAACGCTTCCGTGACAGCTTTTGTTGCTGTCAAAACAAATGAACATAATAATAAATGGTTGGGTGAATTTAAAAAAGTGATTGATAATTTTCCTGAAGTTGTTGAATTCTACAGAATGGCAGGAGAGATTGATTATTTACTAAGAATTGTTGTGCCTGATATAAACACATTTGATAAATTTTATAAAAAATTAATTGAACAAATTAATCTTACTGATGTATCTACAAGTTTTGCTATGGAGCAAATAAAATACACAACAGCCTTGCCGTTGAGTTACTCAGAGAATATTCGTTTGGAAAATAACATTACTCATTATACATGACGCAATACTTAGCCACCTGTTACAGACATAAATCTTGATATAGACGGCTTATTGTGTTTTCTATCTATTATGAAATCATGGCCTTTTGGCTTCCGGCTTATTGCTTCGTAAATTACCTCTTTTATTAAACTATCATCACCTCCTTCTCTAATAGGTGCTAATAAATCTGCGGCGTCTTCTTGCCCTAAACACATATATAATGTTCCTGTACATGTAACTCTTATCCTGTTACATGATTCACAAAAATTATGACTTAAAGGTGTAATGAAGCCTAAAATACCTCCAGTTTCTTTAATCTTGACATATCTAGCGGGTCCCCCTGTTTTATAAGGAATATCAATCAAAGTATATTTTTTTTCTAATGTTGCTCTTAAGCCACTTAAAGGCAAATAATTCTCAGTACGATCACCATCAATATCACCCATTGGCATTGTTTCAATAACGGTTATATCCATACCATTATTATGTGCCCATTCAATAATTTTAGGAATCTCTTTATCATTAATATTTTTCAATGCAACAATATTAATTTTAATTTTTATTCCTGCTTTTTGAGCAACTTCAATCCCATTTAGTACCTTAGATAAATTACCCCATCTAGTTATCTTTGAAAAAAGATCTTCGTCCAATGTGTCCAGAGAAACATTAATTCTTTTGATATTATTTTTAGCTAACTCGTCTGCATACTTTGTTAATTGGCTACCGTTTGTTGTTAACGTAATTTCATCAAGATCTCCTGAGTCAACATAGCTAGATAATCTTGAAATAAACCACATTAGATTTTTTCTTACTAACGGTTCACCGCCTGTTAGTCTAATTCTTTTAATACCACAAGATATAAAAACCGAACACAAACGGTCCAATTCTTCAAGAGTAAGCAAGTTACTTTTAGGCAGAAAAGTCATATTTTCAGACATACAATATAGGCATCTAAAATCACATCGGTCAGTAACCGATACTCTTAAATAATCAATTTTTCTTCCAAATGGATCAATTATTTTATTTTTATTAATTGGTAAATCGTACATCTTTATTCTTTATTCTATTTGTTTTAACTAATTTAATTTTTCAAAGATTAAATTAACATTATCATTATCTACTGAATTTTGATATTATTAGTGATCATAAAAAATACTTAGCATTATAATATATTATTTACATATAAATTAATAACAATTAATTCAAGTTAGACAGGAAAATGAATACATCGAGTAAAGTATACAATTCTCCAAAAGATGCCCTCTGTGACGTACTTTTTGACGGTATGATGATTTTATCAGGTGGTTTTGGTGTTGTTGGGATACCAGAAAATTTAACACTTGCAATCAGAGACAGTAAGGTAAAAAATTTAACTGTTGTTTCAAACAACGCTGGTGTTGATGATTTTGGCCTAGGCTTATTATTAAAAACTAAACAAATTAAGAAAATGATTTCTTCTTATGTTGGTGAAAATAAATTATTTGCAGATCAATATTTAAATGGAGAAATAGAACTTGAATTCTCACCTCAAGGAACACTCGCCGAAAGATGCCGTGCAGGTGGAGCTGGAATACCAGCATTTTATACAAAAACCGGTGTAGGTACTGTTATATCAAAAAATAAAGAAGTTAAGGATTTTGATGGCGTAACTTATTTAATGGAAAAAGCAATAACTGGAGATCTTTCCATAATCAAAGCATGGAAGTCTGATACAAATGGAAATTTGATATTTAGAAAAACTGCAAGAAATTTTAATCCCCCATTCGCTAAAGCAGGGAAAATATGTGTTGTTGAAGTTGAAGAGATTGTTGAAACAGGTTCTCTGAATCCCGATCACATACATTTACCAGGAATTTATGTTGATAGAATTATTAAATGCAACTCCTATGAAAGAAGGATAGAAAATCTTACCACGAGCGATAAAAGATAAATTAAAAAAATTAAGGAGTAAGTGATGGCATGGTCTCGAGAAGATATGTGCAAGAGAGCTGCATTAGAATTGCAAGATGGATTTTATTGTAATCTTGGCATTGGAATGCCTACCATGGTAGCTAACTATATTCCAAAAAATGTAAACGTTACCTTGCATTCAGAAAATGGTATGCTAGGAATTGGACCCTTTCCTTTGTTGTCAGAAGTTGATCCAGACATTATCAATGCAGGAAAACAAACAATTACAGAATTACCGGAATCATCATATTTTGATAGCTCTGAATCATTTGCAATGATCCGAGGAGGTCATATAGATCTGTCAATACTTGGAGCCCTCCAAGTTTCAGAAAAAGGAGATCTTGCAAACTGGATGATACCAGGGAAAATGGTAAAAGGAATGGGGGGCGCAATGGATCTAGTAGCTGGTGTAAAAAAAGTTATCATTCTCATGGAGCACAACGCAAAAGACGGAACACCCAAATTAGTTAAAGAATGTAATCTTCCTTTAACAGGAATGAGTGTGGTTAATATGATAATTACTGATCTGGGAGTTTTTGAGATTGTAAATAAAAAAATAAAGCTGATAGAAAAAGCAAAAGACATTTCCTTAGAAGAAATTTTAAATCGCACTGAAGCTAGTATCTATTCATAAATAATGATAAGAGAATTATTTGCTATTTTAACATTAATGTACGGTTTAATAAAATGATTGGCAAAATTCCAGTTAAAACAATAGTCAATGCTGGTAATGCTGCATCTTCAATAGCCGATAATGAAGCATATGTGTAAACATGTGTAGACAGAGTATCAAAATTAAATGGTCTCAATAGCAAAGTTGCCGGTAATTCTTTCATTGAATCAACAAAAACTAGCAACGCCGCCGCAATAATAGCAGGTTTAATAATAGGTAATTCAATTTTTAATAAAGTTTCTATTTGTGATTTACCCAATGATCTAGACGCCATAGAAATATTAGGGGATAAACTTGAAAAACCAGACTCAATCGTACCATAAGCAATGGTTAAGAATCTAACTATATATGCATAAATAATAGCTACAAATGTTCCTGTAAAGATAAGCCCAACACTGATGCCAAGAAAAGAACTGAAAACATTTTGAATTGCTCTATCAAAGTGAATTAAAGGAACCATTATACCTAACGCCAATACAACTCCAGGCAACGCATAACCAACACGTGAAATAGCAATGAAAAACTTTAATAATATATTCTTAGAAACACTTAGACTGTTTATTAAATAAATACCTACAAATATAGTTAGCAATGAAGCTGTTATTGATAAAAAAACAGAATTGAAAGCTAAATTAACATATTGTTCCAAATCAATTTCATGGTATCTTTTTAAAACAAATTTAATCAACACAAATCCAGGTGCAATAAAACCAATCAATATTGGTATAAAGCAAATAAAAGAGAGAAACCAAGCTTTATACCCAGTTATATTTATCCTATTTGGAGATAAAGAATTTTTATTATTCTGGTAAAAAGTTCTATTTTTTCTTAATTTACGTTCTAATATTATCAAAGAAAAAATAAAAACCAACATAACGATTGCTATCTGGGCAGCTCCACCTAAATTATTTTTTTGAAGCCAGGTTGTATAAACGCCAACAGTTAATGTGTTTACACCAAAATATTCAAGAGCGGCAAAATCATTTAAGCACTCCATTAAAACTAAAATTATACCGACTGCTATTGCAGGACGAGCCATTGGCAATGCAATCTTATAAAAAGTTTTAGTCATAGAGCAACCAAGGGTTGAGCTTACTTCGATTAATGAATTTGTCTGACGAATGAAAGCAGCTCGTGATGTTAAATAAACATAAGGGTACAAAACAAATGATATAACAAATATTGCCCCACCAAGGGTGAATATATCAGGAAACCAATAATCTTTTGAATTATTCCAATGAAATATATTTCTCATCGAAGTTTGAATAAAACCTGAATAGTCAAATAATTCTCCGTAACTATATGCAATAATATAAGTTGGCATAGCCAATGGAATTAATAAAAACCATTCCAATTTATTTCTAAAAGGAAATTCATATATTGTTACAATCCAAGCTGTTCCAACGCCAATTATAAATGATATTAAACCAACGCCGATTAACAAACCTAGAGTTGTCATAATATATCCGGGTAAGACAGTTGAAATCAAATGAGGCCAAATATTTTTTTCAGGCGTTATAGCTAAATAAAATATTGCAATAATAGGCAAAGCAACAACCAATGCAACAAAAAGAGCCCCTATAGTGCTTAGGAGCTCTTTTCTTCTATAAAATATATTATATTTTTTAAACATAGTACGTTGATACAGATCTTAAAGAAATAAATCAATAAGAAAGCAATGTATGATTACTCATCAAAGTTAACTAAATCAACTATTTCACTTGCTAATTCACGATTATTTGCAATAGTAATTAATCCAAGACCGTCCGGATTTAAATTACCAAAAGATGCAACCATATCTGAAATACTAATACCTGCTTTTAGCGGATATTCATGATTAGTCTCAGCATACATCTCTTGAGCAACATCACCAGTTAACCATTCCATCAATGCAATACCGTTTGCTTTGTTTGGAGCATTTTTAGCTAGAACAGCTCCTGATAGATTAACATGAGTTCCTCTATTAGCAGCATTAGGCATAATAATATTTACCGATGCAGCCCATTCTTTTTGCTCTGGCTCTTTTTCATTAGTTCTCATCTTAGCCATGTAGTAAGTATTACCAACTGAAATATCACATTCACCTGCAAATATAGCTTTCACTTGACCTCTGTCATTTCCTGAAGGAGTACGAGCTAGATTAGCTTTAATGCCTTTAAGCCATTTTATGGTTTCTACTTCACCGTGATGCGCAATCATTGATGCAATTAAAGCAATATTATAAGCATTTTGACCCGATCTAATACAAATTTTACCAGCCCATTTTGGGTCTGCTAATTCTTCATAAGTAATAGAATCTTGTGAAACACGATCAGCTGACGCATAAACAACACGAGCTCTTGATGTTAATCCGATCCAATGACCGTTTGGATCTCTGAATTCTGCTGGTATATTTTGATTAATAACATCTGAATTAATTGATTGGCTAACTCCATTATTAACAGCATCACTCAATCTTCCGATATCAACAGTTAGCAGAACATCTGCAGGACTGTTAGCCCCTTCTTGTTCCATTTTATCTACTAAGCCTTTTCCCGAAAACAAAACATTTACTTCAATACCAGTATCAGCAGTAAATTTATCTAGCATAGGTTCAATTAGATATGGTTGTCTGTATGAATATACATTTACTTCTGCTGCATTAGATGTTTGGTAAAACATCACTAGCGCTAAAAAGGAAAATAAAGATTTTATAAGAATTTTAGTCATAACAACTCCTTTAATTATTGATTAGTTTAGAATTGTTATAATTCAAAAATTGTTTGAATATAACGCAACCTCTTAATCCAATAAAAAAATTCTGTCAAGTGAGAAAGAAAAATTATTTTTTCTTTTTAACAGTTAATGCCATTCTACTTGCAGCAAGAATTTCTTCTGCAATGTCATTTGCATCTTCTGGTAAAAAATCAATTGGCAAACTAACGTCATCATTAAAGATATGAATACGGACCATGCCATCGGTTGTAGGGCCAACTTGAAGGTCACTAGGTTTATTATTCGGAGTATTAATTCCCATTTTTTTTCACTTTATAAAAAATTAAATTTACAACTAAATGTAATTTACTATAAGTTGCTTTATAAGAACAACTATTTTAAAAAACTTTACTTTATTTAACATTTTAAGTAAAAAAGATTGTTGAAAAATATGCCGCCTTAGCTCAGCTGGTTAGAGCACTGGTTTGTGGAACCAGGGGTCCCCCGTTCGAACCGGGGAGGCGGTACCAATCTTTATTGCTTTTTAAAGTCATATTAAATTATTTTTACAGGAAAAAATTTATGGATAAAATAGAACTGTACTCACCATGTATCAATGTATGTAAAAGTGATCCAATAACTGGTTATTGCTATGGTTGTGGCAGAACTAACGATGAAATAAAATCGTGGAGGGAAGAGAATACAACAAATGAATGGAAAGAAGAAAATATTAGAGTATCGAGCGATAGAATGACTGGCTGGCAATTAGAGTCTTTCAAAAAATCTTATGCAAACAAAATTTTAACAGGCAAATCTCTAATAAAAGAACTAAAAGAGCAAAGATATAAAGATTAATCAAAAAAATATTATAATATCAACCAAATGGCCGCATATTTGAAAACTCTTGATCTTCGTTTGTAATGAATTCTAATAATGCAGATTTTCCATCTTCATTCTGTCTTTTTGCTCTTAATATTGCAGCACCAATTTCATTTGGATTTTTAACAACTTCAGACCAGCCTCCTAAAGCTTTTGCAATATCAGCATAATTACCTTTTACATCTCGTGTATTGTATTTTTTATGACTTTCAACCATGTGCGTTGTTTCAATGGCCATGGTTGAATTTTTTAAAATAATCGTACAGATTGGTAGATTTTCCCGAACAGAGGTTTCAAAATCTAATCCTGTCATACCAAACGCAGCATCTCCCATAAAATTAACACAAAACTTATCTGGTGATGCAAGTTTTGCACCTATAGCAAGGCCAAGGCCTGTTCCTAATTGGTGTGATTTACCCCATCCAATATATGATCTAGGAACATCAGACCTATAGAATGGCATGATTTCATAACGCGGACTTCCAGCATCGTGAGTAACTATGGCGTCTTTAGGATCTATATTTTTCATGAACTCAGAAATTACTCTATATGGGTTAATCGGCTTTTCATTCGAACTTAATTTATGGTCCCATTTTTTTAACCATTCAGATCTTATAGTTCTAATCTTATGAGTTACATTGTCTTCAATATTTTTTCCCAAAAGATAATCTTTAGAACAATCTATAAATTGTCTAAGGACTAATCTTGCATCACCAAGTATCGGATAATCAATGTTATAATTTTTATATAAATCTCTTGGATCATTAGTATTATGAATGATCGTTTTACCAGGTGGAATGGTTGTTACCATTGGGTGCCTAGTTAAACTAGTACCTATTGCAAAAACAACATCTGCATCTTTTAAAAAATGATAAACCGGATCACTCATAACCCCAGATCCACTTCCTAATGCAAAAGGATTTCTGTGCTCAGAAATTGCACTTTTCCCTTCCATTGTAGTCATAACAGGGATTTTTAATAATTTTGAAAATATTGATAATTCTTCAGATGCGCTAGAATATAAGACACCCGCTCCTGCTATAATGATTGGATTTTTAGCTTTAAGTAATATTTTTACAGCGCTTGAAATATCATCACTATTAGCTTCCGACAATACGGGTTTTATAGGTGTGTAGTTATTTACCAAATCATCATCTACATTTTGATTTACTATGTCCTCAGGCACCTCAAGCATGACAGGACCTGGTCTTCCTATCTTCATACTGGCTATTGACCTCCTCATAGCATCAACAGTTCTATCTGGCGTTGTTATTTGCTCAATTGATTTTGTTACAGATTCGTATGATTTAAGACTAGAAAACATTGGAAAAACCTTATCCCTATTTAAAGGGTGACCTAAAGGTAATATTAGCATTGGCGTAGAATCACTGTAAGCAGTTGCTATTCCTGGAAAAGCATTCTCAGCGCCTGGCCCATATTGCATTGCAAAAACCGATGGCACCTCTCCATTTGTAACTCTTGCATATCCATCTGCAATCCCAAGTCCTACCCTTTCCTGTCTACAGACGATAGGCCTTATATCTGCTCTTGCGGCAGCCTCTATTATCGGGGTTGTTGGATAACAATTTAAATTTTCTACCTTTTCTTTTTTAAGAATTTTAACAATTGCGTCTACAACTTTCATATTTCTCTCCCAATATACTAAAAGATAACTAAAATAAAATCCTTTAACTTTTTCTATTTATTTCCAATCGGAGATCAACAGTGTTAATAATACTATCAATAATTGAAACGTCTTTTCCCATTTGTAAGGCAATCAACCTTACAAGTCGATCAACTCTTTCTATATTTTTTGCACCAGAAAATAATGCTCTTGCCGCTGATGACGGTCTAATCAAGCTCTCTGCAGCTTTAGCATATTTTTCAAACGGCACTTGATCAGTTGAGGAGGCACCTAAATCTCTCGCTAGTTCACTAACCCAATTATAAATACCTTCTGTTACCCTAATATCAGAGTGAACAGCTTCCTTTATTGATCTGGCTTCATTTTCTTGAACGCATCTATAATTTCCTGCCAAAAGCATGCTCCATTTTGCTAAAGGAACAAACAGGGAGTCGTGGACTTTTAGTTTCACCGGAAGTTCAATTGTATCCTGTCCCCTTTTATACAGAATAGACTCAATATCGCTTTGTAAGTTCCTTAAAATTTTTGTATTTTCATCTGATGCAAAACTTGCAACTTTGAAATTAGTTGGCAACCCTACTTGCAGAACATTAATGGGCTCATCCGGAGGCCTAAAAGCTTGAGGATCAGGGCTACATAGCGTTACTAGATCTGGATTAAATTCAGACCAAACATCTGGCTTTGTGAATGCTTCATGTAAATCAGAAATTTTTAAATTCTCTATACGGGCAAGATATGGCAATGGAGGCATATTCATAATAGACATACAAGGAATAGCTGATTTAGCTACCCTTGATAGTAGATTGGTAACATCAGCAACGCCGTATTGAGGCTCTTGCATTGCCAAACATATTAGATCAAAATCATTGGGATTAACATCGCTTGGACCAGCAGCAGTAATATTACCTTCGGCATTTGATGAGCGTAATTCTTCTACCCCTTTTTCTCCTTTAATTGGTAACCTGACAATAACACCTTCTTTATTAATAAGCTCAACCTCATTTGGCAAACAAACTAATTTGACATTATGGCCAGCAAGTGCAAGTTTTATTCCCAAAAGAGAACCGTACGAAGCTCCTAAGATTAATATTTCATATTTTTTATTCATATATCCTACCCCTGATACTTATTATATTTTATTATTTTTTAAACGATTTATTTCCAAAGAATTCTTTATTTACCATGAGATGAATTCCTTTATTCCCATTCACTACTTGTGTAACACGAAGATTACCAACGTAACTAAGTAATGTATAAGCGTCTGCCTTTGATATATTACAATGAGTATGTAATAGATTAACCATTTGACGTACAGCAATTACAACGCAATTATCTAAATCAGGATCAAATGCCATAGTGATAATATTATCTTCAGTTTCAGCCATTGGCCATTCCAACATCATGTCGTCACGTGAGGTTAGCTTAAAAGATCCTTTCATATTCATTTCCACTGCTGCGGTACATATCTCTCCGTCACCCTGCGTACCATGACCATCGCCAACTGAAAATAGGCCACCGTCAACAAATACTGGTAAAAATACAGTTGATCCAGCAACTAGTTCTTTGTTATCCATATTTCCACCATTTCGTCTCGGCGGTACCGTAGAAAGGATTCCCCAAGGCTTAGGAGGGGCTGTGCATAAAACACCAAAGAATGGACTTAAAGGGATTGACATGCCCCAAGGAGTTTTTGCAACCATATTTTCTTGGTCAATATCAAGATAAGTCATTTGCTTCTCATGAAAATCATCCGGAAGAGCGCCTTTAAGCGGACTTACTCCAGTATAAGCCCAGTCAGAATCTAGTTCCACAGAAAGGATGTCAACCTGCAATACATTGCCTACAACCAGTCCTTTTATTTCAACTGGACCAGTACACATATGCCCGCCTTGTAAGGTACCTCTGACTGGATTTTCATGTACGTCATGCAAAGCTTGCCTGACATTATAAGGAGCATTGGCTACAACGTCTGGTGGACCAGAAATAGTTGATAATGATACCGTATCACCACTGTTTATTGAAATGATGGGAGAAATATCAGAACTTAAATACCCCCAATGAACCGTTTCAGCGCTTGCTTCGATACTATGTTTGATATTCATATGATACCCTCCCCAATAATTAAAAGTTATTTACGTTTAACTCCAGCCATTTGATCGGTTATTGCACAAACAGAAGCTGTATCTTCCAAACCAAAACCTTGCGCTAATGCAGATCTATGAATATCTCCTGCAGTCGATAAAAGTGGGGTTGGACAACCTATTTGATCAGCATAGTCTAAAATAACCGATATATCTTTTTTCATAATTATATGATTTGCGGATACATCTTCATCATACTTGCCATCTACCATCATAGGGCCTCTAATTTCAAACATACGTGAGGTTCCTGCGCTTGATTTAATTACATCATAAACTAACTGTGGATCAATACCCGCCTTGATACCATATGTAATAGCTTCTGCAGCAGAAACATTATGAATTGCAACAAGCAAATTTGCTATATATTTCATTTTAGAACCTGTACCGAATTCACCTAAATAATGAACTAATCTACCCATTTTTTCGAAAGCAGGTTTCATTTTATTGAAAGAAGCTTCATCACCACTTCCAAATATAACCAAATCACCAACAGCTGCTTGATGGCCTGTACCACTAACAGGACAATCCAACAGAACCACTCCTTTATCAGCCAAAATATCTCTTGATTTCTCTTTATCTGATATTTTTAAGGTACATGTATCTGCAATGACAACTTTATTTCCTGATAAAGCAATCTCTTCTGCAACGGCTTTCAGAGCATCCGGATGAGGAAGCGAGGTAATGATTCTATCAACTTGCGATGCAACATCTTTTGCAGAAGAAGCGCGAGTTACCCTTGCATTACCTTGAGCAGCAAATCTTTCCTCATTTACATCATATCCAATAATTTCATAACCGGCAGCACTCAAATTCTTAGCATAAGCCGAACCCATAATACCTAACCCTATAATTCCTATTTTTTCAGACATTCTTTATCCCTTATATTTTTTTTATTTTATTAAAAATTTAGATTTATTGTTTACATTACGACTATAAAATAGTTAAACTGTATTACAGTTTTAACATATATATAATAGAATAGTATTATAATAAATCGATAATTAAAATAAATTATATTATTCAAAATATATAGACTTAACGGAGTGTCAAATGAGTTCAAAAAAAATAGACGTTAGAGATACCGATTTTCCCGTTCGCGATTTACCTGTGATGGATTTAGGTCCACTTCTTTCTGGAGATCCTGATGCTGTAAAGATATTGGCAGGAAAATGGAGAGAATCTTGTGAAGGACTTGGTTTTATGTGCCTAACTAATCATGGTATCAAGCAAGAAGCAATGGATAATATGGAAAATGAAGTAATAAGATTCCATGATCAGCCCGATGAATACAAACTTAAAATTAAGGTAAACGAACACCAAAGAGGATACATACCTACTAAGGCTATGATGCTAAAACATTCTACTTACGAAGAACATACAAAACTTGATACAGTCGAGTGTTTAGTTCTAGCAACAGATTATCCAGAAGACCATCCGATGGTTAAAGAAGGTAAACAATTCTATACTCAAAACCCTTGGCCTAAAGATTTACCTGGGTTCCGAGAAGGTGTTGATACATACTGGGCAGGGATTATAAATCTTTGCAAAAATCTTCTTCCTGTTTGGACTGAAGCCCTAGAGGTACCAGACGGATTCTTTGATCCTCATTTTAGCGAACTTTATAGTTATTTTAGACTAGCAAAATATCCAAAAGTAGATTTTGTTGAAGAAAAAGAATTTGGTTTAGGTGCTCATGCAGATACCGGATTCATGACAATACTTCCTCTGGCCAGAGAGCCAGGTCTTCAAGTTTTAGGAACTGATGGGGTTTGGTTTTGGCCAAATATTCCAAAAGGATCGCTTATACTAAATATAGGTCAGTTTCTTGAAAGATGGACAAATGAAAGATTCCGCGCCACACCACATAGAGTTTTGCCACCAAGAAATAATGACAGATATTCAATAGCATGTTTTGTTAATACTAGCCTGGATACAGTCGCCAAAGAAATCCCGTCTTGTGTAAGTAAAGACAATCCTATGAAATATCCCGAAGAGTCATACTGGGATTTTTATAAATGGTATTTAGGACAAACCTATACGCATTACGGAAAAGTTAACCAGTAGAATATTAATCTAATTAAATCTGATAAAAAAAGAACCAATAATTAAATAAAAATTATTTGGTTCTTTTTTTATTTATATAATTCCATTGCTTTTATAGTCTTTAATCTCTTCATCTGACAAATTCAAATATTCTTTCAATATGTCTATAGTATGCTCACCATGCTGAGGCGGTGGCCTTCTATAAGTTACAGTGCCTTCCTCCATCTTTAAAGGATTAGCAATCAATTTAATAGGGGTGCCTTTAACTGAAGGGTGTTCCATTTCTACAACCATTTTTCTTTCTTTTACCTGGGGATTAGAAAAAACTTCCTTTAAAGTATTAATCGCACTACAACCAATATTGTTCTTTTCGAGATTTTCTAGCCACCATTTAGTATCCTTTTGAGAAGTAATATTGTTCAATTCTGCCGTTACAAGACTTCTATTCTTAACCCTTTCTACCGCTTTGGCATATCTTGGATCTTCTAATAAATACTCACATCCAGCAACAAGACAGAATCGTTCAAATGTAGCATCGTTGCCAACGGATAAAACAAAATAACCATCATTTGTTGGCATTACTTGATAAGGCAATATATTGGGATGTTGGTTACCTAATCTTTCTGGGCTTTCTCCAGTTGATAAATAATTCATTCCTTGATTTGCTAACCATGCAACATGTGCATCTAGCATAGAGATATCAATATTTTGTCCTTTTCCAGTATTATCACGGTGTCGTAATGCTGCTAATATTCCAATTGAAGCATACATTCCTGCCATAAGATCAGCTATAGACACTCCAACTTTCATAGGCTCCCCATTCGGCTCACCAGTTAGACTCATTACCCCGCCCATAGCTTGAATTAAAGCATCATAAGCAGGTCTATTCGAATAAGGCCCTGTTTGTCCAAAACCTGTAACAGAACAGTATATTAGACTAGGAAATTCCTCTTTTAACGAACTATAATCTAGACCAAATTTTTTTAATGTTCCAACTTTAAAATTTTCAACCAGTATATCTGATTTCGCAATCAATTTCTTAGCAAGATCTTGTCCCTCTTTTGAATTTAGATTCAAAGTGATAGAACGTTTATTTCTATTTGCACCAGCAAAGTAAGCACTTTCATCCGTATCCTTACCATCTACATCCTTTAAAAATGGTGGAGCAAAATTCCTAGTATCGTCTCCACCCTCTATTCTTTCAATTTTTATAATATCCGCACCCAAATCTCCTAACATTTGGGTTGAAAATGGACCCGCGAGAACACGAGTCAAATCAAAAACAACCAAACCAGCCAAAGGTCCCTGCATATTGTATATTTCCTTTAAAAAATTTATTGATTTAAAATTATAATACATATGATATCATAATCTTTGATAGTTTTTATATACTTTTTAATGCTATAATATATAAATTATTAAAAAAATGTGAATGTAATTATTAATTAAATTTAGCGAGATAAATATGGATTTGCTTACAAACAGACTTGAATACCAAGCCTCAATAGATAGACCTAAACTAAAATTACCCAATAATGCAAAGATAGCTATTTGGCCAACAGTTAATGTTGAAGAGTGGAGCATAGTAAGAGATATGCCAAGAAATGCATTGCCGCCTCCAATGGGTAATCAACTTCTTCCAAATGTGCCCAATTGGTCATGGCACGAATATGGAATGAGAGTTGGATTTTGGCGACATTTAAAAGCCTTTAAAGATAGAGGTATTAAAGCTACGCTTGCTATAAATGGTAGAGTTTGCGAAGCTTACCCTCGTGTGGCAGAGGAAGCTCTAAAAGCTGACTGGGAATTTATGGGTCATGGATTTGAACAAAGACCTCAACATTCTTTAGATGATGAAGATAAAGCAATAGCTGACACAGTTAAAGCAATCCATTCTTTTACTGGGAAAAATCCTATAGGCTGGGAGAGTCCAGGTCTTACTGAAACAGAAAATACACTTGATTTGTTAAAAAAGAATGGAATTAAATATGTATGCAATTGGCCTATGGATGATTTACCAGCAGAAATAAAAACTAAGCACGGGCCAATGATTACTCTTCCATACCCGCTAGAAACAAATGATATTGTTATACATATCATTCAGCAACAACCAGCAAATATATTTTTTCAACAGTGCCGAGATACGTTTGATCGCCTATATAAAGAAAGTGAAGACAACGCAAAAATTATGAGTATCAGCATGCATCCTTATTTAACAGGTGTTCCTCATAGGATTGGTTATGTTGAACAAGTATTAGATTATATCTCTTCACATGAAGGGGTGGTATTTATGACTGGTGAAGAAATTTATAATTGGTATAAAAATATTAGTTAATTATATTTTATAACATACAGTATTGGTAACGCTATGAATGATTTCTCAGGGAAAACTGTTCTAATTACGGGAGCTTCTAAGGGTATAGGAAAAGCTATAACCTTAGAATTTTCTAAATTAAATGCAAATGTGATTGCAGTATCCAGAACGAAAAAAGACTTAGAATCACTTCAAAAAGAAACTGTTAATGCAATAGAAATATGGGATGAAGACATAACTAAAAATTCTTTTTATGAAAAAATATCAACTCTAAAGAAAATAGATATATGCATAAATAACGCTGGCATGAATAAACCAAAATTAATTGAGGAAGTTGACGATGAAACACTCGATATGATGCTAAATCTAAACATTAGATCTGTTTATAAAACTTCGCAGGCCGTTACCAGTATAATGAAAAAAAATTTAGGTGGAGTTATAATTAATGTCACTTCACAGATGGGACACGTTGGCTCACCAAAGAGATCTGTCTATTGTTTAACAAAACATGCAATTGAAGGATTAACAAAGGCTCTGGCCGTTGAATTAGCGGAACATAATATTCGTGTTTGTTCTGTTGCTCCAACTTTTGCTGATACTCCAATGACAAGACCTATGTTTGAAGATAAAAAATTTCATGATTTTGTATATAATATGATCCCTTTAAAAAAATTAGTTGATGTCGACGATATTGTATCTGGTATAATTTATTTATCATCGTCATCTGCTAAAATGATTACAGGTACTAGCTTAGTTATTGACGGTGGTTGGACTGCGCATTAAGTAAAATTATTAAAATAATAAAATATTGGAGTAGATATTATGGATATAAAAGTTGGATTAGATGCTATTAAGAAAGCTTCTCAAGAATTATCTAATTGGGGGAAATGGGGTAAAGAAGATCAAATTGGAACCCTTAATTATGTTACCAAGGATAATATTGTTAATGCAGCAAAATTAATAAAACAAGGAAAAGTATTTTCACTTGGTATTCCATTAGATAGCGAAGGTCCACAGAATGGTTTATTTGGAGGGAGATTTAATCCAATCCACCAGATGCTAGCAACAGGCACTGATGCAATTGCTGGCCAACAAGATTGGAATAAAATTAGATATGCAGATGATACA
>Ga0308019_10000433_pt1 | contig 26218 bp, 23 predicted proteins | sample Neamet284_FD_203135 | JGI IMG/M metagenome (GOLD analysis project Ga0308019, IMG submission 203135) | Marine microbial communities from water near the shore, Antarctic Ocean - #284 | ecosystem: Environmental > Aquatic > Marine > Unclassified | place: Southern Ocean | collected 2014-10-01
TTGAAATGGAAACCAAAAATATCCATAGATAAGGGACTTAATCTTACATTTGATTGGGCAAAGAAAAATAAAGTAACATTTAGTGCACCATTCAAAAGATGGTATTACAAGAAGATTTAGATTATTTTTATAAAAACTAGGTAACTCAATATTGGTTTATATTTAAATATGTTAATTGATTGGCTATTGGATTTAATAAATTATTTTTATAAAAATCAAATTACACGTTTGATTATGCGAATTTTTTATTTTCCACTTTCATTTGCAATATTAGAAAAAAAAATTTGGCAAATTATAGATAAAAAAGAAGATAAAGAAAAAATTATGGTAAATATTGGCGGAGGTCATTTCTTTAAAAGACATTGGAAAGTTTTAGATTTTTCATCTAGTCATTATAGTTGGCTTCCAGGTACAATAGATTTTAATTTTAATTTAAGTTTAAGTAAACAATTACCATTTAAAAATGAAGAAATTTCATTTTTATATTCATCGCATACAATTGAACATATACCACAAGAACATGTGAAATTTTTATTTGCTGAATTTTATAGAAGTTTAAAAAAGGGCGGCGTAATTAGAATTACTTTACCTGATTATGATCTTGGTGCTGAAGCATATTTAAAAAATGACGAAGATTTTTTTGAAGAATATAAAGAAGAAGAAACTATAGAAGCAAAATTTTTGAGATTTTTTGCATCAGATTTAAAAAATAAAATAAGTAGTGAAGAAATTTCTAAGAATTTTAAAAAAATGGAAAAAAAGGAATTTGCAGATTTTTACATGGACCAAATTTCAAGAGAAAGTCAAATTTTGGCTCCAGGTAATCACATAAACTGGTGGAATTATGATAAATTATCTGAGATCCTCACAGAAAGTGGTTTTAGAAATGTCTATAGGTCTGAAGAGCAAGAAAGTAGATTTTCTGAGATGCAAGGAAATGGAATATATTCAGGATTTGATACTTCAATACCAAAAATGTCTTTATTTATTGAAGCAACAAAATAGTGAATTACAGTCTAAAATTTAACAAGAAAAAGTTAAGTTATACAGAAATAAGCATGAATTTAATTAATAGATGGAAAAAATTTATTGAAAAATATTACATTGATACATTAGTACATAATTCCAAAAAAATTGAGTTATTTAGGACTAAATTAAATATATTTTGAATTAAATTATTATAATCAAGTAAAAAATTAAGGTCATATGGATTATGATATAAGAGTTGGAGGACCCTTTTTAGATAATGATGACATTGAAAGTGTTGTAAAAGTATTACGTGAAGGACGATTAAGTGGAGGAATTTATTCAAAATATTTTGAAAAAGCATTTGCTAAATTTATTAATGTAAAACATGCAGTTGCAGTCAATTCTGCTACATCGGCATTACAATTAATGTTAGCAGTAAAAGGGATAGGAAGAGGAGACGAGGTTATCACTACACCATATACCTATGCAGCTACTGCAAATGTAATTGTACTTCAAGGTGCAAAACCAGTGTTCGTTGATATTGAATTAGACACATATAATATTGACTCATCAAAAATTGAAGAAAAGATTACAGAAAAAACCAAAGCAATTATGCCCATACACTATGGTGGTCAATCTTCAAACATGGAAGGTATAATGAAAATAGCAAAAAATAATAATTTGTTAGTATTTGAAGATGCTGCTCCTTCAGCAGGAGCAACATACAATGAGAGAAAAGTAGGAAGTATTGGAGATGCAGGTGCATTTTCTTTTTTTCCAGATAAAAATATGACAACAGGTGAAGGGGGAATGTTAACTACAAATTCTGATGAAATTGCAAAAAAAGCTCAAATTATGAAGAGAGGTGGAGCTGAATCACGTTATTTTCATACAGAAATTGGGTGGAATTTTAAAATGCCTGATCCAAGTGCAGCATTAGGAATATCTCAATTAAAGAAGTTGCCAGGGATTATTGAGAAGAAACAAAAAATGGCGTTAAATTATACAAAGTTATTCCAAGAAAAACTACAAGACGAGGTTATTATTCCACGAATTGGAAAAAATAGAAATCACACTTTTAATTTATTCAGTATTAGATTTAAAGATGAAAATACACGTAATTTAGTAAAAAATTATCTTGATAAGAAAAAAATAGAAACAAGAATTTGTTTTCCGCCAGTACATTTACAACCAGTATACCAAAAATTATATGATTTTAAATCAAATATATTCCCTATATCAGAATTAGCAGCTAAAACAACTCTATGTATGCCAATGATAATAGGGTTATCTGAAAAAATTCAGCAAGACATAGTAAACTATGTCAGTAAAGCTATACGAGAAACATGATGGAAACAAATTCAAAAATATTAGTAACGGGGGCTTCAGGACTAATTGGAACACATCTTGTTAAAACTTTATTAAATTTAAAATTCAAAGTAAGAGGAGTAATACACAATCGTCAACATTATTTTCAAAAAAATGAAAATCTAGAATTGGTAAAAGGTGATTTAACTGATGCTAAATTCTGTGAATCTGTATGTAAAGGAGTAGATTATGTATTTCATCTAGCTGTAGAAACAGGAAGTATTGTAAAAAATGAAAAACATCCTGCAAGCATTATGACACCAACAATATTAATGGATTTTAATATGCTAAATGCATCTCATAATCAAAAAATTAAAAAATATTTGTATTGTAGTTGTGCATGTGTTTATCCATCAGATATTTCAGATATGATAGAAAGTTCAGCATGGAGTGGACCACCTCCAAAAATGCATGAAACAATATCATGGGCAAAAAGAATTTCAGAATTACAATGCCAAAGCTTCCAAAAAGAATATGGTGATAAAATTGCAATCGTCAGGCCTTCAAATACATTTGGCCCATATGATATATTTCATGAAGAAAATTCACACGTCATATCTGCATTCATAAAAAAAGCTACAAAGAAAACAAATCCTTTTCAAATTTGGGGAAATGGTGAACAAATTAGAGAATTTGTATATGCGGGAGATGTAGCTGAAGGAATGATTTTGGCTATGAATAAACAAGGAAACACAGATCCAATAAATCTTGCAGGTGGAACATCCATCAAAATTAAAGAGTTAGCAGAGATGATAATATCAATCATAGAATACAAACCAGAAATAAAATTTGATCAGACAAAACCTACAGGTCATTTAAAAAGAATATTAAATTCAGAAAAATCTAAAGCCGTTTTAGGTTTTAAACCTAAAACAGGATTAGAAGAAGGATTGAAAAAGACCATCGAGTGGTATTTACAAAATAATTAGAAGTTAAAATGGAAAAAAATATTCTTTTAAAACCAAGATTTGAAGGATGGAGTGTTCATTCACTCTATAATGAAATAATAGAGAATCCCCCAAAAGGGTATACAATAGAATTTAAAAAACCAAATATACAATCTAAAATTTACAACATAGATAACAAATCAACAAATCCATTGTTAAAAGAAATTATTTATCATTTAAAACCAATTCCATATATTGTATCTCAAAAACTTCAGAAAAAATATTATTCAAATTATGATCTTATTTATGCATCCCAACATATTGTTTTTAATAATGATTCACCATGGATATCAGATTTTGAATTTGTAAATGCGTATGCAGGATTTGGAAATATTAATTTAATTCAAAATACAATTAGAAAACAATTTGAATCAAAAAATTGTAAATTTATTCTTCCTTGGAGTGAATGGGCAAAAAAAACATTGTTTACTTCAATGGATTGTTCCAAATTTGAAGAAAAAATTAAAATCTTAAGATATACAGTTAATCCAAAAAAAATTGAAAGAAAAAAACATGAATCTGTAAATTTTCTTTTTATAGGTTCTACAAACCCTATGAATATAAAAAATATCCATTACAAAGGAGTTAATGAAATAATTTCAGCATTCAATCAAATTAGTAAAAAATATGATAATATTTCTCTTACCATAAGAGCAAAATTACCAGAAAATATTAAAAAAAACACTTCAAAAAATAATAAAATTAATGTTATTGATTCATTTTTAAATAAAAATGAACTTTACCAGATTTATCAAAATGCTGACGTGTTTGTTTTTCCAGCACATGAAACATCGGGAATAGCATTACTAGATGCAATGTCTTTTGAATTACCTGTTATTGCTATGAATCTTTATGATATACCAGAAGTAGTATCACATATGGAAAATGGTCTATTAATACAACCGCATAAAGACTCTCATTATTATACAAAAAACCACACTCCAAATGATCACTCATGGAAATTTATGAACGGGATAAGAAAACATTTTAAATTTACAGTAGATCAGATTAAGGAATATTTTATTAAAATGATAGAAGAACCAGAATTACGAAAGAAATTAGGATATGAGGCAAGGAAAAAAATTGAGAATGAACTTTCAATTGATAAAAGAAATGCATTATTAAAGGAAATTTTTGAAGAAGCAACAAGGTAAATTGAATTAAAAATGAGCTATGAAAATAAACTAAAAAACAAAAAGTTGGAATTAATTTTGAAAAAAACAGACAAGATGTTAACTGATTATTTTGATACAAAAAAAGAAAAATTTATTCCAAATAAAACTACAATTCCTTTAATATCACCATCATATGGAAAAGATGAAATTTTAGAATCATTTGCATCATTACTTAGCACATGGGTCACAATGGGAAAGAAAGTAAAAACATTTGAAGAAAAATTTGCAAAATACATAGGTACAAAATATGCAATTATGGTGAACTCTGGTTCTTCTGCAAATTTGTTAGCATTATCAATACTAACTAATCCAAAAATAAATAAAATTCAAAAAAATTCAGAAATAATAACACCAGCAGTAACATGGGCTACAACTGTTTATCCAATGGTAACCAATAATTTAATTCCAACATTTGTTGATGTTGATCCTGAAACTTATACGATTGATGTAAAACGTGTCAAAGATGCAATTAACAAGAAAACATCTGCAATTATGCCAGTTCATCTATTAGGAAATTCATGTGACATGAAGGAATTATTAAAAATAAGTAAAAATGAAAATCTTTCTTTGATTGAAGATGCGTGTGAAGCACATGGATGTGAATTTAACGGTAAAAAAGTTGGGAGTTTTGGAGATATTGGAACATTTAGTTTCTTTTTGTCACATCATATCACCACAATTGAAGGGGGAATGATTGTAACAAATAATGAAAATTATTATGAATATGCAAAATCTATGAGAGCCTTTGGTTGGATACGAGAATTAAAAGATAAGAAAAAAATATCTTCAAAATTTAAATCTATTGATGAGAGATTCTTATTTACAAATTTAGGTTTCAATATGCGTCCAACTGAAATTCAAGGAGCATTTGGAATTCATCAAATAAAAAAATTAAATTCATTTATTAAAATTCGAAGGGATAATGCAAAATATTGGAACAAAAGATTTAGTGGTTGTAAAGACGTATTTATTTTACCTAAAGAAACTGATAATTCAAAACATTGTTATTTTTGCTATCCATTAACAATTCGCTCTGATGATATTTTTTCAAGGAAAAATATTACAGAATATTTAGAAAAAAAGAAAATACAAACTAGACCAATTATGGCAGGAAACATGGCTGAACAGCCATCGGTAAAAACATATAAAAATAAAATCAGGGGATCGCTCAAAAATTCAGAGTTAATTATGCGAAATGGATTCTTCTTTGGAAATCATCAAGATATAGGTCAAGAAGAAAGAGAATTTGTGGCAGACAGTATTATTTCATTTATAAATGAAAAAAGTAAAAAATAAAATCACATAGATTTTAAATATTTTTCAAATGATGTAAATTCAAATTTTTGAATTAATTTATTCATTTTTGGAAATGCCTTTTCAATATTATGATAAGTTACAAACTTACTAAAAGAAGGTAAAGGTAGTCTAGGCATAAATTCAGGAGTTAACTCCCATGAATGAATATAAAATACCGAATCAATTTTATCATTAGCATATTTTTCTATTGCATTTTCAATAAATCGTAATGGAAGTGTTCGTAAAAAAAATCCTCCAGCTGCAGGTATCCTCCATCCTAACAACTTAGTAGTCAATAGTGGAAATTCAATAATTTTTCCAGTTGGATCATTTTTGTTAATTGATTTTTTAGAAATTTTATATGGTTTTAATTCTGCAGAAGGAACACCGTAAAGGGGTGTCTTTGCAGGAATTATACTACTATCATATTCATAATTATTTCTCTCTAGAGAATCAATTACCCATGAACTTTTTTGATTTAATGAAAGAGAAGGGGCTCTGAACCCTTTAGATTTACCAGATGTTAATTTTTTAAAAGTCTGAATTTCTTTTTCAAATTGTTCTTCAAAATTATCAGAATCAATACGAGTATGATACATTGTATGAAAAGCAATCTCATGCCCCCCACCAATAATTTTATCTAAAATTTCCGGTTGAAATTCAAGTAATTCACCTACCATAAAAAAAGTAGCAGATGTTTCATTAAGTCGTAGCCATTCAATAATTTTATCAATTCCTTTAATCACACGTGGTTTTTTTTCAATTTTGGTTACATGAGGTTGAATCAATTCTGGATGATACCAATCTTCAAAATCTATTCCAAGTAAATTCAATTATTGTAAATTAAAATCAAGAGTTTATATCTATACGTAAATTTTTTTAAGAAAATTGATATTAAATGAAGTTAAATTAAATTTATGGAAATAGAAAGATGGAATGGATCCAATAGAGATAAAGATAAGATAATATCACTGATGAAAACAGTTTTTGGAGAAAATGAATATTCAACAAAAAATTATTTCGATTGGATTTATGAAAAAAATCCACAGGGAAATCCAATAATTGTATTTGCAAGAGACAGTAAAAATGACGCCATAGTTGGAATAGAGACCATAATTCCTATGAATTTATGGTTAAATGAAAAACCAATTAAATCAGCTTTATCATGTAATTCTGCAGTTCACACAGATTATAGAAATATAGGAATATTTGGAATGCTAATTAATGAAATACAAAAATTAGCAAAGGATGAAAAATTTAAATGTATTTACGGTGTACCTAACAGAAATTCACATCATGCATTTGTAAGTAGAGGTTTTTCTGAAATTGGAAAATTAAAAATTTATGGAAAACCATTTAAAATTTCAAAATATTTTGGAAATCAGTCAATTTTAAAACCATTAGATTATTTAATAAAAAAAGAAAAAGATCAAACTAAACTAGAACCATTTAATGAAGAATTTGATTTAAGCTATGATAGTTTACTTAATAAAAAAATAATTAATGATAAAATAATACCTTCTAAAAATAAAGATTTTTTAAATTGGAGATATAAACAACATCCAACACGAGAATATCAAACTTTTAGATATACTGAAAAAAATGAATTACTAGCATACATAATTTTAAGAAAAACAGTATTTGGAAATAAACAAGTTGCAGTAATTTTAGATTTTGTAATTCATCCAAAAATTGTAGAGCATAAAAAAATTGTAAAATTTATTTTTTCAGTATTAAATAATTATAAAGAAGATTGTATTGCAGTAATTTCTACAGTCAACACAGAGTGTAGAGAGTATAAAATTCTTAAAAATGTTGGATTTATGAGCGTCCCAAAAATATTCAAACCAGAACCATTTTATTTTATTACATCAATTTTAGAATCATTTGAAGGAAATGAAAAATTTAAAGTCTTTGATAATTGGTTTTTAAGTTTTGGTGATTATGATGTATTTTAAGTATAAAAAATAGATAAATAGAATTAATCATTTTATCTCTATTTCTAAATCTATATTGAACGGATAAGTCTCACTTATTGAATATCAATGGATGAATTAATTTCTGTAATTATGCCAGTTTGGAAACCGAATTTAGAGCAGTTTAACTTGGCAGTAAATAGTATTTTATCTCAAAGTTACTCAAATATTGAATTTTTAATTATGTATAAAAAAAATGATAAAATTTTAGATGAACAAATTAATGAAATAATAAATAGAAACAAAAATGATCAAAGACTAAAATTTCACATTAGCGACAAAGGTTTTGTAGAACGATTAAATCTAGGAATTGAGCTTTCAGAAGGCAGTATAATAGCACGAATGGATGCAGATGATATTTCTATAGAAAATAGATTTGAAGAGCAAATAAAATATTTGAGAGAAAATAATTATTCAATTCTTGGTTCATGGGTATATTCTATTTCAACACAAGGAGATGTAATTGGCACTATAGAACCACCATTTGAACCAAATCAGATTAGAGATAAAATAATGTATCACTCACCAATTTCGCATTCATCAATAATAATGGAGAAAAAAATGTTAGATGATATCGGTGGGTATGATCCAAAGTTAATGGGTGCAGAAGATTATGAATTATATTTGAGAGCAATTTTTAATGGATACAAAGTTGCAAATATTCCAAAATATTTGATATACATAAGAGAAGAAGAGACATCATTAATGAGAAATAAGGGTTGGAGAAAATCTAGGAAATCTTATTTTCAAGTAAAAACTAAAGCAATTTCAAAATATAGATTTAGAAAATTTATGGATTTGTTTTATTGGATATGTACTCCAATAACATTTCTAATTAATCCGAAACTAGCTTATTTTATGAAAAAGAAAATTGGATGGTATAAAAAATAATTATAAAATAAAAAGATCATGAAAGTTTTAACTAAAGTATTTAGAATATTACTATAAACATGCTTAAATTAGCTTAATAATATTTTGATTTGTTTTGGAAGTAATAGGAATACCAGCGTTCAATGAGGAAAAAAATATATCATCTATTATTGCTAAAATAATGAAAGAAGGGTATTCGGTTATTGTGTGTAATGATGGTTCAACAGATATGACTGGAATTGTAGCTGAGAAAATGGGGGCCACTGTAATTAATCATAAAAAAAATCTAGGATACGGAGCAGCAATTAGAAGTATTTTTTTAAAAGCAAAAGAAATTGAATGTGATGTATTAGTAACATTTGATGCAGACGGTCAACATAGAATTGAAGATATTCCTAAAGTTTTAGAATCATTAAAAAATAATAAAGCTGACATGGTAATTGGATCAAGGTTTTTAGAAAATAATGATAAAAATATTCCAACATATAGAAAAATTGGTATTAAAACTATAACAAAAATTTCAAATATTTCTACAGATCTAAAAATCACAGATTCTCAAAGTGGTTTTAGAGCATATAATAAAAAAATATTGAACCAAATAACACCATCTGAATTTGGAATGGGAGTATCAACTGAAATTTTAATAAAGTGTAGTAAATTAAATTTTAAAATTCTTGAAGTTCCGATCATAGTAACATATGAAGGAAAAACATCAGTTCATAATCCTGTATCGCATGGTGCATCAGTCATATTAAGCACAATGAAGTTTACTGCAATAGAACATCCATTAAAATTTTATGGTGCTCCAGGAATAGTTTTTCTTTGTATAGGTTTATTTTTTATTGTTTGGACATTACAAGAATTTACAATTTCAAGACAAATAATTACAAACCTTGCTCTGATTGGTACTGCATCCATTATTTTAGGTACAATGTTACTGATTACTTCTACCATACTGTATTCAATTGTAAATTTAATTAGAGAGAAATAATATAGGGTGATGATTATGCTCAGTATACTAAGTGTAATTTCATTTATTGTGTCAACATACCAATATAGAATTACTCCAAAGTAGAAAAAATACTGAAAGTTAATTCACATTAGTATGGATTTACTATAATATTAGATTCAAAATAATATATTTAATTCACAGTATTTTGATCAAGCATATTCTGAAAATATTTGTATCTAACTATGATGAATTTCATAAATATGAATAACTATTGAGTGTAGTAAAGATTAAACAAGAATCATGAATTATAAAATACATGAAAGCTGTAATTTTAGCAGGCGGTTTAGGTACACGTATTGCAGAAGAAACACATCTAAAACCTAAACCTATGATAGAAATAGGTGGAAAACCAATGCTGTGGCACATAATGAAAGAATATTCATCTTACGGTATCAATGATTTTGTAATTTGTTGTGGTTATAAGGGATATATGGTAAAAGAGTATTTTGCAAACTATTTTCTTCATATGTCTGATGTTACTTTTAACATGAAACAAAATAAAATGGAAGTGCATCATAAATTTGTAGAACCATGGACAGTAACATTAGTAGATACTGGATTAAACACTATGACGGGAGGACGTTTAAAAAGAATTAAAGAATATGTTCAAAATGATACATTTTGTTTCACATATGGTGATGGGTTAAGTGACATAAATATTTCAAAATTAATAGATTTTCATAAAAATAGAAAAAATAAAGCTACATTAACATCAGTACAACCACCTGGAAGATTTGGTATTTTAGATATCACAGAAGATAAAATTACAAGTTTCAAAGAAAAACCTGCAGGAGATGGTAATTGGATCAATGGAGGATATTTTGTTTTAGAGCCTTCAGTATTTGATTATTTAAAAGATGATACTACAATTTGGGAAAAAGAACCGCTTGAAAAATTAGCACAAGAAAATCAATTATCAGCATTCAAGCACACTGGTTTTTGGAAACCAGTGGATACGTTACGTGAAAAAAATCAGCTTGAAGAATTATGGAATTCCAATAAAGCGCCTTGGAAAACATGGTAATTGATAAAAAATTTTGGAATGAAAAAACTGTTCTTTTAACAGGGCATACGGGTTTCAAGGGAAGTTGGTTAACAATATGGTTAAAAAAATTAGGAGCAAATGTTATTGGGTTTTCAAAAGATGTTCCAACAGTACCAAGTCTTTTTGAATTAGCTAATGTAAAAAATGGAATTGATTCTATAATTGGAGATATTACAAATTATAATGAAATTAGGGATATAATTAAAAAAACAGAACCAGAAATTGTTTTCCATATGGCAGCACAATCCTTAGTACATTTTTCATATACCAATCCAAGAGAAACTTATGAAACAAATGTAATGGGAACTGTAAATTTAATGGATGCATTAAGAGAGCAAGGAAATGTTCGCGTAATAATAAATGTCACTAGTGATAAATGCTATGAAAATAAAGAATCAAAAATAGGGCATGTTGAGGATGATCAATTAGGAGGTTATGATCCCTATAGTAACAGTAAAGGATGCTCTGAATTAGTTACATCAGCATTTCGAAATTCATTTTTTAACATATCTGAATACAAAAAACACAAAGTTGCTTTGGCATCAGTTAGAGCTGGCAATGTTATAGGAGGAGGAGATTGGGGAGAAAATAGATTAGTCCCAGATTTAATGAATGCACTAATCAATAATACCAAGATAAAAATTCGTAATCCACAAGCTATTAGACCATGGCAACACGTTCTTGAACCATTACAAGGATATTTGTTACTTGCAGAAAAAATGTGGTTACAAGGTGATAAATTTTCGGAAGCATGGAATTTTGGGCCAAATGAAGCAAGTAAATCAGTTTCATGGATAATAGATAAAATCATGCAGTTATATGAAAAAAAATGTCAAGTTGAGATAAACACAATAGAAAATCCACATGAGACTGAAATTTTAAAATTGAATTGTATGAAAGCACATAAAAAATTAGGTTGGATACCAAAAACAAATACTGAACAAGGATTACAATTAACTGTAGATTGGTATAAACAATATGAAAAGCAAGAAAATATTAGAAAAATTACAGAAAAACAAATAGATAGTTTTAGTTCGATGTAGTGATGAATATGGATAAAAATAAAATAAAATGTAATAATGACTTAAAAACTATATCAAAGGTGAAAACATTATCTTGATTTTTACAGAAACTAAGATCAAAGGCACATACGTAATAGAAACTGAAAAAATAAATGATGAAAGAGGTTTTTTTGCAAGAACATGGGATAAGAAAGAATTTAAAAAAAATGGGCTTGATTCAAATTTAGTTCAATGCAGCATATCATTTAATAAATTAAAAGGGACTGTAAGAGGAATGCATTATCAAAATAATCCATTTGAAGAATCAAAACTGATTCGTTGTACAAAAGGGAAGATTTTTGATGTAGTAGTTGATTTAAGACCAAATTCTTCATCTCATAATAAATGGTTAAGCATAGAATTAACTGAAGATAAACAAAATATGATTTTTATTCCAAAAGGTTGTGCTCATGGTTATCAAACTTTAGAAGATAATACATCAGTTTTTTATCAAATGTCTAAAATGTATAACGCCAAGAGTTCTTACGGTGTAAGATGGAATGATCCTAAATTTAAAATTAAATGGCCACTAAAAGTTTCTAAAATTTCAGAAAAAGATTCATCATATCGTCTCTATAAGGATTAAATTTTTATTTTCAACAAATTCAACAAAAATATTGAAAATTTTGATTACAGGCGGAAGTGGAAAAATAGGATCTAGAATAACCAGAGATTTATTAGAAAAAAATCATGAAGTTCACTATACATATTCTAATAATAAATTAAATGTAGGAATAGAACATAAATTAGATATTTCAGACAGACATAATACAATTAATTTAATTTCAAAAATTCAACCAAATTTTATCATCCACACAGCAGCATTAACAAATGTAGATTTATGTGAAACAGATAAAAAACTTGCCAATTTATTAAACATAAACGGTACAGAGAATATATTAGAAGGTTGTAAAAAAATTCAAACTAATATCATATACATATCCACATCATTTGTTTTTGATGGTAAAAAAGAAAAATATTATGAAGATGATAAACCAAATCCAATAAATAATTATGGATTTACAAAATTAAGAGGAGAACAATTAGTTAAAAATTCTAAATTACCTTATATTATTTTAAGAACAGATCAACCATATAGCTGGAAAGAAAAATGGCAAATTAATAATTCAGTATTAAGAGTAATTGATCATTTACAACAAGGTAAGATAATGAAAGAAGTTGATAATTGGTTTAATGTTCCAACATACACTCCAGATTTAGTGAGAGTTATAGAACATATGATTAATCATAAATTATTAGGTACCTATCATGCTTCTGGATCAAATTTCATAAATAGATATGAATGGGCTCTTACAATTGCTGAAATTTTTAAGTTAGATAAAAAATTAATAATTCCAATAAAATCAGAGTCTCTAAATCTTCCAGCAAAGCGTCCTAATGTGAATCTAAGTAATGAAAAAATTTTTGAGGATACCGGAATTAAAATGAATGGAATCATAGAAGGTTTGAAGGACATGCAAAAAATACAGCATGAATGATTTATTATTCAAATTATTTATAATATACCTAATGTGATAATATGAATAAATTTAAGATCATATATGTTTAGAAGGAAACCACGCACATATGTTAAAAGTGATAAGAGTGGCATATTCATTTTAGTTTAATAGAGAAAAAGTAAAATAATTTAGAAAAATAATATATTGCTACGTGTCTTTTATATGCAAAAATTTAGAACTAATTTACATGAATGAAAAAACAAAAATATTAAAAGAAAATTTAAAAAATATATTAATAAAAACATGGAGATATTAAAATGCAGTTAGAAAAAAATAAATTTAAAATATTATCTCAAACTAAAATTCTAATACCAATAATTATTGTTTCATCTATTTTAGTAAAACTATATTATTTACCTTTTGAATTACCGCTAACTTCAGATGGATTCACATATTTTGAATTTGCAGTAGAAACTAGCATACTAAACCAATATCCAGAAATAGTTCTTCCAAATGATGGATGGTCATTATTTCTTTCATTTTTCTTTTCAATACTACCATCATCAAATGTTATAGATTTTATGAATTTACAAAGATTGATCAGTGTAGGGTTATCCACACTCACTATTATTCCAGTATATTTTATTGCAAAAAGATTTGTAAGTAATCCGTACACATTAGTTGCAGTATTAATTTTCGCATTTGAACCTAGAATTATTGAGAATTCCATATTAGGAGTTACAGAGCCACTATACATTTTCTTAAGTGCAGTAGTATTATGGTTATTTCTATCTAATGAATCTAAAAAAATCTATTTGGGATTTTTGTTTGTAGCATTAGTTACAATTGTTAGAACAGAAGGAATTGTTTTATTTTTTGCTATATCAATAATATTTTTGTTTAGAAATAAAATTAAAAAATTAGCCATAAAAGAATATTTAATTTCCATATCAATATTCTTAGCAACATTAATTCCCATATTATTAATCAGAATAGAAAAAACAGGATATAATCAGATTTTTGATAGAATTGGATTTTATTCTTCAAATGTAATTATAGAATCTAGTAGTGAAAATTCAGGAATATATTATTTCACTGAAGGAATAACCAATTTTATAAAATTTTTAGGATGGGATTTGATACCTATTTTTATTTTCTGTGTACCAATTGGATTTTTTATTATGTTAAAAAATAGGAATTGGGATAATTTAACAATAATATTTTCAACAATAATTTTACTTATTCCAATATATTACATATATTCTGCTGGAGTTAATGATTCAAGATATTTCTATATATTATATCCAATTTTTTGTATTTACTTTGTAGTTGGTTTAAATAAAATTGTAAATAAAAGAAAAAATGAAAAATTCATATTAATAGTAATTATGATTATAATAATATCAGGTTCTTTAATTTTTACAGACTATAGAAAAATGGATATTGTTCATGAAAACAATATAATTGCAGTTACAGATATCATTATGGAAAAAACAGAAGTTGTCAATGAGTTTTGGCCTGAATCAAGATACATTCCAATTAAAAAAATATCTAATTTAGAGATATTTCCCATATCAATATTTGAGTTAAATTATCATCCAAAATTAATTTATGAGAAAACAGAAACTCTAGAAAAATATTTAGAATTAGGAATAACAAATGGATTGACTCATTTGATTGTGGATGAAAAAGATCATCCCACATACAGAATGTTATTTTTAAAAGATATTTTTGATAATGAAGACAAATATCCATATTTACTAAAAATATTTGATTCTAAAAATGATGATAATGAATATAGGGTAAAAATATTTAAAATTGATTATGAAAAATTTGAAAGACTATCTACAAAAAATATTGAGAAATGAATAGAAAATGAAATCATTTTTTAATAAATTTAGAGATTTAACAGCTTTAGGAATAGGAAATATCGGAACCGTCATCATTAGTGGTTTATTTTGGTTGTATGTAGCATCTTTTGTTGAAGTTCATGAATATGGACAAATTGGATACATAGTGTCTATGGCAGGACTAGTAAGTGGAATTTCATTATTAGGCTCAAATAGCTCAATTACAGTCCTTACGTCAAAAAAAGATAGCATATTTGTTTCAATTTCATTATTAGTAATAATATGTGGCTCAATTGGAGCTACCATATTATATTTTTTAGTTGAAGATGTTGGATCAACAATTTATGTTATGGGTTTAATCATATTTACTTTAATTAATGCAGAATTACTTGGAAGAAAATCGTTTGTAACATATTCAAAATATCTTATTGTGCAAAGAATTTTAATGGTAATTTTTGCTTTGACTCTTTTTTATGTTATAGGGTATAAAGGAATCATATTAGGAATAGGTCTTTCATTTCTAGTATTCACAATAAAATATTATCAAATGATTCCAGAATTTAAAATTGATTTTAAAAATTTAAAAGTAAAATGGGTGTTCTTGTTAAATAATTATTTATTAGAAATAGCAAGATTGTTTAGCGGGACACTAGATAAATTAATTATTGCACCAATATTTGGATTTATAATTTTAGGTAATTATTATTTAGGAATACAAATTTTTAGCGTAATTGTTATAATTCCATCTATAATGTATCAATATATTCTTCCACATGATGCAAGTGAAGTATCTACAAAAAAAATAAAAAAAATAACAATACTGATATCTATAAGTTTAGCAGTAATAGGATATTTTACTTCACCAATAATAATCCCAACTTTATTTCCAAAATATCTAGATGCAATAGAATTAATTCAAATATTAAGCATAGTTGTAATACCAACAACAATAAATTTAATTTATGTTTCAAAATTTCTTAGTAAATTAAAAAATAAAATTATATTACTAGGAACAATAATTGTCATTCCTATTCAAATAATAGGAATTATTATTTTAGGTAAAGAATATGGAATTGTAGGATTAGGAATGGCAATACTAATAGCTGATTTAGTACAGATGATATACTATGTTATAGCAGACAAATATACAAAATAAAAATAATTAATTTCAATGGTATATTTTAAAGATATTTGTAATAGTCATAGAGATATTAAATAATGAAATTGTTAATAGGAGGCTCACCATCAAAAATATTTCATTTACAAGAATTTCAAAATAGCTTAATAAAATTAGGAATAAAATGTAAATTAGTTATAGATACTGATATTTCTAATGGGTTTCCAAGTCGTAAAATTTCAGATTGGTTTCAAACTCAAAAGAAATTTGATATATTAATTTCTGATTTTAAACCAGATATAATATTAGTAGATCGTCAAAGACATTTTACAAAAATTGCTTCAAAGTATAAAATTCCATTAATAATTCATTTACGAGGAAATATTTGGAAAGAAGCTGAATGGGCAAAAGAAACCACATACAAATCATTTTTAAAAAGAATTGCACTAAATGTGTGGATTTCAATTACAAAAGAAACATTTGATAAAGCATCTTTAATTATTCCAATTTGTAAACATTTAGAAAATATTGTAAAAGAAAATTATCCTAACAAAAAAACAGCAGTAATGCATCAAGGAATTAGTCCAGAAAGATGGTATCCGTCCAAAGGTATGGAACTTAAACATCCTTGTGTTGGATTACTTCAAGGGGCAGTGATTTGGGGCAAAGCTCAAGAGATGCTTGTTTTACAAAAAGTACTAGAATCTATGCCTGATGTTATGTTTTATTGGGTTGGAGATGGACCTTATCGTGATAAAATTTTACCGAGTTTAGAAAAATATGATAATTTCAAATGGCTAGGTCCATTACAATACCCAGATAAAGTAAGAGAATATCTTACAGAAATTGATGTCTATGCATTAGTTAGTGGAATCGATATGTCACCATTAACATTGCAAGAAGCACAATTAATGAAAAAACCAGTTGTGGCAACAAATGTTGGAGGAATTCCAGAATTAATGAAAGATAATGAAACAGGGTTTTTAATAGAAAAAGGAAATCATGAGGAATGGATTAAAAAATTATCAATATTGATAGATGATAAACAAGAAAGAGAAAGAATGGGAAGTGCAGGGAAAAAATTTGTAGAAGAAAATTTTAGTTGGGATAAAATTGCAAAAGAATTTCTTGAAAATTTAAAAAAATATGGAATAAAATAAAATATTATGAAAGTTTAGTTTTTGCATTCATTTCTTTAGTAATAAATAATCTATACCATATTTCAAGAGAAAGTAAACCTAAAAATTTATTTACATATTTAACATCAAGATTAGGTTTTGCAATATGAGAAGAAATCCATTCTTTATTTACCCATCCATCTTCAACAATTCTTGCATTGTTAAGGTATGAATGACAAAGATCTTTTCCAATAGAATTCCAAAGATTAATTGTATTAACTGAAAAACCAAGTTTTTCTTTGGATACTAGTGAATCACAGTCATATTTTGTCAATAATTTTCGTAATGGAAGTTTACCAATATTTTCATGTAAATTGTATTTTAATTCAGGAGACATATGTGAAGCATATGAAATTAGTTTAGGCTCAAGAATAGGAGTTACAGGTTTAAGATTAAAAAATTGGTTAATTTTATTACTAATTATAGAAAAATTATAAGGTAATTTTCCATTATGATCTGCTAAAAATACCTGATTAAGAGGGGATAAATTATTATCAAAAAAAGGTTGAAAAATAGAATGAATTGATTTCCATGAAAAATTAGTTTTTAGATTAAAGATTTTTTCTTGATCAGGTACCCAATCACGTTCATGACATGACAAATATGCTTTTATTTTCTCTAAAGGAGTAGAATCAAATTTAATTAATGATAAAAATTTAGAGTATCGAAAAGTATAGCCGCCAAATAATTCATCACCCCCATCACCAGATGCCAAAAAATTTGATTTATTTTTAGCATGTTTTGCTATATAATACCAATGAATATCCCAAAAAGGTAATCCAATAATACTGATAGCTGCAGGTAATTCTAAAAGATAGTTATCAAGAGAAATAATTTCATGTTCAGTTTCGAAATAATCAGCTATTTTTTTTGCTGTTGAAGTCTCATCTGTACTATGTGCAAATTTTATTGAAATAGCATTTATTTTTAGATCAGGTAATGTTTTACGAATAAGACCTAAAACAAGTGTAGAATCTATTCCTCCACTCAGAGATATTGTTAGATTTTTTGTAGATTTAACTTTATTTTGAATTGAATTTTTCAAACTATTTTCAATAAAATTAAGATCGTAATTTTTTAAATCTATAAAATCAGTAGATTTTAAAATAGGTAACTTAGTTTTTTGTAACGGATCATAACGTAAAGTTAGAATATTTCTAATTAAATTAGAAATATTTTTTTGATTAAATTTTCCCTCTTCCAAGTCCTCGATATATTAATCCAGAATTTTTTACAGATTGTGGATTAAAAATACATTTAGAATCTATTACAATGGGATTTTTCATTTTAGATTTTAAGAAAATTGGATCAAGATTATGAAATTCTTTATGAGCAGTGACAATAATTAATGCATCAGCTTTTTGTAATGCTTCAATTAAATTAGATTCTGTTTGTAAATCAAAAATATTTGTAGATTTGAAATAAGGATCATAAATTAGAATGTTTGTTTTTAAAAATTTTAATTTTTTTATAATTACTTCAGCAGGAGTAATTTGAATATCTTTAACATCAGGTTTGTAGGAAATTCCCAAAATTAATACATTTGAATTTTCTAAAGATTTACCAGATTCAGTAAATGCATCATGTAACAAACTTATTACATGATCAGGCATACTTTCATTGATTATTCTTGCTGTTTCAACAGATTTTAAGGTATTAAGACCCATTTTTTTAGCCAGATTAATCATTTGATAAGAATTAACAGGTAAACATGGACCACCAACTCCAGGACCAGCGTAGTGTACTTGAAAATTATATTTTGATTTTGCAGCTTCCAAAACGGTCATTATATCAATTCCAACTTTTTCAAATAAAATAGCCAATTCATTTACAAATGCAATATTAAGATCTCGAAAAACATTAGTAGTTAGTTTGACTGCATTTGCAGTTTTACAATTTGGCATAGGGATTAAATCAACAGTAAAAACATGTTTGTATATTTTCATAATAATATTAGTTGTATTATCATTAATTGCACCAACTAATCTAGGAAGTTTTTCAAAATCATTCATAATTTGACCAGGATTTGCAGTTTCTGGACATACACCTATTGCAAAATCTTTTCCAGCTATGAGTTTTTTTTCAGAACTTTCAATACTGTTAATAAATTCATTTTCAATAAAACCAGGTTCAACAGTACTTTCAATAATAACAAGAGAATTTTTACTTAATAATTCACCTAATTGTTTTCCAACGGATAAAAGTGCAGAGTAATCAGGAATATTATTTTTATCCATGGGTGTAGGTAAAGATAAAATTATAACATCAGAATTTGGAACAACCTCCTGAATTTTTGTAGATGCATGAAATTTTTGATGTATAACTTTATCAAAAATTACATCATAACCAGGTTCATCATCCTTAAGTGGGAATATTTTAGAATTTATCATTTCTACTAATTTAGAATTAATATCTATTCCAATTGTAGGTAAACCTGAATTTGCAAAAGATAATGCAGTAGGTAAACCTATTCTACCAATACCAATTACACAAACAGAAATATATCCAGATTGGATTGATTCAATTAATTCATGATCATTTAATTGCATTATTTTTAATTTTTGTTCCATTTTATTCTCTAGTATAAAATTAACACTATTACATGTTTATTTATTCTTGTTTAAAGAATCAAAACTTAAACAGTGAATAATTTTAATAAATTCATGAAATTTGCTGTAACTGGTGGTGCAGGGTTTGTTGGTAATAATATTGTAAAATTATTAGTTTCTAAAGGACATAATGTAGTAGTAATTGATAATTTACATACAGGTAAAAAAGAAAACTTAGAAGAAGTCATAGAAAAAATTGAATTTCACAATATAGATATTCGTGATTTCTTAAAATTAGAATTAATTTTAAAAAATGTAGACGGTATTTTTCATGAAGCTGCATTAACAATAGTACAAGAATCATTTCAAAAAGAAAAAGAGTACTTTGATGTAAATGTTAAAGGAACAGAAAATATTTTTAAAATTGCTAAAAAATATAAAAAAAAAGTAGTATATGCAAGTTCATCAAGCATTTATGGTGATACTAAAGAAATTCCAATTAAAGAAAATTTTGAAAGAAAACCAATTAATCCATATGGACAAACAAAATTAGAAGATGAATTTTTAGCTGAAAAATATACAAAAGAAGGTGTAAGTATTATTGGTCTCAGATATTTTAATATTTTTGGAAAGGGGCAAACTGGAAGTTATGCAGGAGTAATCACACAATTTATTAGAAAATTAAAAGAAAATAAATCTCCAATAATTTTTGGTGACGGATCACAAATAAGAGATTTTATTCATGTATCAGATATTGCTAAAGCAAATCTTTCTGCAATGTTAAGTGAGATAAATACAGGATTTTTTAATGTAGGCACAGGCGTACCAATAAAAATTAAAGATCTTGCAAAAATAATGATAAAAATTTATGAAAAAGATTTTGAACCAATTTTTCAAAATGCACTAGAAGGAGATGTGAAAAGAAGTCAGTCAAATACAGAATTAACTAAAAAAATGATAAATTGGAAATCAGAAATTGAATTAGAAGTAGGATTAAAAAGTTTTATTATTTAATAAATACATAAAAATTATTTTTAATATTAAAAACTAAATATAAAATAATTAATTTGAAAAAATTTCATGAAATTGAATGTATTTTAACAATATAAAATTCTAGGTCATATTATTTTTTATAAAATTACATCCATTTTCTGCAAGTTTATTTAATTTATTTAGATTAGGTAATAATTCATTTAATAGATCAATAAGTTTTTTTGATTTTTAGGTGAAACTAAAAGTCCATGTTAATTATTTATAATCAATTCAGGAATTCCACCTACAGATGTAGCAACAACAGATATTTTTAGATAAAATACCTCTTTAATCATAGTAAGAGGACCTCCATTCTTGAAGGAGCTGCCAATATTGAAAAAAAAATTAGTATTTCCATTAAAAAATAGAATAAATATAATTAAATAATTTTTTTAATTTCAATTAAATTTTGAATTATTTTACAATCAAATGGTGGATTTTTTTTAAGTTCATTAAGTTTTAAAATTGGAATACATCCAGATCTCCTAGCAGATTCAATATCATGTATTCTATCACCAATCACTAAAACTTCAGAGGAATTTAAAAAAGTATGTTTTAATGAAGTTTGAATTTGTTCAAATCTATCATAATTTTCATCTCTAGAAATTAGAAAATCAAATAAATCTAAAATATTCATTTTATGAAGAATTTTATTTAATGCTAATCTACACTGCATAGTTACAAGACATAGAATTATATTTTTAGATTTTAAAAATTTTAAAACTTCTATAGCCTCATCCATAATTTTAAAATTTTTTGATGCTAAAATTTCTTCTTTACAAATTAAATTAAAGGCTGCTTTAATTTTATTTTGATCATTTTTAGATAATTCTATAATTGTAGGAATTAAGGGTTTTAAATTTTTAGAAATATTAAAAAATTCTTTGAGGTTCTTTTGAACAACATCATAATTAATAGGTAATTGGATCAAGGTGCCATCTAAATCAAAAATTATTCCTTTTATCATAGAATTTTTTCCTTGTATCCATCTTCTTTGTACAACCATGTTCCACAATCAATATGTCGTATAATATGCAAATCATTAGGATAAATATCGCAACCTATAGTTTCAGGTTTTTCAATTTCTCCTAATCCGATCATGGTATATAGATAAGGTAAATTCTTCATTGGATCTTGTTTTAAGAATTTTGTAGATGCATATCCCCATAATGGCGTAGTTGTATGAAATTTTCCTGAATCAATTTCAGTAACATGCCAATTTCCATCAATATCCTCTTTTAGATCAACGGCATAATTTCCATGAGGTTTTTTATCAATTGTTTGAACAGATTGAATTCCAATATCATTTACTTTTTCATCAATAATAATTCTTGAAACACTAGGAGTTCCAGTAATTCCTGACGGTGAAATATGTTTTAAGGGATATTCCAATCTCTCCCTAGTAAATGAGGCAATCAATCTACCTTCATACCAAAAACTATCCCATGCAATATTTCTTCCAGGTAAAAATTGTTGTAACATAAAATCATCAATGTTGGCTTTTCCACGTAATATCCATAATTTTATCCAATATTCAACTTCTTTAGATGTATTACATAGCAAACTAAGATTTCCACCAGCCCCACTTTTTGAACGAATCCAAAGTGGACCATTACCTAATTCTTTGAAATTAGTTTCAATTGAATCTAAATTTTTAAAAGTTCTTGTTTGTGCAACATTAATTCCAGATTGTGAAAGTAGTTGTTGTGTTTTTAGTTTATCTGTTGAAATAATATTTGATTTTGGGAGTAAGGTTTTTGTTTGAATTGAATCAATATTTTGGGAAATAACAAGTGCTTCTGAAGAAGGGTGTGGATGCAGAAAATCAATATTGTATTTATTAATTAATTCATGAATTAGTTTAATAAAATTAGGATCCAAATGTCTAGGTGAATTTATTCGAACATCTACATTTGGAAATTCCAAATAATATTTATTAAAATCTAGACCCACAATAAAAAATTTATCTTTAAAAATCTTAAGTGCATTAATAAAATTAACACCGCCAATTCCTCCTGCCCCACTAATTAAAATTTTTTTCATATATGATATTATAGAATGATTATCTTATATTATATTAAATGAATTATTCTTTATGAAAAAACAATATGTATTTTTGAGTCATGATGTGGATTGGGGGTTTGATGGTCCATCAAAAGATCACATATTAAAAAGGAAAAATCGATTTGATGAAATAATACTGAAAAATACACCAATTAACAAACTATATCGTAACTTTTCAGAATATATGGAAATTGAAGAAAAATTTGGAGTAAAATCAACATTCTTTTTTAGAACACAATATGAAAATGGAAAATATACAGATTATGAAGAGGATATTAAAATATTGGAGAAAGAAGGGTGGGAAATAGGATTACATACAGATCCTTCATCAATTAATGATATTAATAAAATTGGAGAAGAAAAAAGAAAGATTGAAAAAATTATAGGTTCAAAAATTTATGGGAATAGAGTACATTATTTATCAAATGATAAAGAATTATTGAAAAAGTTGCATGAACTAGATTTTATGTATGATTCATCATTTAGAAAAACTAAAGATTCAATAATATCAGATGATATGGGATATCAAAAAATTAATGGAATTATTGAATTTCCAGTTACATTAATGGATGCATATCTATTTACACATATGCAAATTTCTGAAGATAAAATTATTGAAACTGTAGAAAAAACTTTGAAATATTGTCGACAATTAGATTTAGAGTTTAATATTATTAGTATTTTATGGCATGATAATGTATTAAAAATGAAAGGTGGGAGAATGTATGAAAAAATATTAGAATTTCTTTCAAGTCAAGAAGATGTTGAAATGTTAAATGGAATACAATTAACAAATAAAATTATAAAAAATGATAATTAAAGTAATAAAAAATTAATTTTTAATTAATTTAGTAATTTACAACCATCAAGTAACGTACAAACCATTTCAGATCTTGGTTGATAATTTTTATTTACTTCATATACAAATACAGCATTAAAGTTACCAATATTTTTATTAGTAAAACTAGGTGAAGTATAAACTAATTTTAACGGATAATTACCATCATCATCATAATTAATTTCTAAAATACTAATTGGAACAAATCCATTTTGAAAAATTGTAGATTGTAATTTATTTTCAATATTATAATACATCAATGTATTGTATGGAATCATTTTACCTAACAATGTCTCATTCCAAAAATAATCAGTACCAGTTCTACCATCAGATTCTAAATATTTTGAAAGTTCAACACCACCTATACGCATAAACCAAGGTTTTTTAGATTCATCACCTCCACCGTTTAAAGCATAAAGTGAGCTATCATTAAAATCACCATCTAGTCTTTGTCCAGCAACATATACAACTACATAATCAACACCCCAATCTGTAAGTAAATTCCAGGATTCATCAGGTGTACTCATAAATATTTGTGCCATTTTTTCAATATACCATGTACTGAGTGTAGCATTATCAACTACAGTAGTTCTATCAGCAAGAGTACTAATCCAATATCCATAATCCCACCAGGATGCAATAACTGAATCTCCAGGAGTATTGAGTTTTATCCATTCAAGAGTTTCTAGCCAATCATCACTAGGAGGATTTGCAGTTCCACCAGTAAGTATTGTTGCTGGAAAATCTGCACTACTAATCCAATTACCACTTGTAGGAAAAATAAGAGGTGTTGTAAATAAAATAAAAAGAATTACGATAGATGAGATTTTTAATGAATAATTTTTTTTCTTTGATAAATTAATTTTAAAAATTTCTTTTATTAAAATAGATAGTCCAATAGATGTAAGAAAAATTAATGATAGAGATGCAAATACTTCTAATCTAATAAATGCAGAACTCACATAAACACCAGTTAGTCCCATAATAAGCACAAATACACGCATATCATTTCTTTCAAAAATTATAGATGAAGATATTTTTTTAGATAAAAGAAACCAAGCGCCAATGGCAGAGAAAATTAATAAAATGGAATGAAAAAAGAAGGATAAACTAATACTTGTAGTTGAATGTTCAGCAACAGAATCAGTTAAGGGATCTAAAGTTGTTAAAAATGGATTAAGTGCATTTAGATATCTAAAAGTAGGTAAAGGTAAAAATTCTAGTTTTTCACTTATTGTAACTAAAAATGATCCAATAATAATAATTGAAACTAATAAAATTAATCCATTTCTTATTTTATTCTTATCTTTACTTATTTTTTGAACAAATATACAGATTACTAAAAAGATAGTAGGAATAATCAATGAAAATCCTCCTAAGCCAAATACAAAATCAGGTCCAGGTCGTTCAAATATTAAAGCACTTAAAAGAAATGTTCCTACAAATAATGGAATACTCCAAATTAAAAATTTGTGATCTTTCCTAACAAAAGGTAATGCTAAAATAAATAATCCTACAGGTATTATAAAAAATTGATTTCCACCCCATGATGCCAATGCAAAAGTCATAGTAATTCCTCCAAAAATAATTTTAGAAAATGCAATTTTTTTATTTTCAGATCTTATTCCACTAAAAAAGAAGTACAATCCTAATAAAGCATAAAAAATTCCTAACGGTTCTGATTTAAACCATCCAATACTACCTCGTAAAATAATTGGAAGGGATACTGCAAAAAGTAATGAAGCAAACAATCCAGCAGTAGTTCCAGCAAATACACGTACTAATCCAAAAATAACAATTACAGTTAACGAACCAATTACTGCCGGAAATAATATGGTAAAATCATATAAACTTGAATTTCCTCCAAATATTTGATAAGTAATAGCTGCTGTAGTATGAAGCATAACTTGTGAAGACTCAGAAATATTTCTACCATGAGGGTGCCAACTTTTATCATCATGCCATGTAAAATATTCAGTAAATCCATTTTCTACAATATATTCAGTAGCACGAAAATTAAAAAATGGATCAAATTCCATTAACTCATAACCATAATCAGCAGGTTGAGCTCTAATTAAAAATGAGATTGAAAAAGCTAAAACTAGGACTCCAATTATGATAAAATGATTTAATTTAACATCAAAAGTGCCGGCTTGAAATAATTTAGTGTGAGAATCCAATAATAAAATTATTTTTTAAACTGTTATTACTCTTTTGAATAAATAATACTATTACATTGTTGCTTGTTCAGCAGCATGGAACATCTCACTCTTTGCACAACCAGCAGCCAGTTCATCACCGGCTCCACGTCTCATGAGTCCTCTGTATAGACCATCTTCAAGTTTTACACCTTCTCTCTCTTCCCATTCCTCAACAGTGATAGAATATTTCTTTTGGATTCTGTCTCTGTA
>Ga0308019_10000436_pt1 | contig 26143 bp, 21 predicted proteins | sample Neamet284_FD_203135 | JGI IMG/M metagenome (GOLD analysis project Ga0308019, IMG submission 203135) | Marine microbial communities from water near the shore, Antarctic Ocean - #284 | ecosystem: Environmental > Aquatic > Marine > Unclassified | place: Southern Ocean | collected 2014-10-01
GATGAAAGAGAGGCTATGGCAAGAGCTCCCTTTTCTGAGGAATCGCATAAAGCAAGTATTGACATAGGTGCGCATGAAGGAGAGTCCGATTACACTCCGTATGAGAGAATGAGCATTAGACCGACTTTAGACGTAAATGGTATATGGGGAGGATATACAGGAGATGGTGCGAAGACGGTTATTGCGTCTATTGCCACTGCAAAAATATCAATGCGCCTTGTTCCTCACCAAGACCACGAAACGATCACAAAGCTTTTCACAAAACATTTCAAGAAAATAGCTCCTTCAAGTGTAAAAGTAAAAGTAACGGAAATGCATGGAGCTTCACCTGCAATTACTCCTACAGATAGCCCCGCTTATCATTCAGCGGCCCTCGCGATGAAGCACACATTCGGGAAAGAACCCATACCGGTTCGTTCAGGAGGATCAATCCCTATTGTAGCTTCTTTTGAGCGCATCTTAGGTCTGAAAACTGTGCTGTTTGGTTTCGGGCTAGACTCAGATGCCATCCACTCTCCCAATGAGCATTATGGAGTTTTTAATTACTTTAAAGGAATAGAAACAATCCCTCATTTCTACACTCATTTCGCGCAACTCCATGAAAAGTAATTTTCATTTTTTCACGATTTTAGCAATTTTAGCGATCTCGACTTTGACGGGATGTTATAGGCAACTTGAAGTAATTAATGTAGAAGATTTTTCAGAAGTAGAAATTAGTCTCAACGGACTTCGCTCTAACCTTGACGTGAAGATTTATAACCCCAATTTATATCCCATAGAATTAGACCAAACTCAAATTACACTTCGCGTTAGAGATGTCGAAGCCGGGTATGTGAGTTTATCTGAAAGAGTTAAAATTGGCGCAAGAGATACTGCCACAATCAGGTTACATGTCGCTACAAGAGAAGGCGCTATCGCTGAAGTTCTTAAAAATGATGTCTTCAATTTTTTAAAAGGGGAGGAAGTTCCCTTCTCAGCATCAGGAATCGTAAGCGGGAAATCGTGGGGTGTTAAAATTGAAGTGCCCCTGGAGCATTCACAAAATATAAGTCTTAGAAACTAAGACATTGCAAGTGTCCTTACGTATCTAATTTAGAAATCATATAGCTGACGCCAACTTCTACCGTCATATTCATCATTCTGTTATTCCATCTTGGTGTACCAGTTGGACTCTCTGGTCGTGGAGCAATAGCCAGAATGCTTTGGGTTACGCGGGCAAACAGATGAGAGTGATCCCCATATACTGTGCGTATACCGAATACAGCTCCCAAATCATATTTCTTTATAGGCAAGCCTGTCGGATCCCAAGCAACTCCATAGAAATCTTCTTCTGCCGCTAGCAATACGGAGGGCTGTAATCCAACCAACAGGTCCAATATTCCATATGAATAGCTCATCGTTATAGGGACATCAATGTATGTAAATCGATATCTCCAGGTTTCGTAATCCCCAGCTGTTGGATTTGGTTGTTTTTTACTCCCTTTCTGATTATAAACGATACCAATCTGGATGTTTTCCCTTCCTTTCCGACCAATTTCAATAGTAGCTCCTAGGTTGACACCTACTTTGTTGAATCCACCTACTCCATCTCCATGAATTTGGGAAGCTGTTGCTCCACCAATTAGTCCACCGTTAAATTGGAAGGTCCGACCCTCAGAGTACTCAGTTTGTGCCGAAAGAAAAAAAGGCAAAAAAGCAAATAACAAAAGGGTCTGCCGCATGATATTATTATTCGGACAAATGATGAGACAGACAATTTACAACTTCTCCATTTTCGTTACTCGCTACTAATAAAATAGAAGAGTTTTCGAAAATCCATTCAGGATTCCAGTTGAAAGTATAGTCAGATTGAAATTCATCACCCACAGCAGCATCAGAGATTACAACCAGTCCTTCAGCACCAGTTACACTACCTCTCAGCATATGATCGAATTGGTAATCAGTTACATGTTCGGGATCTTCGCCATAGTACAACTGATCTCCAATTAGAGACGACTCAGTGAAAAGTATAGCAAGCCTACATTCTCCATCTATACCACCGCTTGTGAATTGTCCGTTGACATGGACGTTTAGATGGCCATCACCAATATTTGGGTGCCAGAAAGTTTGTATTTGAAGCTGAAGTGGAGTTTCAGCCTCCAATTCAGACGCTACTTCAGCCGTCCACTCAGCAGGAGAAAAGAAATTCCCAGGTCCTCCTTTGCGGTTAATTCTCCCAAGAGGATTTGCTTGAAAATTGAGTTGGCCCCAATAGATATTACTGTCCTCATTCGTCCAATCGATGGGGTATGAGTCATTTGTGATTGCCAAGTTTCCAGCGTGAATTGCAAGAGGATAAACACGATTTGGATTCGATTCGGCTAGTCCTTCAGCAATTACCGCAGCGGCAGGGCAGTTTCCACATTGATGGGCAGTGAAGTCTTCTACCAATACATTTTTACCTGAAGTTGTGGCCAATTGAAAAACCGGAGGATTACCGTACAACTCCACATTGTACCCTCCAGTAAATGGAATTATAGGGTGCTCAATATAGTCGCACGAAGCGAATAGAATCAATGTAGTTGTTGCAGCTATGGATAAAAATCTAAGAAGCTTCATATCTATCTTAAGTAATCTTAAAGTTTGAACAAAAAAAATCCGCGCCTGTACGCAAGGTACACAACGCGGATTCAATATAGTTTATACGAGCTCTATACGTAAAGCACTATTGTGCGTTCGTTACACGTAGAGTAGATGTTTCGTTACCCGCAGTTAAGCTTACTAGGTAAATCCCAGCTTCCATAGCAGCGAAATCTAAATCAATAGTCTGCGTTCCAGCCGCGATGTTTCCAAGATTTATTTCAATAACTTTCTTTCCAACTAGGTTGTAAACAACCACAGAAGCTTGTCCAGCTTCAGCAGCAGAGAAAGAAAGTGTTGTGTTGTCCGTGAAAGGATTTGGGAATACGTTTACGCTAGATGTAAGATCATTTTCAGTTATTCCTGAGACAGAAGTAACTTCCATACCCGCAACTAATTCTGCGAACTCCATTCCTGAAGCACCATTGTACTCAAATACGATTCCAACTTCTTCCATTCCGTTCATAGAAACGATTGAAGCAACACCGTCAACGTAGTCACCCCATTGTGAAGCAACAAGACCGTCTCCGTATGAGTCTGTCATTGTAAAAACGTAACACTCGTTAAGGTTAAGAGAAACATCCCAAGAGAGTTCAGTATCATTTTGACCTGCTAGCCCTCCAGTTGCAACCCCATCGATGTACATTCCAGAAGCAGACTCAATTGTCCAACCTGTCTCTTCCGGCCAGTTGTCTGTGGTGATGCGAACTTGTACATAAGAAGTCGCGGCAGTTGATCCCACGATATCCACTCCGTCTTCAGCATTCCACTCTTCACCGTTTACAGACATTAGGGTGTAGTCAAATGTTCCGGTTTCGCTATAAGAACCAAGTTCTACAGTTTCATTTCCTCCATTTGAAAGTACGCCTTCCCATGTTACGTCAGTTTGAGTAGCTCCGTTCAACTCAACAGCAAAAACCATTGCAGTTACATCATCTGATCCAAGGTTAGAAACAGACGTTGAAGCCATCCACTCACCACCGCCACATGCAGAAGTTTCACCGTTATAAGCCATTAATGGTGCAGCACCAGTAATAGAGTTTGAGCAATCCATAAAGGCAGCAGCAACGTGACCGTCAAAAGATGCTTGACCAGACTCTACAAGTGTGTATTCCATCTCATTTGTAGTAGCGTTAAGAGTTCCGTCAGGACAAACAGTGTATATCGTAGGGTAGTAAGAGTTTCCGTACAGATCAAATATGTTACTCATGTCGTCAAACATTGGGAATGGCGTCCCAGTAACCCAATCTCCAGCAGTTGCAGTTCCAGTACCGTGTAAGTCAGCTTCAGTAGTAGAGTCGTCGGATTCTAATGTGAAGATATATAAATCACCAGAGCCTTCAGGTCCGAAACTAGCCCAAAGGTTTTCAAAAATACCAGTTTGCTTATAACTCCAGCAAGGTCCACACCATGTAGCGTAGAAGTCTAAAATGACAGTATTGCCTTCATCAAGGAGATCGTATAGATTATACTCTACACCAGTAATGTCAGTTGCAGTAAAATCTGGTGCTATACTTCCGTTCGGAAGCTGAGCGAGTGCAGACGACCCGATAGTAAGAAATGCGAAAAGAATGTAAAAGTGCTTCATATTAGTTTATTATAGTTGTTTCAAAATCAAAGATTTGCAAGGTATGCGATGTAAAAGTAGTTAAAATAAAACTGAATCAGGTGAGGTTTATAGTTGGTTATTAATTATTAACAGTTTTAGAGTTCTAAAAGTTAGATGTAAAAGTCATTTCAAGTCCACTCGATGCAGGCACAGCACGACAAACCCCTCCAACACAGAAAATCCCTTCACGTCGTTTTCCGTATCCCAAACTTAGCCTGTGAGAACCATTTATATATCCAGCTGAACCAAAAATGTAGTGTACGCGTTTTGCTTCGTCGGGATTCCCGAAGTTGTATTGGTCAATTACGCTTGCAAACCAATGAGGGCTCCAGGTGTATTCTGCTACAACAGTTGCCCAATCACCCTTGTCCTGTTCTGTGAAAAGAGCTTGGAATTCAGTTCGTAAACTTTGACGTTTAGCAGTTTTTATTTGTGTTTCCAGTACGAAAATATCAGCATAAACAATCCCCTTGAAGTCTGTTGTAACGGGTGTTGCTAGGGTATTGAATTGAAGATTCATATACATTGCTTTTGCCTTGAATTTCTTTGAGAATTTCCGTTCAATCTCAAAGCTTATATCCTGAACATTTAAAGAATCCCCAAACCCCCAACTGTTGCGCTGGTATCCATATACCAGATCAGGTCTTCCCTCTTCACGCCCAAAGTTGGTAGTGTCTAAGCTATAAGATGTTGCAAAAACCAGATTCATTTTAGTTCCGTACTTCCCCCCAAGTTTTGATCCTCTTTTCAGATTGTAGTACAACTCTCCTCTAAAACTAGACTCCCCGTTAATTACAGTTGCGTATGGATATAAGGTCGCAGCTAAATTATAGGTGTGTGTTTTCGTAATTGTAGGTATGTTATTTATGGGGGCGTCAAAGAGGAGTAGGTCTCTATCTGAACGGAAGCTCATGTTATCTGTAGTAGAACGCTGAAGTAGGAAACTTAAGTCTTTGATGTTTCCTGTTAGGAAATACATAAGGGCTTCTCCTTCCTTATAGATGTACCCATTATCTGCTGAAGGGTCGTTAATTTTCTCTGTTCTAGAAACACCAAATTTCCACATTTCATATTGCATAGTCACTCCGTAATCCCATGCACCAACGTTTTGGGGTAGCTCTAAGATGAGTGTGTCTTTTATAATATTCCCTCCATCTTGAAAGCGACTTACAAACGAGTAAGTAGGTGTGATTTTAAGTTTAGCATTGGCGTAGTTTGGAATCAGCTCGTTGAGAGATAGCTCGGCATCAATTCCTCGAATAATCCCATCTCCATTTATAAGTTTGCTGTCGAAATCGAGTCTTTGTTTCCCGTAAAGCATTTTCACTTTAAGAGGTTTGAAGGGAGTGAGGATGATACGAAATCCGTCCAGGGCATTGTCAAGACCCAGGTTGCGTGCTTCGTAGGAGCGAAGTATAATTCCAGAACCGAACTGCTCGTAGAAATTCCCTATGGTAACGTCGACGCCCTTGTCTTTGTCAACCCAACGTGCGTAGCGATATCCCAGGCCTGAACCCTTGAATCGACCGGGGAATCCGAGAACACTATTTAAGTAAGACTCGTAGCGGAAGCCAGCGGAGAAATTGCCTTGTGTGTAGTTTATATTCGAGAAAGCATTAAAGCCAGATTTAGAAGCCGGAACGACAGCGCCAATCAAAGAGTCTTCCTGATAAGACTGGAAGAGAATGGAAACGTTTCCCGTAACAATTCCGGGTGCTGGATCAGTTGAGGTTTGGGCTAAAGACATCCCGGAGAAGAAAACCCCAATACATCCCAATGCTATGGTTGCTATTGATTTATTCATTTACTCAACTAATTTGAGGAGTTCTTCGTACAACTCTTCCTCGTCTCCCTCGGCATAGCTGTTGTGAGTCCAAACCAGCACTCCTTCACCATCATATAGAAATGTATGCGGCGCGTTGATGACTCCCATCGCTCGTTTAAAATCGCCAGCTGGATCAAGAAGGATTTCGAAATCCCAACCTGAACTCATAACATATGGCGCTACTCTATTTGTTGAACGAGTATCATCAATACTTACTGCGATGATTTTAACCCCTGTTTCTTCTTGCCAATCAGCGTAGTAGTCCATGTAATTATTAAGCTCTCTTTTACACGGGCTACACCAAGTTGCCCAAAAGCAAATCACGACAGGGTTCCCATCGTTTTCTATTGCTCCAGTATCAATGGTTGACCCTGTGAGGTTTTTGAGTTGAACTGATGGAATAGTTTGTGCAGAAGCTTCTGCAGTTATTGATAAAAGCAAAACCCCAGCCAGTAATATACTTTTCACGGGGCTATATGTTTTAAAGAAATTAAAATACATCGTTTGAATTTTCTAATCTGAACGACAAAGAAACGGCTTTCTCGATAAACTGAATGTATTACCTTCGTAGTCATGTTTTATACCAAACTCAAATCGATTATTCTGGCCTCGACATTTTTACTTGTCGGAGCCTTGTCAGCACAACTCACAATAATTGCTCCCTCAGATACTGTATTTGCAGCTTTAGATACACTTAATGAATTTCATTCGGGTGAAATTTCTTTGCACTGGGACGTTGTTAATGAATCAAATTCAGAAATGACATTAATGTGCACTCGAAGTTTCATAGATACAGTATCTCCATATAACTATCCCTATACTCAGTCATTGCCAGAAGCACTGGTTGAAGGAGCTTACGAGAAGTTTTGTTGGGGTCCGCTTTGTTATAATTACGGTACAGATGCATCATCTCAAAATCCATCTCTACTTGTTAACCTCCCATCGGGATCTACAGATAGCACATTCATTGCATATTATTATCCGCACAATGTTTTAGGTACAACAACTATTGAATATTGTTTTCACCCCGTTGACGATATTGCGGCTGGTTCTTGTAAGACCATTACATATGTGATCACTGCCACAGCAGCAATTAACAATGATCTAAATAACCTCGGTTCGTCATCAATCGCAACTGTTTACCCGAACCCAATAGAAGGGGTGGGATGGCTAGAATATGACATTCGTACAGGTGCCACAGGTGATGTTGTCTTCAGGGATTTAGCGGGAAAGGAGATTATGCGAGAGCGTGGTCTGGTTTTAAGTGGAAAGATTGCTATAAATGCAGATAAGTTTGCTCAGGGGATTGGTTTTTATACACTTGAAATTAATGGGATTGCTGTTCGCACTGAGAGATTTGTGGTAGTTAGATAAGAGTAGTCAGAGAAGTAGTTACTGAAGATGCAAGCACCGAATAAACAAGAATCTCTTGACTATCACTCGAGAGGAAGGAAGGGGAAGATTGAGGTAAATCCTACTAAGCCGTTCAGCTCACAGAGAGATTTATCTCTCGCCTATAGCCCGGGAGTAGCCCAGCCATGTCTTGCTATTGCCGAGAATAAGGAGGATGTATACAAGTACACCGCTAAGGGGAATCTTGTGGCCGTGATAAGTAACGGAACAGCTGTTTTAGGACTTGGAGATATAGGCCCTGAGGCAAGTAAGCCAGTTATGGAAGGGAAAGCAGTTCTTTTTAAAGTGTTTGCAGATATTGATGTTTTCGATATTGAGGTTGATGCTACAGACGTAGAGCATTTTATTTCAACGGTGAAGGCAATCGCACCTACTTTCGGTGGGATTAATCTCGAAGATATTAAAGCACCTGAAGCATTTGAGATTGAGCGTCGATTGAAAGAGGAGTTAGATATTCCTGTGATGCACGATGATCAGCATGGTACGGCCATTATTTCTTCTGCGGCGCTTCTGAATGCGCTAGAGCTTACTGAGAAAAGAATTGAAGATGTTAGAGTTGTAGTTAGTGGAGCTGGAGCCGCGGCGATGTCTTGCCTTGATCTGTATATTCAGTTAGGCCTTTCCCTAGAGAACATTGCCGTTTTCGACTCAAGAGGTCATGTTCACGTAGGACGAGAAGGACTCGGTGAGAGTAAGCAAAGATTCGCTACTGAGAAATCTTACGATTCGCTAGCTGATGCAATGAAAGGTGCTGATGTGTTTTTAGGACTTAGCAAAGGGGGGCTGGTTTCTGCTGATATGATTAAGGAGATGGGGTCTGACCCCATTGTGTTTGCACTTGCGAATCCAGATCCGGAGATTCCATACAAAGAAGCTATTGAAGCAAGAGAAGATATCATTATGGCTACCGGTCGTAGTGATCATCCCAACCAAGTAAATAACGTTTTGGGTTTTCCATTTATTTTCCGAGGAGCCCTAGATGTTAGAGCTACGGGGATAAATGATGCGATGAAGCTTGCGGCGGTAAAAGCCATTGCGAACCTTGCAAAAGAGACTGTTCCTGATGAGGTGAGCGAGGCTTACGATGAACAGTCGCTGTTTTTCGGGCGCCACTTGATTATTCCTAAACCACTTGACCCACGATTGATTACTGCGATTGCACCTGCTGTCGCGAAAGCGGCTATGGATTCTGGAATAGCCCGTGAGCCAATTGAGGATTGGGAAGCCTATAATACGATGCTTTTAAATAGGCTAGGGCAGGCTTCGAATTTTTCGATGTCACTGAGCGATAGGGCTTCGAAAAACCCCAAGCGAGTTGTGTTTGCTGAAGCGGAACACTATAAAGTTCTAAAAGCAGCTGAACAATCAGTTGAAGAAGGTATAGCACATCCCATCTTAATCGGGCGTAAGCACGTTATTTCAAAACTAATTGAAGACAACAATCTGGAGCTTTCTTCAGCTACAATCATTGACCCGCGTGATAAAGATCATGCTGAAAAGAGAAAAGTATTTGGGGCACTATTGCACGAAAAAAGAAAGCGTCATGGATTAACACTATTGGAGGCAGAACGAGCTATGCGAAAACGCAATTACTTCGGAGCTATGTTAGTAGAGACGGGTGAGGCTGATGCTCTCGTTTCGGGTCTTACAAGAAATTATCCCCGTGTGATTAGGCCAGCTTTGCAGGTCATTGGAAAGGCTGAAGGTGTCTCAAAAGTTGCGGGGATGTATATCATGCAGACCCACCAAGGCCCGATGTTCTTTGCAGATACTACAGTCAATGTAAACCCTACTGCAGAGGAGATTGTAGGCATTACATTGCTCATGGCTGAGGCCGTGAAGAGACTTAGAATTGTGCCTCGGATTGCTCTACTCAGCTATTCTAATTTCGGGTCATCAAAAGGTGAGGATGCTGAAAAGATGTCAACTGCAACAGCGATATTACATAGAGATCATCCAGACTTAATTGTCGATGGTGAAATTCAGGCGAATTTTGCAATAAATCAGGAAATGCTTGCAGAGAGCTTTCCATTCTCGGAACTCAACCAACGAAAAGTCAATATCCTTATTTTCCCCAACCTTTCTGCAGGAAACATCTCGTATAAACTCCTTAAAGAAATGGGCGGTTTAGAAGCTCAGGGACCTGTCCTTTTAGGGATGAAGAAATCAGTACATATTCTTCAAATGGGATCCTCGGCGAAGGAAATCGTGGATATGGTGAGACTTGCAGTTGTCGACGCGCAGAACAAGTCCCAATCATGATACATCATTTAAATGGAAGGCTTATTGAAAAGCATCCCACTCATATTGTTATTGAATGTGGAGGTGTAGGCTACTTAGTTTCTATTAGCCTCACAACATTTGAAGCTTTACCTAACGATGAGACCCTGTTTATACATATTCATATGGTGGTTAGGGAAGATTCTCAAACACTTTATGGATTTGCTACCAAAGAGGAGCGAAGCATGTTCCTTCTTCTCGTTAGTGTTAGTGGAGTAGGCGCGAACACAGCCCGGTTAATATTGTCCGCAATGGATTCTGCGACTGCTTCTGAAGTGATTGCTACAGGTGATGTAGATGAGATGAAGAAGGTGAAGGGAATCGGTGCAAAAACAGCCCAGAGAATTATCATTGACCTTAGAGATAAAGTTGGTGTTTTAACTGGTGGTGGCGGAGGCAAGTCAGAAATATCGACTTTGCACAATACCGTGAAGAATGAAGCGTTAATGGCATTAACTACTTTGGGGTTTGACAAGTCTCGTGTGGAGAAAACCCTCGAGCAAATTTTAGATAAAACAGAGATCGATTATTCGTTGGAAGCTTTGATTAAACAGGCGTTACAGAAGCTTTGAACAAGACAGAACTCAGGACTGAACTCGTGAAAATAAAGGGCATATCAATTTTGTGTATTGTGGCGGCATTCTTTTGCAGCATTTCTGTGCACGCTCAAACGTCTGATTCAGAAGCTGATTCTACAGAAATCGACCTTCCTTTCCCACATGGTGGTGAAGATGCATACAATCCCGTAGAATTCCCTGGTGGTATTTCACTTGACTGGCCTGATAATTTTCAGTATGGCGTGGTGTACGATCCTGTTTCAGGTCAATATATAGTAGAGCAAACCATAGGTGACACGCTTGAATTTCGTCCTGGTTCGCTGTTCACTTTAGACGAGTTCTTAGATTATGATATGTCTGGTAATTTATCTGAATTTTGGAATCAATTACAAGAAGAAGATGATGATGCGAGTCGAGGTTTTGCTCCTAAACTCGAGATAGATAGTGAGCTTTTCGAAATGCTTTTCGGAACAAATGAAATAGAGATTATCCCACAGGGAACTGCTGAAATTACATTTGGATTAAACAGTTCTAACACGGAAAATCCTCGGATCCCCGAGCAGCAGAGGAGGGTTACAACTTTCGATTTTGATCAAAGAATACAATTGAATATTTCAGGTAAAATTGGAGATAAAATAGAGCTTGGAACCCAATACAACACTGAGTCTTTATTCGATTTCGAGAATCAAATGAATATCGGATTCCAAGGTGAAGAAGATGATATTCTTAAAAATATAGAGGCTGGAAACATCTCTCTTCCGCTACAAGGGACCCTAATTACAGGATCTCAGAGTCTTTTCGGTTTAAAGTTAGAAACCCAATGGGGTCGCCTATATAATTCTACGATTCTATCTCAGCAAAAGGGTGAGCGTAAGGAGATAGAAGTTGAGGGTGGAGCCCAAACACAAGATTTCAATATCCGTGCGGATGACTACGAGGCAAACAGACATTATTTCCTTTCTCAGTATTTCCGAGACCGTTATGACGATGCGATGAAATCCTTGCCTGTTCCTAGTTCAGGTGCGAATATTAATAGAATCGAGGTTTGGGTTGTAAATACTCAAGCAAATACTATGGACGTTAGAAATATCATCGCTGTCACAGATTTAGGTGAACACCCCGATTATATGTCTTCTAACTTGCCTATTTCTCAACTTATCGATGGAGCTGAGACGTTGCCCACAAGCAACCGTGCTTCAAATAACGCCAACAACGATATTTTCGAAGATCTTGTGAGTAACAATGAAGTCTTGGGCTTCACAGGAGCGAACGCCGCCATCGTTTCAATGAATATGGACTTTGAACAAGGTGTTCACTACGAGAGGGTAGGAAATGCTAGAAAGCTAATGCCTTCGGAATATTCATACAACGCTAGTCTCGGCTTTATTTCTCTTAGACAATCCCTTAACAATGCTGAGGTGTTAGCCGTTGCTTATGAGTACACCTTAGAGGGAAACACGTATCAGGTAGGAACGCTTGCTCAGGACGGGTATACTACAGGGTCTGGTGAAAATGAAGCGATGGGAGCCCTTGTATTAAAAATGCTCAAGTCTAGCATTACTCAATTGGACCTAAATAATGGTGATCCTTCACCACTTTGGGAGTGCATGATGAAGAATGTGTATTCGATGAGGGCGTTCGGAGTTAGTCAAGAGGAATTCAGATTAGATGTTTGGTACAACGACCCCTCTACGGGAGTGGATCTCAATTATATTCCCAGAGACCCTCTAGACGGAACCCTCCTGCTTCAGTTATTGGGACTCGACAGAATGGATATCAATACAATGCCTAATCCCGACGGCGTGTTTGATTACGTTGACAATGCAGCGACCAATGGTGGTACGATTAATTCTCAAAATGGCCGCATCTTCTTCCCGTCTGTTGAGCCTTTTGGCGACAATCTGAGAGCGGTTATTTTAGATAGAGTTAGCGACCCTAACCTCGCGGAATCACTCATTCAGACTTTGGTTTTCGATCCTCTTTATGATTCTACAAAAACGGCGGCCCAACAAATCCCAACACTTAACAGATATCATATTAAAGGTAGATTTCAATCTCAAAGCAGTTCTGAAATTGCCCTAAATGCGCTGAACGTTCCTGAGGGGTCCGTGACAGTAACTGCGGGTGGTGTGCGACTTGTGGAGAATAGAGATTATACGGTTGATTACAATTTAGGAAGAGTTAGGATTATCAATGACGGTCTTCTTGAATCAGGCCAAACAATCCGCGTTTCTCTTGAAAGCAACTCGCTTTTCAACATACAGACTAAAACTCTTTTGGGTACAAGGTTTGATTACGTCGCAAGTGATGATTTTACTTTTGGTGCTACATTCTTAAATATGCGGGAGAGGCCACTCACTCAGAAGGTGAATATCGGTGATGAACCTGTAAACAACACCATTTTTGGAACCGACTTTACGTGGCAAACAGAAAGTAGATTTCTTACGGAGTTAGTAGATAAGCTCCCATTTTATGAAACGACATCGACGTCAACACTAGACATAAGTGCTGAGGGAGCTTACTTAATCCCTGGACACAGTAGAGCAATTGGTGAGGAGGGAAATGCTTACATAGACGATTTTGAAGGATCTCAATCGACAATCGATATTAGATCTGTTTCGAGGTGGTTTTTAGCCTCAACGCCTAAGCACCAAAATGAACTCTTTCCAGAATCGGCATTTGAAGACACACTTTTATACGGCTATAACCGAGCTGCGATGTCTTGGTATACGATCGATCCGACCTTTTATTCTGGAAACGGTCTTCAAGATGGACAGGTGTCAGATGAGGTAAGGCACGATCACAATATGCGTCAAATATTAGAGCAGGAGATCTTTCCCAATAGAGATTATCAGCCCGGAACCCCTAGGAATATTCCGACTTTTGATTTGAGTTTTTGGCCTGCAGAAAGGGGCCCGTATAATTATGAAACTGCTGAAGGGACAGCAGGATACTCAGCTGGTCTTAATGAAAATGGGGGCTTAGTTGAGCCATCTTCTCGTTGGGGAGGGATCCAAAGAGCACTTACTACTACGGATTTTGAGAGTGCTAACATTGAGTACATCCAGTTTTGGGTGATGGATCCTTTTAATGATGATTCTGAAAACTCAACAGGAGGTGATATATACTTCAACTTAGGTAATGTTAGTGAGGACGTCCTCAATGATAGCCAACTCGAGTTTGAGAATGGACTTCCATCTGAGACAAGCCCAGATTTACCCACAGACACTAGTTCTTGGGCGATTTATCCCGATCCTTCGACTTTTAATGTTGTAAATGCATTTGACAACGCTTCAGGCAATTACGCTTTACAAGATGTTGGCTTAGATGGAATGACCTCATCTTCTGAAAGAGAGTTTTTCTCTGATTGGCTGAACGATCTAGAAGGTTCTGGAGTCTTAAGCCCCGAAGCGTATTCTGCGATTGAAAACGACCCTTCTGGCGATGATTTTAGATATTTTAGAAATCCTACTTCTCAAACTTTAGAAGAGGATATTATCCAGAGATACAAGCATTTCAGCAAGTATGAAGGGAACTCTAATACGGAGTCTCCTGATGGGTATCCGATCACTTCGACGACGATCCCTAACAGTGAGGACATCAACGAGGACATTACACTCAGTACTATTGAGAGCTATTATCAGTACAAGATTTCATTAAGGCCATCTGATCTTGGAGAGGCGAATGTGGGCAACAACTATATCACGGACGTTTTCGAAACGCTTTCACAGAGCGCCTCCTCGAATGAACAGAAACCTATCAAGTGGTACCAGTTTAAAATCCCCGTTCGGGAATACCAAAAACACGTTGGTAGTATCTCAGATTTCCGTTCGATAAGATTTATGCGCGTCTTCATGAAAGGCTGGAGTCAGCCAGTAACACTTCGTTTTGCTAGAATGGAACTAGTTCGAGGAGAATGGAGGAAATATGATGGGTCTTTAGCTGGAGAGCAAGAGATAGAACCAACAGATCCATCTTCTACAAGTTTTAATATTTCTGCCGTTAACGTCGAGGAAAATGGAAATCGTGAGCCGGTTGCATATGTAACTCCTCCAGGAATTATTAGAGAGATTGACGTAGCAACCACGAATCAGAGAAGACTTAACGAGCAATCTCTAGCCATGGAGGTTTGTAATCTTATAGACGGAGATGCTCGTGCTGCCTACAGAAATATCAATTATGATATGAGAATGTATAAGCGTATGCGAATGTATTTCCACGCTGAACCTGGCCCTGATGGGACAACTTTAAACGATGGAGATCTCACGGCATTCATAAGATTGGGGTCAGATTTTGACAACAACTATTACGAGTACGAAATCCCACTTACGTCAACCCCTTGGTATACTGTGGATGAAGACATGATTTGGCCCACTGCCAACAACATGGATATCGAACTTCAGAAACTTCAGAACCTGAAGATCAATAGACCTGTTGGCCAACCGATATTCCAAGAATACACGGAATACGATGGTGTTGCAAGAATGTCAGTAAAGGGAAATCCGAATTTAGCGAACGTGGTTACTGTCATGATCGGAATTAGAAACCCAGATAAGGATTCAAATGTTTTTCCATATTCCGATGACGGTTTAAATAAATGTGGTGTTGTTTGGGCAAATGAATTGAGATTGTCTGATTTTAATGAAGAAGGAGGTTGGGCAGCTGTTGCAAGGGTAAACGCAACCTTAGCAGATTTAGGTAATGTGAGCGTGGCGGCAAACATGTCTACTCCAGGTTGGGGAGGATTAGAGCAAAGAGTACAAGAAAGATCTCGAGAAACTATACGAGGCATAGACGCAAATGGAACGATTCAGATAGGAAAGTTACTTCCCAAAAAGCTAGGTCTTTCTCTTCCTATGTACATGGGTTATTCCGAACAGGTAAGTACACCTCAGTACGACCCACTTTCCCCAGATATTAAACTTGAGGATTTAGAACTAAGCCCTGAACGGTTAAATAAAACACAGGAAGTAAATCGCCTGAGAAGTATTAATTTCTCAAGCATTAAGATTAACCCTCAATTTAATTCCGGGGGAGATAGCGGCGAGAGTAGTGATAGGAATTCACGATCCAGTGATTCCAAATCTAAAAGTGGAAGTTCGATGGGTGCTCTTGGTGGATCAAGTGGTCGGGGTGGTTCATCAGGTGGGTCAGGTGGTCGAGGTGGTTCGAGCTCATCAGGTCCTTTGTCTTTCTTAAAGATCAGTAATTTTACAGGTAACTACAGCTTCAATGAAGTGTACCGTCGAGATATTAATACAGAGTTTCAGTTAAATGTAGAACACAGAGGTGGGTTAGCTTACAATTGGCAGAATAGACCTAAGCAGTACAAGCCTTTTTCAAACATCAAATTTATTCGTGAAACTGAAATACTTAAATTCCTTAAGGAGTTTAATTTTTACCTTCTACCTAAACAAGTGTCAATGAACACTCAAATGGAGCGGGTTTATCAGACCAGTCGTGTAAGGAATAACACAGAAGATTTGTTAGGTGTTCAGACGAATCTTTTAATCAATACTCAAGTTCTCAAATCTTGGAATTGGAACAGAAATTACGCCATTAAGTACGACTTAACCCAAGCACTGAAATTCGATTACACCGGTCAAGCCTCTGCCCTTATTGGGGAGCCCGCAGGCGTAATTCCAACTCAGGGGGAAGATCCAGAAGGATATAACCTATACCTTGACACGCTGAAATTAAACCTTGGAAGCGCCGGTGATGTCACGACGTACAATCACAACGTTAACGGATCGTATAAGCTCCCATTTGACAAAATACCATTGATGGATTTTGTTACTGGAGACGTTAGGTATCAAAGTTCATTTAGATGGGATAGAGCCCCTTTTGCACAAGACACGCTTGGATCTACGATTCAAAATTCAAGGAATTTAAGTCTAAATGGTCAGGCTAATTTTCTCAAGCTATACAATAGAATACCTTTCCTGAAAGAGATCAACAACAAGCGTCCGAAAAGACCGAGTGCAAGAAAAGTAAGTAACCAAAGTAGAGATGGGTTTGGAGAAATTGATGAAGAGGAAGAAAAGGACAAGATCGAAATAAATCCGATAGAGCATATCCTGAGGTTTGCCATGGGATTACAAAGTGTTAGCGGAACGTTTTCTCGCAACGAGGGTATTATGCTCCCTGGGTTCGCCGAGACAAGTAGATATGGAGGGTTTGATGAGGATTTAGAATCTCCAGGATTGCTCTTCCTGATAGGTCATCAAAACACAGATGTTTTTGGTGATAAAACTTCAGATTTTGCAATGGACGCGGCTGCAAATGGTTGGTTAGTTCAGCAGCCGTATCTCAATCAACAATACACAGAATCGTTCACAGAGAACTTTAATGTGAGAGTAAATCTAGAGCCCATCAAGCATTTTAAGATTGAGCTTACGGCCAATAGAAGTACTTCACGCAATCACCAAAGTTTCTTCCGATATGATGAGGATCTTGACGATTGGATTTACGAATCGCCCAATGAAACAGGGAACTTCACAGCGACTGTCATGTCTTGGCCTACTGCATTTATGGATGATGATGAGGAATACAACTCTGAGATTTGGGATGATTTACTTCTAAGTAGATTGATTATATCTTCTCGTTTGAATGAAGAAACTTTTAATTTAGATGAACCTAACCCAACTGGTTATTACCAAGGTTGGGGTCCCACATCGCAAGAGGTGGCAATACCGGCTTTCATGAGCGCGTATTTAGGGATAGACCCAAATACGGTTGCTTTAGACGTCTTTAAAGCTCAAGTTGCTCCCAACTGGAGAGTTACTTATGATGGACTTAGTAAGATACCATCTCTGAAAAAGACCTTCAGAAGATTTAACTTGTCGCACTCTTATCGCTCAACCATGAGTACGTCATACACAACGAATCTTCAGTATGCAGAAGATGAAAATGGTTTGCCGACAAATGAAGACAATGGAGATTACTCAAACTGGATATCTCAACGACAATTCAATACGGTGAGTATATCTGAACAATTGTCTCCGCTTATAGGTCTTGACATGACGATTAAAACAGCATCGGACAATGAGCCACAGGTGAAGGTGGAGATTACACGTGATAGAAATGTAAGTTTTGGTCTTTCAAATTTTCAAATTACAGAGACAAAGAGCAAAGGGATAGTTATAGGTGTAGGATATAAGTTTGCTGATGTGCGCAATCCGTTTATGAAAACCTACGGGAAGTTGCCGATTAAGATGTTTAAGGAGACAGATTTCTTAATTCGATGTGATATTAATATTCGTGATAACAGTACTGTTATTCGAAAAATGGTTGAACGCCAAAACCAAGTTACCGCAGGTCAAACACTTATTTCAATTAAACTTTCGGGCGATCTCGAGATAAGCGACAAGGTGACTTTGAGAGCTTTTTATGACCAGCAAATAACGAAAGCGAAGATTTCAACTTCATTTAATACCTCGAATATTAATTCGGGTGTTGCAATACGATTTAATCTGACACAATAGTATACTTTTGTGCAAAATTTATGACAATGAATGTTCCTTCAGATTTAAGGTATACAGCCGATCACGAATGGGTTAAGATAGATGGCGACATCGCCACGATAGGTGTAACCGATTTTGCACAAGGAGAGCTCGGTGACATTGTATTTGTTGAGGTAGAAACAGAAGGGGAGGAGTTGGAAGCTGAAGAGGTGTTTGGCACAATTGAAGCCGTGAAAACAGTGAGTGACCTGATCCTTCCTTTGGCGGGCGAAGTGATTGAATTTAATGAAGCTTTGGAGGGCGATCCTGCGCTGATCAATTCAGACCCTTTCGGCGATGGTTGGATCATTAAACTCAAGATGTCAAATGTTGCAGATTTCGAATCTCTCATGGATGCTGAGACTTATAAAAGCACAATAGGCTAGTCATTTTTTTATTGTGCTTGGATGAGCCAGTAGAAGAAACCACAAATAAAATACAAAGTGAACACGAGTGGAATATTAAGAATGATTACACCTTTTCTTTTTGTTGTAATCAGTCTGACTTTTTTATTGCTGTTGCCGGGGAATGATCTTGAGGGATCATCTTGGTGGGGTGCATACAAGATTGACAAGCTTGTTCATATTGTTGCTTTTGCCATTTTAGCGCTTTCATTCTCAACAACCCTTTCTAAATTACGTCTTTTCATAGACTCGAATCATCGATTAATGACCTTAATCCTTGTTGTTTGTGCTATTTTCGGCACAATACTTGAGTTACTACAACAAGAATTAAGCGTGGGAAGATCGGCGGAACTCCTTGATGTAGTTGCAGATTGCGTGGGAGTATTGTTGGGATTTGTCATTTTCCGAACAGTGTATGGAGTTTTTCCCGGAGTAATCCCCGCTGATTCCGTAATTTCGAACCGTAGAATTTCACAACATGATTAGTAGGAAGACACCTAAAGCAGACCTAGAAAATAAGCGTTCAACTTGGCGCGCACTTGGATTTATTGCTTCATTGGCATTGATCTTAATTGCCATCTCATGGACAAATTATGAGGTTTTAGTTAGACAAGCGATTAATTTTGAGGCTGACCTTCTCGAAGATGAGGAGATACCGGTCAACGTGGTAACACCACCACCACCACCACCACCACCTCAGCAAACAACAGTAATTGAGATTGTCGATGATGAGGAAGAAATTGAAATCGAGCTAGAGATTGAAGACATCGAGCTTGACGATGACACAGATATTGAAATCATTGATGATGATGACGATGTTGATGATGACACTCCATTTATGATTGTAGAAAACATGCCAGCCCTTGCTGCCTGTAAGCATATGCGTGGAGATGAACGTCATCAGTGTACTCAAATGGAGATTATTAGGTATGTCTCTAAAAACACAAAGTACCCACATATCGCAAAGGATGCAGGTATTCAGGGAACAGTGTTTGTCTATTTTGTTGTCGGAAAAGACGGGTATGTTAAAGACGTAAAAGTGTTACGTGAAGTAGATCCACGATTAGATAAAGAAGCTAAAAGAGTAGTGGAAACACTACCACGCTTCGACCCAGGTCAACAGCGTGGAAAAAGCGTAAGTGTTCAATACACGATTCCAGTAAAGTTTATTATCCGATAGTAGGAATATTAGAAGATCGAAATAGCTTCGAAATATCCATCGAGAGCTAATAAAAGATATAGTAAGAAGAGGACCGAGCTAAGCTTGAGTCCTCTTTTTGCGTACAGGTATATCGATACGGTATCAATCACAATCCAGTACAACCAGTTCTCGTGAATCATGTTTACCATAAGCCATGTTGCAGCTAAACTGAATACCGTGGTAAAGGCATCTAAGAATGGCATGACTGCATCTGTGGTTTTTTTAAGGATGACACTCAGCACTATAGTTCCTAGAACAGCGCAAGCAAGTAAAACAAATTGAAAAAACTCTGATATCTGAACACCATTACCATAGCCAGCAAGTCCCCACCCAGCGAGTCCTATGTAGAAAACCTGTAGGACGCTTTCAGCGTATATTTTTTTATTCCAACAGATATAAGCAAACAATCCTGCCCCCAGTGCAGCGGGAATAAACGCCCAGGGAAGAACCCCCTTTAAATACATCCAGGTGTAGGCCACAGAAAAAGTGACGGCAGCGATCTCAATTAATTTTGCTTTGTGTTTAAACATCGAGGGTCTCCTTGATTTTCCTCGATGCAAATTCAACCCTTTCGTTAAGAGGCATCACAGGAACATAGATATAAGGAGCTTTTTCTAATTCTAAACGTGCTCTAAATTCATTGTTTTTATCAACTCGTTCTTTGTGGTTTGGAATAAGTCGAATGGGATCGTCCTCCCATTTCTCAATTGTTTCACACAGCAAGTACAAATCTATTTTTTTCGAAGAAGATTCAGTGGTGACGCTTTTCCCAAAAGCTGACTCAGCCCAAAGGTCGAGATCGAGTCCTGCAGTATCACAAAAGACACCTTTTGCAGAAGTCGAATCCATCATCTCCTCAAATCTTTTTTCCTCTAATCGATAGAGTTCTTTTAATGTTTCAAAAGTTTCAGTCCCATTTAAAACAGCTTCATTTTCTCGACACAACTCAAGGATATAGGGCCAATTAAACTTCTCTGCAAGTGGTTTAATGAGGGTTGACTTTCCTGAGTTCTCAACTCCAGTAATTACAATTCTGAATTTGCGCTTACTCATCATCGAAAGTGCAATGACAGGGTTCGGACATCTCAACATTGATGTGCGGTAGAAGTTCGAGGAGCCAGGTTTGGTCTGAAAAAGTCATATCGTTATATAGAATATCCAATGTGGTTAATTTTGGCATATCGCTTAAAGAGCTGGGGAATCGTCGCAGTAAATTTGACCAAAGCCCTAGCCACTCAAGATTTTTTAAGGCATCAATGTCTATGGGAATCCCGTTAATGAAGTTGTCTCCAAGATATAACTCCCTCAAGTTTACCATGTCTAGAAGAACACTTGGGAATTCGGTCAATTGATTTCTTTCAGCCGAAAAAATTTCAAGATGGGTTAATTCGTCAAACCAATCCGGTAGATTTTCAATTTGATTTTTGTCGATCCGCAGTTCAATCAATTCTGTGAAAGCTTGTATTTCTTTGGGTATGCTTTTAAGTTTTTGCTTTTTTAGATTTAAAACCTCAACTCTTTCACCTGCCTGATGAGCCTCAAGCGCCGACTCTATAGATTTAAATTCTGTTTGTGCGTACGTGTAAGAAAAAACGAATTTCAAGGTCATTACAAATAGGAGTCCGAGTAATCGATAGGAATTCATAGCAGGGGAGGAGCTTCAAATTTCAGTACTTCTAAAGTTTCATCTCTGTCTCTGCTAAGCGCTTCTTTTAACTCGTTAAGTCCGTTGAACAATTTTTCATCTCTCAACCTCTTGACGAGTCGAACTTCAAGAGCTTGCCCGTAGCAATCGCCTTTGTATCCAATGAAATGAATTTCTATGGTCGTTTCCCCCAAGCCAGTCTTTATCACTGATGGCCTGCACCCGATATTCATCATTCCTTTCATCCACTTACCTCTGTTTATTCTAGCCCAAACAACATATACACCATCCATTGGGACGATTTTAAGTGGGTCAGAAAGCTTGAGGTTGGCAGTGGGGAAGTCTATTGTTTGGCCTAATTTATCACCTTCTACAACTGTGCCTGATAATGGGAAAGGGTGAGATAACAAATCATTTGCATATTCAACCTGACCTTCTGCAATTGCAGCCCTCGCTTTGGTGCTACTAACTCTGATTTCATGAATCCTCTCTGCATTTAAAGCGGTCACATTAAAGTTAAACATCAACCCCATTTCTTTCAGATTGCTGAACGACCCTTCCCGATTCCTGCCAAACCTGTGATCATCACCAATGATAACCTCAGCGGGTTTAATTCCTTCAGCTAATAATTTACGTACATATTCTAATGGAGTCAGGCGAGATAATTCAATATCGAAGTGTACTATGATTAAATGATCGAGCCCTGCATTTTCAAGAAGCGCCTCCTTTTCTTCCCTCGTATTGAGCAATCTCAAATTGTGGTTGTCGGGATGAAGTACAACTCTGGGGTGTGGAGAAAAAGTTAATAGCGCCGTTTCACCATTTATTTTATCCGCTTTTTCTTTAAGGACTTCAATGACGGCACGGTGTCCAGCATGTACACCATCGAAAGTACCGATGGTCAAAACGACAGGTTTTTTCGAGTAAAAACCCTCTATTTTTTGGTGAACTTTCAAGTGTGTTAAGTTATGCTCAAATAGGGTGATAATTTCATAAATGGTGTTGTACTTTTGCACTCGATTACACAAGCTTAAACGCGATTAACATGTCAACAAAACAAGGTTTCGTATCACAGGTTATTGGTCCTGTAGTAGACGTTCGTTTTCCAGAAGGAGTTGAATTACCTAACATTTTAGATGCCCTAGTAATTGATGCCGGGGATTCAAAAGTTATTTTAGAAACTCAGAAACACATTGGTGAGCACACCATTCGTGCTATTTCTATGGATGCGACTGAAGGTTTAAGTCGCGGTATGAAAGTAAGCGCAACTGGAACGGGTATTCAAATGCCAACTGGTGACGCAATTAAAGGCCGACTCTTTAACGTTGTGGGTGATGCTATTGACGGCATCGGTGATGTGAGCAAAGAAAATGGTCGTAACATTCACCAGTCAGCGCCTAGATTCGAAGATCTTTCGACTTCGTCTGAAGTGCTTTTCACTGGAATTAAAGTAATCGATTTGATCGAGCCATATTCAAAAGGTGGTAAAATCGGACTATTTGGTGGAGCTGGAGTTGGTAAGACGGTTCTTATCATGGAGCTCATTAACAACATCGCTAAAGGATACGAGGGTATATCAGTATTTGCTGGTGTAGGTGAGCGTACTCGTGAGGGTAACGATCTTCTTCGTGAGATGATTGAATCTGGTGTTATCAAGTATGGAGATGCATTCGTTGAAAGCATGGAAGCTGGAGGATGGGATCTTAGTAAGGTTGATAAGACAGAATTGGTTAAGTCACAAGCAACTCTTGTGTTTGGTCAGATGAATGAGCCTCCAGGAGCTCGTGCTCGTGTTGCTCTTTCAGGTCTAACTGTTGCTGAGTATTTCCGTGATGGAGATGAGGAGTCTGGAGGACGTGATATCCTGTTTTTCATCGATAATATTTTCCGTTTTACTCAGGCTGGATCTGAGGTATCGGCTCTACTTGGACGTATGCCTTCAGCTGTAGGTTACCAACCAACACTTGCTACCGAGATGGGAGTGATGCAAGAGCGTATCACATCTACGAAACGTGGATCTATTACTTCTGTTCAGGCCGTTTACGTACCTGCTGATGACCTTACTGACCCTGCGCCTGCGACTACTTTCGCCCACCTTGATGCTACGACAGTTCTTTCTCGTAAGATTGCGAGTCTCGGAATTTACCCAGCGGTAGATCCACTTGACTCTACATCTAGGATTCTTAATCCTGAGATTCTTGGTGAGGAGCATTACAAGTGTGCTGAGGATGTGAAAGAAATCCTTCAGCGTTACAAAGAGCTTCAAGATATCATTGCCATTCTAGGAATGGATGAGCTGTCAGAAGAAGACAAGCAAGCTGTAAACAGAGCGCGTCGTATAAGTCGTTTCTTATCTCAGCCTTTCCACGTAGCTACTCAGTTTACTGGAATCGAAGGTGTACTTGTGCCAATAGAAGACACAATCAAGGGATTCAAAATGATTTTGAATGGTGATTTAGATCAGTACCCAGAGGCTGCATTTAATCTGAAGGGAAATATCGATGAGGTGATCGCAGACGGAGAGAGAATGCTTGCAGAAGCAAAAGCGGTATGACAGTAAATATTCTCACACCAGACAAGCAACTTTACGAAGGCGAAGCTACATATGTAGGTCTGCCTGGTGCTGATGGAAGTTTAGGGATCTTGAGTAATCACGCCCCTTTAGTCACGACTTTGCGAAATGGTGAGATTACTGTAAAAACAGGAAATGAAGAAATGACCTTTGAGGTGAATGGCGGAACTGTTGAAGTTCTCAATAACCACGTTACGATATTAGCTCAGTAATAGCTCAGGAAATATATATTTAAAAAGTCAACTCAGGTTGGCTTTTTTTTATGCTTGAACTTTTATGGATGGTGATAAGGCTCGCCTTTTAGAATAGTGTGGGCCCGATAGATTTGTTCTGCGGCAAAGATCCTAATGAGTTGATGCGGAAAAGTCAACGTACCCAATGCCCAAAGTTCATTCGCTCTTGTTTTAATCGATGGATCGAATCCGTAAGGTCCTCCAATAAGGAAGGCTACATGTTTAAGTCCTCTAAGTTGAAGCTTTTGTATTTGATTAGCCAGACCTATAGACGTGTATTCTTTTCCGTGTTCATCTAACAAAATCAGGTAATCTACCCCCTCTAAAGCCTTAGCTTGAAGTAAAGCTTCTTCTTTCATCACACGTTTAGAATCGGCTTTTGCAAATTTACTTTTTAAGTTGGGCGTTTCCACAATAGCAAACCGTCCGTAACGATTTAGGCGTTTTGTGTACTCTTCAATTCCGGTTTTAATCCAAACCGCATTTGTTTTTCCCGTTGCTATTATTGAAATCTGCACAGTGTGAAGTTACGGTTTTGAGGGTAGTATATTCGCACCATGCTTAATGATGATATGAAGAGTTTTATTTCTCTTGCTCTAAAAGAAGATTTAGGTTCAGGTGATGTTACATCTGAGTCGAGTGTTCCCGCTGATTTAGCCCAAAAAGGATACATTTTAGCTAAAGAAAATGGTGTAGTAGCTGGGGTAGAAGTAGCAAGGGAAGTTTTTTATCAAGTAAACCCGGAACTAGGTTTTACAGCTAAAATCAACGACGGAAGTCCTGTAAAGTTTGGAGATGTAGTGATAGAGCTAGAGGGGTTAGCAAGGGATATCTTAACAGGGGAACGTTTGGCCTTAAACTTTATGCAACGCATGAGTGGGATCGCCACAAAAACATCAGAAGTTGTTAAGTCGTTAGAGGGAACACCTACAAAGGTTTTAGATACAAGGAAGACGACTCCGGGGCTGAGATCTTTTGAGAAACAAGCCGTTGTGATGGGAGGAGGAGTGAATCACAGAATGGGTTTATATGACATGATCCTCTTAAAGGACAATCATGTGGATTATGCCGGAAGTATGACGAGTGCTATTGAAAAGGTGGCTAAATATCTAAAAGACAGGTCTCCCGTTTTAGAAAAATTGCCCTTAGTGATTGAAACGAGATCTTTCACGGAAATAGAGGATGCGATCTCTGCCTCAGTAAAATCAGGAATTCTCATCGAGAGAATTTTACTCGACAATTTCAGTCCTGATAAAGTTGGTGAAGCAGTAGAGAGATATGGCCACCTTGTTTGCCTTGAAGCATCAGGAGGGATTACACCCAGCAATGTAAGAGACTATGGAGAAGCGGGTGTAGATTTTGTGAGTATGGGGTATATGACTCACTCGGTAAAAAGCTTAGATTTAAGTTTGAAAAGCACCCCACATGTCTCATAAAATTACCCAGTGGATTGAGTCGAGCACGATTGTAAAGCGAATACAGTTTTTTCTAAGGTCTATTAGTCCTTGGGGAGTCGAGGGTATGAACCTGTATGATGTGTTTAGGTTTTTTGGTCTTGGATTGATTAATGGGTCAGTGTCTATCAGAGCGGCTTCAATTTCTTATAGGCTTCTATTGGCCTTTTTCCCCGCCATGATTTTACTTTTGAGCGTCTTGCCTCACACGCCTCTTGAAACAAATGACGTGATGGATGCCTTGCTCTTATTCTTCCCAGGAGAGACGGTTTCTTTGTTTGAGTTAACGGTCAATGATCTCCTTGAAAAAAGTCACGTTTCGGTTTTATCGATCGGTTTTGTTCTTACAGTTATTTATGCGTCTAGTAGTGTAAATGCAATTTTAGCCGGATTTAATGCAAGTTATTTGTTGGAAAAAAAGGGAAGTCCGATGCTATACTATTTGATTTCACTTTTTCTTTTAGTAATTCTAGTTGTCATGCTTGGAGTGGCTGTATTGCTCATTGGTTTTAGTGGCCAAGGGTTGACATGGCTTTCCAACAACGGTTGGCTTCCGGGTGAGCTTGTGCCGTGGCTCAATATTGCAAGGTGGACGATGTCCCTAATTCTCGTATATTTTTCAGTCTCCATCTTGTACCACTTCGGCAACCCTGACCGTGACAAGTGGCGGACCTTTACTCCTGGGGCAACGATGACTACAATCTTAATCGTTTTGCTGTCCTTGGGATTCGGAGCTTTTATCACTTATTTAGACAGTTACAATAGACTTTACGGCTCTTTAGGGACCTTCTTGCTGCTTCTTGTTTGGGTAAATGCGAATAGCTCAATC
>Ga0308019_10000437_pt1 | contig 26105 bp, 23 predicted proteins | sample Neamet284_FD_203135 | JGI IMG/M metagenome (GOLD analysis project Ga0308019, IMG submission 203135) | Marine microbial communities from water near the shore, Antarctic Ocean - #284 | ecosystem: Environmental > Aquatic > Marine > Unclassified | place: Southern Ocean | collected 2014-10-01
AGTATGTAACTTGGTCTGACTAACATTATTTTACCTGTTAATAGTTACTCTTGGTTTAATTGTGTCAACTTCAAATTAGGTAAATTAGACTGGAACCACAGTCTTATTTCTAAATATATGTAACCCAATGATTAATACGCCAGCAGCGATACCCAAAAAATATATCTCCATTGGTCTTGCTAGGATCACGACCGCAATCAAAAGCCGGACAACAATCTCAAAGGAGTTTAGCTTCTTCCGATCATAAGCCGCCAGAGCGCTTGCCACTAGGTAAAGGGTTAAAGCCAAACGCACTATCAAGAAGACCATCCAACCTATATCAACAGTACCATCGTAACCCTGAAGAAATTGCCCAGTCGCCGGGTCTACAACAGCCTGCTTAATTAAGAGAAGTTCTGGGTATAGTGCAAACACGAACGGGATAGTAAACATCACAATACCTGACTTTACCGCAGAAAAACCCGTCCGCATTGGGTCAGCGTGAGTAATAGTCGAGGCGGCAAACGCCGCCAGAGCCACTGGTGGTGTGATCGCTGAGGCAACCGCAAAGTAAAAGACAAACATATGTGCCGTGAATGTAGCCAGGCCAAGACCTACCAGCATTGGACCCATTAAAAGTGCTACGTTAATGTACGCCGGAACCGCTGGCATTCCCATGCCAAGCAAGATTGCTAATAGCATTGTTAGGAAAAGCGCGAATAATTGAAAAACCACCGAGTTGGTAGAGACATCAAACGATTTTAGGTAGCCAAGGACATCGACGGCCACAAATTTCGCGAGACCCGTAAAATTTAGGGAAACGTCAATTACTGTAACCGCCAAAAACATAAGGTATAGTGTCGAAATGGTAATGCCAGCTTGTGCCAAACCATCCCAAATTTTTCGTGGAGTGGCACGGATTTCTTTATCAACATACATAAGGGCAAGCAGTAACAAGACTGCCCACCAGCCTGCAGCGCTAGCATCACCAGCTGCGTTTTGCAGTAGCCCAATTATCCAAGGTGCAGATATAACCTTACACACATTTCCATTCATTTCGACAACAGAGCCAATCATAATTGAGAACCAGCTACAGCCAACGCCATCCTTCGGCGTCAAAAGAAGAACGAGTACTAAGAGTACCGGTCCAAAAATCTGAAGTAAATGCAAACGATCTTGCTTGGTAAGGCGCATATCTTCCGTCACTTCACCCACAGCCTTAATATTTTGTTTGCGGGCTTGGAAAACCACAGATAAAAACAAACAAAAGAAAAAGAAAAGTGCTGGGATTGTAGCAGCTATAATTATGTCTCGGTAAGGCACACCAGTCAGTGAAGCCATAATAAATGCTGCAACTCCCATAATAGGTGGCATTATGGCCCCACCAGATGAAGCTGCAGCCTCAACACCGCCAGCGAATACTTTAGAAAAGCCACGTTTTAGCATCATTGGAATTGTTAGGACACCAGTTGATAATACATTAACAACAGGACCACCTGTGATGGTACCAAACATTGCTGATGACACAATCGCGGCATGCGCAGGCCCACCCCTCAGGTTGCGCGTTGCCAAAAATGCAAGCTTTATCAGCGATTGACCCCCAGCGCACTTACCAAATAGGGAACCTAAAATTATATAGGGAAAGACCAACAGCATCAGAATATTTATAAAACGACCTAGCAGTCCTGCGTTATTATTAGTCAATGCATCAACCACCAACTCCCGTCCCGAGGCCAAGCTTCTTATTTCTTCACTACTTAGGATTGTTACTAGGTACTTATTTTGATCGTCAGCACCAAAGAAATACCAATTCATAACCGTCGCAAACGTATACGCAGCTACACATATCGACACTAAGACCAATGAAAAGCCCCATACTTTTATGTTATAACCAAGGAACACAACAATTGCGGCAAACACTACGAGTGGTAGCCAATTATTCATTGTATTCAGACAACCTGGATCATCTGCAGAATCCGGTGCTGGCAATCCATATAATGCGGCAAAGTCAATTTCGGATTGCAAAGCTCCTGCCATCAAGCGGGCACGATCACCAGAAAAAACATCCAAGAGACAGACTGATTCAATTTCAATTAGATAACTCAACGAAATCGCTGCCGCCGCAACTACTAATGCCAAATCAAATAAAAGCCCAAACCGTCTTGTTGTAGGGTTTTTTTTAACCCAACTTCTCCACATGGAGTGTTTTAGGGTAACAATTATCATCATCCAAAAAAATGTAATTGGATAAAGCCACTCGGTTGGAAAACGCCTGACCTTAAAAAAGCTATTGCCAGTCAACCCTTTCCAGAGTTCGTCCCAGCCTGGAATTGTCGGTGTCACATTTACAAGCCCAACTAGGACAAGCAAAAGGGCCAACCAATAAACCAAACGGTCTATTGATACGTTGCCTTTCTGGTTATTATTAGATGGCATAGGCTTCATTTGATTTTGTTCAGTCATTTTTCAATATTTTTTTAAGACTAATGAAGTTATGGGCGGCATAGAGCCGCCCACTATTTTTATTGTTTTATTAAGGCTTTGCACAGTCTGGAACCGTTTGGCCGGCTTCCTCCCATGCTCGCACAGCGCCAGGATGGAATTTGATTGGATTCGGGCCGCAAAGACCTGCAACTTTCCGATCTAAAACGCCAAAGTTTAACGTTCCCATGAACGGAGCTAATTTTTTGTGGGATTCAAGGTTTTCGATATGGGCCTTGGTTAGCTGATATGCCAATTCCTCATCCATACTAGTCTGAACCATATCGCCACCAGGAACAGCTAGCCCACGAAACATGTCATCCTCAGAAACAACTGTCCAACCAGGACCCATTGCCTTCCTAATGTCTGCCAATGGAACGACATATGGATTTGAGCCAGGTTTGGTAAGAAATTTCTGCACACCGGCAGACTCAAAAGTTTCCCTCGGCATAGACCACATAGTCATTGCGCCAGCGGCGCTCGCACGCGTCACACGAGGACCAGGAAACATCGCAGGAACCATGATAGCATCTGCTGATCCATCTATGATGGCAGCCGGCATCTGGCCCCAACTTACTGTTACCGACTCGTAATCTTCCTCTGACTTCAAACCAGAGAACAGCTGAATAAGACTGCGAGAATTTAAGGTCGCAGTCCCTCGGGGTGGGCCATTTAACACCTTACGGCCTTTCAAACCATTCCAACCATCAATTCCCTTGGAGTCATATGCATACAGAGTAAAAACGCTGAGTGTGTAAGGGTATAGAAGTTGAATATTTTTGGCTAATTCAGCCGCTTCTGCCTTATCCATCTTTGAGTAAGGCCCAACACCCTTGGACAATACAAATGGCAGTATAAAGGGGGCAGTGATAATATCAATTTTTCCTTCTGCAAGACCTTTCACATATTTGGTCCCAGTTTGGCCGTCTTTTAATTGAATATTTGCAATACCACGATCAGCTGCATATTCGACCAAAGCGGTTGCTGTGATGGCAACTGCCGTTCCAGCACCAGCAGTTTGTGAAGTTAAGTTGGCCTGGCCAAATGCCATCGTTGTGGCAAGTGCCGCCGACGCTGCAAGTACAGCTAGTTTGGTTCCTTTAAGCATGTGTTCCTCCTGTTACGTTTACTACCAGTAGTGGTTCACTTCAGGATCCCAAAGTCAAGTTTTTTTCACTTTAAAAGTCTCATTATGGCTTATAATTTGTTTTTTGGGATCCCATAAATTATATTCTAGAGTTTTCTCCTTCCTTAGATGGCATCGGTCACATTAATGTTTGAAAAACATGGAAAATGTTTTCTGTGCGTTCCTCATTTTATAATTGATCTAATTAAAGGCCATGCTTCAGCCCCCGCATTTAAGTGTTGCTGTCTTTCCGGGTTGGGGTTTTCTACAGAACAAATACGATAAGAATTACGATCTTGAATACGCTTCCACCACTTAACTAAATTTGGTCGATCAGGGCCCAATAAGCCCTCCATATTTAATTCCATCAAACGTTCCATTAGTGGCGTCATTGCAATATCAGCAAGTGAGTATTCATCGCCAGCCAGCCACGGAGCCTCTGTTAAAATATGATCCATTTGCGCAAGTAATTCATACATACTTAAAAGCGCTTGCGGAAATGCGGTACTTTCAAATCCATTTTCAATAATTTCGCGGCGCCTTTCACGGTTCACAGGGTCACCAATACCGTCAATATAAGCTTTCAATTGCTTGCTAGACTTTTCACTAAGAATTTTTGGGCGCATGGATATGGTGTAGGTCAATATGGCAATCATTGGCAGATATTCATCTGCTTTTTTCATCCACCACCATGTGCGCGCAATTCCAATAGGGCTACTCGGTTTAAGTGGTTTGCCATCAAAGGCATCGTCGACGTAGTTAATGACCACAGAGCTTTCAAGCACCACATTCCCATTATGTATTAATGCGGGTACAACCCCATTAGGATTTATCGCTCGATATTGCGACGTGCGTAAAAAATCGCGGTCCACAGCCCGGTCAGTATAATCAACGCCTTTCTCTGCCAGAGATAGTCGGGCTTTAAGTCCGCAAGTGGCACCATTAAAGTGATATAGCTCTAACATTTAAATCTTACCCATAGCTGGCACCTAAGTAACAGGGTTAAAGGCATGTCCAAAACGATCACGATACTCTGCCAGCTTGACGCGGAATTCAGGCTCGGTCTCACGGCCAGATTTGGCGTGTGGGGAATCCTCAGAGATTGCACTATATGAAAAATCATCAAGCCTTTTAAGACTGGGCCGCTCTACCATGCGGTCCCACCATGCTCGTGTTAGTGGATATGGTTCCATCCAAAAATCAAGAAATCGAACCATCTCTAACACTTTGATAAACGGCATCAGGGTAGTTTCAGCAAGTGTAAATTGGTCACCCATAATGAACGGGCGGCTGTCTGCTAACGTTTGCTCCATTAGCTTGAATATCATCTCAAAGGATCCGATTGCGCGCATCACATATGGAGAATCAACACCATCGTTGACCACAGACATTTGACGATAGAGCCTATCAATGCTTGGGAGAATTTTCCAACGCTCTTCCATCTTGTCGCGAGGTACTGTTAGGCGGAATTTTGTGACAAAGTTTATCACGGCGATTGCTTCAAAAGCCCGCTCATCGAACATCTTGATCCACTCATCCATGCGGTATCTTTGAACAAGGTCTGTGGGCTTTAATGGAGGATCTGGCTTAATATCGTCGAGGTATTTACAGATAAGCGAGGATTCCCGTATGGGTTCGCCGTTGTGAACAAGAGTTGGAACGACTCCCTGTGGGTTTAACTTGAGATATTCAGGTTTAAATTGGTCCTTGTTCATGAGGATCATCTTGTGGGGGATCCAATCATTTATCCCCTTTTCTATTAACGTAATAATGACCCTATTAGCACAGACAGAGTCCGTCTCTTCCAAGTAATATAATTCAAGTGTCATATAACTCTCCCAATTTGTATGTTTTTAAAACTACTTTTTTTGTTAGGTATTTATCATGCCTGAAAGTTCAGGGCTGTCGGCCGAATATCGGTAAGCTCTATAGGTAATGTTTGAAGGCTTGCGTGTTGGTGTTTTGAGCCAACAGCTAAAATCTGGGTTGATGAAGTCCCACACGATTTCCATACTGTCCCTGTGTATTTCAAAAATGCGACCGTTAGTTGCCTCGCATACTAATGTATTTCCATTAGGAAGCCTCTGCACTCCACCACATACATGGCTGTAGAAGGACCAGGGTATGTCAGCCTCCCAGCGCCAAACTTCTTCACCAGTACCGGCATCAAGCTCAACCACAGCCGACCTTTGCGGCGCCGGGATTTCGCAAGCTCCATTAGCAAAAAATAAAATACGATCTCCACCATCAATAGGTTGCGGATCATGCGGACGACCCCAACTATGGTTTCGCTTTTCCCAAATTAGACCATTTTTCTCAGGTGATAGAACTGCTATCATATCAAGGTTACGAAAACTGATCAGAAAATTTCCATCAGCCAAAGGGCAAACCGTATTGGCATGACAAAAGCCACCGCGGTGAAGACCCTGTGATATTGGGTATTGCTCCAGGTTCAGTTTTGACGTGGACCATTCCCAAACTGTTTCCCCCTCAGGCGTGATAATTCTAAAATAATCTTCATATATTTTTCCCTTGGCTTCGGATCCCGGCATGCCTCCCATTACACCTGACGCCAATTCATCAGTCATAGCTCGCCAGCCAATATAAACAGTGTTTCCATCAGGTAGACGCCGGAAGTCATGGTGTTGTGCTTCATCAGTATGCTCCCAGAGTATTTCACCATCCCAGGACAACTCCAAGAAGCGACCACCACGAGCTACATTTAGAGGAATTTCCGTAGGCACCTGAACTGAACAAAGGAGCCTGCCTCCTGGAATAATATAGGCATGTCCACCAAACGTTCCCGGCAGGTCCCATCGATGGACTTCGTGACCCTGATTATCGACTAACCGAACACTACTTCCAAACAATGTTCCAAACATTGTGTATCCAGCAAAGCTACGATTAGCGTCATGCTTTAGAAGTCCTATCTTTTGAAAGTCCACTCGAGCTCCATTCTTTCATATCATTTTAATTAATAAAAATGAGAATACTTATTCGATTTGACAATGCAAGCTAAATATGGCTTTGCTTCAGAAAGAAATAGAGAGGCGCAAATGAATAAAATAGTACCGCTGGATAGCACATCAAATGTCCCTGGGGTTAGGCCAGCAGGTCAAAAACGCAGTCGCCTTCTACAAGATCGGTTCGTCATCGCTGGCCGAAAAATTTTAATAGAAACCAGACTAAAAGATGTCTCAATTCCTACGCTTGCAGCAAAAGCAGGATCTTCAGTTGGAGGTTTCTACTCACGCTTTGATAGCAAGGAAGTATATTTCAACTTTATGCGCAGTCAAATGTTTGAAGAACATACAATACTTCATGACCAATACCTCGACCCAGCTAAATTTCAAACCAAAACGCATAAAAGTGTCAGTATTGCATTTGTTGATTTAATGCTGGAAATGGTTTCTGGTCCATGGCGTGGCGTTTTGAGAGAAGCATTTTTAAGCGTCCCCGATGATCCAGAGGGTTGGGGCCCAATGAAACATCGTAGTGAACACTTATGCGATCGCTTGCTAAAGCTTTATGAACCATTGGTTGAGAACAAGAAAGCACTGGACCAGCGTGTAACTTTCGCGGTTCAGCTTGTTATTTCGGCCGTTGATACAGCATCGGTGAATTCAAACCTAAAATTTGGCATATCAGATCTCGAATTCCGCGATTACCTTATTGAATCTTTCAACGCATTAATTACTGGCAACTTTCAGACAGCGACCTAAAACCCAAAGGCCAGATCACAAGTATTCGCCTGCAGTAATAGAATTTATGGTTCTATTATGTTAAACCATAAATCAAATTGATCATGCATGGCCCAATAAGCTTTAAAGCGCTCAACGCTGCCAGTTATGCTGACCGCCTCTCGTGCCACTGCCTGATCAGTGGATATCCGCCCGTAGGCAATGTCATTCAGCGTAATGCGTGAAAGCGACACCGTTAAGTCAGCATTTTCACTCCATGAATTGACTCTATGATTTTCCACTTGATTATTTATAATTACAGCAACTTTTTCTCTGGAATCTGTGAGTTCAAAATTTATTTTGAACCTTACATTTTTTGCCTTTTGGGGATTAAGTTTTACGGCCATTAGATTAAAAAAATCACGGAGTGGCATTGCGCGGGCAATGTCTTCATTCACTCCACCCACACCGGCTCGTGGATTGACACCCTCTCGCAGTTCCTGCGCGCCGCAAAGATAATAATTTCGCCACAAAACAGATTCAGCCTGAAAACCTAACTGTTCATAGGTTGAGGCGAGCATTTCTCGAGCCACCTGGTTGGTTGGGTCCGCGAAGACTAGGTGATTAAGTATGGTCGAAGTCCAACGATAGTCTCCTTCCTCAAATGCAGCCCATGCTTTACTAATAACACTATCTGCCCCTCCCATAGCCTCTATGTATTTTTTTCCCTCTTTCACAGGCGGATGCGGATGAAGATTGGCCGGGTTGCCGTCAAAATATCCGTAGTATTTTTGGTAGGTTGCCTTAATATTATGATTTAGAGTTCCATAATATTCGCGAACCGAAAAGGAGTGTTTCATAAACTCAGGTTCAACAACCTCTTCTGCGATTTCTCTTGGAGTATATCCACTGTTAGCCAATCTTAAAGTTTGGTCATGGATATAGCGGTAAATATCACGCTGCTCTTCCAAAAAATTGCGGATATTTTCATTGCCCCACTCAGGCCAACAGTGACAAGCAAAATAGATTTCAGCTTCATCACCAAACATTACTAAGGACTCATCAATACATTCCGACCACAGGAGTGGATCACGCACCTCTGCACCCCGAAGGGTCAAGATATTGTGCATCGTCCGACAAGTTACTTCCGACATACATAATGCTTTATGCTGAGGCAAATAGAACGTAAATTCAGCAGGCGCTTCAGTACCAGAAGCCATTTGAAAAAGAAACTCGATGCCATCAATGGTCATGCGTTCACCAGTTTTGGATATCTCCACCGTCGGCAGAACAAAACTTCTATTTCCACGGGCATTACCTTTGCCGATGCCGGCATCAAGATACCCTGAGGGCCCTGGGGGGACGATCAAGCCAAACTGATACATGGCGCGACGTGCCATTTGATTGCCGGCCAAGACAGCTTCATTAACGGCGTATTTAGTAAAACCTTCAGGTACAATGATCGGTATATCACCCTTGGCAAGAAGTTCATCCGTCAAAACGCCGCGCGATCCGCCGAAGTGATCCGCATGGGTGTGGGTAATTAAAACGGCACTAACCGGCTTTTCTCCCAGATTTTCATTGGCAAGGTTCAGGGCCGCCTGTGCCGTTTCGATACAAATCAGACAATCAACAATAATCCATCCAGTCTCACCTCGAATTAACGTCATCAATGCGATGTCATAGCCGCGCACCTGATAAATACCATCTGTGACTTCAAAGAGGCCATGATTAGCATTTAGCTGCGCCTGACGCCAAAGTGAGGGGTTGGCTGTATCGGGGGCTGGTTTTTCCAGGAAAGTGAAATCACTTGAATTCCAAGCAACGCGACCGTCTGAAGTTTTTATGGGCCCATCAATAGACGCTATAAAACCACGTCGAGCATTTTCAAAGTCCTGTTGATCAGACAAAGGAAGCTCAGTGGTAATTTTAGAATTTGCGGCTTTTGTGTGGGCTGTTGCCGTACCAGGCTTGGGAAGACGGTAATTTTCTGCGATATCCTATTCCTTCATTTTAAGATACATAATCCCATAACCAGGTTGTCCCAATTACGGCACTTAGTATTTCCAATCAAATTTCCCTAAAATCTATTAAAAGTTTACACCAAAATCAGTTTAAATTTTCCATACTATTAAGTATCCAAAATATCAGAAAAAAAGCGAACCTTGTTCAAGGCTAAGTCTTCTGATGTCCCCAAGGTGACTCACGAATCCATTGGAAATTTGCTTTATCATATTGTGGTCGAGCACTTATCCGTTTGTACCAAGCCTGAACATTTGGGTATCGGTCAAAATTAAAGCCTCCAATTGTCATGGTGGTAAAGGTAGGTCCCCAAGAAATATCAGCCAGTGTATAAGTATCTCCCACGATCCATTCTGACTTGGAGAGTGCCAACTCCATTTTTTCAAAAACACCATCCATCAATTGGTTAGCCCCTTTGGCATCTTCCTCGGTAAGGCTGGATCCTGGTGCACCATGTTTTGCATGGAATTTCTTAAGTTCCGGGTCTTTTTGTAGTGACTGATAACGTTCGTATGTTTCTTCTGTTTTCTTTAGCATTTTTGCGAGACGGTTGTAGTATTGCAGAGTTTTGATCCCTGGCAAATGAACATCCCCAGATGTTTGGAGCCACCAATCTATTTTTGACTGATCTGCATCAGACACCTTACGAAAGCTGGGATTTGGAAAGTTTTCTTCAAGATAACAAAGTATATCATTAGACTCCGTTACAACAATCCCATCATGTATTAGAGCCGGAACTAATCCCTTTGGGTTAATACCAAAATATTCTTCAGTTACATTTTCTTTGTCCATCAAGCTGAGTTGGTGACTTACCCATGGGAGTTCTTTCTCCTCCAAAAGAAGTCGCACTCTTGCGGAACAATTTGATCTGTCAGAATGATAAAGATGCAATCCCTTATAATCGAGAACAGATTTATTAGTTGGCTGTACAATTGGCATTTTCTTAATCCTTTTTGGTTGTCTAAATAAATTTTAAAACCGTGCTACGCGTCTTCCAAAACAAAGTCTGCTCCACGATCAGCAATCATCATTGTTGGTGCATTTGTATTCCCCGAAACAAGCGTGGGCATCACGGAACAATCAGCAACCCTCAGCCCCTCGACACCGTTCACCTTCAGTCGAAGATCCACCACAGCTCGCTGGTCTGCACCCATCCGACAGGTTCCAGCTGGGTGATAAACAGTTCGCGCCTGCTTCCTTATTGCATCGTCAAGCGAGTTAGAGCCGACCATAGTTGAGATATCTGGACCAGGCCAAATCACTTCACCTAAAATTTCTTTCAAAACAGGTTGCGCACAAATATCACGCGATAAACGGACTCCCCTGCGCAGGGTATCCAGATCTTCTTCTGCCTTCAGAGTTTGCGCATCAAATTTTGGATGGTCCAAAGGGTTAGTAGAGGCCAGCACCAGACGCCCCCTTGACTTTGGCCTCATAGTCATTGGGTGAATATGAAACGAATGATATGGGAGTGGCCCCTCACCCGGTGGCCCTGGAGCGAAGGGGGCAAAATTAAACTGTAGATCTGGTCGGCCATCGCCATCGGTGTCAACGCAAGCTCCAGCCGATAAAAGATTTGAGGTGAGGAGGCCACGCTTAAAAACAAAATAGTCAACTCCATTCCTGAGTGCCGCAAGACCCCTGTCTGCGTCATGATAGCCTTTTCCAGACTTCAGTTTGTAAGTAACCGGCGCTCCAACATGATCCTGATAGTTTGCGCCAACATCTGATACATGATGCACAATCTCGATCCCGTGTTTATTAAGTTCACGGCTCGGGCCAACTCCCGAAAGCATCAATAGTTTGGGACTGTGGAATGATCCCGCTGTCAAAATGACCTCTTTGCGCGCACGCAAAAACTGCACCTCGCCGTCCTTGACAATTTCAAGGCCCCTCGCACGACGTCCCTCGAAACAAATCTTACTGGCAATAGTATCAGTTAAAATGGTCAGCTGTTCATAGTTAATAATAGGTTTTAAAAAACATGTAGCGGAAGACTGCCTCCGTCCAGCGTGTGCAGTAGCCTGATACCATCCCACGCCTTCCTGATTCTCACCATTGAAATCCGGGTTCCAGGCCAAGCCTGTGGACTGAGCAGCATCTAAAACTAGTTCATTAAGCGGATGTTTATATTCTGGATTTGATACCAGAAGCGGGCCATCTTTGCCATGATAAGGCGCGCCATGATCAATGTTTTTTTCGTGCCGCATGAATATGGGGAGCACGTCTTTATAGCCCCAACCCTTACAGCCATGCAAATTTTCCCAATCGTCGTAATCAGCAGCTTGGCCACGCATGTAGATCATTCCGTTGATTGATGAACCGCCACCAACAACACGTCCCTGCGGGACAGGAAACCGCCGACCATCCAATGATTGATCTGGCTCTGAAATGACGGTGTCTATATCCTGTGATTGATGAGCCTTTAGGAACGTTGCAGGAATATGGATCCAACGATTAATGTCCATTCGACCACGCTCAACCAAGGCCACGGAAAAACGGCCATCACGAACTAACCTGTTCGCAAAAACGCACCCTGCTGATCCAGCTCCAACAATAATATAATCAAATTCACTGTCTGACATCATCAAGGTTACCCGTATTCATTTTGATCCAGTCAAATTACTATCCTTAGTTTTTCAAGAGTTTTAAAAAAAATAAGAATACCAATTCTTATTGTTACTGACCATAATTAGTCAAGTCATTTTCTTTGAGAATAATGTTGGCTGGAAGTCTTAACACAAGCTTCATGTTGTTAACGTTCAATGTAAAATTTCAAAGAAACTTACATCACTTATGAAACCCGACAGCACGTCCTAACGTAATCAACCAGTAGTTACGACCAATAAAGGCGCATTGGGTTATCTATAAGTAGTTTTCTTTGCAGCTCAGATGTTGGTGCAATTCGCGGAATATAGTCAACCAGTAGTCCGTCATCTGGCATATGTGATTTCATATTTGGATGTGGCCAGTCCGTACCCCAAAGAACCCGGTCAGGGAAACCTCGAACAATCTCAGCATAGAATGCTACAACATCATCATAAGGAGGCCCCTGCAGGCTCAGCCTTTCAGGACATGTAACCTTGGACCAGACATTTTCATTCTCAGTCATTAGACGTATAAACCGCTGGAAATCAGAATGGTTTACGCCCTTTGAAACATCGGGACGACCCATATGGTCAACTACAACAGTCGTAGGTAATTGCTTGAGAAACGGCTCTAGGCCCTCTAGATCTTGAGCTTCAAAATATACGACAATATGCCAACCAAAATTCTTAATCTTGTCTGCTATGGAAAGAAACACCTCTTTTGGTGTATCGTCTACAAGACGTTTAACAAAGTTAAAGCGCACTCCCCGTACGCCAGCTTCGTGCATTTCAGCTATATCATTTTCTGTGATATCGACCCCAACCGATGCAATACCACGTGCCAAATCACCACTACTGCGACAAGCATCGATCATGGCGCGGTTGTCTTTGCCATGACAAGTCGCCTGGACAATAACGTTGCGGGCAAATCCAAGGTGATCACGCAAGGCGTACAGCTGTTTTTTACTAGCATCGCAGGGTGTATATTTGCGTTCAGGTGCAAAAGGGAACTCGGCTGATGGGCCAAACACGTGGCAATGTGCATCCACTGCGCCCTCAGGCAGCTGAAAATCAGGTTTTTTTGGGTCTGGATGAAATTTAAGCCAATCAGGATCCATATTTTGTACGTCATTCATGGGAAGACCTTTCCGTCCATAAGTTTTCGAGCCGTGCGCAAGATGGCAGCCCGTACAACATCCCCAGTTTCATTGAGAGAGGCGACTACTGTCATTTCACCACTGGGATGCTCCACAGCCATACTAAGCTGATTGCCCTTACCAGTTTTAGCCAAATCATATGCTGTTGACCCCTTCATCAAGCAAGCCGTTGCAACACTAACTGCTCCAAGTACACCAATCGCCTTGTGACAACGGTGTGGTATAAATGTACGCGTCGCAATAGCGCCCCCATTTTCTGGCGCTGATACCATTGTCATTTTAGGTACTGATTTTTTAGTTACATCTCCTAGGTTCATCATTGGACCACAGGCTAGCCGTATTGCCTCAAGACGCGCCACTAGCACAGCATTTTGCTCTAGTTCTTCCGGAGCCTCACTACCCGATATGCCCATATCCTCAGCGCGAAGCACGACACACGGCATACCATTGTCCACCATTGTCACTTTTATACCTTCAACAAGGTCCTGAACATTTCCCGTCGGCAGTAGAGCACCACAACTGGACCCAGCTGTATCTTTAAATTCAATTGGAACAGGAGCAGCGCTACCAGGCACCCCATCAATTTTTGCATCTCCAGAATAGTTAACCGCCCCACCCGGCGTTGACACTAATACCACAGCCGTTTGGCCAGTATTTTCCATGTAAATTGTTACTGGTGTATCTCCATTGCGGGCCGGAACTAAATTCCTTTCGATCGCAAAGGGTGCAACACCAGCTAGGATATTTCCACAATTTTGTGCATCAGTCACAATCGGTTGATCCACAAAAACTTGTAAGAAAAGATAGTCGACATCAATACCGTCACGGTCAGACTTTCTGACCAGTGCCACCTTGGAAGTTAGCGGATCAGCGCCTCCCATACCATCGATTTGACGCGTATCAGGAGATCCCATGACACTCATCAAAACAGCATCACGGGTTGGCTCATCCTGTGGCAAATCATCATGTAAAAAGTACCCCCCCTTTGAGGTACCACCGCGCATCCACATCGTGCGAACACCATCAGACATATTTAAGACCTTTTTGTGTAAGCCGCTCACGCATTTTATAAATATCGAGCCCCAGTTCACCCGCCTCAAAACGCGCTCGCTTCTCCGCTTCATTGGTTTCACGAGTGATGGCTTTCACAAGGACCTCAGCTGCCTCCTCACGGCGTACCACACATACCCCATCATCATCAGCAACAATTACGTCACCTGGATTAATTAACTCATTGGCGCAAACTACAGGTACATTAACTGAGCCCAGTGTCTCTTTAATTGTGCCCTGAGCAAAAATTGCTTTTGACCAAACAGGAAAGTCCATTTCTTTCAGGTCGCGGACATCACGAACGCCAGCATCAATAATCAACCCCTGGCAACCACGCGCCTGAGCTGAAGTTGCAAGCAGATCACCAAAATAGCCCGCATTACTTGGTGAAGTTGGAGCTAAAACAAGAATATCACCCGCCTGCAGCTGTTCAATGGCCACATGCAGCATCCAGTTATCACAGGGCGGTGCTGAAATAGTCACGGCGCTGGCAGCTAGCCGCGCACCTGAATAAATTGGGCGCATATAATCGGCTAGTAAGCCTCTTCGACCCTGAGCTTCATGAACCGTAGCAACGCCACACTTTGCAAGGCCATCAATTACTGACTGCTCTGCACGTTTGATATTTTGAACAACAACGCCCTGAGTACCAGCAGTGTAAGTCATACCAATTCATCCACTGTTTGCGGAAAGATCATTTCAAATCCTTCGGCATATTCTGCCTTTCGACCGCCAGCCATACCACCCGAGTTACGCCGGAAATGGTTGCCACGGTTCTCCGCCACATTTGTATAGAAATTCCACAAATGTTCCTGGCCCTGCATACATTCAATGGCTGCACGCTTCTTGTCCCAAACCTCCGTGATGTCCAAGAATACGTTAGGCTTCCAACCCATCTGCTCTGTCTGATGCGGCTCAAACAAATACAACTGAGGCGCACCTAAAACCTTTTGCTCCGGATTATGACCCCAGGCTTGGGCAATCATTCGGCATTCAAGTGCAAATTGTGTCGTGTTCATGTGATCTGTGTTGTAGGGATCCCACTTGGAGTGGCTCATCATCCATTTTGGCTGAACCTCACGAATAATGTCGACCATTTGATCCTGCGCATCCCGATCTAGTCTGAGTGGATAATCTCCAAGATCCAGAAAACGGATATCATTCACACCAAGCGCATTTGCTGCGGCCTGTGCTTCGTCTTTACGCGCTGACTTTACCTGCTCCAGCGTCATGCCTTCCTGCTTCCAAAGCTTGGCACTTTCTCCTCTTTCACCAAAAGAAAGGCACGCAACGGTAACTTCGTAACCAAGCTCCTGATGCAGCGCAATTGCACCACCACATCGCCAAACAAAGTCTGCGGCGTGTGCAGAAATCACCAAAGCAGTTTTATTTTCAGCCATGTTAGTCCCTTTCAAAAGCCCTACGGTATCATACTAATGTAAACCCTAAACTGGTACAAAATCCATTTTGAATCATGACAGCAGTATTTGAATTTGTTATACAATGAAAAAATGAGCAATTCTCAAAAATGAATGAACTACCTCATATTCGTTATCTTTACGTGGTTAAAGAGGTCTTCCAGTACGGCCGAATCAGTATTGCTGCAGATATTGTACACATCTCTCAACCAGCGGCGACCCAATCTCTAGCAAGGGTTGAGGAGCTTCTAAAAGTGCGGCTCTTCGAGCGGCTACCCAAGGGAATGGTGCCAACTGAAGTCGGTACAATTTTTGAACGGAGACTTGTGCGCATTCTGGAACACCTTCGGCGCGGCGACAGTCTTGCTTGCAAAAAGGCGATACGCCGTAAAGATGGTAAGCTACCCAGCAGTTTTCATAGGCATTGTTCGCCAGTACAATTAAGGACACTCTTAGCAATAGCAAAAACTGGTAGCATCAATCAGGCAGCCCATGAGCTGAGCGTTAGTCAGCCAGGTGTCCACCGCGCTATAAGGGATCTAGCTGCACTGTCAGGTTTTCCACTTTTTGAACAAACAACAGGTGGCATTAAACTGACACCTTCTGCGGAAGTCTTTGTCCATCAACTCCGCCTGGCAGTAAATGAATTCCAGCAGGCTTTCTTTGAAATAAATGAACTTTTGGGAGAAACCACCACACGCATCAACGTAGGATCGCTGCCCCTTTCCAGGGTATCTATATTGCCTTCTGCTATCAATGAACTGCTGTCTAATGTGGGTACTGGCGTACAAGTTAATTGCATAGACGCACGATACCCAACCCTCCTTAGGGATCTCAGGTTCGGGGAGTTAGATTTCATAATTGGTGCATTGCGATCGCCAAAACCATCCTTTGATATAGAACAAGAAGAGTTATTTACTGATGGCCTCGCAGTTGTTGTGGCACCTAACCACCCACTCACCTCACACAAATCCTTAACAATTGAGGATACACTCACCTATCCTTGGGTTGCCCCACCACGAGAGACACCATCTGGGACCTACCTCTTTGAGAAGCTTCGTATTCATGAAATGCCAAATACGCCCGTGTGTACCGTTTCAAGTTCCCTAATTCTTCTTCGGGGCCTCCTTTCACGCGGCAACTATGTGTCCATTGCATCAAAACGCCAGATCGAGGTAGAAAGGCAGCTGGGACAACTGGTTCAGCTGCCTATCGATTTACCAGAGTCGGACAGGCCAATTGGCCTCACATTCAGAACAGGTTGGAAACCAACGCCAGTTCAAAATAAATTTTTAGATATCATCCGACAAATAGCTGTGGTTAAAAGTGAGCCTAATAAATCTCATAACAAATTCAAATAGGGGTGACAGTATTTGAATTTCCGTTTTAAACTACCCCATGGTAGCGATATGTAAGTTAAGTCACGTGTGCCTAACAATGAGTATTGGTAAGTAGGATAATCGTATGGCTGATAAAGAGTATGATGATATACCCGGAACTTTTGTTTTTGATGCTGACCGGTCCCGAGAGGGTTATAATTTAAATCAATTCTGCATTTCGCTCAGACTTCAGGTCAATCGGGATGCATTTAATGCAGATGAAAATGCTTACTTGGACGCATACCCAATGACACCAGAGCAACGTGAGGCAGTGGTGAAACGCGATTGGAACTTAATGCTCGAGTTAGGTGGTAACATTTACTATACGGCCAAATTTGCTGCTAATGAGGGCATAAATTTTCAGAACCTTGCCGGAAAAATGACAGGTATGGGCGTCGAAGCCTCTCGCGAAATGATGTTAAATGGTGGGCGACCAATCGACGGTAACCGCACCAAATCAGAATGGAAGGAAGACTGATGGCAAGAGTTACTGCTGGGGTAGGATGCTCACATGTTCCCGCTATAGGGGCTGCCATGGACACGGGCATTACCCAAGAACCCTACTGGAAGCCAATATTTGAAGGCTTCAAAAAATCTCGTGAGTGGATGAAAGATCAAAAACCAGATGTCATTTTTTTAGTCTACAACGACCATTGCACCGCATTTGACGCATCCTGCATACCTACGTTTGCGTTAGGTTGCGCCGCCGAATTTAAACCAGCAGATGAAGGCTGGGGACCCCGGCCAGTTCCCGTTGTAAAAAACCACCAGAAGCTAGCAAGCCACATTGCGCAATCATTAATCCTGGATGAATTTGACTTGACGATCATGAACGAAATGGAAGTTGACCACGGCCTAACCGTTCCCCTGTCTGTGATGTATGGCGATGTTGGACAAGACGAAGATTGGCCCGCGCTTGTCATTCCACTTTGTGTAAACGTAGTGCAATATCCACCACCCACGGGGAACCGCTGCTATAATCTAGGAAAAGCAGTGCGCCGAGCGATTGACACCTTTGACGAAGATTTAAATGTTATGATTTTTGGTACCGGCGGCATGAGCCACCAACTTCAATATAAACGTGCCGGCCTAATTAATAAGGAGTGGGACACAAAGTTTTTAGACCTGATGACAAAAGATCCAGTTGCAGCAAGTCAAATCACCCATTTAGAGTACCTACGTGAAACTGGTAGTGAAGGCATTGAAATGGTCATGTGGCTTATTATGCGTGGCGCATTGGACGAAGATGTCACTGAGATATACAGGCACTACCATGTACCAGCTTCAAATACGGCAGTTGGCCACATTATTCTTGAAAACAAAGTCTAAGGAAAAATTGATGAGAATCTGCGTTGCTGGCGCCTACGGTGCATTTGGCCTGAAACACCTAGACGCTTTGACTAACATCAAGGACATTGAAGTTACCTCCGTGATGGGTCCAACAAAAAGTAAAATTGACGCTTTAGCCGCTAGCCGCGGTGTTGGCCATGCAGGAACAACGTTAGAGGAATGTATTGCCCGTGATGACGTCGATGCTGTAATCCTATCAACACCGACCCAAATGCATGCTGATCAGGCAATTGCCTGTATGGAAGCAGGAAAACACGTACTAATTGAAATCCCAATGGCTGATAGCCTTGAAGACAGCCAACGGGTTGTGGACAAACAGAAAGAAACTGGACTGACTTGTATGGCCGGTCACGTGCGCCGCTTTAATCCTCCACATCAATGGATTAAAAATAAAGTTGATGCGGGAGAACTAAAGATCCAGCAAATGGACGCCCAAACTTATTTCTTTCGTCGCACGAACACCAATGCAAAAGGCGAACCTCGGTCATGGACTGATCATCTCTTGTGGCACCATGCCTGTCACACGGTTGACTTGTTTCAGTACCAAACCGGTGGGAAAGCTGTTCAAGCCTTTGGTTTACAGGGCCCCCCCCATCCAGATTTAGGTATATCCATGGATATGTCTATCGGAATGAAATCAGAAAGTGGCGCCATCTGCACCTTGTCACTAAGCTTCAATAACGATGGACCACTTGGAACTTTTTTCCGCTACATCTGTGACACCGGCACATATATTGTCCGTTACGATGACCTATTTGACGGTAATAATAACCAGATAGACTTGACCGGGACAACTGTCTCAAACAACGGTATTGAATTAATCGACCGCGAATTTATTTCGGCTATCAGGGAAGGTCGTACTCCAAACTCCTGCGTGACTAGTGCAGTTTCCGCTATGGAGACACTGGACAGTATAGAACGGTCAATGGACTAATTTAGTTAAAAACATGCAAGGCTGTCAGAAATGATATGTGAATTTATTGGATCATCAGTATCACGTAAAAACAGAACTTCTTGAGAATTTGAGCTTCGCTTTGGTGAATAAGGATTGGCCCAAGGCTTTAGTTCCTCTAAGTCTAGTTCTGACAATCCTTGTGAGAACCCTATGCGCCAGCAAAGGGCACCCTCTAGATTTTTTTTCATATCGTGACTAGTGAATTGTCCATCCGTTTGGCCCTCAGATAAAAACAAAGTGGCGGACCCATTTGTATTACGTTTAACTTTTCCTAAAGATCGGGATTCTAGATCCCCAGTGGGAAAGCCAACACCACGTAAAAATGCAGGCTCACCAAGACGAAGCGTCGTTGGGATTTTGTCTTTTTTTGTCTTTAGTGGATCATTCCAATTCCACCTTGCCTGCCCTGACAAAGAAGCTGTCTGACCAGATAGTCGAATTGTTGCGGAAAGCCAGTCAATTTGACCGCCGTGTGCGGGGTCAAGGTGAAGCGGAACTGGCTCTGTCTCGGCAAGGTCAGGAATGTCCATCATAGGCGCTACACGCATCAAAATCCAAGCGGATGCAAATCCATGGCGGTCGAGCATATGACCAAGCGACACATTGAGCGGAAAATATCCATCAATGAAATCCTCAAACAGCTCACCATCAATGGGAACAACCCCCACTAGACAGACGCATCCCAGGGGCAGCCTGCACGTCTTTCCAAATCAGCCTGATGGCTAACACCAGACCAATTACTTGTAGGCGCTACGGCATCATTGGACAGTGGACCAATAATAGCTTTGGCTTTTGTTCCATCCTGCATCGGCAGCGCAGCTCGATTGCCCGCCCCTAATGACTTGATCGCCTCACGCAAGATTCGGCGATACCGAATTATTGCCTTGTCCGACCGGCCAAGATGCTCGCGTGTACGGTTTTGAATAGTTCCCATTCCCTCAACTGCCCATTGGTCATGCACGTTTATGTCCATACCCATGCCAGTGTAGGTCTCTGTCGCTTGTTCCTGGTGGTCATACCCATAAAAGTTTTTGCGATTCTTCAGAGGTGCATAGGTCGGGAGTTCATGTTCTTTAAGCCGCTGCTCTCGCATGAGCTCTTTGTTCACTGGATCTTTAAAACTTGTGAACATCGTAAACCAATAACAATTCTCATCATCAATAGGAACGTGCCACTGGGTAATCGTCATCTCACGAGACATCGGAATGCAGATCGCTTCAGGAAATATTTGGTTAGTAACGCGTACATGGGTATCGCCATGGTCCATGTGGCGAAGTGCCGTAATTTTTAATCCATAGTCAGTCTCTTCCACGTCTATCTCCGGACGTGGGTATTCGCGAAGAACCTGTGTAATCGGCATACTAGTTTGCGCCACTTTGTCCCGAAACTGTTTGCCATAGTTATCATCTTGATCGTCGTCCTTGAGAAATCGATGCAGGAATGAAGCATGTGCTGGATCGATACCAATTTCCAAGGCCTGAAGCCAATTACACTCCCATAGACCCTTAAACGCAAAAACATGGGTGTCATCCGCGCGAAAGCAGTCAAAGTTTGGAAATTCTGGCGGATTGCCAGAACCTAGATAGGCAAAGGCAATACCCTTTTTGAGTATGACGGGATATGTTGGACCTGTGGCATCAGTTTTTATTTCAGATGCCGCAGGGTAGAAGACTGCGGGTTCATTTATAGAAGACACACGTGTCACTAATTGAAAATCTCCTGTACCGTCTTTGACCAAAGCCAAACGCTCACCCAATAAGTTCACTGGTACAGGCAACTGAGTATTCAGCTCCTCGATCAAAACCGCAGGATGCCAATAACACCTAAGAACAGCGCCTGCCTCAGTCTTTGGGCCAATTCTGGTAATCTTATCATTTAGTTTTTGACTAATCATGGCGCCTCTCTATCGTTCAGAAAGGCCCATATCGCGCCATCACGTTCCTCAACGGGGGTCATTGGTGCCTTAATAGCTTTATACATCTGGGAATCCTCAGGTTCAGCGGGTTGTTCTATGCATTGTCCAGTCCGATCAAAGTGCCAACCATGAAAAGGGCAGCGCAAGCCATTGTTCTCCAGTCTACCGTAACATAAATCAGCACCCCTATGGGGGCAATGTCGTCCAATCAAACCAAGCTCACCCTCGTCATCCCGAAACAATACCAGCCGTTCTCCGTTCAGTATAATAGGGATCAGTGGTCTTGTAATGTCTAAAGCCTGACGGTCCATTATCCGCACCCAGCCGGCAGGGCCGTCTATAGATTTCTCTGCTGGGATGGGGCTGTGCTGGGTCATTAGATGCCTCTAAGCTAAGCGTTAAGTTGCAAAAATTTAAATACTACTCCCATGAGATGAGTTTAACCGGATCAAATAAAAATATGCAATGTATGAAACCAGCCTAATTATATGTTGCAACCATATATAAACAGAAACTTACATGTACTGTTTGCAAGACTGAAATCAGGGATTTTAAAAAAGAAAAGCCCTGCGTTAACAGGGCCTTAATTTTACTTGGTTGCGGGAGTAGGATTTGAACCTACGACCTTCAGGTTATGAGCCTGACGAGCTACCGGACTGCTCCATCCCGCGCCAAGTTCGGTCTTGCTAGTCCTTCATCCCAGAAACCACAAGAGTTAAAATAAAAATACTATACCATTCTTAGTTTATTGTTGGGCCTCGTATCGCCTTGGTCGATCTACCTAATCAACTTTTGTCTTGACCAACTTTTAAGGTTACCACCCTTCAGCCTACAAATACTTTCATTTTGTTCGTCGACATTTATCAAGCTTTGGCACACCATTACAGTTGTAGGTCTTATTGTGGAAAAAAATAATGTCAGAGCACGGCTACGCCGGTGGGCGATTAAATTTACCATTTGTTGGAATTTCAACCTTTGGAAAGCGTCCTTATATTGAAGATTGGAACACAATAGATGCAGATGTTGCAGTCATGGGAGCCCCATATGATTTTGGGACCCAGTGGCGCTCCGGCGCAAGATTTGGCCCACGAGCCGTTCGGGAAGCCTCGACACTTTTTTCATTTGGGCATGCTGGCGCTTATGATCATGAGGACGATGCAACATACCTCGCAGGAAATGTACGGATAGTAGATATTGGTGATGCAGATATCATTCATACCAAAACAGAAGAAAGCCATGCAAATATTGAATTTGGGGTACGTAAAATCTTGGCCGCAGGTGCATTACCTGTAGTTATAGGTGGTGACCACTCAATCAATATTCCTTGTGTCAATGCCTTCTCTGAACAAGCCCCAATTCACATCGTCCAGATTGATGCACATTTAGATTTTGTAGACGAGCGACACGGAGTAACTCTGGGTCATGGAAACCCCATGCGACGTGCAATTGAAAAGCCTTGGGTCAGTGGGATGACACAGTTAGGCATAAGAAACGTCAGTTCTACAGCTAAGGAAGGCTACGATGACGCCCGCAAACGCGGGTCTGATATTTTGTCAGTTCGCCAAGTCCGACAATTAGGAGTTGATGCAGTCCTTGAACGCATACCGAAAGGCGCCCGATATTATGTTACCATAGATATTGATGCCTTCTGTCCTTCCATTGCACCCGGTACTGGCACGCCCAGCCATGGTGGATTTCTTTATTACGATGTGATCGAAATTTTGCAGGGCTTGGCGCAACGCGGACAAGTAGCTGGTATTGATTTAGTAGAAGTCGCACCGGCCTATGATCCGACCGATAGTACCCAAATTCTTGCAGCTCAAGTATTGTTAAATTTTATAGGATTTATTTTCCATTTCAATAAATGACCCTACACTAGCGTCAGAGTGAAATCAGGCTTACACTAATAAGCATAGTTTCAATTATCTCCGCCAAGGTCGTCCCAAATGCTTTGAACCCAAGATCGGATCTGGAGTGCCTCCTCCCAGCGGTTTGACATTTCTTTACCGTCTGGACCAGTCATTGCGTACTCAGGTGGGCCAAGCTCACATAAAAAAATACAATCTCCAGAACTTCTTTTTCTCCAATCTTGCAGACCTTCACGCCACCAACCTTTAAATAATTCCACCCATTTTTGGTGTTGAGGAAAATCAAGTTGAAGTTGAATTTGTTGTCGGCTGGCTACCCGCCCCTGGAAGCTATCAGAACGTTGCAACACTCGACTCATCAACCCCAGGTCACGCTCAGACAGTGGGAACCAAAATTCTCGATCTACTACATAGTGACTTAAATCAGCACACATACGCATTTCAGGAATAGCATCAAGAAGGCATAACGTGGAATATAAATCGTTAGTGATGCAATTTCGATGGCTCTCAAATTGTACTGGGACCCCAATTTGATCTGCCATTTCGATCCATTGGCGTACAACGGGGATCATACCATCCACTGAAAGCGGCATCACTTGTCCAATTACATCAACAAATGGGCTACCAAAATCTTTTGCCATTACCAATGTTTCGCGGAGACCTTCAACGGTCTTAGGAAATGCGACAATTAGTGGCGTCAGGCCATGACGCTCCATATGTGGACGCACCTCATGTGCCTGCGCCACATCACCCGCGCCAAGGTCAATTGCCATACCATCATAACCCGCATCAGATACCATACGACAAACTTCGTCATAAGGTAACTTAACGCCCGTTTGGTCATGTGGCTGCATCGCCCAAAGGCTAGTATAGGTTTTGAGGCTTTGAGACATACAGTAATCCTTCGGCAGATATATTAAAAAAAGCTAGTTCACGAAGCCTGTCGTCAAGTTCTAAAAAATCTGACAAAACTTAAAAGACTGATGCCCACAATAACTTAATCTGCATGCATCCGCTGGCATCCACTAGCAGTCGGAACCACCCAAACCTCATTCTGTGGCCATTTGCTTTCATCTTTCTGAGCAAGGCACTTTATTACCTCTACCTGAAACTCAATCCAGCCCATTCGATGTACGGGCCCGGTCTGTGCTTCAATTTTTGCATTCAATTTGTGAAGTTTCCAAAACGGAACCGAGGGGAACACATGATGGGCCGTGTGGTATGGCATCTGCCAGCAAAGCCATCGCATAAGTGCATTCGTTTTTGTGGAGCGGGTGTTGTCTAAAATGTCATCATTATGACTGAGGCCAAGGTGCTCAATAGTATTTTGTAATTGGTGTATAGGTTTTGTGGCAATCATAGGTAAAATCCAAAAACTCAGCGCTACCCAGCTCTGCATCGCCACTGAAGCTAGTACAATCAAAAGGTAAAGAGCTAGATGAATGCGACTTTCACGAATGATCTTAGCTTCTTCTTCCGTTCGAATATATGGCTCAATGATTATGCCTCTTGCACGCCGGATCACCCCAAAAAATCTATTTCGCCAATAAGTAATCCCAGACATCCACAAAAGATATGTGGCTAATGTGTAAGGCTCACGCACCAACTCACCGTCCTTTTCCCAACTCTGAGTGTAGGTGTGGTGAGCAAAATGCATTACTTGATCGTAGTCCCTTGGAAAAATCATCAAAATGCCAATTAGACGTCCAAATATTTCGTTGGTTTTACGCGTTGCAAATACTGTTGCGTGGCTAAGTTCGTGCTGCCCCGCATACAAAAAATTCAATAAAACTCCAAGAAAAAATCCAGTCAGCAACACCCAAGCTGTTCCCATCGCTAGGCTATGGAAATAACCAATTGTTAGGATTGCGAGTAGATGACTAGCCAATTGCCCAGCCCCCCAGAGGTCAGAGCGCGCATTCAGAGCTTTCAACTCCAAAGGTGTAACCAGCTTTCTACGAGAAAACGCAGCTTCCATCAGCACTCCCAATCTAACTTTACCCAAGTTTCAAAACCTGAAACAAGTAAACTATTCATTAAATACGTAAGTTGTTTAACACAGACTTTTAGTGAAATTTATAAACGGTCAAGCAATTCTATCCCAAGGCCTAGTGAAGCTACCGAGCACTTCTGTTATAGCTGAATCATTTGCGTCGCCAGACACTTGAGCCACTAACCCGCGTTGCTTGTCGTCAATTACTGATTGGACTTGGGCGTCAACGCCTGCGCTCTCAAGAGATTCATTGTAAATTCTAGTAATAGCAGATTTTCGCAAAGCTGGTTTAAACACTTTACCTACTGCTGTTTTTGGCAACTCCGGTACAATCTCAATATACTTTGCTTGCGCGGCTCGCTCACTCACTCGCGCATTAACAAATTCAATTAACTCTTCCGGGGTAGCAGAACCACCACTAACTAACTCTACGTACGCACATGGTATTTCACCCGCATGCGCATCAGGTTGACCAATTGCGCCAGCAAACCCAACTGCTTCATGCCCAGCTAAAGCCTCCTCTATCTCAGCCGGATCAATATTGTGGCCACCACGAATTATCAGGTCCTTGGCACGACCTGTAATCCACAGGTAACCATCCTTGTCCATTCTTCCCAAATCACCCGTACGCAGATAAGTTTCATAGTGATAAAGATTATCATTTTTAGCTAGCTCAGTATACGTGTTGCCAGCATATACCCCTGGGTTCTCGATGCAGATCTCACCGATCTCGTCACGGTTACATTCCTTTGGACCGTCAGCCGTATCTAATAAGATTTTTACATTTGTATGCGGCAGGGGTAGGCCTACAGAGCCAACTTTTTTTAGACCTTGATCTGGGTTGCAAGATACAAGGCAAGTTGCCTCTGTGAGGCCGTAGCCCTCAACGATTTCAACACCAGTGGCCTTCTCAAACTTTTTGAACAACTCTACTGGTAATGGCGCCGAACCTGAGAAGGCAGTTCTGAGCGATGACACGTCTGCATCAATTGGCCTCTGCATTAGAGCTGATATTGCTGTGGGAACAGTAATCATAAACGATACATTCCAGCGCTCTATCAGTTTCCAAAAATTATCAAATACCCCATCACCACGATATCCCTGCGGGGTAGGAAATACCACATGAGCGCCAGAGCTAATCATA
>Ga0308019_10000439_pt1 | contig 26082 bp, 20 predicted proteins | sample Neamet284_FD_203135 | JGI IMG/M metagenome (GOLD analysis project Ga0308019, IMG submission 203135) | Marine microbial communities from water near the shore, Antarctic Ocean - #284 | ecosystem: Environmental > Aquatic > Marine > Unclassified | place: Southern Ocean | collected 2014-10-01
CCGCCATATAACCAAGGTTTTCTGTGGTGAGAATAATCACGGCATCAGCATCTAGCAGCTGGCTGGGCTGGCAGTCCAAAGGCGCCGCAATGGATACCTCAACCATGTCAGTTTCCGCTGCTTTGGTGCCTGCAATGCAGGCGTTAAGCATCTGCTGGGTATTGGCAGAGGGCTGGTGGGCAACGATAAGTAGTTTTTTGTGCATTTATGCAGTCTAGCAGACCTCGATATACACTGAATATAGCTATCTGTTAGACTGCTTCACAATATTTAACGATCACCTAGCTATCTGGATTTTCAATCATGACACAATACATCATCACTTATTTAGGCGGGAACCAACCTGCTACACCAGACGAGGGCCGAGCCCATTTCGCTAAATACATGCAGTGGGTTAATGGTTTGGGCGAAGCTGTTGTTAGTGCCATGAACCCACTAAAAGATACACATCATGTATCTCCAGATGGCAGCGTTTCTAATGATGCGGGCACTAAAATGTCGGGCTTCACTATCATCGAAGCAGAATCCATTGAAGCTGCTGTAGCCATTACCAAGTCATGCCCATTTCTGGACATTGGTGGCAGTTTAGAAGTGTCTGAGCTGGTACAAATGCCAGGCTAGTAATGAATTATTGATAAGCAGTACAGCTGTTGATAAATATGAACCTATCAACAGCTGTGCGCATAGCAGGCGATGGTTACCTAACAATGCGCCTAAGCTACTTTAGTTTGTTATCAAGGTTTCAGTTCGCTGTTAAGGTATGCAGCCCGCATTCACGTCCTGCCTCGGCCTTTGTGGGGTCGAAGTAGCGCGTTTCATCGGGCAACCCGTGCTTAGCCAAATAAGCCTGCATGTCTGCCAAACTCCAATCCAATAACGGTGACACTTTAATAGTGCCGTTAGGACCATGGGCTAAGGTGTCCATTTGCTGGCGCAGTGGGCTTTGTTCACGGCGTAGCGCTGTTAGCCACACTTCGGGTGCAAGGTCTGCCATGGCTCGTTTGAAGGGTTCTAGCTTAAATTGTTGAGTGAACTCGGCATGAGCCGGATCATCAATGGTAGGAATGCCCCCCAAAACAGCATCTCGCCTTGCTGCACTCACGGTTGGTGTGTATACCACTAGGTTTAAATCGAGCTGGTTAATCACCTGTTCTGCAAATTCATAGGTTTGCGGCATGTTATAACCTGAGTCTATCCACAACACTTGAGTGTCTGCAGAAACTTGGTTCACCATGTGTAACAACACCGCCTCTTGAGGACCAAAGTTGGTCGTCACTAAGGTTTTCCCACCCAGTCCTAATGCCCATTTAACCACGCCTTCAGCAGTGCTTGAGGCAAGTTGCTGATTAGCCCGTGGTAGGTTTAGGGAGGCTAGATTATTGCCAATGTTATTATCATTGGCTGCAGTGGTGGAGGCTACATTAAGTTCTGAAATCATGCCGGCAGCGGCTGTGGCATGGCTAATTTTATCAATTAAGATAAACGACCCTAAGCCTTTACTGTGTTTGAATTCAGACGCTGGAATAGGCGCATCTAAATGTAATTCTACTGAACCAATTTCGTTTAACGCTAGGGTGTTAGCAGGGCTGCGTTCTAGGGTGTTAACGTTAACCTGGTGGTGGATTCTTTTAACCCGCGCGTTAATGCGCTTACTACCCAGTTTCAGCTCATAATCACGGCTTAAACTGAGTTTTTGTTGATCCATCCATACTAGGTTGGCGGTGAGGTACTGGGCGCTTACCGTATGCAGTGCACTGTGAGCATGCACTAAGGTATCACCACGGGAAATATCAATTTCGTCGGTTAAGGTAATAGTAATCGCCATAGGTGCAAAGGCTTGTTGTAAATCGCCATCGGCAGTAACAATGCTTTTTACTGTACTGGTTTGGCCTGACGGTAATACACGAACTTCGTCGCCCGGTTTTACGTTACCCGCAGCGATGGTGCCACAGTAACCTCTAAAATCAGCGTTAGGCCGGTTAACGTATTGTACAGGCAATTGCCACTCACCTTGGGTGAGGTCTGTTTCTGTGTCTAGGTCTTCCAATAAATGCAGTAACGATGGGCCTTGATACCATGGCATTTTTGGGCTTTCATCCACCACGTTATCTCCGGTTAGGGCAGACACAGGGATAAAGTGAATGTTTGGCAAATCTAAGTTTTCTGCAAAGGCTTGGTAGTCTTGCTGGATCTGTTGGAATACATTTTGGTCGTAACCCATTAAATCCATTTTGTTTACAGCCACCACCACATGTTTAATGCCTAATAGAGACACGATAAAACTGTGACGACGCGTTTGGGTGAGTAAACCTTTACGAGCGTCCACAAGAATAATGGCTAAGTCACAGTTTGATGCGCCAGTTGCCATGTTGCGGGTGTATTGTTCGTGCCCAGGGGTGTCGGCAATGATGAACTTACGTTTACTGGTAGAGAAATATCGGTACGCTACGTCAATGGTGATGCCTTGTTCACGTTCGGCTTGCAGGCCATCAACGAGTAGAGCTAAGTCTAATTCACCACTGTCTTGGTTGCCTTGGCCAGAGAGAGAGGCCTGTTTAACAGCAGCAAGCTGGTCTTCATAAACTAGTTTACTATCGTGTAACAAGCGTCCAATGAGAGTGGATTTTCCATCGTCTACACTGCCACAGGTGAGTAAGCGCATCAGGCTTTTGTGCTCATGCTGTTGCAGGTAGCTGTGAATGTCTTGTTCAATAAGTTGGCTCTGGTGGCTCATTAGAAGTAGCCCTCCGCTTTTTTAAGTTCCATGGATCCAGCTTGGTCGGCATCAATAAGACGACCTTGGCGTTCTGACGTTTTGGCTAGTAACATTTCTTGAATGATTTCCGGCAAAGTGTTGGCGGTGGATTCAATGGCTCCGGTGAGTGGATAGCAGCCTAAGGTTCTAAACCGCACAAATTTCTCCTCTACTGTTTCATTGGCAGCAATAGGCATGCGATCGTCATCCACCATAATGTCAATGCCATCGCGGTTTACTACTGGGCGTTTAGCGGCAAAATACAAAGGCACAATATCGATTTGTTCCATGTAGATATATTGCCAAATGTCTAATTCAGTCCAGTTAGAAATAGGGAAAACACGGATGCTTTCGCCCTTGTTGATTCGAGTATTGAACAGGTTCCATAATTCTGGTCGCTGGTTCTTTGGGTCCCAGCGATGCTCTTTAGAGCGGAAGGAGAATATACGTTCTTTAGCGCGAGAGCCTTCTTCGTCACGGCGGGCGCCGCCAAAAGCAGCATCAAAGCCGTAGTGGTCTAGAGCTTGTTTTAAACCTTGGGTTTTCATCACGTCTGTATGGATCTTAGAGCCGTGAGTGAAAGGGCTGATGTCCATAGCCAAGCCGTCTGGGTTAATGTGAGTGATCAGTTCCATGCCCGATTCTGCTACAGCCTTTTCACGGAATTTGATCATGTCTTTAAATTTCCACGTAGTGTCTACGTGTAATAACTTAAACGGTGGAGGTGCTGGGTAAAAAGCCTTTTTAGCCAGGTGCAGCATTACCGAAGAGTCTTTACCGATTGAGTAAAGCATGATGGGGTTATTGAACTCGGCCACAACTTCACGCATGATATGGATACTTTCAGCTTCCAGTTGTTTCAGGTGGCTGAGGCGAGTCTCAGAAATGTTGCTCATGGCGTTACGCTCCGGTTAAATTTAGTTGGCCCCATTTGACTTTGCCAACTGGTTCCATGCATTGAGAGCAGTATGCCACTACTTTTTTAAAATAAAAAGTAATAAAAAACTTAATGGTTATTCCTTTTAGTTATATACAAGTTAATACTACACCCGTGAGAAGAGCCCATGTTAGATAAAAAATCTGTATCAATTACCCTGGTTGATTACCAAGACCCTCAACAAATGGTTTTGCTAATAGAGCAGTTGGGCGCCTATGCCATGGATGATATGGGTGGTGGTGAGGAATTAACAGAAGATGTTAAACAGCGTTTATTAACGGACTTACCTCAACAACAGCAGAATTTTAGTTTTTTAGCTTGGGTAGGGGATGAGTGCGCAGGTATGACGAATTGCCTTTGGGGTTATTCCACCTTTGCGGCCATGCCATTGGTTAATATTCATGACTTAGGTGTGCAGAAGGAATTTAGGGGCATGGGTATTAGTACCGCTTTATTGCATGCGGTAGAGAATTACGCCCGCACCAAAAATGCCTGCAAAGTGACGCTAGAAGTGCTCGGTAACAATAACATTGCTAAGGCTTCGTATAACAAGTTTGGGTTTAAAGTATATGAACTTAGTGAGGGAGCAGGTAAAGCAGAGTTTTGGCAAAAATACCTGTAGTATGCCGACATTGATGAAGCGCCAAGCATAATTTGGCGCCTTAATGCTATGTAATAAAGCGATGAGATCCATTACTTTATTTAAACCTCATTTTATCTGGAAATGAACTGTGAAATTATCTGCTTTTGGTCAAAAGTTTAGTGGCGATTCTGGTATTACTGTGTTGATGGATGACATTACTAACGCCCTCTCAAGTGGTCGTGACATGATTATGATGGGAGGCGGAAATCCCGCAAATATCCCAGAAATAGAAGCGATTATGCAGCAACGTCTTAAAAGTCTTGCTAATGATCCGGTTTCTGTTAGACGGCTTCTTGGTAGTTATGACCCTGCACAAGGCAACATGGAGTTAATTGACGCTTTAGCTCAGCTATTCAGTAAAAAGCTCGGTTGGCCCGTTACGCGCCATAATATAGCCCTTACTAACGGCAGTCAGTCTGCATTTTTTATGTTGTTCAACATGCTGGCAGGTGAGTTTGAGGATGGCAGCACGAAACAAATTCAGTTACCGATGGCGCCAGAGTACATTGGTTATGCAGATGCTGGTATTGGCAGCGACTTATTTACCGCAGCTCATCCTATTATTGAGGAGTTAGAGCAACGCCAGTTTAAATACCGGGTGAAATTTGATGACTTGCACATAGGGTCAAGTACCGGTGCCATCTGTGTGTCTAGGCCCACTAACCCCACTGGCAATGTTATTACCGATGGCGAAGTAGAGCAGCTAGATGCGTTGGCGAAAGCCAATAAGGTGCCGTTAATCATTGATGGTGCTTACGGAATTCCGTTTCCGGGATTGATTTACACACCAGCTACCCCTTTTTGGAATGACAACACTATTGTATGTTTAAGCTTATCTAAATTTGGCTTACCGGGCGCCCGCACCGGGATTGTGGTGGCTAACGAAGAAACTATTCAGACCATCTCAGGCATCAATGCCATTATCAATCTAGCTAGTGGTAGCTTTGGTGCAGCACTGACCACAGGCTTGATTGCTTCGGGCGAGATCATCGATCTAAGCCAAAAGGTAGTGCGTCCTGCGTATGAAGCGCAATTGGCGTTTGCGCAAAACACGTTACATGAAGTGATGGACCCTGCAATCCCATATGCCATGCACAAACCAGAAGGGGCCATGTTCCTTTGGCTGTGGTTTAAAGGCATGCCTATCACTAGCCAAGAGCTATACGAGAGGTTAAAAGAGCAGGGCGTGATTGTGGTTTCTGGGCATAATTTCTTTGTGGGTATTACCGATGATTGGCAACATCAACACGAATGTATTCGTATCAATTATGCTGCCCAAAGCCCCGAGCGTATTGCTAAGGGTTTGCAGGTTATTGCTCAAGAAGTTCGCAAGGCCTATTTAGGCTGATGTTTGGCTAACGCTAGGCTAACATCTTTAAGAATATGGGCTGTTAGGTAATTTAATAAATTGTGACTTTGGCTCTATTCAACACCCTGAAAAAGCAGTATTGTGGCGGCCTGAATATGAGCACTTATGGTGGAGATACACGCCATGTTGCAAGAAATAAAAGCCAGCTGGGCTCTGTTGTTGGGCATCGGTTTTATCATGGTTGGCAACGGCCTACAGGGCACGTTGCTTGGCGTACGCGCTAGCATAGAAGGGTTTGAAGTTTTTACCACCGGTGTGGTGATGTCGTTTTACTTTTCGGGCATGTTAATCGGTAGTATTCTCACACCTAAATTGGTGGCGAGAGTGGGGCACATACGTGTGTTTGCTGCCTTAGCTTCTACGGCGTCAATTGCCATTTTGTTGCATAGTATTTATGTCAATCCATACACATGGAGTTTGATGCGCTTAGTTACGGGCATCTGTTTCTCGGGTTTATTTGTGGTGACGGAAAGTTGGCTAAACGACAGGGCTAGTAACGAAAACCGTGGTGCCATATTGTCTGTGTATATGGTAGTTGTCACTTTGGGTATGGGTAGTGGCCAGTTTTTACTTAACGTGGCAGACCCAGCCAGTACCGATTTGTTTATCCTTATTTCTGTCATTATTTCGTTTGCCTTGGTTCCTATCTTGCTCACGGCGCGCCCTGCACCGGCTTTTGATCAGGGTGAAACCATGTCTATTTTCGCCTTGTATAAAGTCTCGCCCCTAGCGGTAATTAGTAACGCCTTAACGGGTGCAGCTCACGGCACGGCGTTTGGCTTGGGTGCGGTGTATGGCTTGCAAAAGGGCTTTGACAATAGTTTGGTGGCTTTGTTTATGGCGTCCTTCTTGTGGGGTGGTTTCTTATTCCAGTGGCCTATTGGCAGGTTGTCTGACAAGTATGGTCGTCGTGGTGTGATGCTGCTTAACGCGGTGGTTGCAGTGATGTTGTGTTTGCTGGCTGCTGTGTGGGATACCACCAGTAGTAGCTATATTCCGCTCATTGTTATTGTGGGTGGTTCGGTTATGCCCATGTATTCGTTGTGTATTGCCTACGCCAGTGATCGATTGTCGACAGAGCAAATTGTGTCTGCTAGTGGGGCTATGGTAATGGCCTCTGGCATTGGCTTGAGCATTGGTCCTATTTTGGTGGCTTTTGCCATGTCTCGCTTTGGCCCAGATGTTTATTTTGTGGGTATGGCAACCGCATTTATAGCCATTGTTTTAGCAGTACTAAATAGTATGCGCCACCGTGAGGTTACCCCAGAAGACGTGGAAGATCAGTCGCCAATGTTAGCGGCAGGTGTGATTGGTACCCCTATCGCCGCCTTTACCGCGCCAGATGCGCAAGACTATGCTGTGGCACTAGAAGAAGATGAGTTAGAGCAGCTAGATGACAGCGAAGAGTGGACGCAAGCACCTATGGCTGGGCCAGAAGTTGCTATTCCAGACTCAGACGAAGCATTAGAAGAAGACCATTATTGATTTAGCGGTTAATCCAAACCAATAAAGCCACCCGTTTGGTGTTGCCAGAGTTTGGCGTAAATACCACCATAGGCAAGCAATTCTTGATGGCTGCCTTGCTCGATGATATTGCCCTCGTCGATAATCACCAAACGATCCATTGCGGCGATGGTGGACAAGCGATGGGCGATAGCGATGACGGTTTTGCCTTCCATTAGGCGGTTTAGGCTGGCTTGAATGGCTGCTTCTACTTCTGAATCTAAGGCTGAAGTGGCTTCGTCTAATACCAGTATAGGCGCATTCTTGAGTAACACGCGGGCAATGGCGATTCGCTGGCGTTGTCCGCCCGAAAGCTTCACACCCCTTTCTCCTACTTGAGCCATGTAGCCACGGTTGCCTTTTAAATCTTCTAAATCATCGATAAAAACATTGGCTTCAGCTTGCTTGCAGGCCTGTAGCAATTCGGCGTCTGTGGCGTCTGGTTTGCCGTAAACGATGTTTTCACGCACTGAACGATGCAGTAGGGAGGTGTCTTGTGTCACCATGCCAATGGCGGCCCGTAAGCTGTCTTGGGTGACTTGGCTAATGTCCTGTCCATCAATAATGATTTTGCCGCTTTCTAAATCGTGAAAGCGGAGTAATAAATTGACTAACGTAGATTTTCCTGCACCAGAACGCCCAACAATACCTACTTTTTCTCCCGCTTTAATCTGCAGGTTTAGATTTCCGATCACACCATGGCTTTTGCCGTAGTGGAAACTAATGTCTTGAAATTCAATATGACCATGAGCTACAGCTAAAGAGTTGTTGGTATTGTCTAGCACCGTCTGGGGCTGGGAAATGGTGTGCATGGCATCAGCGACAGTGCCTAAGCTTTCAAAAAAGTCGTGCACTTCCCACATAAGCCAATCGGAAAACCCCTGTAACCGAATGGCCAACGCTAAACTTACCGCAATCATGCCTAAGCTGGCGCTGTTGTTAAGCCATAAATAGATATCCACCGCTGCTGTAGAGAAAATAAGCAGGCTATTTAAGGTGGTAACGATGACATCCATCCAGGTGCTTAGCCCCATCATTTGGAATACGTTGACCAAAAAACTATTCATGGAAGACTTAGCGTAATCCGTTTCTTTTTGCGTATGTGCAAACAGCTTTACGGTGCTAATGTTGGTATAACTATCCACGACTCTACCGGTCATCACTGCGCGTTTGTTGGCTTGGTCTTCGGCGATACGGCCTAATCTAGGCAAGCAGTAAATCATTACTCCAGAAAATAGTACTAGCCATATAGCAATAGGTGCGGCCATGCGTAGGTCTGTAGTAGACAAGAGTACAAGCATGGACAATATGCCCACAACCACATAGGCAAACGTATCACACAACTTACCTACCACTTGCCTTACAGCAATGGAGCCTTGCATTACTTTGGCGGCAATACGGCCTGCAAAATCGTCTTGGTAGAAGTCTAGGCTTTGTTGTAATAAATACCGATGGGCTAACCAGCGAACACGCATGGTTAAGTTTGGCATGAGGGTTTGCATGCGAATAAGGTTGTTGAGCAGGCCTATGAGCGGCACCACAATTACAACTAATATGCCCATGCCCCATAAGGTGCTGGCCTGATCTGTTAGAAATGTGGCTTTATCTTGTACGCTAAGCCAATCAACCAGTTGTCCCATAAAACCAAAAATCATTACTTCTATAGCGGCAAAGGCACCCGCAGTGAGCGCGAGCAGAAACATATAACGCTTCATGCCATGGCAATAGTGCAGGCAAAAGCGCCACACCCCCTTTGGGGGCTGTTGTGGTTGTTCTGGGGGGTAAGGGTCTACTAGATTTTCAAAAAATTTAAGCATGATAGGCACGGCATTCGTTGCTAACTTTGGCTTATTCTAGCTGATAAAATTAGCTTCAGCCTAAATTTATGAGCTAAGTTACAGTAGGGATTAATTTAGCAGTGCGTCGGTTTTAGCGGCCATAATAAAGTCGTTACGATGTAAGCCTTTGATCGTGTGGGTCCACCAAGTAACGGTTACTTGGCCCCATTCTGTCAAAATGGCAGGATGGTGACCCTCTGCTTCAGAGATTGCGCCTAATAAGTTAGTGAACTCTAACGCCAATTTGAAATTTTTGAATTTGTATTGGCGCTGAAGCTGCTTGATATCGCCCATAAGGATGGAAGTCCATTGGGGAATTTCTAGCATTAACTTGGTGTGTTCTTCATCCGTAACCGTGGGGGCGCCAATACGACAGGCTTCACATTGTAACTTGTTAAAATCCATATTGTTTCTCACTCTCATTTAGGGATAGAACTTTACCAGATAAAATACAAACAGCTTGTTGTTAAGCACGCCATGACAATGTTAAACACTTTAAGACGTTTAGCAGAAGATAGGAAGAGGCCTATGGTTTTTCCAAAAGTGATCCACGATAGATTAGTACAGGGCCCCACCAATAAATATAAGATAATAATAGAGGCTACGGAAGGCCAGTACATATCTCCAGCCATGCCAAAGGACACGTTAGCACCTATGGCCATGACCCATGCTTTAGGGTTTACGTATTGAAATATAGCCCCTTGGAAAACAGTCATTGGCTTGCGTTTTTCAGTTGTTGCTGAAGGCAGCATAGAAATACCGAGCATTTTCCACGCTAGCCAAAGTAAATAACCACTGCCTACTACTTTTAATACTTGCTGTAACAGCGGGAAGTTCAAAAATATCGCACCTAAACCAAGCCCCATTAACAAGTGCAAACTACCCAAGCCTAAGTTAACGCCAAACATATGCGGCAGCGTTTTACGAATGCCATAGTTAGCGCCAGATGCAGCAAACATGATGTTGTTTGGCCCAGGTGTGCCTGTGGTTACTAAGGCAAAAAGAGCCACAGCAAAAAAATGTTCAATGCTCATAGTAGTGCTAAACCTGAAGTGTGATTATGTGGGAGGGGAAGGATGCTGGTTTTTTTGGGAGGCATATAATAACACCCTTAACTAACACTGATAAGTTAGACAGCAGAGTCAGACAGCAGAGTTAAGTCTTGCCACGCTTGGTGTTGGCTTAGATAAACTGTGCCGGTTAATTGCTCGGCAAAGTTAACCCGTTTTAGTCGGTCTAGCACAGGGCCTTTAACTTCGGACAAGTGCATTTTAATGCCTTTGTCTTGTAACCGCTTGTTGAATTCTAATAGGCTTTCAACGGCGCTAGAGTCAATGTGGTTAATACCCGAAGCCATCAATATTAAATGCTCTAAACAGGGGTTCTGAGCCAATAATGTATTCAGTTGATTATCTAGATAGCGCACGTTACCAAAAAATAAACTTTCATCAATGCGCAGGGCAATAACTTGTTTGCATTGTGCCACATCGTGGCGGTCTACATTACGAAAGTGTTCGCTACCTGTAATTGGGCCCACAATGGCTATATGGGGACGGCTTGTGCGCCATAACATCAATATTATAGTAGCGGCTACTCCGGCCATGACGCCTGCTTCTACGCCCACAAATAGCACCATGCTAATAGTAATCATCATAGCGGCAAAGTCGTGTTTACTATACTTCCAGGTAAACTTTATGTCGTGGGGTTCAATTAACGTCAGTACGGCCACAAATATAGTCGCGCCAAGTACCGCCTTAGGAAGTAGGGCTAAATAGGGTGTAAGGTAAAGGCAAGCTAGAGCAATGCCTACAGCAGTAAATACACCTGCCATGGGGGTTTGCGCGCCAGCGTCATAGTTCACTACTGAGCGTGAAAATCCACCCGTTACAGCAAAACCTCCTGAAACTGCAGAAGCCACGTTAGCAGCACCTAAGCCTAATAATTCATGGTTTGGAGCAATCTGCTGACGGCGTTTATTTGCTAATGTTTGCGCAACGGAAATAGATTCAACATAACCAATAAGGCTGATCATGATAGCCGAAGGCATTAAAGTAGAGACTAGCAACCAGCTTAATTCAGGCCACGCCAATGTAGGTAGACCTGATGGAATATCGCCTACAACCTTCAAGCCTTGTTGATCTAATGAGAGGTTTGAGGCCAATAAGATAGCAATAATCACAGCGCTTACAGGGGCCAGTTTACTAAGAGCAGATGCTACAGTTTTGCTCATGAACCGGCATAACAAATGGGTTAGGGGGGCGCGAGCCCACCATAAAAATATAATACTTGTGACACCCACAACAACAGTAAGCAGGTGAGTGTCGCTACCGTATTGCAACAGTCCGTCGGCTAATTCAAGTAGATTATGGCCACCTAAAGGGATACCCAATATATGCTTTAGCTGGCCTAAAGCAATAAGAATGCCGGCAGCAGTAATAAAACCGGTTACCACAGGGCGACCTAATAAATTGGCAATGAAGCCTAACTTAAATAAGCCCATTATTAACATCAGCACTCCCGACAATAGGGCTAGGGTCATGGACAAGGTTATTACGTCTAAGCCGCTGGTGATATGCGCTAAACCCACAGCGTTAGCCGACAACAGGGAAATAACGGCCACAGGGCCAACGGCTAGTGTGCGGCTAGAACCAAATAGTGCATAGGCTAAAAGTGGCAATATGCTGGCATACAGACCTGTGGCAGGGGGTAATCCTGCTAACATGGCGTAAGCCAAACTCTGGGGGATGAGCATTATCGTTACAATTAAAGCAGCCATTGCATCGGCTTGCAAAGCGCCCTTGTTGTAAGTTTTAAGCCATACTAGTGCGGGCAAATTTGCCAGCGGATTCCAGAGTGTTTTTGTCACGGTTATTAGGCGCCAAGTTGATTAACGGGAATTTTAATATAAGCAATGCCATTGTCTTCGACAGGTGGCATGTGGCCTGCGCGCATATTAACTTGCACAGAGGGCAACAATAAGCGCGGTGCGCTCAATTGAGCATCTCGTAACGTACGCATATCAATGAACTCTGCTTTGGTTTTACCCGCCAGATGAATGTTGCTGGTTTTTGACTCTGCCACGGTGCTTTGCCAAAGGTACTCGCGACCACCTGGAGCATAGTCATGGCACATAAATAGTCGAGTTTCATCTGGTAAGCTCAAAATTTGTTCCATAGATTCGTACAAGGTAGCGGCATCACCCCCTGGGAAGTCACATCGTGCTGTGCCGTAATCAGGCATGAACAAGGTGTCACCTACAAAGCAGGCATCGCCCACTACAAAACTCATGCAAGCAGGAGTGTGGCCTGGAGTGTGCATGGCCATCATGGACAAGTTACCAATCTTTAGTTCTTCATTAGGCGTTAATAAATGGTCGAATTGGCTACCATTGCGAGCAAAACTATCTTCCGCATGAAATAAGGTGCCAAAAATGTCTTGAACTTGGGTGATTTGATCGCCAATGGCAATTTTTCCACCGAGTTGCTTTTGGATATATGGCGCAGCGGATAGGTGGTCTGCGTGCACATGGGTTTCTATCAACCAAGCTACGGTTAGGTCTTGTTCCTTAATGCTTGCAATCACTTTATCTGCTGAGTCTGTGCGTGTGCGTCCCATGTTGGCGTCGTAGTCTAATACGGTGTCTATTACGGCGCATTGTTTCGTTTCTGGGTCTGCGACGACGTAAGTTACCGTAAATGTGTCTTCGTCAAAAAAGGCGGTAATCTCAGGTGTGTTATGTGTAGCTTGAGTCATAGCACCTCCAAGGGTGCGATCTATTAACGTGGAGTTATTGTACGATTTTTTATTACCAATATCAAATAAGTTATAACCTTATTCTTTTTATTTATAAGACGGTTGCTTTGAATGGTAGCTTGCAATGTGTGGTTAATTTGTTAACATGTTAACCATTATCTTTGTTTAGGTTTGATTTTATCTGTTTTTTATAATATTTAGTCTTACCTTTACTGGGTTAAGGCCTATAATGGCGACCTATAATCGACTGTCAATTTCGAGCCCCCTTATGTCCACAGAAGCTTTTAGCACCCGTGAATTTCGTGATGCTTTGTCATCATTTGCCACCGGCGTAACTGTAGTTACTTGCCTAGACGCAAATGGAGACCCTGTAGGCGCCACTGCCAGCAGCTTTAACTCTGTGTCTATGGATCCTCCGTTAATCTTGTGGAGCATTACCAAGGCAGCCTACAGCGCAGATGCGTTTATTAACGCTAAGCACTTTGTCGTTAATGTGTTGAGTGCTGAGCAGATTGATATCTCCAATAAGTTCGCCCGCAGTGGCACCGACAAGTTTGCTGATGTAGTTGTAGATCAAGGTATTGGTGGCGTGCCCATATTACCTGACACTATAACGTGCTTTGAATGCGAAGCGTGGGCCACCTACGATGGCGGCGATCATGAAATCATCGTCGGCCGAGTGAAAGGTATGCGCAGTACTGCAGGCTCTGGATTGGTTTTTTACCGGGGTGCCTATGCTACTGCCGAAGCTATTCCTACCTTGGCTTCGGTTGAGACCAATGATATTGGTCACTTTCTTGATGACTACCTGCTATATTATATGACTAGGGCTACTCACCAAATGGGTGAAGAATTTCATCAGTTGGTTGCCGATGACGGCCTTACCACCAAAGAATGGCGAGTATTGGCAAGTTTGTACAATGAAAACAGCATGAGTTTAGCTGATCTTGCTAAGAGCACTATGGTGGATCAAACCACATTGCTAGAACTGGCTATGGATTTGCAAAAACATAACATGGCACGGGTTCAACAGTTGGATGCTGGCACCAAAGTCACTGGCACAGCGGCTGGTAAAAACCGAGTAGAGCATTTAATTGAAGATACCCGAAAGGTAGAGAAAAATGCATTGGAAGGGTTGGGCAGCGATGCAGCAGAAACCTTAAAGACCATACTACAGCGCATCATCCAAAATACTGACTAACCTTGCTGGATCGTGTGTTGAGCTATGTTAGCTCTTATTAAAGGCAGAGTCTGTGGGCACTAAGTCGGCATACTCTGGGTTACGCTTTTGGCCCTTACTCATCATCGCTTCCATCATATCTACTTCTGGCTGCAACATGCCTGCTTGCCAGGTAGCTTGGTACTTTAGAGCATTAGCTATGTCGTGGTCACGCCCATAATTCATTATTTCTTTGCAACCATGAACAGCTAAGGGTGAATGATTAGCTATGGTTTGTGCTATGTCCATTACCACGCTGAGCATGGTTTCTGCGTCTCCAATAACTTGATTAACTAAGCCGCTTGTCAGGGCTTCTTGGCTCATCATGCGACGGCCAGTATAGGCTAGCTCTTTGGCTAAGCCTGGTGCTATAAGCCGAGGTAAACGTTGTAAAGTGCCTAAGTCTGCCGCCATGCCTAAACGAATTTCTTCTATGCTTACAAAGGCATCTTCACTCATATAGCGGCAATCGCACGCACAGACTAAGTCCAAGGCACCGCCAATAGCACCACCTTGAATGGCTGCCAACACAGGTATACGTATATTCTCTACACTGCTAACAATAGCTTGCAGCTGCAGTACTAGTTGGCGCATGTGTTCGTTACGGCGGGCAGGGTCTTTTGGGCGTTTAATAGCACCGCTGGTAAATACGGCTAAATCCATACCTGCACAAAAATGCTTTCCTTCACCACTAATGACTAATACCCGTGCTTGAGCGCCTTCATCGATGGCTTTAATGGCGTGGGGAAATTCTTGCCAAAATTCTACCGTCATGGTGTTGTATTTTTGTGGCCGATTAAAGCGTAAATGGGCCACATGGTTGCTGATGGTTAGGTCAAACGTTGTGTATTCCATAATCTATGCCCTATAGTTTAATAGCGAGTAGCGTACCTTGGCGAATTGCACGCTTGGCGTCTAACTGAGTGGCTTTGTCGGCACCTCCAATAAGGTGGTGTTCGCGTTCTAAGCCGTTACATAAACGTTGGTCTGGGTCTTGGCCAGCACATATAATAATGTGGTCTACGTCTAAAATCTGGTTTTCTCCAGCAATGGTTAAATGTAGGCCTTGGTCATCAATGGCTTGGTACTCACAACCTGCGATCATTTTCACTTGTTTTTGCTGTAAACCTGCACGGTGTATCCAGCCGGTGGTTTTGCCTAAACCGGCACCTACTTTACTGGCTTTACGCTGTAACAGGTAAATCTCTCTAGGAGATGCTTCTATATTTTGCGGCATATCAGCCACGCCACCACGGGCTTGCATGGTCATATCGATACCCCATTGGGACATGAACTGCTGGATGTTTTGGCTCGGTTCACGCTCACCATGGGTTAAAAATTCAGCCACGTCAAAACCAATGCCGCCGGCACCAATAATGGCGACCTTTTGGCCTACTTTTGCTCCGTTAATAACATCTAGGTAGTTAAGTACTTTGCTATGGTCATGGCCTGGTAGTTCAAGGTCACGTGGGCTAATGCCTGTGGCTAAAATTAATTCGTCCACTTGCATGTCGTTTAATTGCTGGGTAGTTAACGTGGTATTAAGTTGCACATCTACATTTAGCTCTTTTAGCCTTACGCCAAAATAACGAATGGTTTCGAAAAATTCTTCTTTACCGGGAATGCGTTTGGCAATGTTGAACTGGCCGCCCAGCTCACTACTTGCGTCATATAAAGTAACACTGTGTCCACGTTCTGCGGCTGTGACAGCACAGGCCATTCCAGCAGGACCAGCGCCAACAATGGCGATGGTCTTCTTAGCGTTTGTTGGCTCAATAATAATGCGAGTTTCTTCACACGCTCGCGGGTTCACTAAGCAGCTGCTTGGCTTGCCGCTAAATACATGGTCTAAGCAGGCTTGGTTGCAGCCTATGCAGGTATTAATACGTTCTGGTGTTCCAGCCGCGGCTTTGTTAACGAATTCTGGGTCGGCCAAGAACGGTCGTGCCATAGAAATTAGGTCTGCATCGCCATTAGCCAAAACACCTTCGGCCACTTCTGGTGTATTAATACGGTTAGAGGTGATCACAGGCACGGTTAGGTGTTTGCGTACCGTATGAGTCACCCACGTAAACGCAGCACGGGGAACTTTGGTAGCAATAGTAGGTATGCGAGTTTCATGCCAGCCAATACCGGTATTAATGATAGTGGCACCGGCTTGTTCAATGGCTTTGCCTAGCTGAATTACTTCGTCTAAATTGCTGCCTTCTGGCACTAGATCCAACATAGAAAGGCGGTAGATTATGATAAATTTTTCACCTACGGCGGCACGTACACGTTTTACAACGTCAATGGCAAGACGGGTACGGTTGTCATAACTGCCACCCCATTCATCGTCACGTTGGTTGGTACGGGTGACAATAAACTGATTTAAAAAATAGCCCTCACTACCCATAATCTCTACGCCGTCATAACCAGCCTGTTGAGCTAATTTGGCACTGTTGGCGAAGTCTTCAATCTGTTGTTCAATCTCTTCACTAGTAACCGCCTTTGGGGTAAAGGGGTTAATTGGCGCTTTAATGGCAGACGGAGCAATAGAATCTGGCGAGTAGGCATAACGCCCCGTATGCAGAATTTGCATACAAATTTTGCTGCCAGCATGGTGTACTGCTTGGGTTACCAATTGATGCTGCGCTACTTTATCTGCGTTATCTAACGCCGCAGAACCTGCAAAGGTTAGGCCTTGTTGGTTTGGCGAGATGCCCCCTGTAACGATAAGGCCTACGCCACCGCGAGCACGTTCCGCAAAATACTCGGCCAAGCGTTCAAAGCCGTTTTTCGCTTCTTCTAGGCCTGTGTGCATAGAGCCCATGATGACTCGATTTTTTAGTCTAGTAAAACCGAGGTCTAGCGGTGCTAATAAATGCGGATAGGGTGAAGAGGGAGTAGACGATGTCATAATTAAAACGCTTGTTTGATCTAGAGGATGTCAGATTAGGGCTTGTAGCCCAACGGGTCAAGTTATGCAGTGTTCATGACTAAAAGGTCAATTAGGCTCAACAGACTTATAGGGCAAGGCTGTTTCGGCCCACTGCATGTAATGCTCTATTTGTTGGGTTTCTGCGGCACAGAAGTTTTTGATGGCATCATTAAACCCAGGTTCCGCTAGATAGTGGTATGAATGGGTGAACTGAGGCACAAAACCGCGGGCGAGTTTATGTTCACCTTGGGCGCCTGCGTCGAAGTGAGGAATGCCTTTGGCGATGCAGTAATCAATGCCTTGGTAATAACAGGTTTCAAAGTGGAGGAAGTCAACTTCTTCTAAACAACCCCAATAACGTCCATAAAGTGTTCGATCATCCACAAAAAATAATGCATAAGCCAGTGGGGCTAGATCATTTGACGCGGTCACCAATAACAGTTTTTCTGGCATTTGAGTGAGTAATTCAGAAAAGAACTGATAGGTTAAATAACCCTGTCTGCTACGTTTTAAATAAGTGCTCTGATAACAGGCATAAAACTCTTTTAGGGCTTTTGGACTGATGTCATGGCCCTGTTGCCAGGTGAATTTAATGCCTTGTTCGGCAATCATTCGGCGTTCTTTATTGATGGATTTGCGCTTGCGTGAGGTGAGTCGAGCAGTGAAGTCTGCAAATTCATTGTAATTCTCATTGTACCAATGGTACTGGCAGCCAGTGCGTTGATGCCATGATTGCTCTTGAGCGGGTTGCCAATCGGGTTTTTGAGCAAATAGCCAGTGCCAGCTGCTCAACTTTAATTGCGCACATAAATGCGGTAGTTGCTGCTGTAAAAATGCAAGAACCTTGGTTAAATCAGCACCTTCAGCTAGCAATATTCGTGGGCCAGCACAGGGGGTAAAAGGCACTGCGCTAATAAGCTTTGGGTAATACTCTAAACCATTGCGTTGATAAGCATTGGCCCATTCAAAATCGAATACATATTCTCCCCACGAATGGGTTTTAACGTAGCTAGGAATAAGGGCAAGGGGCAGTCCATCGTCTGTGATTTCAAGGTGTAAAGGCTGCCAACCACTGTCTCCACCAACGCTGCCACTGCGCTCTAAGGCAGCATGGAACGCATACTGGCTAAAGGGATCTACCAGAAGAGAAAGGTATTGCTGCCAGCGACTTTGGTCTAGCTTAAGGGTGCTTGGGTGAATGTGAAGTTGCATGAAATATTGCACAAAGGGTAGCTAAAGCGTGAAAATGGATAATGCTAGAGGCAGCATACAATAATAATACCGATAACAATATAAATTACTGTACTGTTAAAGTGAGGTTAAGTGTAAGTTCATCACCGGATCAAATAACCGGCCAGGTATTCCAACAATAGATTGATAACGCTTCTGTAGGCTTTATATAACGTTATGTAATGCATGCCTTGGCGAATATGTCGTTTGACCCAGCAGCTTGGCAGGTTCTAAACTAGCTACACTTAGTGGGGTCTGGGTGGATTTAGGTCAGTTTAGACAATTTATACAATACGAGATTACTATGCAATTCAATGGTATATATGTGCCCGTCATTACTCCTTTTAATGACGATTTTTCGATTAATGAAGCAGGCTTTGCTGCAATTATAGATGGAGTCATCGCCTCTGGGGTGCAGGGCATCATTGTTGGCGGTACCACAGGCGAATATTACGCTATGGACAAAGTCGAGCGAGTGCGCACATTTACCCTGGCTAAAGAGGCCATAGGTGGACGCGTGCCGTTAATCGCTGGTGTGGGGGCGTTACGTACAGAAGATGCTATTTACTTTGCTCAACAGGCAAATAAAGCTGGCGCAGATTGTCTGTTACTGGGGGCACCTTATTACGCCATCCCTACATCAGAAGAATTGGTACGACATTGCTTAGCAGTAGAGCGAGCCACCGATTTGCCTATTATGTTGTATAACTTCCCAGACCGGACGGGTGCGCCGTTAGACGAGGCGTGTTTGGAACGGTTAAGCATGCGGCCTAATTTCTGTGCGATTAAAGAAAGTAGTGGCGACATTAACCGCGTGCATTTATTGGCGCGTCGCTTTCCTCATATTCAACTCAGCTGTGGTATGGACGATCAGGCGTTGGAATTTTTTGCTTGGGGGGCTCAGAGTTGGGTGGCCGGTGCCGCTAACTTCCTACCCAAAGAACACTATGCGCTATACCACGCCTGTGTGGTGGAACAAGACTTTGTTAAAGGCCGTAAGATCATGACGGCGTTATTACCACTTATGCAAACCCTTGAGCAAGGTGGAAAATTTGTCCAGTGCATCAAATACGGTTGTCAGTTGGAAGGCATTATTACCGGCCCCGTGCGGAAACCTTTGCGAGACATGAATACTGAACTCAAACGTGAGTTTGAAGTCACCGTGCGCACTGTTAAAACCACTATTGCACAAATTTGCAACCACTCTACTGAGGCATAAAATCATGTTAACGCAAACAGAATACCTTGCCATCGCGGCGCAGATAGATTTCCCAACTAATGCTTGGATAAATGGTACCTATGCACCTGCCATAAGTGGCGATACATTTAGTACCCTAAACCCTGCAACAGGGGAACAACTAGGACAAATTAGCGCATGTGATAGTGCCGATGTAGATGTTGCTGTAGACAAAGCACGGCAAGCATTTGAAGCGGGTGTTTGGAGTAAAAAACATCCGTCTGAACGTAAACAAGTGATGATTAAGTTCACCAAGCTTATTAAGCGTAATGAGCGAGAACTTGCGGTGATGGAAGCTCTTGAAAGTGGCAAGCCTATTAAAGACTGCGTGGCCATTGATATCCCTGAAACCATTGATTGTATTCAATGGCATGCTGAAGCAATCGACAAAATATATGACCAAATATCACCCTCTGGAGATAATTCATTGGGTTTAATACAGCGCGAACCTATTGGTGTTGTGGCGTGTGTGCTGCCGTGGAACTTTCCTATGCTGATGGCCGCGTGGAAATTAGGCCCTGCTTTAGCAGCGGGCAATAGTGTGATACTTAAACCTGCTGAACAAACCAGCATGACATGTTTACGTTTAGCACAATTGGCCCATGAAGCTGGAGTCCCTGCAGGGGTGATTAACGTATTACCAGGTTTAGGGGAAACCTGTGGTAAAAGTTTAGGTTTACATCAAGACATTGATGCCGTGTCCTTTACCGGATCCACAGAAGTGGGGCGGCTATTTTTACAGTACTCTGCACAGAGTAATCTAAAGCGCGTGGTGTTGGAGTGTGGAGGCAAAAACCCTTGTATCGTGTTAGATGATGCAGAACGTTTAGACGCAGTGGCAGAGCATGTGGTTAACGCCGTATTTTGGAATATGGGAGAAAATTGCTCATCTAACTCACGTCTTATTGTGCATAGCGCGATCAAAGACCAATTGATGGAAAAAGTGCTCGAAAAAACCCGGGACTGGATCACTGGGGATCCTATGGACCCACGTAACGCATTAGGCGCCATGATTAGCCAGGAACACTTTAGTAAGGTGATGGCGCACATTGAAGGGGCGAAAGAGCAGGGTGCTGAGTTAATACTTGGTGGTAGTCCCATTAAGCTAGACGGTGAGTTGGCACAGGGGTTGTTTATTGAACCGACCATTTTTGACCAAGTAACACCCAACATGACCATCGCTCAGGAAGAAGTGTTTGGCCCCGTGTTAGCAGTGATGACAGTGAACTCTGCCGCAGAAGCTGTAGCCTTAGCTAATGACACTTGTTATGGCTTGCATGCCTCTGTATTCACCAGTAATGCCCGGCGTGCTCACAATGTTGCCCGCGCGATTAAAGCCGGTACAGTGAGCATTAATTGCTACAGTGAAGGGGATATGACTACTCCTTTTGGAGGATATAAGTTGTCTGGCTTTGGCGGACGAGATAACTCATTGCTAGCCCATGATCAGTACACGGAAACCAAAACCATTTGGTTAGATTTATCCACAGAGTCAGATGCCGAGCTGGATTGATGGCAGTTGCTAAACATCTGCCAAGCTATGAAAATGACTGTGGCTGGTATAAAAGTCTACCCGAAAGGGAAACTAATGCCGGCCTACAGTGCAGCATAGAAGCAGACATAGTGGTGATAGGTGCAGGTTTTACTGGCCTCGCTGCGGCCCGACGTTTGGCAGAACTTTCACCAGATAAACACATTGTGTTATTAGATGCCTTAGCCGTAGGCATGGCTTCGTCTGGGCGCAATTCTGGTTTTATGATTGATCTGCCCCATGCACTGAATAGCCATGCCTATACTACTGAAAAATTGAATGATCAAAATATGATCGCCTTTAATCGGTCGGGTATTGCTTATGCTAAGGCCGTGGTAGAGCAGCACAGCATTTCGTGTGACTGGAGTGAGGCAGGAAAAATACATGGCGCTACTTCGGCTACTGGTAGCAAAAGCCTTCTCGCTTACGGTAAAGGTTTGGCTAGCCTAGGCGAACCCTTTAGTATGTTATCAAAACAGCAAATGCAAGACATTACGGGGTTGGACTATTATCACAGTGGGGTGTTTACCCCGGGTACAGTCATGATGCAACCTGCAGCCTTTGTGCGCGGTTGCGCAGATCATTTACCAGCTAATGTGAGTGTGTACGAAAACACTCCCGTAACTGAATATGTTTGGGGTAGCCTAGTTACACCCCATGTATTAACTACCCCTAATGGCCAAGTGACTGCACCTCAAGTACTGTTATGTAACAACGGATTCGCACAAAGCTTTGGCCAACAAAAAGGTCGTTTAGTGCATGTGTGTACATACGGTAGTATGACTGCACCCATGAATGACGATCAACAAATACGTTTGGGCGGCAAAAAAAGTTGGGGGTTAATTCCATCACATCCAGCTGGAGCCACACTGCGTCGAACTGAAGATCAGCGGTTGCTCATTCGTAGTGTATTTACCTGCAACCCGAGTTTAAAATACCAGCAAACCCAGCTGCAACGCATAAAAGCGCAACACCAAAGCAGCTTCAAGCGCCGCTTTCACATGTTGCCAGAGTTAGAGTTTGAAGACACGTGGGGCGGCTTATTGTGTATGTCGAACAACGAAGCCAGCTATTTTGGCGAATGTCATGCTAATGTCTTTGCAGCGGTGTGTCAAAACGGCCTAGGTATAGCTCGTGGTACTGCCGCAGGTAAACTATTAGCAGAATTAGCGCTGGGCCTAGACAGTGAGCTGCTCCAACAGCAGCTTGCGCAAGCCGGTCCGAGCTGGCTACCACCGCAACCGTTCACTAACCTTGGGGTGAACGCCACCATTGCTATGCAAGAAATGAGGGCAGGTCGAGAGGCCTGATTTTTGTCTAAAAGCTGTTCAATAACCATTGGCTTAACGCTTGTACATCTGGATGGTGTACTAGGTTAGATTTAATGGCGAGGTAGTAACCGCGGCCGGTATCCCACGCCTTATCTGTTAAGCGAACTAGCTTTCCTTGAGCCACTAAATCGCCACTAGTATGCTCAAAGCCTAGGGCAATGCCTTCACCTTCTAATACGGCTTGGATTAACAAAGGGTAATTGTTAAAGGTAAATCCTGCAGGTACTTTTACAGCAACATCCGTGTCTAAACCATCCACATTAAAATGCTTAAACCATGCTGGCCAGTCAATGGCATCCCAGCCGATGTTGTCCCACAATTGTTCGTCTAAATGTAATAGTCGGTGTTGTAATAAATCGGAGGCTTGTTCTGGTTTTTGTCGATTGTGTAGATATTCTGGGCTGCACACAGGATAGGCCTGCTCAGAAAACAAGTAATGCGTTTGGTTACCTTGTAGCTGGTTGTTACCACACGTCAATGCAAGGTCTACTTTGTCTGAGCGTAATTCTTGGGCATTGTCTGATGCAATAACGTGTACTTTTACATCGGGATATTGTTGGTGAAAAGCGCGAATTCGTGGCATTAACCAAAAGCTAGAAAACCCTAAGGTTGAGGCAATGGTTATTTCTCCAGTGGACTGGGTGCGGCGAATATCACTACTTACCGTGGCAATGTGGCCTAAACCCATGGTAACGGCTTGAAACAGTTTCTGACCATCCTTTGTGAGTTCTATACGGCGTTGGGCCCTATGAAATACGGGGCACCCCAACTGATCCTCTAACCGTTTAACTTGTCTGCTAACAGCTGCTTGAGACACGCAAAGTTCGTTGGCGGCCAAGGTAAAGCTCAAATGCCGTGCGGCCGCCTCGAAGGTGACCAAGCCATTAATGCCTGGGAGTTGTTTGCGTAACAAAAATTAATCTCCTTATGCTGAGCTAGTTAAAGGTAATAACATTAAGTTATGTATTGTTATGGAAATGTCGTTTGAATCTTAACCCAAAAATACCTAACGTATGGCATTAATATTGGTTTGGAGCGAACATGACAAGGGCATTTGCAGAAGCGACACGTCCCGTACGTGGTAAACGCAGTGGTGGGCGTGCCAACAGACAGTTGTTACGTTGTCATAACATAGAGCAAATGTTGCCCCACCTACGCCATGGTTTGCCTTATACCGAACCGATGGATGAAGACCAAATAGCTAAGATCGATGATGCCTCTATGGCCATCTTAGAAGAAGTGGGGGTGATATTCCGCGATCCCATTGCCCTAGAAGATTGGCGCAAGGCCGGTGCAAGGGTAGAAGGTGATTTAGTTAAATTTGATCGTCATCACATTCGTGAATTGATTAAAAGTATCCCTTCAGACCTTGAGTACCATGCTCGTAACCCAGAAAACAACCTTAAGTTAGGGGGCCGGAATTGTATATTTGTACCTATGACAGGGGCACCTTTTTTACGTGATTTGGAAGATAAGCGGCGCAATCCTACACTTGATGATCTAGCGATGTTTCATAAGCTGGCCCATATGAGTCCGGGTTTGCACTCCTCGGCTCATCATATTGTAGAACCCATGGATCATGCAGTGCCCTGGCGGCATTTACGCATAACCCATTCGTCTATGAAGTATTCTGACAAGACTTTTATGGGTATGACTACGTCTGGAAAAAATGCTGAAGACGTGATCGCCATGTGTGATATTTTATTTGGCAAAGATTATATTGATGATCACCCTGTAACTACTGGTAATATCAATGGTAATTCGCCTTTGGTGTGGGATGCCACCATGTTGGGAGCATTACGGGCATTTGTGAAACGTAATCAACCGGTACTTTGCTCACCCTTCGTTTTGGGTGGCGCAAATACACCCGCTTCAACGGTTCCTGCTGTGGTGCAGCTTAATGCTGAGGCGCTGTCTGCGTTAGCTTATACCCAAGTGGTAAGAAAAGGCGCACCGGCTATTTATGGCCATTATTTAGCAACTGTGTCTATGCAATCGGGTGCACCGATGGCAGGTACGCCCGAAATTTGTTTAATGAACTTTTTGATCGGACAAATGGCCCGTCACTACGATGTGCCTTGGCGCACCTCCAATACCTTAGGGGGTGCTAAAGTGTTAGATGCTCAAGCAGGCTATGAGAGCGGCGTTAACCTGATGGCAGTGATGATGTCTGGCGCCAACTACATTTGGCACTCGGCAGGTTGGAATGAAGCTGGTATGCATTGCTCTACCGCTAAATTCATGGTGGATGCTGAACAGTGCGCCATGGCCTACCGTATGGCCGAAGGGCCCCGTTGGGACGACTTTGATGAGGCCTTAGCTGCAGTGCGAGATGTGGGCCCAGGAGGACACTATTTGGGCCACCCCCATACTCAAGACAACTTTCAACGGGCTTTTTACATGCCCAAGCTATTAGATAACAATAACATTGAGCAATGGATTGCCAACGGTAGCAAAAGCATTACTGAAAGAGCGTTAAATTTAGCCAAGGCAAAATTAAACGAATATGAAGAACCTAAAATTGATCAAGCTGTTAATGATGAACTGTTAGATTTTATTGCTCGGCGTGAATCAGAAATCCCTGATCACGGTGGCCTTAACGAAGACTATTAACTATGAGTGGCGCAACAGGCCCGTTATAGGAAAGCTACCAGATTAAGCACTTAACGCTGAGTAATTGCGTAATGAGTAGCGCCCCTTCACCCGGCCATTTTGAAGATCGTATGCCGAAACAGCGCCATCGCCTTTATCGTCAAAAAAGGCTAAAGGTGGCCTGGGCCTGACCATGTTTGGTGGTTCAAACACGGTCAGGCAGACGCACGTGCAGCTATTATGTGCCAGCTGTGGCGCTTGGTCCTAGCGGAAAGGCCTCATCGCAGCGTGCCAGCGCAACTTAGTTTACATTGAGCCAGGGTAACGAATACTATTGAGTTGTGAATTCTGGGTAGGCTTCCATACCACACTCGGAGATATCCACGCCTTTGTATTCCTCTTCTTCAGTGACGCGAATACCAACCACCTTCTTGATGATATACCACACCACAAAGCTGGCAAGGAATACCCATGCAAAAATAGTGAGTGCACCGATCATTTGGCCTATAAACGTGGAACCATCATTGGTCACAGGGACTAACATTAAGCCCAGTAAGCCGGCACTACCATGTACCGAAATAGCACCTACGGGATCATCTAGTTTGAGCTTGTCCAACGCTAGGATGCTGAATACCACCAATACGCCACCTATAGCACCAAAAAGACTGGCTTGCAGGGCTGTAGGGGTGGAGGGCTCTGCAGTGATGGTCACTAGGCCTGCTAAAGCGCCGTTGAGCATCATGGTGAGGTCGGCTTTGCCAAACTTGATGCGAGCCACTACCAATGCAGCAATGGCACCTGCAGCCGCTGCGGCGTTAGTATTAAGAAAGACCATAGCGACAGAGTGAGCTGAATTAATATCACCTAGTTTAAGAACAGAACCGCCGTTAAACCCAAACCAACCCATCCACAGAATAAAAGTTCCTAAGGTGGCCATGGGTAGGTTAGCCCCGGGAATAGCTTTAATTTGCCCGTTGGGACCATACTTGCCCTTACGTGCACCAAGTAGAAGCACGCCTGCTAAAGCAGCAGCGGCACCGGCCATGTGAACAATGCCTGAGCCTGCAAAGTCTGAAAAACCGAGCTCACCAAGATTGTACCAGCCAAATACGTCTTCACCATTCCAAGTCCATGCGCCTTCCATAGGATAGATAAAACCTGTCATGACTACCGTAAACGCTAAAAATGACCAAAGCTTCATTCGCTCCGCCACGGCACCAGATA
>Ga0308019_10000440_pt1 | contig 26078 bp, 18 predicted proteins | sample Neamet284_FD_203135 | JGI IMG/M metagenome (GOLD analysis project Ga0308019, IMG submission 203135) | Marine microbial communities from water near the shore, Antarctic Ocean - #284 | ecosystem: Environmental > Aquatic > Marine > Unclassified | place: Southern Ocean | collected 2014-10-01
GTCTTCAAACATATGCCACCAATTATCGACCAAAGTTGTATCAAGATAGTAAACAACATCATTGGCATCGACTGCGATATCGCCTTCATCGCCAAGACATTCAGAACCTGAACCTGTGACTGAACCAATCGCTGAATTTACTAATGTTCCAGGAGTTGGTTCAAAATTATCACCATGCCCCCATGTTTCACCGTTATCGTTTGAAATCCAGAACCATGATGCCCAGTAATCCCAACTTGTCATGTCTCCATCTTGGCATGCATACCATGTGTCCGTAGAACCACCGAGGACTGGACCGAATGGAGTACCTTCTCCACCCCAACGCAAATCTTTGTGTGCTGTGACGAATAAGTTCCCTTGACTGTCGATGGAAAGACTTGGCTCATAGCCGACCCCATAGCCTTCGTAACCAGCATCTTGACCGTTATCAGGGTCAATGCATTCTTCATGACGAGGCATGTATTCAGGTTCGTTCCAAGTGAAGTATACTTGGTCGCCTTGAAGCGATTCTTGGGATTCGTTTGGATTCAAATTGTTCGATAATGAAGGGCCCCAAATGGCCGCTAAAAGAAGGGCAATGAAAGCCACTGCAATGGTTGCACCTGCAGCCATATTGAGGTCTCGCTTGCCAGATGTATCCGCAACATCTGTTGTTTCAGCGATTAAAATAGCAGCAGGAGCGGCGGTCGCCATGGTAAGTTGTAGAGGCGTTGTGCTTTGGAGGTTGCGCATACCGGTGTTCATTCCTCTGATAGATTCAGAAGAGAAAGGTAGATTTTTTCATAATCCTCAGCATTGTGCTCGTAAGTGTAGGCGTTCAGGACACGTTCACGCCCTCGTTGTGCTTGAGCAGTTCGGCCTTCGGGATCTTCCAGTGAACGACATACTGCATGTGCCAAGTCACTGGGGTTTCCAGTTTCAAATAATTCACCAACGGTTGAATCAATCATCTCTGTGAGAGGAGGTTGGTCGACGGTTACAACAGGTGTACCACTTGCTAATGCTTCCAAAGGTATGAGCCCTTGACCTTCATAATAGGATGGATAAACGACTAAATCTGCACTTCGGAAGTGTTGTGCTAATGCCTCGAACGACATCCCTGGGCGAATGAATACGGCATGACCAACACCGAGTTTCTTTGCTTGGCGAAGTAAAGTCTTGGCCATATGGCCTCTTCCGATAATACATAACCGTGCACCGGGGAATCGATTGAGAATTTCAGGCATGGCTCGCAGGAGAGTGCGGTGTCCTTTTCGGGCAACAAGACGTCCAACTGCGAGTAAGAGAGGAGTCTCTTTGGAAGCATGTCCGCACAAAGCATCTTCATCTGCTGCATCGTATTTTTTACGAAGTGCTTCATGCTCCAATTGTTCATCTTCATCGTCACCGTTCAAAGGTCGAAACACCAAATGGTCAACGCCATACAAGATGGTTTCACACCTCCACCCCTCAGGAGGAGAATACCAGCGTTGAAATTCCTGTTTGGTCGATTCGCTGATTGCAACACAAACCGATGATTCTGAAATGCCAGCTTGTTCGTATTTCGCATACCATTTAGCAGTGGTAAGTATGGCTAAATCATTGGGATTTTTCCAAGTTGCTGATTCACGATGTTTGGCTGCTAATCGCATCCCTTCACGTTCTCCAATCCAACTGCCGTTAAGTGCAGATACAACGGGGGCGATGGTTTCTTCGACCATACGGAATTCCTTCTTGGTCCAACTGACTAATGGTAAGAGAGTATGAACAATATCGATTGGTTCACGCTTATGAAGCACTTTGAGTGCCTGTAACGCATGTTTTCCATACGAACGGGTAAACGCCATCGGTGCTTTGAGCCAAGGAACTTCAATCACTGAAACACCTTGCTGTGGCGGAGATCGGCCTTTATGCGTTCGAGTGATGATACTCACATTATGGCCACGTGACGCTAAATGGCCAGCCAAGTGGTAGACCACTGAACCAATACCACCCCAACGCGGAGGGTATTCTCCAGACACCATGGCAATGTGCATGTGTGTGGGACGGGCCATTGTGGTTTCAATGTCACCGACAGCAACATCAAAAAAATCGACTTTTCAACCCAATGCATTCAAGGAGGTGAGCAAGGTGGCGAACTCATGGGCGATAAACTCCCTGTAACCGTTACAGTGATTCTTCCGACTCGAAATGAGGAAGAAGCACTTGGACCTACAATCGATGCTATTCCACGTGGATGGTGTAAAAACCTTGAAATTATGATTGTCGATGGTAATTCTACAGATCGAACACGTGAAATTGCACTGGAAAAGAAAATTCGAGTTCACCTTGAAGACAGAAAAGGCTACGGTCGAGCATACCGAACTGGATTCGATGTTGCCAAGAACGATATCATCGTCACCATGGATGCTGATTGCACCTATCCGGCTGAATTGGTTCCAACATTAGTCAAGCGCTTGCTTGATGATGACCTTGATTTCATTACCTGTGACCGCCTTTCATTGGCAGAAGATGGCTCAATGTCCGGAATCCATGGATTTGGGAACTGGGCGTTATCATTCACTGCCCGACTTTTGTTTGGCTATGGTGTCAAAGATTCCCAATCTGGAATGTGGGTGTTCCGTAAATCGATTTTCAATAACGATGCTATGCGTCCAACCAATGATGGAATGCCTCTCTCAGAAGAAATGAAAATTCTCGCTCGCAGAATCCTTGGTAAAGACAAGGCGGTTGAAATCTCGGTCCCATACCGGCCACGTGTTGGTGAAGCAGAAATTCACACATGGGGCGACGGATGGAAGAATTTCAAATTCCTCTTCGCACGACGCGTGGGCTTGCATCGAACCCTCACTCCATGGGGTGGTCGTGACTCAAATCCTGATTCAAACAACAAGGATTTACCCGAACAAAAGAAGTGACGTACTTCATTCGAGTTCGAGACCTGCAACGGGTTTCAGCAATTGAATCTTGATTCTAATAGGCTTTTCTTTGACTTTGCTTTACCAACACTAGGTGCATCAGTCGCCGCATCGCCAAAGAGAACGTATCGTTTTGAGTTACTCGAAACGAGGAAATGTCGATCATCTGTTGCCAGATATCTTAGATCAAAGAATTTGTGAGGTATTTCTTCTCAAACATCGTCCCAATCCAAGTCAATACCCGCAACAGGTTTTTGCTCACTCGGTGATTCTTGAGGAGGGGTTGGCTCTCGTTGTTCCATACTTTCATCTTCAGCGAGAACTTCTTCAGCACCGTCAATAGCTCCACCTTCAAGATTGACCACTGTTTTTCCAGTCGTCGGTTTGGAAGAGAAGCCTCCGAAAGAATCCCATGTGTCAATCATTGCGAGTTCGGCCTTTTTCTGGCGGCGTAATGCAATTATCGCAATGAGCACGAGAATACCGACAAAACCAGCGCCTGCAAGAACAAACATCGCAACTCTATCGTCGCCTTCTGATTCTTCGACATACAGCGTAACACTGAGGATATCGACCATCGGGTCAGCACCCGTTCCATCGGTTGCAATCACCTTGAGGTTCGGACGTCCTGCTGCTTCAGGGTTCATTTCCACCGAACCTTCCCAGTAACCATCACCATCATCATCAGTGAGATTAAACGCCCAAGTTTGAACATTGAATACAACTGTAGCACGAACACTTTGGGTTGTTCCATCCGGGTCACTCATCATCACTCGAACTGTGAAGATGTTCTTCTGTTGGGCGATGAGTGTATCTGGCATGAAGGTGAGGTTCGAAAGTTTTGGAAGACTCGACTGAACGGTGACATTGGTATGAACTTCATCAGACTGCCCACGGCTGTCTTCAACAAATAACGAAAGATGATGTTGGCCGGGCGCCAATTGAATGCTGTCACTGCTCAAGGTCGAAATCACTTCATAATTCCCAGTTTCAAGCCACCGTCGCCATTCTCGCGTTTGCATGTCTCCATCCGCATCAGAGGATTGTTCTTCTAAAATTATTGAATCACCCGGTGCAATCGACAACAGATTTTGGGGTTGCAGTAATACGGCAACTGGGTCCGATTGACCCACTGAAAGACTGATGAATGAGATTTGTTCATTTCCTGTCTGGTCTGTCAAAGTGATTTTGATGGTATGTTCTCCGGCAGGAAGCAACGATGTATGTACTTGTGAAGTCAGAACATCGTTGAATAACGGCTCGTCTAACAGATTACTTCGAATCGTCATAGTGAAATTATCATCATCGTAGTCAACCGATTGACGAGCATCCCATTGAACGAGGTAACTGGAACTGAATGCATCCCCATCTATTGGAGTCGTGAGTTCTAACTGAGGTGCTGAAGGAAGAACTTCGATTGTGCGAGACACGTTGACTGGTTCATGAATACCATCATCAAGGCTCAAGGAAATCGTGTGCGTACCAGCACTCAAACGTCCATCGAAAATCAGCCAATCCTCTCCATCTGGAGTAAGTCTGCCATCCAAATCACTGCTCCAAACAACAACAAGGTACTCTGAGCCGCTGAAGGGTTCTGCCTCAGCACAGTGCCAATCGCCTACAGCAGGGAAGGTTGAGCACGCTGCGTCATAGTCACCTGAAGAATTAGCAGAGAACCAAATGAGGTCTGCAGAGTCAAAGGTTTGGGTTGAGGTTGGTGTTGCTATGACTGCTTGAGGAAGTGAATTTTCAACATCCACCAGCATCGACGTCACTCGTGTGGCGTTGATATGCTCAGGGCGGTTGTCAACAACTCGCATTTCAATCGAGTGAACACCACGCGAAAGGTGGCCAGTCCAGACTTTCCCTGCCTCGGTATCATTCCATGACAGTTGCCCGTCGAGACTCGACCAATATTCAATTTCTAAGACATCGCCTTCTGGGTCTACTGTTGCAGTACCGTCGAGCGTCACTTCATTCTCACTGGCGTTTCCAAGACGAGTTAATGTGAACACGGGTTCTGGAACTTCATTGTAGATCTCAACAGGAATCGTATAGGTTGACGGTGCGTTAATGCCATCGTAGGCATAAATCACTAGATCAAAGGTGGAAGGAACAGTTTCAGCCATTGAAAGGTTCATCCAAATCTCCGTAGGACAACCGCTTCCGCCTAGGCCTTGTCCTTGTCCGGATTGTTGATACGAACGCGCAATCCAACACCACAGCGTATCGCCTTCGGGGTCAAAGGTTCCTGTGAGGTTGAAGACAACATGTTGAGTTCGAGGAATGACAAGTTCCGACCATGGCGTCATTGCAGGTGTGACATCAAAGACAATTGTAGGTGCTTGATTGACAAGTTCGATTGTTCTGGTTTCTGAAACACAATGCCCTGCATCGTCACATACTTCCAAAGTGATGACATGAATACCATCGGATAATTGACATCCCATATTCGCATAATTTGTATTTACTGTGAATGGAACCCCATTGGTCATATCTTGTCGAGTAATCCCCTGCCCGTTGCCCAGCCCCTGTCCGGTACATGATGCCACAATATCACCATCGAGGTCACTGGTCCATGTGAACGAGAGTTGATCATCATCAAGGTCCCAAGAATCGGAGGCGTTGAATTCCACAGGCCCTTGCGAAATGAACACTCCGAGATCAACCGGTGTTGACCAAACCAAATACGGAGGTTGATTGTCAAGAGGGAGAACACAATTGACAAGACGATCTTGGTTAAGCACGAAAGTGGTCGAATTCGAAACGCTGTCATAACCACAAGATACTGTGACTGTGGTGAAACTTGTAGCACCCGTATTCGTCCACCGTTGCCCAATGTAATTTGGCAAGGAACGATAGCCCAAAGCATTGGTTGTATCTTGAATTGTAGATTCGAATTGGGAAAAAGAAGCTTCAACGCTTGCACCTGGGATCCCATTACTGTTATTGTTGACAACCCAGACATTGATGTCATAAGCAACATCGACTGTTGCGCCGGAAGCAATGGTTGGATACGATTGATTCAAATCGACATTGACCGGTTGGTGCAGATGTAAATCCGAGGTTGAATCAAGTTGAAGAATCGTCGAAGTGAGTGCTTCATCTGTAACACCCGACCAGTTCACTTGACTGTTCACCAATTGAATTGTCCCAGTACAGCCGGAAGTAATGGTATTGCCAATTCCAGAGAGATCGTGATGATTTGAGAGCTGGAGGCAACCAGTCCCACTGATATTGCTATGACTGAGTTGTGATGGGTGGTTGTTGTTGTTTCGCCCATCCCATTCAATTCCAGAATGATTTCCATACATGGTCAGTCTGTTGATGGCAACTGCTGCTTGATTGATATTCAAAGCGGGCCCACCTGAAGCATTACCACGTTCAGTATGAATCTCAAGACCGTCGACATTGATGATGCCACCTTGTTGTCCGAGCGTTAAACCTGTGTTATCAACATCAAAAGGTGCAACACTCGGGTCGTTCTCAGCGAGATATATATCACTCAACCAAAGGTCTGCTGAATCGCGAATAAGAAGTCCTGAGCCAGCAGAATTGGTCACCGTACAGGTAGAACACCCAACATCGAGTTGTGGGTGTGTTACCGATTTTGAACGATCCAAGAACATACCTGCCTTTTGTTCATCTGTGACTCCGCCAAAGCCATTGAACTGTACTGTAAAGTTGTCGAGTTGCGTGTCGATATTATCGAGAAGATGAACGCCGGATAGACTGTTGTTTTCAATGACTGAGCCATCGATTTGGACGGATGAGTAATCCAAAAACATTCCACTTTCCGAATTGTTGTGGAGATACAAATCATTCCCCTCCCATTCTGCCTTGTACGAGTGAATACCGGGGCCTACGGAGCCTGAAATCTCAAGCCCGTCAAACACTGGTGCTGAAGTGAAAATCCATGTGATGGCGAGACCGGCTTTGTGTGGTCCTTGACCGGGGTCACCCGAATCTCGGATGGTTAAATTCCGAAATGTTGTCGATGAATCAGCATAATACAAACGCACGCCTGTTGAAGTTGAATTCTCAATCAAGGTATTCTCAAACCAAGCGCCTGTGGAGTTGACATCAATGGCCGCATAAGCGATGTTTGCCGTTTTTGCTCCAGTTCCACCTGTGCCTCTCACGGTGAGATTGGTAAAATCAGCAGTTTCATAATTGGTATAATTCGAGTGATTCTCTTTATCAACATATACGCCTCTATACATTGAATTCGTAACGGTGCAATCTCTAAAAACTGCTCGTGTGTATCCACTGTCATCGATGTGACGCACAACGATGCCATTATCAGAACGGTCAACGGTCAAATTCACCAGCAATGGTTGGCTATCTTCAACCCAAACACCAGCAGAAACCACCCAACTTGAACCACTGATGTTGCTCATGACTAAGTTTCGCAAAACGCCGCCAGAGCCGCCCCAAATATTGATTGCTCGAGTGAGATGATCGGTGAAAAGAGCGCCATCAACAAGCGGTGTTGAGCCGGAACCAATTGACAATCCAAGACCGTAACGCCAATCGCCTTGGAAAGGAAGCACACGGCCTGCTTGATTGATAATGAGGTCGTAAATTTGTGGTGCAGAAGAACTGAACATATCGATTCCAACGCGGTCGGGATTGAGAATGGTGAGGTTGTGAATGATTGGATTTGCCCCATACATCGTAATTCCATAGATTGAATCTTCAACCGTCAAATTATTGAGAACTGAACCACGGTTGTTTGAACTGCTGTTGAATTGTATGCCATCGTGGTCAGAACCCGTCAATGAAGAAAGCGTCACTGGACAAGCAAGCGTTCCTTCAACCGTTAGACGCCCTTCGACATAAATCCGAGCCCCCGAACCCATTTCGACTTGAGTGCAAGGTGAAATAATGAGTTCATCAAAAATAGAAATGGTATAGGTTGAACTGACTGAGACAGTACCTGACCATGTGGTCTGAGCACGAGCATTGACCAAATCCTGTGCATTATCGGATGTTAGTGTTTCAGTCGGTTCGCCTACATCGAACGAAGACGGAGAAAGGGCAGTGAAAGGGGTGACGAGCATTAAAAAAAGAACAATCCAAATCCCAAGAGGAGTGCGGGAATTCATGTCCATAACTTTGGCTGAAGGAAAAAGCACTTGAAGGGTTCGATTGAATGTGAGAATATGCATCATGTAAAGCCAACAGAATCTTTCGCAAGCAATAAGACTGTACTCCAATTCGGCTGTTTATGCCCGAAGCGTTTGTGTTGTTCAAGACTCAACCTGCGCATGAGCGTGAAGTGTATCTTTCTTTGATTGATCATTCGGCGGTTGCTGAAGTTCACGCATTGTACGGTGAATTCGATTTATTGGTTCGATTATCAGTTGATAATCCTCAAAATCTCGCCCAAATGTTGATGACTGATTTCCGTCAAATCCAGGGTGTAAAAGACACACAGACACTGATTGCTGTGGAATACTGAGGTGGAAAAATGGCGATAGGATTTGTATTGATTACAACTCAACCTGGCAGTGAAAGTTCTGTTCGAAAAGCATTGGATGGGATCGAATACGTCACCGACCGATGGATGCTGTTTGGAGAATATGACTTGATCGCTCGAGTCCAAGCGGATGATGAATACGCACTTACGCGTTGCATCGTTGAAGAAATTCGAGTGTTGGATGGAATATCTGACACTAAAACTCTCATCGGCGCTGAACTTTGATTCCAATCAAGGCATCTCTGAAAGTCGAAAGTACTGAACCGGCTCAATTCACAGCAACGAATGGAGACGCGCCTCAAGAATATTCGCGGCTCTGGGGCAACCTGCTGCTCGATGTTGGGTAATCGCTTCTTTCAACGCAATCTGCCGCAACGCTGGTTCAAGATTCGATTTACTCATCCACCAACGTGCATGGAGGCGATGGAGGAGGACACTGTTCGGTGAAAGGTTCGGTTTGGAAACTTGAAGGAATTGTACTTTCGCTTGCTCAATATCTTGTTCAATCAGTGCTTCAACCAATGTCAAGCGGAGTGAATCGCGATGAATCACACTGGATTGCTGAGCGAGAGCTTGTTTGGTACGTTCAATTGCCGCAGAGAGTTGGTGAGGGTTGTTCTTTGCTTCAACTAAGCACGCTTTGGCTTCTAATCCCAAAATTAAGGCATCATCAATTCCTCCTACTGAAACAAGTGTTGCACGTAGAGTTTCGGCTTTCACGAACTTTTCTTCAAGCAATGCCAATGCATGCTGAACCATCGTAAGTGCCACAACGGTCACTGTCCGTTGCTTTGAGGCATCAGGTAGAGTCACCTTAGAGATATACTGCTTAATTTGAGCAACTGTATCTTTGGAAAGAGTATCGGCAACTCGGTCATCAAGACGACGGGATGCTGCAGAGAGGGCCAACTGATTTATTTGCTGCTGTGTACCGAGACTCAGGCCCCTTTTTATCGCTTTTTCAGCATCTTCGATTCGCCCTTCAAGATATGCTAAACCCATGTCGATTTCATTGGATTCTCCTTCTTCTTCAATTGATTCAAGATGACGATGAGCATGTTTCGGCTCACAACGGTCGAGAGCAACTTTAGCGGCGAGGTAATGAAGGTGAGAAGGTTGTTGGGAAGTTTCAATCGCCTGTTCAAGAAGAACTGATAATCCACTGCTGTGTGTGGAGACAAGCATGTCAAAAGCCGAACTACAATATGTATCCAAGTCGCTAGACTCGGAACAAATTCGATGAAACAGAAGTATGATGTGATCATCAGGAGTTTCGGCACATGCCTCCCAATGAAGTACGGCTTGTCGATGTAATTTCAACTTCTCTTCGCGAGTCATGGTTGAACGACGTACGTTTCTGACCAAGTGTTGTAATTCCATTTTTTCCATACCAGATGTCCAACGCAAAAATGCATAATCGTCGAGTGTCCCGACCACTTCATCGTCGTATGCTTTCTTTGCTTCAATAGGACGAGGTAACAGGACGAGGTGGTCCAAACCAGAGCGCGTAGAGTCGTCGAGTGTTGACATGACGACTTCTTCAACATAGGATTGGACATCCTCATTTGTTTCGGGTAAGGTTGTCTCTTTTTGGTAGAGAAGTATAGCGAGTGGATGTCCACCTAATCGTTCAGCAATGTGCTCTCGTTCTGCTTTACTTTGGGAATCTCCAAGCAATTTTATCGCCTCAGCAGTTTCAAGCGGAGGTATTGAAATTCGTTTTATTTGATCAAAAGAAACAAGCGGTTCTCTTCCAACAAAAATCATCTTTGGCCCTTGAAGACGTTCGATCCTTGTACAGATGGTGAGAAATTGTGCCAAATGGCGTTCGGGAATCAGATGGACATCATCAAAAATGAAGGTTTCATCCTTGTAATAGTGCACAAGATGTTCGCTCAGTGCATCGAAATCCGAAGGGAGTGGCGATGGGATTGACATCGAACGGCACAATGTTTCAAAATCAGAAAATTCGTCTGCTGTCGCCCATCGAATGTTTGTTCCCTTGGAGAGGATTTCATTTCCAACCGCAATTCCCACCGTAGTTTTCCCAATACCAGGCAATCCACTTAGAATCATGCAATGCTGTTCACTAAACACTGATAGAGCATTGTCAATCAAAGTTGAACGCCCATAGATTTGCCCAGTTTGAGGAAAGTCACCAAAGGAGACGCCATCTGAACTGCTCTTTCGTGGTTTGGATTGGTCTTCCCCTAACGTATCAAAAAGAAGGCGGCCTTGTTCGGTGAGATGGTATACATTTCTTCGTCGAGAACCACCACCAATGACGTGTGCCATTCGTTTGAAAATCAAACCCTGTTCTTCAAGAGTCGTCAAAGGAACATTCAGAGCTGAACGGACAACACCGAGAGACTCGCTCAAACCTGGAAGAGAAATATCTCGTGAGACATCCCATGCTTTCTCGAGACTTGCCGAATATTGTCCAAGCCAGCGTAAAAGGCGTTCTTGCGGAAATGAAAGCCCGCTTGACATGTCCTAAGCCAACACACCTTCCGTTTCTAAGGCAATCCCTCACTGCATCAAAAATCATGTTCGCACGAATCGATAGAAAGAAGTCTCTGGCAAATGGGTGCTGTGATATTTATTTCCGTCATGTGCTGAAATTCACTGGTAATTTCGATGAACTGTTCGTGCCGAACCGTTCACTGTATGTTTCACTGCACTGTTTCTGGTAAATTTGAACGGAATTGTACAATCAGTGAAACCCATATCAGCAAAACGATGCTTTCAATCCAAACATTGTATGGCAGTAGTTGCGTTACACCCCATAGTCCAAGGTAAAACAAAGCGATAGCTCCTGCTAACCCACTTAGCCATAGTGGGGCATAACGTAATCTTGGATCAAGGAAAGAATAAGCATAATATCCACCACCAAAAAACGCAAAGAGGAATGCAAATATTGCGTAAAGAGTTCCAAGAATCATACCAAAGAACGCAAATTGCGGGAACAACTCCGGTTGAACAAGAATGATATCAAGGACGAGGAAGATTGCTGCAAAATTATGCATCATTTGGTTATGGAAATTAAACATGTGGTCATGGTTACGACCGATTCGGACTTCTCCTGGAAGAATGATGTACCGAACGACTGTAGCGGTGAGGAAAGATGCCCCCAGAGCGGCTGAAAAGAGGATTACTTGGGTGAGATTCAACCATGAAGGAATCTCATTCCCTTTCCAAACGATAACTGAAAGAAGACCTGCAGATAAAAAATACAGTACATTCATGATTAAAGTCCAACTACTGAACGTGACAAATTTTTCAATACCTACGGGATAGGTTAATTCTTCTTTTCGTTCTTCATGAAGAATTACATTCATGAATCCAGGGCCACTTGTGAACATGTAAACCACTGCTGAAGCACCGGCCAGGAAACAAAAGATACGCCATATGATTACAATTTCTAAGGAGGCCCATGATGAGTGGAAGGTCGATGCAGTACCCTCAATGAGGGTAAAGACTTCCCAGTGAATGAATGCCAAAATACTCAGTCCACTGACGAGAATCAATGTGAAAAGAGTCAGGGGGGTTGAATCTCTCTCACCGTATTCGAGAGAAGCACCCATAGCCGTGCCTCCGAAAGACTCATTCAAAACCCTTTGGAAAAATATTTCAGATCACAGAGGCTGCAGTTGATGTATTCTCTACGAATTGTGAATCAATGGGTTGCCTTATTTGGGTGGGCGCGAAGGCAACAATATGCCTGTGACCCTCTCTTCGGTTGACTTTCCGAAGAAGCCAGGGGTCTATTTGTTTAAGACTGAACAAGGTAAAGTGCTATACGTCGGCAAAGCTACACGTCTGAATGAACGTATTCGCTCCTACTTCGCTTCAAATCCTGATCGTCAGATGATTCCGGAATTAGTTCGAAAATCTGACAATGTAGAGTGTATGGTGACACCATCTCCAGAGGAAGCATTGATCCTTGAACGGGAACTCATTCGTCAACACAAACCTCGCTATAACTCAATGCTCAAAGACGATAAATCCTATCCCTTTTTGGTACTGACCAATGAAGAGTTCCCGCGTATTATGTACACCCGTCATCCACCTAAAGGAAGTTCACGGTGGGGGCCTTTTCCTCATGCTGGCGCTGCTAAACAAGTGATGCAGTTACTTCGTCGTCAATTTGGAATACGTGATTGTAAAGAATTACTCCCTCAGGGCTGTCTTTCCATGCACATCGGATTATGTTCAGGACCCTGTATATCTGGTGAAGGGTACTCACGGAGTGTTGATGCTGCAAAACGAATTTTAAACGGTGATGCTGTGGAATTACTGGAAGAATTTGCCGTACAAATGGATACTGCCTCTGATGAAATGCAATTTGAAAAAGCAGCCCAAAGTCGAGATATGATTCGAGCAATTCGCACGACAACTGGCCAACATGTCGTTTCAAGTAAAGTATATCGCGATTGTGATGCACTTGGAATCGCAGTACAGGGAGACCTTGCTGCCATCGTCGTCATTCATGCGAATAATGGCGTGGTTCAAGGCCAAGAAGTATGGCCGATGTTGCATAGAGGTAACCAAGGGGACACAGTGTCTATGTTCGTCTCTGAGCATTATACAAATCGTGCACCTCCTCGACTGTTACTCACTCCTGAACAACTTGAAGATGGAACTGAGCAATGGCTCACATCCCGCAGAGGCTCCAAAGTCGAAGTTCGAACTCCTGTTCGAGGGGACTTAGTCACCTTGCAAACACTTGCACAACAAAATGCTGAGATTCAGATTGTCCGATTGATCAATCGGACAAGTGGTTCGCTTGAACAAAGAGCAGCGGATGAAGCAGCTGTGGTTCTCGGGATGAAACAACTCGATCATATTGTTTGCTTTGATATGGCCCAATTACTCGGTAATGAACGAGTTGGTGCGAGTGTGACGTTTCGAAACGGCAGGCCAACCAAAAAAGAATATCGGAAATACACTGTGAAAGGTGATGCAATGGATGACTTACGGATGATGCGTGAGGTGGTTGAACGGTGGCTAAAGCGTCAAGATGAATGGCCTGACCTTGTGCTTATTGATGGAGGTGAAACGCACCTCTCTACGATTTCTAAATTGCTCGATGAACATGGCCTCAGCGGTCGATTTGAACTTGCTGCTTTGGCAAAAAGAGAAGAAACGATTTACCGGAATGACAAACCTGCCATTGTTCTTGACCGAAAGGGAAGAGTCATGGTTCATGCTCGAGATGAAGCACATCGGTTCGTCAATACCTTCCATCGCAAAAGACGTAGTCGAAGTCATCTTCATGACCCCTTACAAGAAGTCGCAGGACTTGGTGCAAAGAAGATGCAGAACCTCTTGCGGCATTTCGGTGGCCGTCAGAGCATTGCTCATGCATCGCTTCAAGATTTGAAGACTGTCCCCGGAATCGGCCCATCATTAGCCCAGCGAATTCACGATGCGATGCAGCAATAATCAGTCGAACAAGTCATCGCCCATATCGACGTGTTGAATTGCACTAATTCCGAAAGGCGAAACTGGAGGGAGAGGAGGGAGTGCTTCTTCTGAATAATCTTTCAATGTTTCCATTTCTCCATGAATCCCCTTACTATGGAAACCTGCTAAATCTGCAAATTCGTTTGGATTGATACTCACTTTGTCAACCTTACGTGCCTTTGAATAATTACGCTGCGCTCGTTTCTTGGCTCTTTTCTTCTTTATCCGTCTGATTCCAAGGTACGATAAAATGACCATGATTGCCATGTATTTCCAAAGGATCACGAAAAAGAAGTACCAAGTGATTTGGAAACGGAAGGTGATTGTATCTTCAAATTCACCATAGGGTACGTCGTAGGTGATTTGTTGCCGCCCATCAACTTCTTTTTCTTCAATATATCCTGAAGACGATTTCAAATCGAGAAATCTCATACCTTTCGGTAGATGTATTGTCATCGGACCGTTGAATGCAATTTCAAACTCTTCGTTAAGGAAACTATTGGTCGAAATTGGAATTTCATAAGGTTCTAATGAGTTATCTGATGAAGGAGATGTAATCCCCGAAGGTGAAAACATTGAGGTGACTCCATTGACAAGTACACCACTAAAAGATTGGAGTATTGATGTCATTGGCCAGAGTAACGTTTGTCGGATTGCATTGGTCGTAAGGGATAATTCCGCGGTCTTCAAGTCACCAGAGAGAATTTCTCCAAGTTCACCATCAACCGATATTTTGAACTTTACTTTTGGAATAGTCATAGTAAGAGAGATTCCTTCCAGATCAGAAACAATCAAATCAGGCGCCCCAAGACCATCTAACTTGAATTGAATTTCAAAGGCCTCTAAGTCAATTGTTTTAAATTTAGAATCTTCGGTTGATATCAAATGAGTAATCATTTGGCGGATATATGCAGTCAGTACCTCTCCCACACGAATAACAAAATCGCTAAGTCCTTGACTCGTGAGAATAAAGCTGATGCTTTCACTGCATATTGAGAGATCAAGAGGGGCATCAGGGTCGATCTCACAAAGGAATCCGAGGTCTATGGTCCGGTTAAACGGTGATTCAAGACGACTGGAAAGGTCGACACCCAACCGGATTAAATCTGATGGCAAGGCTGCTAATGTGGCAGTGTGATCGCCAAACTCTGGAATCTTATCTGTAGGAATCCCAATCCGATGCATAGCAACAGAGGCATCTACTCCGAACTCGAAAGCAACAGAGCGGTCCCATTCATTGAAGCGAAAAGACATTGCATCCATTTCCATTTTGCTGGTCACACATGTCGATTGATTTGACTCACAAACCACATCCCCATTTTCATTTTTTATCTCATGACGCCAGTCATAAGGATGAACTCCTGAAAAAGAGAGGTTCAAATTATCATTCCCGGAAAGAGATTTTTTCAACGTAATTCGATCGCTGTTGTCTATCGTTTTAATCCATGTAGGGAGTATGATCTCTAATGTTAATTCACTTGGAGGTAGGTTACTTGGAAGAATCGCTGACAAAAAACTGCTGTCAAGAGATGTTTCCACTTGGAGTCCTGAATTCATCACGCGACTGAAGTCATCATTCGAGAGGACGTTAAGAATCTCTTCAACCAACTCTTGCTCATTATTTTCTTTTAAGATGTCCAATAACCCCATTGAGAAAGGTTCGCTCGTCGTCCGAAGATAAATCGGATGATCATAGGACATTGCACTGGAACCTCTCAAACAATAGTTGAGCGGTTCGTTGGCAGCAACAATTGCGTCTTCAGTACAACCGCTCGTACCTCGATGGGTAAAATTAAGCCCACCAGCAGGACCAGTAATGCCTTCAGCGACAGAATCCGAGACCCATGTCATCTCATTCATTTCGATGGCACCCATGCCTGCTACTGTGGAAGAAACACCTTCAGCAATCGTATCGACTGGGAATTGGCTTGTGATATTTGAAAGATCGACAATTCCATTGTGATAGGCAAGGCGAATTCCATCTGATGTGACTTGTTTCATCGTTGCCTGTTCAGCAACACTCATCATCGAAATACCCCAATCAGTCATCGTTGTTTCATCAAGATAATGTAATGCCACTACAAAATCAAGGGTGGCTGCAGATTCATCGCGCAAATCGAGTTGGATTTGAAAGTCAAGAGCTTTTTCACTTTCAGGTATAGTGACTGTGAAAGTATCAATGGCAGATCTGTTTCGATGCATCATTTCAACTTCAATCGGGCGGACAAGATCTCCATCGTTTTCTCCTGCATTTCTGTTGTCAATTTCCCATTCACCTGCAAAGTATGCAGGGGGTCCAGCACGAGCTGCACGGGTGCCATTTTCATCAACACTCTTGATGGTAGCATATGGAGGTGGGTTGAATGAATACGACGATTTGTGACCTGGTAAACCAACTAAGTCGAACTTGGTTGTTATTTCAGCACCTTGGACTAAGAGGCCTGGGTAGGCTCTCTCTAAGTCTAATTTAGAGTTCGATACTAAGTTAAAAGAATCTTGAGAAACCGATATGGTGACAAGACTCGTGAGGCAAATTGGAGGTTCAAACGCATTGTTCACGAGAGCCCCTTCATCAAATGAATCGGTCAAAAGATCGGTTGAACAAGGAATGGTCGTCCCCCCGTTCGTGTAAGAGTTAACATATCCAGTGCTGGTTACTGCACTACCAAAACCTGATTCAACTGACTCTTTTATCGATTTATCGATTTCCAATATCAATTTATCTCGAAATGTAATTGATGTACCCGGGACATTGACATCTAAATAATTGCGAATGAGGTCTGCTGGAGCGCCGTCATTCGAATCAAGGCCGTCATTGGCGACAAGGGCCTCGACACCTGGGATTGCATTGAGACCAAGTGCATCTCGGTCAAACTCACGTAGTGCCCAAACGAGTACAAGGTCAATTGTAGAAGTGTCTCGTAATGTAAAGTCGTATGTTCCTTCAATCCAATCTTGTTGGAAGGGTGTCATGTCTTCATTGTGATCGTATTCATCGCACATACCTAAGAGGCATGAAGTCATATTTCCAGCAGCTGCAAAAGGGGCATAGAGGTGAAGTGTCATCACTAAGACCAAGAATATGGACATCGAATTACCGAGCCTTGTTCGTTGGCTGCTACTCCCCGACATAGACCGAGGTTGCCACGCATGTTCAAAGTCGTTGCTCTCTTGGCGGATACGATGGCCGATTCGTTTACCCAATCGGTGAAAGCAAATGTTGTGCTTTGTTTACGAGAAAATGGAGAACGGGTACATCGATTTCTCGCTGACCACGGAGTCCTCGATACAACTTGGAAACCAAAACCAACTGGCAAGATGCTCGCACTTCCTTTCAATCAACAAGTGAGCGGAAAAGAAATTGAACACATGCTTAGTTCATTCTTTGACTTTGAGATTCAAATTGATTGTATCGAACTCGAACGGGGGGCATTATCCAACAATCCTCATGCACAATTACATCGGACAATTGTTTCATGGCTCGCTTCTTTCAATACAAGTGAAGTTATTGCGGATTCCTTCACGAAAGAACTACCTGATAAATGGCAACATCTCGGGGATTTGGTCATCCTTCCCGAAACTGCATTTGTGTCAAAGCAGTGGGTCGAACTCTTCGAGGAAACATCGACAGAAGAACTTCAGAAACTTTGGCAAGACATTGCCAACTCACTTGGGGGAAAGCGTCTTGCCCGACAACATTCAATCGCAAAGGACAAGCATCGCACCTCTCAAACTGAATTACTTCTGGGAGAGAGTGGGTGGGTTGAATTTTTGGATCATGGTGTTCGCTTTGGATTCGATGCAACAAAAGTCATGTTTTCGTCTGGCAATGTGACTGAAAGACGACGCATTGGTTCGATTGATATGAAGGGAGAAGTTGTCGTTGATGCCTACGCTGGAGTTGGCTATTATACACTCCATATGGCACGACGGAGTCAAGCCAAACACATCCATGCATGTGAAATTAATCCGGATTCAATCGTTGGATTGACATGGGCGCAAGAAGCCAACGGATTGAGTCAACAGATTACGATTCACCAAGGTGATAATCAACAAATATTACCCAAACTTTACGGCCAAGCCGACCGTTGTCATTTGGGTCTTTTACCGTCATCAGAAGCAGTTTGGGAGCATGCCCTTGCTTGCCTTAAGCCGAAGGGCGGATGGTTGCATATTCATATGAATGTTGAAAAGAATAAACTCGATGAATGGCAATCGACAACGCTTGAAACTCTCAAAACATATGCCCTTCGGCATGGGCGTCATTGGGAACTTACAGCCGCTCACCTTGAACGTGTCAAATGGTTTTCTCCACATGTATGGCATGTGGTACTCGATGTACAGTGCCGTGAAATCCACTGAGAATAGTCTCTGGAACCTACGGGGCTTCTTCCAATAATACCGCATCCAGTGAAACCTGTTTACTTGGCTCATCGATGGATAATGGTGTATCAATTCGCGCAAACATCCAGCCACCAAGAACAACAACAAATCCAACCAAGAAGGTACTGGTAAAGAGAAGCGCATAGAGACCTTCGAGCTTGGCCAAAAAGCCTCCGTTATCCTCTGAAACTTGAGGCCCAAATCGCAAGGTTCCATCAGGGTCAGACACACCAGTAAGCGTTACCGATACAATGAGTACTTCATAGACAGGGCGACCTGCGGATGATGCTGGATTTTGAATATCTTCGTTCCCAGTCGGGTCATCTGAAGTCGGGGATTTAGCGATGTTTCGCACATGTGACATGCCGTTTCGGACAATGCCAAAGGTTGCATAACCTCCATCGTCCCGGTTTTCTGGGTCAAGATTGTGTGCTTCAGTCTCGGCAATGTACCATTGTGAATCTGCAGAATCTTCTTCCTGACCACGAGCCATACCAATTGCGCCATCAACATGTGAAAGGTTGTCTTCATGTTCCAAAGGAATGGTCGTTCCAGTTCCACCGCTCCCGCATTGAGGGTTGGGTTCAAGATAGACGAAAGTGGTTTTGCAGGTTGGGTCACCGGCTTGCGTCACAAAATCATCGATGACTCTGTGGAAAAAAATTCCATCATAAATTCCTGAATCGATGTTCTTGATCATGTTGGCAGTTGTAATTGGAGCCCATTGTTCAAACAATTCAAGGGTGATGGTGCCTGATGCTCTTGAAGAGCCATGGGAGGGAACATAAGAAACTTCGATTTCAAAAACTGCATTCCCTTGGTAAGTGACTTTCATCGGTGTGTCTTCTTCCACTGGACCATCAGTCCATTCAGTAGGGTCTACACCAACTGAACGCCATACTGGTTGCTGATCATCAGCAATTGCAGAGCCAACAGTCCCACAACTCATCAACAAGATGTTGAGGACAAGCAGCAATGCCAAACGTCCTTTCATGCTACGCCGAGGAAGCACCCCCCCATGAATCGCTCGCTTGTTCATCGACCATACCGACATGGTCAAAAGTCAAGAGAGTTCACCGTAGTCTATGACCGAATTCACTTTTTTAGGACAAAATATACCTCGACTGACTCTCCTTGTTGGTGGTGCATTAGTTGTTGAGGGGCTCGGTTTTTACCTCGGAACAGGTATGACGAGCTTCACTTCAATGATTCCAGCATTCTTTGGAATCCCTTTGATCGCTATGGCACTCATGGCAACGCGACAACCCGAGCGTTCTCACTTCTGGATGCATATTGCTGTTGTATTCGGATTACTCACCTTCTTGGGTGGCGGAATGGGAGTCAAAGGGCTTGTGTCCTCTGACCTTTCTGCCTCGACATTGGCGCAATTACTGATGTTGGTGATCGGTGGAGTCTACACTTTTGCTTGTATTCGTTCTTTTACACATGCTCGAAAAGCACGTGAAGCTGCTGAAGCAGAATCTTGAACGCACAAGCGTCATGCTCTTGACGGTCGATGTATTGGAAGGGACATGGCTGAGGACTCTGACGCAGATGTGGAGGCGGTTCTCGATGCCGTTCTTTCACCTCAACCAAGTCAGGTCTCGAATGACTTTGAGAATGGAAATCAAGGAGAAGGACGTCGGCAATTGACCTTTTCAGCCATATCTACAATTGCCGTAGCCATTGTGTTTTTACTCTTAGCAATGGCCTTTGGTGACTCATTGATGAACGCGGCCAGTGACGAGGATTTCAACGGTAATTGGTGGGAGACTCCACTTCAACTTCGTCATACAATGGACCTGCCAATGGACACATCTCGCGCTCAATTACCGGTCAATGGAACCTATGAGGCGCTCCCATATACCGAGCATTTCATTGAAGTCGAATTACCTGCAAGCGAACAAGATGTTGGATTCCCAGGACCTGCATTGATGCATGTTGCTCTTTGGCTACCAAATGTCCCTGAAAATACCAAAATACCTGTTATCATGACGATTCATCCCTACTACGATTTTGGTGGTGAAGGTATGCCGGGTGTCGGTGATGACTCCTCTCCAAACACAGTCCCAGATGGCGGTGTTGGCAAATGGGTGTACGATACATTCCTTCCACATGGCTATGCTTTCGCACAAGCCTCGACGTTCGGCACCGGTGAATCGACGCATTGTCAAGATGTCAAAGGTCTCGGCGAGCAAGTTGGCATCCAGGCGGTTACAGACTGGCTTGGACAACAAAATTGGTCAAATGGGAACGTTGGTTTGATGGGGAAATCCTATGCTGGCACCACCAATTGGGAAGCTGCTCAAAATCCTTCGGAACACCTCAAAACCATTGTACCAATCTCGGGTTCAATCGGCGTTCAAGAGATGTTCTACCGTAACGGTTCATCTGAAGCAAGGGCTATGGGATACGATGCTGCCTATCAGGCGGCAACAACCGATCTGACTTCTGACGACTTGCGAATATGCAGCGATGATTTGATTGGACCATTGAACCCCTGGAGTACATGGGGATGGGCAGAATTCGGAGGTGCCGATTGGTCAGATTATTGGGATGAACGACGTCATTTGCCGGATGTGCTTGAGAACTACAAGGGAAGTGTGTACTTGGTATGGGGATTACAAGATTGGAACGTCGACCCCTATCATGCGTATCCAACCTACCAGATGTTACGAGATGCTGGCATTAACGCACGAGCAATTTCGGGTCAGTGGGCCCACAATTACCCTGATCAACCCGACCGCCACAGTGAACTTTCAACTGGCTATGGAGCAGAGGCCTATCCCAACATGAGTCGGATGGATTGGGCTGTTGAACTCTATGGATGGTTCAATTATTACCTCAAAGACATCGGAGAAGAACCAGAATCGATGGTACAAATTCAAACCAATGATGGGCGATGGCATGTCGAAGAAACTTGGCCTCCAGAAGATGTGAATCTGTTGCTCCAAGACCTCTCCAGTGAATGGGATGGAGCCAGTGGAACTGTCAGCGGTTTAGGCTCATCCATCTCGATGACCAGTCCAGTGTTTGATAATGAAACGCATATCTCTGGTTTACCTACTTTACATTTAGAGGTGACAACCCAACTCTGCAATGGGGGACAAATATTTGCTACGATGTATGACGATACATCGAACCTAAGGCTTGGCCATGCAACAATGGACATCCGTTATCGTGATGGAGGATACGAGGCAAAAGCGACAGCACCAGCAACCAGTTACACGATGTTGATGGAATTCAATCCATTAGATGTCGTACTTCCAGCTGGTCATGCCCTTCGAATCGAATTGACTGAAACCGGTGAAGATTACCTTCCAGGACCCTGTGCATCAAACCCCGTTGGAGGATTGAGCGTATCTGGTGGAACTCTTGGTCTACCGTTAATCGACCGCTCAGTTGATGATGAACGATGGTTTTTAGCCCCAGCATGGTGGGACCAACAACCGATTCCAGCATGATGTTCGAATGCCAATATAAACTGATAATTTCACCTCCCTAGTTTGTTAAGAGAGGGAATGCTAAAGTCTCTTCACAAGAACGACTGGGCATGGTGAATGCTAAAGTCGCAGATTCAGGTGCTGTTCTGATTCAAGAAATCGAAGGCATTGGAATTTATCTTGGACCCATCATGATCGTATTATCAGTGTACATAATGCTCCGAGGACACGAAAAATTAAAACTTGCAGCTGGAATAACTGGAGCTGGAATTGGATATGTGATCACGCCTCTTATTCATATACAAATGCAAGAACTTCTCGGCTCTGACATTAGAGTAATGTATGTATTAATCGGAACGATTGTTCTTTTCGCTGCTATCATGGCAGCCTTCATCCAATTCAGCATCCGAATGATGGCCGTTGTCTCAATTTATTTCATCTTCAGCAGTCTTTTCAAATTTCTAACCGCCAATGGATTTGATTTCGTGCAGAGTCAGGAAGTTTCAGGGACCATGGCGATCATCGCTTTTTTCTTGGCCAGAATGGTTCGAGGAGTTCTACCGCTTTTAGTTTCAGCATTCTTAGGTTCTTTGGGACTCATGGGTTCTATGCTGTTGCTAACAGGGAATCAATTATCACTTCTCAGCACTTCAAACACTTCATCTATCTTGATGATAGGAGTCTTATTTACCCTAAGTTTTTCTTGGCAATATCGTGTCATCAGGAAAAAGAAAGAAAAAGAGAACAGGGAAGCCAACCCCGAAATGCCTGGAATGGTTCAAGTTGGAAGGGGCAACCAAGTTCATACACGTCAACGGAAAGCCGGAGACTTACCCGATTTGCGGGATTTTTCTTAAACTGTGAACTAAAGTTAGTTGAATGGTAATTCACTCTTCGTACGCTTGCCAATCTTCTTGGCCTTCTGAACGGTACCACCAGTAGCCATCTTCATCTTCAAACCACTCAACGCCATCTTCGTCGACAGAATAGCCTTCCAAATCTTCTTCTTCCTCTTCCTCACCCTCTGCATTTGGGTCAATTAAACCAGATTCTTTGGAAATTTGTTGCTTGAGTTGATCTAAATCTTGATTTTCATCACCAAACACGCGGTTTTCAGTTCGAATCTCAGCTTGATGGTCACCCTTTCGAACCGCATCATCGGAATCCGCAAAAAAATCATCAGTCATTCTGGATTTGAATTCTTCAAACTCATCACGCCCATAACTTCCAAGGAACTCATCACCATCGGATTTCATAAGTTCGTCAAGGTTTTTGCGTTTACCCAGTTCCAATTCCGGTGCATCTGGAACCGCTCCTGAATAAAAAGAATCTTCATCTTCCGATAATTTTCCGAACGAACGATTATCCGGGTCCGCTTCTTCAATGGATTCGATAATCAAATCGTGCTCTTCTTCATCGATATTCTCTTCCTCATAGTTTTCACCTGCGATATTTACAAGTTTTTTGAGTGAGCGGGCAAGTTTACGGTCATCACCTTGATGCTCGGAAACAAGTTTGTCAACTTGCTTCAAAAGACGTTCATATGGCGTTCCGGTAAGGGCGCCAATGAATCTGCTGAACCCTCCCTTCTTCCTCGCCATGAGTAGATGATGCATCGACCCTCTTCAAAGGTTTTCTCCCGGCATGTTCCGTTGACTTCATTCACAAAGAGCGAGTCGCATAACCGATTGCGATGGCTGAACCATGGTTGGAGGAACTGATGGTATCCTACAATCGTGAGTCTTTTCACAGCAGAGAATCGTATACTGCTCAAATTCATTTGCCTGGTCATTTGTTTGAGGAATTGGTATGGTGGGCATTGCAAGCCTTACCTGATGAAATTCTTGTTGGAATGGATATCGATGCTGATGCACCTCACCTTCCGAAGGTCGAGGATTTCTTCAAAAGCGCTGAACATACAGAAGGCTTGTTTCAAGGCCAGGGTTTCATTATCGGGGAAGCGCATATTGTCAATAGAGGAAATTCCTATTCAGTTCATCATTTACCTGAAGATTGGACCGATGATATGTTCTCGACTTCACGCGGCTCCCGAGCGGGTCGTTTCACGCACTGGCTCCACACACACCCAAACGCCCCTGCAATACCCAGCAATGCTGATGCTGATGCTTCCCAGGAGACTCCAGGAGTCGATATGATTCTTGGACTTCGATTCTCACCGGAGGGCCCACTCCCTTGGTTTGATGATGTTGAAGGCGTCAGGCGTCGTGTTGGTTCTGAAGCACAGCCAATTCAAACAAAGAGTCGTCGAAGGTCGTTCTTTTCACGTCCTAATTTACCGGTCTTAGGAGTTGCTCCAAGTGGCCATAAAATCCACGAAATTCAATTGATTGCATTTCGAAAAAACGGGCTCGGAATCAACGTGATTTTAGTTGACAAAGAAGGATTGCCGTTTGGTTGGGATGATCTGCAATCTGAACATTAACTGATAAGTGCAGCATAGAGGCCTTCGAGACGTTTAGGATTCACACCAAGGTCACTCATGCCAAGTCGTGATTGTGAATGTAATTCAAGACTGGATGTGTCGTCGCTAAGAGGTGAAATCAAGATCGATATATCATCTGGGAAGAGCCAAAACGAGGTTCGTTCGACAAAATGAGTGTAAGATTCGCCGGATTCGTTCTTCTCTTCGAACAAGATATCAGAACCGGATTCATCGATGTACTGCTGAACTCTATCCCACACTTCATCGACGGATTGATTGACAATTAAGGTGTATTCTCCATCCATTCGGTACATTGCATCACCGCCGAGATGTGCACAATTCTCACTGTCTTCGGGGCACACTGGCATAGAGGTGAAGGCTTCATCTGGCGCACCAACTGCAATCCATGCTTGGCATAACAGCCAAGGCGAGCACAGAAGGAACACAAGCATTGTTGCCTTTTTTTGAAGAGGGGTGAATTGCATGTAAAGCCCTCAAAAGTCATGCAGACGATTCCAACCATCGCCGATTCGCTCGTAAACGATTGGGGTGCCGGTTGGAACTTCAAGTGACAGTACTTCTTCACGAGAAAGGCCTTCGAGATTCATGATAACGCTTCGTAAAGAATTGCCATGTGCGGCTATGAAGATATTCTTGCCTGCTTCCAAAGCAGGTAAAATCACGGAAGAAAAATACGGCAAGGTACGTTGTGCCGTCAATTCAAGGCTTTCTCCATTTGGAGGTGGTATGTCATAGGAACGGCGCCAAATTTTCACTTGTTCCGCGCCAAACTTATCACGGGTTTCTTGCTTATTCAAACCTTGTAGGTCACCATACATACGTTCGTTCAGTTCTGATACCATGTAAACTGGTAAAATATCCCCTGGTGGCCCGTTTGTTTTCGACCAATCGACCAATTTAACTTCGCCAGATTCCGTAGTTTGTTCAACCATTTGAGGCGTTTGAACAACTGGAGTTTTACCACCTTTATGTTGGCTTAATGCAAGCATAGCGGTCATCTGGGCACGTATGAGAGTTGAAGTGTGAACTTCATCGATGGAGAGATTTGCGATTTGGCGCCCGCCTTCAAGCGCTTCGTCAATGCCTTTGGTCGACAGTGGAACATTGACCCATCCGGTAAACAGGTTTGCAGCGTTCCACACCGACTGGCCGTGGCGCATGAGAATCAGCAGCGACATGATGTTCCCTCTGTGCCAAGGTCAGCGCCGCTTCTCCATGAACATGGCGGAGGAGTCATCAAAGAAGAACCGGTAAATAGGCCAAGATAAATAACGGAAGAATACCCATTGCAAGGTCTCTCAACAATAATTTGAGTAGAGTTGTTGTATTCACTTGAGCGATTTTATCAAACTCGTCCTGCATTTTTTTGTCAACAGAATCTGTAAGTTTCCCAGCCCCTGCTTTTGCAACCTCAACTGCTGCTCCAAAGGCAATACCAGAGAGTAGTCCTTGGGGAGTTAATTTTCGAGCGGCTATAATTCGCGCACCCCAAACTGCTAGAGAATTTTTAGCAATACTTTTGCCCGTACCTTTCAAACTCTCATTATTTTCGGAATCTGCTTTCTTATCTTTACCTGAGAATTTTGTTAACCACTTTCGTACACTAAGGCCTGCATCTGCTACTTTTCGCAACTTCGCAATGTCTCTTTTCTCAATAGCCTTCATCATTCGCCGAACTCGACTAATACGGAGAAGATCAAAGAGGATCCACACAATTAAGAACAACATCAAGAAACCATAACCTGTGTTTGAAACTTCACTCCATGTTTGCCATCCAAGGGGGTCACTGGTCATTCGAATCAAAAATACAAGTAGCGGAGGAATACTAAATGCCAGTATTTCATTGAGTGCTAAAATTCCAAAACCTTTGACTGGTAATTCGCGAACTTGCTTGAGAGCCCAGCCCGAATGTGGTGCGAGTTGAGTAATTGCTTTACGAAAAG